>Ga0210400_10003716_pt1 | contig 13430 bp, 15 predicted proteins | sample IncBWH26MmetaG_FD_155456 | JGI IMG/M metagenome (GOLD analysis project Ga0210400, IMG submission 155456) | Forest soil microbial communities from Barre Woods Harvard Forest LTER site, Petersham, Massachusetts, United States - Inc-BW-H-26-M | ecosystem: Environmental > Terrestrial > Soil >...
GCCCCCGGTCGTGCACGGCCGGCGTATCAAGCTGCGCTACGTTCACCAGGGTGGCCGCAATCCGCCCCGCGTCATCGTGCACGGCAACCAGAGCGAACGCGTGCCCGACGGCTACGCCCGCTACCTCGCCAATGTGTTTCGCAAGGCCTTTGATCTGTATGCCACCCCGGTGGTGGTCGAGTTTCGCGCGGACGCCAATCCCTTCAGCGAGCGCAAGACCGAACACAAGATCGGACATCGGCCGCGCCGCAAGGGCACCGCCGGCACCGGCCACATGGGCGCGAAGCTTGCCAAGATCGCGGGCATGAAGGCCGCACGCAAAAAGAAAGCGGCGGCCACGCAGCCGGGCGCCCGACCCGTGCGTGCCGGCGCCCGAGCGGCGCGGCCGGGGGCCGCACGTGCCGCTGCGAAGCGCACGGGCGGCTCGCGGACCAGCCCTTCCCGCGGGGGCGCGCGGCGCAAGTGACCGTCTTGGGGCGCGTTCAGCGCGTTCGCGGGTACTGGTGTGGCGGCGGCAGGAACAGCGCGGGATCCACGAACTCCTGATTCAGCACGACGGCGAAATGCAGGTGCGGACCGGTGACCCTGCCGGTCATGCCGACCTTGCCGATGGCCTGGCCGCGCTCGACGGCAGCGCCGATCTGCACACCGATCGCGCTCAAATGGCAGTACACCGTGAGCAGCCCCTGGCCGTGATCGATGATGACGGTATTGCCGTTGAAGAAGTAATCGCCGGTATCCACGACCGTGCCATCCGCGGCCGCGAGTATCGGTGTGCCGGTGGGCGCGGCGATGTCCATGCCGGTGTGAGGATTGCGCGCTTCCCCGTTGAACACGCGGCGCAATCCGAATGAGCTGGAACGAACGCCCGGCACCGGCTGCCGCAATGCCAGGCTGACCGGCGCCGCGGGGCTGAAGGTGGCCACGGCGGCGTGAATGCGCGTGCGCTCCTGCGCCGCGCGGCTGGCATCCTGGGGTGACAGGTCGACCTGGCCAGGCGCCACCGTGAGCCGCTGCACGGTGTAGGTTTTCGGGCCGATGGGAAAGGTTCGGGCGGTCTCGTCCGGCACGTCCAGCGTCCCCGTTCCGATCGCCGCGTCCAATGGAATGCCCACCACCGCCAGCCATTTGCCGGCGCGCTGAATCACCAGCACGCGATGCTGATGAAAGCTCGCCGGATGCGGGCCGCTCAAGGCAATGATGCGCACGCCACCGGGTACGCTTGCGCTGCGCGGCAAGTCCGTCGCCGGGCCGGTTGCCGCGCCGCAGGCCAATGCCATCAGCGTGGCAATCGCGGCAGCCACCCGCCGCAGTCCGGTTCGCGCGAGCCTCATGGGTCGTCGCCGGAGGTCTGCCCGGTGATGCGCGCCCGCAAGGTGCCGTGCTGTACGCGGGCCAGCACCTCATCGCCCAGCGCGACGGCACTGGCATCGGTGATCACGCTGCCATCCGCGCGCGTGACGATCGCGAAACCGCGCGCCAGCGTCGCCAGCGGGCTGACCGAATCCAGGCGCTGCTGCGCGAGATCCAGGCGATGTTTGCTGGCCTGCAGGCAGCGCTGCAGCGCATGGCGCAGGCGGATGCGAAGTTCGGCACTGCGGGCCGTGAGCGCGGCCAGCCGCTGCGCGGGGGTGGCGCGCATCAGCGCGGCCAGTGCCGTACTCAAACGGATGGCCTGATGCTGGACCCGGGCATGCAGCGCCTTGCGCAGCCGTTGTTCGAGCTCATCCAGGCGCTGCGCGCTGTGCTGCAGCCGAACCCCGGGATGCGTGCGTTGCAGGCGGTGCCGCAGATTCTGCAGCGACTGGCTCGCCAGCCGCAGTTCGCGACGCCCGGATTGGACCAGCCGCTCACCGATACGGCGCAGGGTATTGAGCAGCTCCTGGCGGTCCGGCACCACCAGCTCGGCGGCGCCCGAGGGCGTGGGCGCGCGTACGTCGGCGACAAAATCGGCAATCGTGAAATCAATCTCATGGCCGATGCCGCTGACCACGGGTACGGCGCAGGCACGGATGGCTCGCGCCACGCCCTCGTCGTTGAAGGCCCACAGGTCCTCGAGGGAGCCGCCGCCACGCGCCAGGATGAGCACATCGCAATCGGCACGTGCCGAGGCCCGTTCCAGCGCCTGGATCAGCGCCGGCACGGCGGCGGCGCCTTGCACCGGGGTCGGATAGATCAGCACCTGCGCCGGTGGGTAGCGGCGCTTGAGGATATGCAGGACATCGCGTATCGCGGCGCCGCTGGGTGAGGTGATCACCCCGATGCGGCGCGGGAAGAGCGGCAAGGGGCGCTTGAGCTCAGGCGCAAACAGCCCTTCGGCGGCCAGGCGGGCCTTGAGTCGCTCGAATTCGCGTTTCAGCGCCCCAACCCCGGCTTCTTCCATATGCTCGGCGATCAGCTGGTAGTCGCCGCGGGGTTCGTAGAGGCTGACCCGACCGCGGACCAGCACCAGCTGCCCCGATTTCGGGGTGAAACCCAAGTGCATATTGCGTTGCCGGAACATGGCGCCGCGGATCTGCGCCTCCGGGTCCTTCAGGGTGAAATACCAGTGTCCGGAGGCCGGTTGGGTGAAATTGGACAGCTCCGCTTCCACCCAGAGCACGGCCAGGCCCTGTTCCAGCAGCAGGCGGACTTCCCGATTGAGCCGGGCCACGGTGTAGACAGTGCGTTCCGGGGTCTGGGCCATATCCCAGTTTACCCGACCCCGGCGAGTGCGTAGAATGCGCCATGCGAATCCTCGAAGAAGCCCTGACTTTCGACGACGTCCTCCTGGTTCCAGCCCATTCCACGGTGCTGCCACGCGAGGTCGACCTTTCCACCACCCTTACCCGCAGCATCAGGCTGGGATTGCCCGTCCTGTCGGCCGCCATGGACACCGTGACCGAGGCGCGCCTCGCGATCACCATTGCCCAGGAAGGCGGCATGGGCATCATCCACAAGAACATGCCCATCGAGGCCCAGGCGCGTGAAGTCGCCCGGGTCAAGAAATTCGAGAGCGGCGTGATCCGCGATCCGATCACGGTCCCGCCAAGCATGACCATCCGCGAAGTGCTGCAGCTGACGCGTTCGCGGGGCATCTCCGGAGTGCCGGTGGTGGATGGCAGCAAGGTCGTGGGTATCGTCACCCATCGCGACCTGCGCTTTGAGGAAAAGCTGGATGCACCCGTGGCCTCGGTGATGACGCCGCAGCAACGCCTGATCACGGTACGTGAGAACGCCCCCAAGGAAGAAGTCTTAGGCCTGCTGCACAAGCATCGCATCGAGAAGGTGCTGGTGGTCGGCGAGGATTCCGAGCTGAAGGGCATGATCACGGTGAAGGATTTCCAGAAGGCCACCGACTTCCCCCGCGCCAGCAAGGACGACACCGGAAGGCTGCGCGTCGGGGCCGCGGTCGGCACATCGGCGGATACCCTGGAACGGGTGGCGGCATTGAGCGCAGCCGGGGTGGATGCGCTGGTCGTGGACACCAGCCACGGCCATCACCAGGGCGTCATCGAAATGGTCCGTCAGATCAAGCGACGCTGGCCACAGATGCAGGTCATCGCCGGCAATATCGTCACCGCCGAGGCGGCCCGGGACCTGGTCGAAGTGGGTGCCGATGCCGTCAAGGTGGGTATCGGTCCCGGATCCATCTGCACGACGCGCATCGTGGCCGGCGTGGGGGTGCCACAGATCAGCGCGGTATCGAATGTGGCGATCGCACTGGAAGGCACGGGCGTGCCGGTGATCGCCGATGGCGGTATCCGCTTTTCCGGCGACATCGCCAAGGCCATCGCCGCGGGCGCCCATGCGGTGATGATCGGCGGCATGTTCGCGGGCACCGAGGAATCCCCGGGTGAGGTGGAGCTGTACCAGGGTGCTTCCTACAAGGCGTACCGCGGCATGGGGTCCCTGGGCGCGATGGCCGACAAGCATGGCAGCGCGGATCGCTACTTCCAGGATGGCGCCGGTGAGCTTGAGAAGCTCGTGCCGGAGGGCATCGAAGGGCGGGTCGCCTACAAGGGCAGCCTGGTCTCCATCCTGCACCAGCTGGCCGGCGGCTTGCGGGCCGCCATGGGCTACACCGGCAGCGCCACCATCGAGATCATGCGCACCCGGCCGAAGTTCGTGCGGATCACCAATGCCGGTGTCCGCGAGAGCCATGTGCATGATGTGACCATTACCAAGGAAGCGCCCAACTACCGCGTTTCCTGATTTTCCTGATAATGAGCACACAACTCGCCGCGGACATTCACGCGCACCGGATCCTCATTCTCGATTTCGGCGCGCAGTACACCCAGCTGATCGCGCGGCGCGTGCGCGAGAGCGGTGTGTACTGCGAAATCCATCCCTGGGATGTGTCCGATGCGGACGTGCGTGCCTTCGCGCCCCGTGGCGTCATTCTCTCCGGCGGTCCCGAATCCGTCATCGATTCGCAGCCGCCGCGCGCGCCCGCCGCGGTGTTCGCACTGGGCGTACCCGTGCTCGGAATCTGCTATGGCATGCAGACCATGGCCCAGCAGCTGGGCGGGCAGGTCATCCCGGGGCTGGCGCGCGAATTCGGTTATGCGGAAGTGACGGTCACCGGCCCGTGCCGGCTGCTGGATGGCCTGAGCGACCGATTGGACCCTGATCGGCGTGCGGTGCTGGATGTCTGGATGAGTCACGGGGACCGGGTCGCGGCACTGCCCGACGGATTCGTTGCCACCGCGGCGACCGGAAACTCCCCCTTCGCGGCCATGAGCGATGAACGGCGGCGCTTTTATGGCGTGCAGTTCCATCCCGAGGTCACCCACACCCTGCAGGGCGCACGCATTCTCGAGCGCTTCGTGCGGGAGATCTGCGCCTGCAATGCGCTGTGGAGCGCGGGCAATATCATCGAGGACGCCGTGCAACGCGTGCGCGCGCAGGTCGGCGACGGCAAGGTGCTGCTGGGCCTCTCCGGCGGTGTCGATTCGAGTGTGGTGGCGGCGCTGCTGCACCTGGCGATCAGCGATCGGCTGGTGTGCGTGTTCGTGGATCATGGCCTGATGCGTCTGGGGGAAGGCGACCAGGTCATGCGTACCTTTGCGCAGAACCTGGGTGTCAAGGTCATCCGGGTGGATGCGGCCGAACGCTTCCTCACGGCACTCAAGGGCGTCGCCGATCCGGAGGCCAAGCGCAAGATCATCGGCCGGCTGTTCGTGGAGGTGTTCGAGGAGGAATCAAACAAGCTCACCGACGTGGGCTTTCTGGCGCAGGGCACCATCTATCCGGACGTCATCGAGTCCGCCGGCTCCAAGACCGGCAAGGCGCATGTCATCAAGTCGCACCACAATGTCGGCGGCCTGCCGGCCCATATGCGGCTGAAGCTGGTGGAGCCGCTGCGCGAATTGTTCAAGGACGAAGTGCGCCGCCTGGGCACGGAGCTGGGACTGCCGCACGCCATGGTGTACCGCCATCCCTTTCCGGGACCAGGCCTCGGCGTGCGCATCCTGGGTGAAGTGCGCAAGGAATACGCCGATTTGTTGCGGCGCGCCGATGACATTTTCATCGAGGAACTGCGGCGCCACGACCTGTATGAGCGCACCAGCCAGGCATTTGCCGTATTCCTGCCGGTGCGCTCGGTGGGCGTGATGGGCGATGGCCGCCGTTATGATTTCGTCATCGCGCTGCGTGCCGTGGAGACCATCGATTTCATGACCGCGCACTGGGCGCGCCTGCCTTACGACTTTTTGGATGAAGTGTCACGGCGGATCGTCAACGAGGTGCCCGGCATCTCGCGCGTGGTGTACGACATTTCAGGCAAGCCGCCGGCCACCATCGAGTGGGAATGACGAGGGCGTCCCGTTTGATGTTGCCACGGTTCGCGGTCAGTGCGTAAGCCCGTAAATGGGGGCAAAACTGGCAATAACTCGATTGCACCTCCCCAAGCCGTCAAAGCCGCCGGGGGCGGATGCAGTAGGGTCGAACGGCCGCTTTGCGGGCATGGCCACGACGGTTATGGGCTAAGACGAGTCGTCCTATCGGTCAGGTAAACTTCGGAGGTCTGCCGCTCGACCAGGACGACAAATGATATTGGGATACCCCCTTGTGTCGATGCCGGCAACGCGCCAACGCAGCGAATCGGCATAGCAGTTCGGATTAATCGAATGTACGAGTGGGTTAACAGCATTAGAGGCGAGGTCGAGCCGATTGAGCACGCAAGCCGGCCGTAACGTGGCTGTTGCCGGTTTCGCGCATTACCGACGATTGGGCTCTACCACCGACTATAGTGTTGGTTAGTAGGGTTGCCACGGGCATGCCAGAAAGATGGAAAAGGCGCCTTGAATATTGAGCTAGTACCGCTCATTATTCAAGGTATGGTTCGGCGGTCACATCTCCTAGCCACGCTGCGCGCAGGCCTGCGCACGGGTCCTGCGGTGCTTCTGCTGGGACCCCGCCAGTGCGGCAAGACTACCCTGGCGCGGCATCTGGCAGCGAGGTCAAAGAGCATTTACTTCGACCTGGAAAACCCGATCGATCTGGCGCGACTGTCTGAACCGATGACGGCGCTCGGACACTTGCGCGGTCTGATCGTGATTGATGAGGTGCAGCGTCATCCCGATCTCTTTCCGATTCTCAGGGTATTGTTGGATCGCAAGCCGGTTCGGGCGCGATTTCTCATTTTGGGCAGTGCCTCGCCGGAGCTGCTGAGGCAGAGTTCCGAAACGCTGGCAGGCCGAATTGCAATCGTCGAGATGGGCGGTTTCACGCTTGAGGAGCTTGGGAGCCCGGAGCTCAATCGCTTGTGGTTGCGCGGCGGTTTTCCGCGGTCATTTCTGGCCCGCACGGAAGCTGCGAGCACCGCTTGGCGCGAGGATTTTATTCGCACTTTCTTGGAGCGCGACTTGGCTCAGCTCGGCGTGCAAGTGCCGTCGGGAACGATGCGCAGATTCTGGACCATGACCGCGCACTATTCGGGCGGTATCTGGAATAGCTCTGAGATTGGGCGATCCCTGGGCGAAGCGCATACGACTGTCAAACGCCATCTTGACGCACTATCCGGGGCGCTTGTCGTGCGCATACTCGAGCCTTGGTACGTCAATGTCGGTAAACGGCTGGTGAAGTCTCCGAAGGTTTACATTCGAGATTCAGGCCTGCTGCATGCGTTACTCGGAATCCGCGAACGCCGGCAATTAGAAGGGCACCCGGTAGTCGGTGGATCATGGGAGGGGTTCGTGATCGAGCAGATACTCGCCCATTTACCCCAGGCCAGCGCTTATTACTGGCGAACGCAGGCCGGGGCGGAGCTTGACCTGCTGTTGTTTCTGAAAGGCCGGCGCATTGGAATTGAGATTAAACGGGCAGATGCTCCGACGATGACTTCATCGATGGTTTCGGCGCTCAAGGATCTGGAGCTTCATCGGTTGTTGGTGGTCTACCCGGGTGCAATCCGCTATGCGCTCCGTCCTTCAGTCGAAGTCATGTCGCTGGTGCAATGTGTGGCTGAGCTGGCTTGACGATGAAAGAATCGGGATTCTCTGACGGTATTTCCGACGGTATCGTGAGCACGGCGAGTCGGCAATACGAGACGGTTGAGTAGGTTAGAACGCGAGGAGATTATTGAGTGGGAATGAGGGGCCAACCGGCGATGATCCTACAAGGACGGCGGACGCGACGGTGAAAGTGCTCTCCTTCACTTCGGTCTGATTACGCCGCCGGCCGGCGCGAGGCTTCGTGGCCATCCGCAGCGCGTTCTGCTTCACGCTCGGCAGCATATTCATTCCATTGCTTGTAGAGATCTTCGTACTTGCCGTCTCGTTCCGCGAACCGGCGAGACAGGACGCGCTGGACGAGAATCTCTCCGCTCGGCGCCAAATGCCCCTTGCTTCTCGCCAGACCCGATCCGGGTCATCGACGTGCTCACCTATCCGGCGGTGCAGTTGCTCGATGTCGCGGGGCCGGTTCTGGTGTTCGCCTCCGCCAACGATCTCGTCGCGGGCGCGGGAGGCCCGCGGCCGTACCTCCTCAAGGTCGTAGCGCAAAGCGGCGTAGGCGCGACGGCCTCTGCTGGGGTGACCCTCACAGCCGGTCCACTCACCAACGGCGGCGAGGAACTCGATACCTTGCTCGTCGCCGGCGGCGAGGGCGCCGAGGCGGCGGCCGAGAATCCGGTGTTGGTCGACTGGGTGCGGCAGTGCGCGGGCAGGGCGCGTCGCGACCCATTGGATGCACTGCGCCAAGCTAGCCCAGCGCTTTCCCTCCGTGCGCGTCGAGCCCGATCCGATCTTCGTGTGCGACGGTCCGGTCTGGACTTCGGCCGGCGTGACGGCGGGGATCGATCTGGCGTTGGCACTCGTGGAAGAGGACCTCGGCCGTTCAGTGGCGCGCTATCTTGTTGTCTTTCTCAAGCGTCCGGGTGGACAGGCACAGTTCAGTGCTGCCTTGGCGCTACAGGCCGCAGAGGACAAATTTGGCACGCTCCACGCTTGGCTCAACGAGCACTTGGCCGACGATCTCTCGCTCTCGGTCCTTGCCAGTCAAGCAGGCATGAGTGAGCGTAGCTTCAGCCGCCACTATGCACAGTCCACCGGGCAAACGCCTGCCCGCACCATCGAGCGGCTGAGAATGGAGGGGGCGCGGCGTCTGCTCTCGGATTCGCGCACGCCGGTCAAGCGCATCGCGCAGCGTTGCGGCTTCGGCGCGGAGGAAACGATGCGCCGCAGCTTCCTGCAACTGCTCGCCGTCACGCCGCCAGACTACCGCTCGCGTTTCACGTTTTGAGTTGGCATCTGTCCAGAGGCGCATAGTCGTGTTGGCTGGTACCGGGAATTTCGGCGCGCGCATCGTACGCGCATCGTACGCGCGTTACGCGAGGATCCCGGCATCGCGTTATTGATCGCGGGGCGTCGGCTTGCACTTGTGGCAGGTGCGGAAGCGCTACCGGGCGCCGTGCTCGATATTGATACAGCGGATTGTGTGCAACGACTCAAAGGGTTGTCCCCACGGCTTGGTCATTCATTGCGTCGGGCCATTTAAGGGCCGGGATTACCGCGTCGCGAATGCAAGAAGGCGCCGCATGAGCGAAGTCTATCTTTGGCTCAAACGGGCTCATGTCGTGTCCTCTACTGTATTGTTTGGCGTGGGGGCCGGCATAGCCATCTTCTTTATCCGCGCGCAGAAGACCGAGGATGTGCGGGTGATCGCAGCGGTTGGACGAGAGGTGGTGATTGCCGATGCGGTTTTCACGGCACGCGCGCTCCTGGACGGCACGACATCACCGACCCGCTATTTTCGCTACTATCGCTGCTAGTTCTGGCTGGGGTGGCCGGCGTTCATCTGCATCATGGCCGCGAAGGCGCGCTTTGCCCGGCCCGGATCGGCGTCGCCGAGCAGCCGGATGAGCGCGCGCGGCACGATCTGCCAGGACACCCCGAAGCGGTCCTTCACCCAGCCGCATTGTTCGGCCTCGGGCACGGCCGAGAGCGCCGCGGCGAAGCGATCCGCCTGCTCCTGGGTATCCACCGGTATCTGAAAGGAGATGGCCTCGTTGAATTGGAGCTGCGGCCCACCGTTCAGCGCCGTGAAAGGCTGCCCGAATAGCGTGAACTCGACCATCAGCACCGCGCCGGACTTGCCCGCCGGGTAGTCGCTCGGGGCATGGTACACGGCATCTACGCGACTGTCGGGGAGCAGCGCCGCATAGAATTGGGTGGCCGCTTCGGCATTGCCGTCGAACCAGAGGCAGGGGGTGATTCGGCAATGATCGACGCCATTGTTTGGCATGAAGGACTCCTCGGCGGCTCTGTGAGCCTATTTTCTCGCCCTTGCAGTCCTGGTGGGCGCTTGCCCTTGTCAGCATCGGCCGCGCCTTCATGTCGTCAGACAGATGACAGCGGGGCCGTTGCCCGGGAAGTCTGCACAAGAATCACACTCCGAGTATTCTTGAGTGCTCGCGGCATTGGTGATCCGGTCTCATCAAGGGGCAAGTTATGAAGTGGGCAGGCATGTACTTTTTTGGCTTCGTGATCCTGGTCGGGGGCGTGATGGCAGCGCTGTGGAAACTGGGAATCCTGGCGCGCATCGGCACGACCTGGACACTGATCGGGCTCGCGATCGTGGTCGGCCTCGGGATCATGATTGCCGTCGCCAACAGCGGCATCAAGGAAAACATTCAGATCGACCGCAAGTAGGATCTCAGCCGCGCGCCTCGATCATCTTCCAGCCGTTCCCCGATGGATCGCGGAAACTGGCGTCCACGTTGCCGAAGCGGCTGGTGGGCTCCTGCGTGAACTCGACGCCTGCGGCACGCAGGCGCTCGTAGGCAGCGCGGCAGTCGTCGACTCCCAGCACCAGTGGCGGCATCGCGCCTTTGGCCACGATCGCGTGCAGCGTTTGCGCGGTCGCCTCATCGAGCACTGGCGGACCTGGCTTGAAGAGACCGAGCTGCAACGAGGGCTGGTCCGGATGCTGCACCGTGAGCCAGCGATAGTTACCGTTCCGCACATCCGTGTGGACGCGGAATCCGAGCTTCCCGACGTAGAAAGCGAGTGCTTCTTCCTGATCTCGCACGTAAAGGCCGACTTCCTGGACACCTGGGCTCATGGGATCTCCTTTTGATCAGGCGCTTTTATATCGGTCCCCTCCCGGCGTCGCTTCTCCGAAACTGAGATCGTGAGGTCGGGCCGGTGCGCGGCGCTGATGAAGCAGGCGGGCAGACGACCGAACTCGTACGCGGCCGCCCGTGCCCGGGTCCGGATCGCGCCCGGGCTCTCGCCGGTGACATCGCGGAAGGTACGGCCAAAGGTTCCCAGACTTTCCCAGCCCGTGTCGAAGGCAATTTCGGTGATGGGCCGGTCGGTGTCGCGCAGCAGCGCCGTAGCCCGCTCAATGCGCCGCGTGAGCAGGTAGCGATGCGGCGGCAGCCCAAAGGCCTGCTTGAAGGATCGTGCGAAATGGGCCGGGCAGACCCGGCTCACGCGTGCCAGCCGCGGCACCGGCCAGTCCTCGTGCGAGGCGGCGTCCATGCGGTCCTTCGCGCGCAGCAGACGGCGCAAAAGGTCTGGGTCCTGAGTTTCCGAATCGACACTCATGCTGGAGAAGATGGTGGCCAAGCTCATGGGAATTCTGAGCAAGGGCATCGACATTATCAAGCGCAGCGACGCTGGGCCGGTGCAGCAGGTGTTGCGTCAGTGATCAAGTCGGGCGAATCCACCGCGCGGCAGAAACAGCCCCCGGATGCGTTCGTCGCGCAGGAACAGCCCGCCCCATACAAACAATGCCAGGTAGGCACCGAACAGCACGTGGGTGAACACCGGATCGCCGACCCGAACATGCGCGGCGATGGCTCCGCCCAGATAGCCGGTCAGCACGATCGCGCCCAGGACGGCGGTGCGCGGCCATGCGTAGAGCAGTGTGCACACCATCAGCACGGCACCCAGGTCGCGTGCGAACTGTTCGGTACCCGGAAAGCCCAGGTGTGCCGTATTCGCGATGACGGAGGGTAGGGCGAGCAGCTTCATCACCGCGTCGCTCAGCAGGAACAATACCGCGAGGGACGTGAGCGCGACGCCAATGCGACGGCGCAGTCTGGCGGTTCTGGGCCGCATCGCGAGGCCGAAGGTGTTAGCGTTCATGGGGAGCCGTTTCCGATGCCGCGCGGCAGTAAATCCGTTTAATGCCGGCGGTTATGCTATGCCAATCGGCGCGCCGCGTCGACGCTGATTGGATTTGAGAGGTGATCATGGACAAGCGCAGATTGGGTCAATCAGACATTCAAACGGCACCCCTGTGCCTGGGCGGCAACGTCTTCGGCTGGACGCTCGACGAAGCCGGCTCGTTCCGCATCCTGGATGAGTTCGTCGCGGCGGGATTCGATTTCATCGACACCGCGGATGTGTATTCGACCTGGGTGCCGGGTCATGCTGGCGGGGAATCCGAGACCATCATCGGCAAGTGGTTCCGGCAGCGCGGCAACCGCAGCCGGGTGACCCTGGCGACCAAGGTGGGCTGGCTGATGCCCCCGGATCATAAGGGATTGTCCCGGGCCAATATCGTCCGCGCCGTTGAAGACTCGCTGCGGCGCCTGCAGACCGACTACATCGATCTGTATCAGTCGCATGTCGATGATGCCGACACGCCGCTGGCGGAAACACTGGCCGCATTCGGCGAGCTGATCCGGCAGGGCAAGGTGCGCGCCATCGGCGCTTCCAACTATAGTGCGGCGCGCCTGTCCGCGGCCCTGGATCTGGCGGCAGGGGGCAGTCTGCCGCGCTATGACAGTGTGCAGCCGCTGTACAACCTCTACGAGCGGTCAGGCTTTGAAGCGGAACTGGGACCCCTGTGCGTGCAGCGCGGCGTCGGTGCGATCAGCTACTTTTCGCTGGCGAGCGGCTTCCTCACCGGCAAGTACCGCTCGAGCCGGGACCTTGCCGGCCGTGCCCGGGGCCCGCGGGTGGAGCAATACCTGAACCCGCGCGGCACCGCAATTCTGGCGGCGCTGGATGAGGTTGCCGCCGCGCATGCCAGCACGCCGGCCAGTGTCGCGCTGGCCTGGCTGATGGGGCGTCCGGGCGTCACGGCGCCGATCGCCAGCGCCACCAGTTCCCAGCAGCTGCAGGCGTTGGTGGCGGCGGCGCATCTGCAGCTGGACGCCGCCGCCATTGCGCGGCTGGACCAGGCCAGCCGCTGACGGCCATCCCGATCAGAGCTTGTCGGTCGTGAGCGGCTTGCCGGTTTCCAGCAACGACTTGAGATTCGAGAGGATCTTGGGCCAGCCGCCGGAGACGGCGACGATGACCTTCGAGTCCGGTTTGACGCTGCTGTGGGTGATGGTGAGCTTGACGATCTCGCCGCTGGGCTCGAGCTCAAAAATGCATTTCGCGGGACCCTCGGCCTTGAGCTCCGGCCGGAATTCGTTGTGCCAATGCAGGACGAGCCGCCGGGGCGGATCCACCTCCAGCACCTGGCCGGTGTCGGCGATGCGGCCATCCGTGAACAACAGCTTCCAGCTCGCGCCCGCCTGCCACTCCGATTCCATATGCATGCCAAACCAATATTGCCTGGCGAACTCCGGCTTGGTGAGCGCAGACCAGAGTTTTTCGGCGCTGGTGCGGATGTAGGTCACGTAGACGAACGTGCTTTGGGCGGATTCACTCATGGTCATCTTCCTCCAGGGATTTCTTCAGTGCTGACAGGGCGCGCAAGTGGCTGCGCTGGAATTTGCTGATCCAGCGCTCGGCGATGTCGTTGATGGGAACCGGATTGATGAAGTGCAGCTTCTCGCGGCCGTGACGCTGCACGGCGACGAGGTTGGCGTCTTCCAGTATCGACAGATGCTTGGTCACGGCCTGGCGGGTCATCTCGAGTCCTGCGCACAGTTCATTCAGGGTTTGCCCATTGCGGCGTCGCAGGCGGTCCAGCAACGTGCGGCGGCTGGCATCGGCCAGGGCCCGGAAAACGTCGTCCTCACTCATGCCGATATTATGCAA
>Ga0210400_10003717_pt1 | contig 13429 bp, 18 predicted proteins | sample IncBWH26MmetaG_FD_155456 | JGI IMG/M metagenome (GOLD analysis project Ga0210400, IMG submission 155456) | Forest soil microbial communities from Barre Woods Harvard Forest LTER site, Petersham, Massachusetts, United States - Inc-BW-H-26-M | ecosystem: Environmental > Terrestrial > Soil >...
GGCGACTTCCAACCCTGAACGTGGTTCTACCTTCCAATTCACATTGCCGCACAAGGTGTAGGTAGAAACATGACTACTTCATCTTCCCCAATTGTCTTCATCGTGGATGACGAAGAGGACATGCGCCTGGCGATGCAGCGCATTCTGAAGACGGTCAACTTGCGTGCAGAATTGTTCGCCACAGCCCAGGAGTTTCTGCAGAGAAATGTTCCAGATGTTCCGAGTTGCCTGGTATTGGATGTGCGTCTTCCTGGTATGGGCGGACTAGAGGTCCAGCAGAAGCTGATTGAAGCGGGGATCAATATCCCCATCATTTTCATCACTGCGCACGGGGATATTCCCATGACCGTAAAGGCGATGAAGTCGGGTGCCTTTGAGTTCCTGACGAAACCCTTCCGGCATCAGGAGTTTCTGGAGGCGATTCAGCAGGCATTGCAGCGCGACCAGCTATCGCGCCGACAGCGGAACGCGATGGCCGAATTGCAGGAAAGGTACAAAGGCCTGACTGTGCGCGAGCGTAAAGTGATGGACCTCGTAGTTTCTGGTATGCAGACAAAGCAGATCGCCTCGGTGCTGGGGACGAGCGAAATTACCGCTGCCGTCCATCGCGGGCGTGTGATGCATAAGATGCAGGCGGGTTCTCCCGCTGAATTGGGCAGCATGGCGGAAAGACTGAAACCTTCTGCAAACAGATAAGACTTGTACCTCCACAGCAGCACCATCTCCTCAAGGCGCGAAATTCTGCTCTCGCGGCGATACGTATCCGCATATATACCCCGACTATATGAAATCATAATTGCGTTTTTTGAAGGCGGAGATAGATTCGTATCAGATATGAGCAGCGTCAAGAGAACGAACCTGGTTGCCGTCGTTGACGACGATGACTTGCTCCGCGATGCACTACGACGCCTGCTCAAAGCCTCCGGGTTGGGGGCAATCTCATTCGAATCGGCCGAGGATTTACTGAACTCCGGCCGACTTTCGGAGATTGCCTGCCTGATCGCGGACGTTCGCATGCCGGGCATGTCCGGTCTTGAGCTGCAAGCTAGGCTCAAAACTGTACGATGCGCGATCCCGATCATCTTCATTACGGCCCATGGCGATGCCAAGATGCGGATTCAAGCCATGCGCGACGGGGCAGTGGAGTTCTTGACTAAACCTTTCGACAACGCAGTCTTAATAGAGATGGTCCAATCCGCGCTGGAGGATTAGCTCGCGAAGGCTTTGGGAGTCGAACGAATGAAAGTGGTTGATCAAGACCGTCGGGGCCGCCGATTTGAGCAGATCATTGGCAGCAGCTTGGCGTTAAAAGTCGTCTTGGAGCAAGTGGAGCGCGTTGCAGCGGCGGATACTACGGTGCTGGTTCACGGAGAAACCGGAACTGGTAAAGAGCTCATCGCTCACGCAATCCACAAAGCCAGCTACCGCAGTGGCCAACCCCTGATTAAGCTGAATTGCGCTGCAATTCCTTTTGACTTGCTCGAAAGTGAGCTCTTTGGCCATGAGCGCGGGGCTTTCACAGGTGCTATCGCGCAAAAAATTGGCCGCTTTGAGTTGGCGGATAAAGGGACGCTATTCCTTGATGAGGTCGGAGACATACCACTCGCCTTACAACCCAAGCTCCTGCGTGTTCTACAGGAGCAGGAATTTGAGCGCTTAGGGAGCGGCCGTACTCATTGTGTTGATGTGCGGCTCGTCGCGGCAACTCACCGCGACCTTGAGCTGATGGTGAAGCGTGACCAATTTCGCAGCGATCTGTACTATCGCCTGAATGTATTCCCCATTACGCTGCCTCCACTTCGCGAGCGAGTCGACGATATAGGCCCCCTGGTGGAGCATTACGTTGAGGTTTTTTCCCGCCGAGTGGGGAAGCACATAGAAAACATCCCAGAGGAATTCGTTAGCGCTTTCAAGTCGTATTCGTGGCCGGGAAACATTCGAGAACTGCAGAACATGATCGAACGCGCGGTGGTACTTTCCGATGAAGGTGTGCTTCCCAATGTTCTACGCCCGACTCGCGCCACCTCGACTATTAGCTTTCCTGTCAGGACAACGCTCAGCGACTCCGAGCGCACCTTGATTTTGAGCGCACTAGAGACGTCGGCATGGGTGGTCGGCGGACCCTATGGCGCAGCCGCAAGATTGGGTTTGAAGCGCACTACGCTAATCGCCCGGATGAAAAAGCATGGACTTTTCCGGCCTGTCGAGGAGAGTATTCGCGACGAGTCCTTCAACAATAAACTGTACGGCAACCGGGTCTATTAGACACCTGCCAGGGGTCTTCTGCCACTGTACACGGGCACTGATCTGCGCCACTCCGCCAGGGCTGAAGTCACTCGTCACTTGCGCAATCTTCTTCGGCATCAATCGCTCTCCGCTTTTCGCTTGACATCGATTGATCTACCTCGATCCGATGAACTGCCACGCAAAAGACAAGTGCACTGCCAGATGTACAAACACTCGGCCTCCTTCCACTTATTACATAAATAACGCCACGCATTCGATTCGACACAGAGCCTGAAGTGTCAGAAACTGCCACTGTTCACGTTTGGTCACGGCTCGGCCTGAGATTTGGATTACCCGCGCAGCAACTATCGTGATTTTCAGCCGCTATTGAATGGCAGAAGAATTGCGAAAGGAGGCGTGCAACACAGTTTTGGGAAGGATCGACGTGGTGAACACAATCGTCGGCGAGTTTGTGAATTTGCAGAGAGGACGATTCTTTGATGCGCAACTACTCCGTCGTTGCCGACCAGCCACTCGCGTCGTTCTGGTTTTCCTGATGGCGTCCGTGTCTTCAGCGGCAGGTTGTGGAACAACGAACGCGGCACCCACAGTTCCTGATCCTGAAGTACAAGTCGCCCATGCACTCTTCGCGAATGAAATCGAACCAATGGAAGAGCTGTACGGCATGGACATGACTGAGGATCTCGCGGCCAAGTCGCACAGAACAGTGAAAGAGGTCAACGCTTGAAAAGTCCTGAAAGCGCTTCAACCAGCCACCTCGAAATTGCAGTGGATCACAGTGGGATGGACTCGATCGTCCGCTTGAATGGCCGCATCGATGTCGATTCGTCGCCCGATGTTCGGGATTGCCTTCTGTCGATCCTATTGGGCAAACAATTACTTCATACGGTCACCGTCGACTGCGCTGGTGTCATGTTCATTGAAGCATCGGGAGTCGCGACCTTGGTTGAAGCGCTTAAAGTCGCCCGCCATCGCCAGATTCGACTCCATTTGCAGGGCCTGCATGGTTCTGTGCTACGGCTGTTCGAGGTCACGGGGTTGCTTCCGCTATTCGAGACGATACACGGCGGGAAGGGGGTGGCGTGATGACAAATATTCTCGAACGTGTCGGCGAAACAACAATCGAAAATCTCGACTACGTCGGAAGTCTGAACATTCAGTGGTGGGCCACACTGCGAGCGATGGTGCAATCGCTTCCTTTTGTCGGCAATCGCTATCGCTGGCAGGCTGCGGTGAGGCAGATGCTGGAAATCGGCGTCGATGCGATGCCCATGGTTTCTTTGATGTCCATATGCACTGGATTCATTTTCGCCATGCAAGGTGCGTCAGAACTTCGGCGCTTTGGGGCTCTGCGCTACGTAGTTGACCTGGTCGCGGTCGGTTTCACGCGCGAACTCGGCCCACTTATGACGGCAATTGCCGTAAGTGGACGGTCCGGCTCGGCTTTCGCAGCCGAGATTGGGACTATGAAAGTGACCGAGGAACTCGATTCCCTCCGCGTCATGGCGCTCGAGCCAATAGAGTTTGTGCTCGCACCCAAGTATCTGGCCGCCTTGATTGCGGTTCCTTGCCTGAGCGTTGTCGCGAATGTTTGTGGCATTTTGGCCGGGGCCTTGTTCATGTTCTTCAGCATTCGCCTGACACCCGTGTTGTACCTCCACTACGTCTTTGAGGCGATCGACTTGCGCGACGTAGTGATGGGGCTCATCAAGAGCGTTGTCTTCGGGACCATTATTGCTCAGGTTGGATGCCTGGAAGGCTTTCGTGTTCACGGCGGTCCCGACTCGGTTGGTCGCTCCACCACGAGTGCTGTTGTGAAGTCAACGTTCCTGGTCATTGTTGCGGATGCGATCTTCACCGCCATCTTTTACTTCACGGGGAAACACTGATGCCAATCATTTCCGTTCGCGATCTTGTGGTTGAGTACGACGGTCGCAGAGTGCTGAATGGATTGAATCTCGACATCGAGCGCGGGGAAACGATGGTCTTGTTGGGTGGAAGTGGCTCGGGAAAAAGCACATTGTTACGCCAGATCATCGGGCTGGAGCGCCCTAAGTCGGGCAGTATTCACGTGAACGGAACGGACATTACTTGTTGCTCAAAGTCGGACTTGAGGAAGATGCATCGCTCGATCGGAGTGGCCTTCCAAAGCGCGGCTTTGTTCAACTCGTTGAATGTCGAGAATAACGTCGCTTTGCCCCTGCGTGAACATACCCGTCTTGCACCTTCCATCATCGAACTGGTGGTTTGGTTCAAGTTGGCCGCGGTGGGCCTGGCAGACCATGGGAAGTTATTTCCACAGGAGCTTTCCGGCGGCATGAAGAAGCGTGCGGCGGTCGCGCGGGCGCTTGCGCTCGGGCCTCAAATCCTTGTGCTCGATGAGCCATCGGCGGGGCTTGATCCGATCGTTGCCGCGGAACTCGACGAACTGATTCTGCTGCTCAAGGGGACGCTACAGATGACGGTCATTGTGGTGACCCACGAACTGCCAAGCGCGTTCCGTATTGCCGACCGCATCGCGATGCTCTATCAAGGTTCATTCAGCTCGGTCGGCACGAAAGACCAAATCAAAGCGAGCCAGAACCCACGTGTGCGGCAGTTTCTGGATCGCATACCCGAAGACATAGCGAAATCGTCGGCCGTAGCCACGCACTTCGAACAATACCTGAACTCCGCGGAGGCATACGAGTGACCACAGAAGCAAAAGTCGGAGCCTTTGTCCTTGCATGCGCGTCGGTCCTGGCATTCACGATCGTCCACCTGGTCAACGCGCAGCTGAGTGGCCACACCGTTCCATATCGCACCTATCTTCGTTACGCAGGCGGGATAGAGCCGGGCGCCCAAGTCCTCTTCGGAGGAATCAACGTCGGCAAAATAACAGCGGTTCGGCCCTGGACATCGGATCCAACCAAGATCGAGATTCTGCTGGACGTGAAGGACAACACTCCGCTGAACGAGAAATCTGTAGCCAAATTGGGGCTTGTCAGCGTGATGAGTGGTGCGGCACTGTCCATCACAACGGGCACCAACGATGCTCGCCGCCTTCCTGCAGGCTCAATCATTGCTTCGCAAGAGGCCGCGAGTCTGGACGAGATCACCGACAAAATGGCAATTGCGGCAGACAATGCAAACGGCCTGATCACCGAGGTTCGAGAAGAACTGGGAGGAATCAGTGGGGATGCGCGGACGCTGCTGGCAAATCTGAATAACGTAACAGGAAAAGCCAACCAGCAAAAGATTCAAGCCGTCCTGGATAACGTCAACGCAATGATTGCGACTGATCGCCCAAAGATCGATCGTCTGACTGATGAATTGAACGCGCTTAGCCAGCATGCTGATGAGACCATTCAAAACGTGAATGGCACGGTGAGCGATCTGCGTGAACCGATGCGCAACGACCTGGCTAGCCTGCAAAGCACGCTGTTACAAGCGAAGCAATTGCTCGGGGATATGCAGGTGTTGGTGCGGGCCAATGACTACAAGATTGATGACACGATCGAACATTTGCGGACTGCGACGGAAAACCTGGACGAATTAACCGACTCGGTGAAACAACGTCCCTGGAGTCTTATTCGAATCAAGCAACCGGAAGACCGCAAGGTGCCGAAATGAATCAGCTGAACGAAAGATGGATCTTCTACTTCCTTCCCAGCTTCATCGGAGATTAAAAATGAAAAGAAATCTGGCTATGATTGTCGTTGCACTTTCAGCTACCGTCGCCCTGGCCGGCTGCGCAGGCAAGGTGGGACGTGCGAACTATTACACTCTGAACCTTCCTGCGCCGCCTGATCCGCCAGTCGCGGAAGATGCGCACACTACGGTGGCGATCCGTGAATTCCGCGCGCCTGCCTACCTCAGGCAGGGCGCCATCGTGTACAAGCCATCTCCAGAACAAATCGGCTTCTATGCGTACCACCGTTGGGCGATTGACCCGTGTGACTTTGTAACCGGCTCGATTATCGATCGCCTAAGTGCCACAGGAACCTTTTCCCGCGTGAAGCGCTACGATGGTCAGCCCGGCGCTGACTACGTGGTCAGTGGGCGATTGGAGAAGCTTGAGGAAATTGACTATGAGGGCGGCGTCAAGGTCGAGGTCGCAGTCTCCGCCCAGATGACCAGACTTGACACCGGCGCGATTGTTTGGAGTAAAGCAGTTTCGGAAGTCGGAGTGGTCAACCAGCATGACGTTCCTGCGGTGGTATCAGAAATGAGCCACACCATGGAGCGAGCGATCGAGAAACTGCTGACGCCGGTGCCGGGGACTCTGTCCGCGGTCTCAAGGGGAGCGACTAACGAAAATTAGGCATTCGAGGTACCGGTTTTCAAAGTCGGTCTCCCACTGAACGTGGTGAACTGTCAAATTGCTTCAACAGTGTCAACGATCGACGCACAGCCTTCTGAACGCCGGCATTGCAGTCCTTGCACTCGCAACTGGGGAGGTGTCGCAAGTGCCCTGCATGTGCTGGATTTGCCAGAAAATCTGGCGCTCTCAAGATGTGAACCAGGTTTGAAACAGGTTGCGCGATTCGCGAGCAAGAAAGTCCCGAGAGGTTGATAAATGGCTGGGCAGACCCGCACTCGAATATCTGAAAGCGCTGAAAATCAGTGCGCGAATGACGAGGATTTGTGCAAGATTCTTGACGAGGACCTGAATCGTCTTTATCAGCTTTCGTTTTTGCTCACGGCAGATCACCAGAAGGCAGAAAGGTGTTTTGTAGCCAGTATTGAGCGTTGTGCCAATGAGAACCGCGTGTTCAGGCAATGGGCACGTGCCTGGACGAAGCGCGTTATCGTGGAAAACGCAATTCGCGAACTCAAGCCGCGACCGAGTTCCAATTCGTCGCCGCTGCGATCAGTTTTCTCTCACAATCAGCAGTCGAGCAATCCGTCCCGACATTTCGATGCCGAAGCTGTATTAAGGCTTACAGACTTCGAGCGCTTTGTTTTCGTACTGCGTGTTCTGGAGCGCTACCGGGAAAACGAGTGCGCTCTTCTTCTCGGTTGCTCAGCTTCCCAAGTTCCCGAGGCTTGCACTCGCGCCATACAGGCACTGGCAAGTATCGATCAGGTGTTGTTTTCGGGAGATTCAGTCCGCCGATAAAGTGATATGGCAACCGTTCCGCTTACTCGAAAAGATGTTCCCCACAAACCAGATTCACCTTTGGCCGCTGCACGGACCGTTCAGGTTGCTTTCGAGACCAATTCAATTGCCTGAGCGGAAAAAGCAATACCGACAAAGTCCAGAGAATTTCCGCCACAAACGCTACTCAAGGCCGGTGAGAAGCACTGTCAGCAGACTGACACTGGCAAATTCATGCCGCACCCAAACCCATCTCCTGTTGCCTAAGTGCTTATTTCGCAATGATGTAGAAGGGTGAGGCCATAGCTTGTCACGGAATTTGGCTTGCGTTCCAAGCAGTACGAACACCGTAAATATTCGTACAAGGAGACGCGATGGCAACCATCACTCAGACAGACACGATTAAGACAATCACAACGCACTACATTGATGGAGCGTTCGTCGAATCCCATGGCCGCGAGGTCATGGACATTATCAAGCCGACCAACGGGCAGGTGATCGGCCGTGTCACGCTGGGAGACGAGGAAGACACGCGGCGTGCGATCGCAGCGGCCAAACGCGCATTCACCAGTTTCAGCCGAACAACGAAAGAGGAGCGCTCGCGTTACTTGCGCCGGCTGCATGAGGCTGTCTCAGCGCGCATCGACGATTTAACGGATGTGATGGTGGAGGAGTACGGCGGGGTTGTCCGGTTCGCCCGGCTCATCGTGGAGTCAGGCGTCGCCGCCTTCGCAGCGGCCGAGAAGGGACTTCAAGAGCTGCCGCTTAAACGAAGCTGGGGCAAGACGACAGTCACGCTGGAACCAGTCGGCGTCGCCGGTCTGATTACAGCCTGGAACGCGAACGCGCTGTTCATTTGCCTCAAGTTGGCGTCGGCGGTAGCGGCCGGTTGTACGGTCGTCCTCAAGCCGAGCGAAATGAGCTCACTGCAGACCCGTGTGATGGTGGAGTGTTTGAATGCGGCTGGGCTACCCAAAGGTGTCTTCAACGTGGTGACGGGCCTCGGAACGGTCGTCGGGGCCGAACTCGTACGCAATCCCGACGTCGCGAAAATTTCGTTCACGGGCTCGGTTGCTGTGGGTGAAGCCATCATGCGCGATGGCGCCGCGACGATGAAGCGTATCACCCTAGAGCTGGGCGGAAAGTCGCCCACAATTGTGCTGGATGACGCCGCGCTCGATAAGGCCATCCCATCGGCTCTTATCTTGGCATTTATGAACAGTGGTCAGGCTTGCGCTGCCGGAACGCGGCTTCTCGTGCCCAGGAGCCGGCTCGATGAAGTAAAGCAGGCGATACAAGAAGGGATGCGTACCTTTACTGTCGGCGATCCGGCTGATCCCAACATTATGGTCGGACCAATGGTGTCGCAAAAACAGTTTGAGCGCGTAGAATCCTACATTCGCAAAGGCATTGAAGAGGGCACGGAAGTGCTCGTCGGCGGAGAAGGCCGCCCGAAAGGTCTCGAAGCCGGTTACTTCGTGAAGCCTACGGTATTTGTCAATGTAAAGAATGACATGGCGATCGCCCAGGAGGAGATTTTCGGGCCGGTGCTCAGCGTGATCGCCTACGACTCCGAGGATGACGCGATCCGCATTGCGAATGACTCCAAATATGGTCTTCACTCAGCCGTCATGGGGACCGACCTTGATCGCGCACGTCGTGTTGCCTCTCAGCTGCGGGCCGGTCGTGTGGTGATCAATAATATGACTGACGATCCTCAGGCACCTTGGGGCGGATTTAAATACTCCGGCGTCGGCCGCGAATATGGCAAATACGGAATCGAGGCATTTCTTGAGCCAAAAGCCATCCTTGAGTGATCCCGAACAAAACGAATAAGAGGGAGTTTATGAGCAAGCACGTCAGTATCTCTCCCAACGAAGCCGCCGATCGACTCGCTATACGCGAGCTCGTTGAAGCTTATGCACACTGTGCTGATCGTCGCGATGCGAAAGGTCAAATCGCGCTCTTTACCGCCGACACTCACTTCGTTGTGTTCATGAACGCTAAAGACCCGAAGCCTTCACAGGAACTGAACTCCCGTGAGGCGTTGGCTCCAGTCTTTGCGGATCTGAACAAGTATGCCGCGACCATGCACTTCCTTGGGCAGACCACGATCCTCACGCTCGCTAACGACCGAGGCACAGGGGAAACCTATTGCATGCCTCATCACCTCACTGTCGACGGTAACAAGCGTCAGCTAATGATCGCGGCGCTCCGCTATTACGACACCTTTGTGAAGCAAGACGGCGCATGGCTGTTTGCGGAGCGCCTGCTGTACGTGGACTGGATCGAAGAGCGCATTCTGTCATGACCGCGACTAACAAGGTGGTTTCGAGCGCGTCGATGAGCGTTCCCACTGTCGACCAAATGCGGCTCGTCATTGTGAGCGCGTCTGGAATGGTCGGCGGCCATGCGCTTCGCTACGCGCTCGATAACTCCGCCGTAAAAAGCGTGACTTCGATCGGGCGCAAGAAGCTCGGCATTACGCACCCCAAGCTGAAAGAGATCCTGCATCAAGACTTCGCTGATTGTTCTGCTCTCACGGATGCACTCTTGGGCCAGGATGCGGCGGTCTATTGCCTGGGGACATATACGGGCTCAGTATCAGACGCGGAACTCCGCGTCATAACCGCCAACTATACGATCGAGTTTGCGCGAGTTCTCCGCCTCAGCAGCCCCGACGCGACATTCTCATTCCTGAGCGGGAACGGCGCAGACCCAACGGGACGAAGGCGGCTTGCCTTCGCACGCTACAAAGGGGAGGCCGAGAAGGCATTACTCGCGTCCGGCTTCCCACGCGTTTATCTTTTCCGGCCCGCGTATATCTACCCGGTTCAGCCGCGGAAGGAACCGAACTTCAGTTACCGCCTGTTACGCGCGCTCTATCCGGTGTTTCGACTGCTGTTTCCGAACCAGGTCATTCGGGCTGATGACTTGGGCTGGGCAATGGTGGATGTTGTGCTTCGACAAACACAGGAGCGCCAAAGTTTGGTTTTCGAAAACCGAGACATCCGAGCCATGGTCAAGTCGCAAATGCCCGTGCGCGATCGCGCTAAGTGATGCGCATTTCGACCCGTGACTGAATCACAAAAGAGGCGATGAATGAAGAGAATTGTGACAATCGGCGCCGGTTTTGCAGGGCTCGCTGCCGCTAAGGCCCAATTCTGCGACTCTAGCGCGGACTATTACAGCACTGCCACCCTTGTTGGGGCTAGGCTGACTTCGTAGTCGGCGAGCAGAACTCAATGATTGTTCCGCACCGGCTCGCAGGGACCCACTTCAACGGTTTCCGAAAGTGCTTCGGTACATAAAACTCAATTATTTTTGCCATGACAACCTCCTCGATTCGCATTCCTTTCTGTCGGCCAGACTCTCATCCGCGTTCAACTTCCAATCGGTCTACCAAATCCATCCGCATTGACAACGCACGGAATCGCACAACCGGGCTTTGTGCAAAAGCGCCTTACAGGCAGCGCATGATCTCATCCACATAGCCCCTCCCCATGAATCGCGCTGGAAGAAGCTTGCATCCGGTTTTTCAGCTCTTTCAAGCGACGGACTCCTTTCGCAAACATCGCCCACGCCAGTGCTTTCATATCTGGATCCCCAGAATCAGCAGCCCTGAGTAGCTCCTGGCCTGCGTCTTTCTGTCCGAACTTGCACCACATGACTCCGCAAAGAAACACATAGTTGCTGTCCATCATGGCTCCTTCCACTCAACGTTTGCAGCCTCAACGCTTAGGCAGAGGGCAACCGAAATGCCAAAGTGGGTCAACGCTGTGGACACCTAATTGACCGCAAACACAGGGCTGCCTCGACAGGCAAGGAAATCCTCGATGTTGAAAATGTTGAAAGTGTCAAACGAAACTGTCGAAGCCACTGGCGAGGGCTAGGGTGAGCTATCGACAGAGAAGCGAAAGCCAACTATCCTGGGGGTCGACCGGAAAAGGGAGCCATTTTCAGACCCGGAGTGCTGGGATCGTCACCTGCTTGCGACTGTACCTGGCTCACCGCTTCTCTTTAAGTCGTCGAGCTTTCTTTGCTGTTCCGGGGTAAGGAGTTTATAGATTTCCGACTGCATACGCGCGTTGGCCACGATGAATTTCGCCAACAAAGCTGCTTGCGCATCGGCTAGAGTTTTGATTTCCTTTTTATTGCTGTGCTGAGGGTCGAGAGCCAACAGCTTTTCCCGTATGCTTCGCGATTGCCCCATTAAGGGTTCCATGTGGTGGCGTTCACGCGTCATCACTTGCTGAATCGCTTCCTTCTGTGATTGTGTCAAGCTTAAGTGTTCAGCCGCTGCCGCTGTGAGCTCGAACGATGAAAACGGCAGCTCTACCTGCACAACTTCGTTGTCGTCCGTCGGAGAAGCTTCGCTTTTATCATCAGGCGCAGAAACTTTAGCCAGATTCTGTTCCTCGATTTGGCGCCATGCGCTAAGCAGTTGGAATTGCATCTGCGCGATCAGATATTGCTCGCCGCTTAAGGACTTGCCTTCCTCGCTGCTCATTCTTCCTTGTTGGACAGCTTCAGTGATCCCTGCAACTTTGGCAGAGAAGTTCTGCGAAATAACTACCATTGCCGCCTCATACCCCTGTAAGACCTGTTGTGGTCCGGGGGAAGCAGGAGCAGCCGGCACGGGACCTGGGTCAGGAACCTGCGAATCGGGTGCGCCGGCAGGGTTAGTCAGAGCACTATCAGCTCCTGATTTGGTCTGCGACGAGCTAAGGACTGGAATGGCAGTCATGATGACGACAATGAGAATTAATTTCGCTTTCATGTTCTTGCTCCTTGGGCTAACTTCTTCCATTTTAAGTCTTAAAGATGACGCTTGTTACGGCTCTCGAACTGTCGAGGTCGAAGAACGAGAACGGTGCAGCGAATAGCTGGAGAGCCGGTCAGTGCTCAAGCTGCTTCGCATTTGTGTTCAACCTCACTCTTGTGCAGCCTCCGCGCAGTCTCCCGGGCCCCAGTTCCGTTATCTATCATCTCAATTGCGGACTCCCGATAAATTGGGTGGACGCCACGGTCGCGGGGAAACATTTTCCAGAACAACAGAAACAATCCGACCGGTGCCAGGCTTAATGCTGCTAAGAAGAAGTCAAGCATAGACATCTCGCCTCCATGTAAGCTGAACCGTAACCCCAACCAAAACCGTCAAGCGTGCAATCAAGGTCTCTCACGTAACGTGAGTCCCGGGAAGCGCGCGCAAACTCGGGCGACATCAATCCGCCAGCTCCCATGTTGAATCCGGATCGTATTCGGTCATGGCATGAGCGATCTTCTCGGTATCCGGACCCAAATCTTTTTGATAAACCACCCCGTTTTGATTCACGATGATGGTCATGATGCCGGTGGAGCGATAGACGGCTGGGTACGCTACAAAGGCGAACCCGCCGACCATCTTGCCGTTCGCGAGATAACTCTTTGCTCCACCCTCTGCGTTGCTTCCTTGGGCCGTCAAAATGCGGAAATAGTAACCGTTGAACGATACGGGATCGTGGGATGCGGCCGTCCCGTTTTCTACAGCCGCGGAGGCGAAGAGTCCGTCGAGAGGACTGCCGGATTGCTCTCCGCTTTCGGACGAAAACAAGCCATCGTCGCCATCGTTATCGTCAATGAATTTCAGCGCGTACCGATGTTCGCCGTTATTTGCCCTTGCGTAATGTTGCTGCTGGGCGTCGACAAGCCGAGAGCAAACATCGATCGTGGCCAGTTCATTTCTCCCCACCCGGCGCGCCAGGATCTCTTCTTTCCCTGCATCCGTGTCGAAATACCAGATGCCATTCTTTTCGACGATCGGGATCGGATCCGGCCAGTTCTCGGCGCCTACGTAGAGAATCATCACGCCATTACGTTCTTTCACGACACGATGCATCTGCTTGTATTTCGCAACGAAGTTGTCGCGCTCTTTCCCATCCTCAGCAGGATCGCCTGATGAAACTAGATCCTTCCCCGCCGGGCCGAGAACCCCCAGCAAAGCCCGATTGTCCGTTTGCTGCGCTGCCGCGAACAGGGCGGCGCTCGCTTCCTCGGGAGAGTGAAACACCTGCTGGTTCGGTTCCTGCGCAAGCGTTAGGTGGCTGCTGAATACGAGCGTCA
>Ga0210400_10003718_pt1 | contig 13429 bp, 11 predicted proteins | sample IncBWH26MmetaG_FD_155456 | JGI IMG/M metagenome (GOLD analysis project Ga0210400, IMG submission 155456) | Forest soil microbial communities from Barre Woods Harvard Forest LTER site, Petersham, Massachusetts, United States - Inc-BW-H-26-M | ecosystem: Environmental > Terrestrial > Soil >...
ATGTTCCATCACCGGCAGAAATTCAACGTGGGTGAAGCCTATGCGTCCCACGTACTCCGCCAGACGCGGCGCAGTCTCACGATAGGTTAGCGGACGGTTGTGTTCCTCGGGCACGCGCATCCACGATCCGAGGTGAACTTCATAAATGGATTGCGGAGCGCGGAGCGAGTTGCGTGCGGCACGCTTTACCATCCACTCGCGGTCGCCCCACTCGTAGTCGAGGTCCCACACCACGGACGCGGTGCGGGGAGGCTTCTCGTGCCAAAGGCCGAGAGGATCAGCTTTGTCGACATGGTAGCCGTGACTCCGCGACTCGATGTGAAACTTGTAGAGCGCACCTTTGGTTATCCCGGGGATGAATCCCTCCCAGATACCGGAGTTGCCACGCGGGGTGAGCAGATTGGTGCGCGGACCCCACGCGTTAAAGCTGCCGATCACCGAAACCAGGCGCGCATTCGGCGCCCATACGCTGAAGACCGCGCCGTCGAGTCCTTCGCGAGAAACCAGATGCGCGCCCATGGTTTCGTGCATGCGATAGTTGCTGCCCTCGTTGAAGAGGTAAAGATCTTGATCCGAAAGCAGGGTCGGCCGGTCAGAAGCGGCGGGGGTGGAGGAGTCCGGCATTTTGGGAGTCCTTAGTGTACCGGAAGATCCGCAAGCAGGCCGAATCCCCATGCTAGACTGACACTTCCAGCCATGCCCGCCCTGCGTCTGATCCTTCTCTGGCACCAGCACCAACCTTTCTACAAGGATCTGGTCACCGGCGAATATCGCCTGCCCTGGGTTCGCCTGCATGCTCTGAAAGATTATTACGGCATGGTGAAGTTGCTGGACGAGTTTCCCAATGTGCACCAGAACTTTAATCTGGTGCCGTCACTGATCACGCAGATTCAGGATTACGTGGCGGGGACGGCCAAGGACCCGTTTCTGAACGTCGCGGCCAAGCCAGCCAAAGATTTGACGCAAAAAGAGCGGCAGTTCGCACTGCAATATCTTTTTCAAGCCAACCCGACGAACGTGATTGGGCGCTATCCGCGCTACTGGGAACTCCGGGAGCGCTTCCGCGAGCATGGATATTCGGCGGAGAAAGCGGAAAGGTATTTTGAGCCGCAGCACTTCACCGACTTGCAGGTGCTGTCGCAGATCGCGTGGTTCGACGAATTCTTTCTAGAGGAGAAAGATGTCGCGGCGCTGATCAAGAAAGAGCGCAACTACTCCCTCGAAGATCAGAGTTTTGTGATTGCGCGAGAGCGGGAATTGCTGGCCAAGATTTTGCCGGCATATGCCGACGCGGCCAAGAAGGGATCGATCGAGATTTCGGCTACGCCCTTTTATCATCCGATTCTGCCGCTGGTCTGCGACACCAATGCGGGCGCTGTCTCGTCGCCGGGCTTGCCCTTGCCGCAGAACCGGTTTCGTCATCCCGAGGACGCGCGCGAACAACTGGTGAGCGCGCTCGACCTTCACCAACAAGTCTTCGGAGTGCGGCCGCAAGGCGTGTGGCCTTCGGAGGGCAGCGTCTCGGAAGAGACGCTGGCGATCGCGCATGGTCTGGGTATCAAGTGGATGGCCACTGACGAAGGTGTGCTCGGCCGCAGCACTGGCGTGTTCTTCCAGCGCGATGGCGATGGCCGCCTGCCGGCACATCTGTCGGAGCGACTCTATAACATTCACCGTTACGAGAACGGCGAAACCGCAATGCATCTGGTGTTTCGCGACCACACGATTTCGGATCTGATCGGCTTTGTTTACTCGGGGATGGATCCTGGCGAGGCTGCCGGACATCTGTTACGCAACATCAAAGAGGCGGCTCAGCCGGTGCTGACGCAGGGCAGGGACGCCGTGGTGTCGGTGATCCTCGACGGCGAGAATGCCTGGGAATACTATCCGAAGTCGGGACGGGAATTTCTGCGGCGATTCTATGACGCACTGCAGCGTGACGCAGGTCTGGAGCCGGTCACGGTTTCTGAGGCGATTGCCCGCCACCCCAACATCTCGCCGTTAAAGGCCCTGGTGCCGGGCTCGTGGATCAATGCGAACTTCAACGTTTGGATCGGCGCCCCCGAGGACAACCGCGCCTGGGACTACCTGTACCACGCGCGCGAATTTTATGCGCAGCATGCGGCCGACGCCAGCGAGGCGCAACGGAAGCTGGCCTTCGAAGAGATTCTGATTGCCGAGGGCAGCGACTGGAACTGGTGGTACGGTCCCGAGCACCACTCGGCCAACGACCGTGATTTTGACGAGCTTTACCGCAAGCATCTTTCGAACGTTTACCAGGCGTTGGGAGCGACACCGCCGGATTATTTGTCCCAACCGATCACGGCGGGTGAAGTGCGGCCCGCCTTCACGCCGCAGGCGGCATATATTCATCCCCGTATCACGGGCGACAAGATTCGGTACTTCGAGTGGATGGGTGCGGCAATCTTCACCGCCGACCAGCGCGCCGGCTCCATGCATGGCAAGCAGTTCCTTCTGGACTCGGTCCATGCCGGAATCGACAACGCATACGTCTACGGACGGTTGGACTTCGCCGGGCCGGTTCCGGATATGGAGTTTGATCTGGTGGTGAACCTGGAATCGTGGGCGAACGGAGAAGAGCGTCCACGGCGGGTGTTACGGCTCGATGCCAAGGTGCAGGACCGCAAGCTGACGGAGTGGAAGGTCGACGGGCGCCAGGAAACATCAGCAACGCCTTCGACCAACAGTGAGGAGAGCGCCAAGGCAGCGCTGGTGCGCAACTTTGAATTCCGCTTGCCGCTGAGCTGGCTGCTGGCGGTGCCGGGTTCGAGTCCCCCTATGCCTGCCGATCAAAGGCCGGGAGCAACTGCCATCGCGGCAACCACCCGCCTCCGGCTGCGCTTCAGCCTTTGGCACAATCGTCTGCCTGTGGACGCCTTGCCCGTTGAAGGTTGGATCGAACTGCAGTTGGTGAGTGAGGGAGAGTTGCATTCGGGGATGTGAGGGCGGGTGGTGCTGCTTCTCCGAATGACAAAAACGCCGGAGGCGCACGCCTCCAGCATTATTCAAGAGCTGAATCTCGGAGAGCTGCGTTTGTTTTTACTGTCCCGAGCTGGCCACCGCTGGGGTGATGTTCAGCGGACGGTTGAGTTCGAGCGTGAGTTCAGTACCGGCCCGCAGCATGGCCGAGCGGTGCTTGCTCAGCCAGTGAGCGCCGGTTGAGCCTGCGCCAACCACTCCACCGATGAGGATTCCGGGCGGGCCACCAATGAGCCCACCGATCAGCATCCCGCCTGCCGTGCCACCGCCGGTTTCCAATTGATCGCGGCGGTCATGACCCGATCCCTTAAACTCGCCCTCCTGGTTGACGTCGGTGTCGCGCCCGGCGTCGGTGTCCACCAGCGTGGCGTCGAGGAAGAAGTGTTCGCCGGTTGGGAGGATCAAGGTTTCGGGCAGAATTCCAATGGTCGGCTTGCCCGATATGCGGCGAGGCTCGGCCACTTTGGTGACGCGGCCTTCCACCATCGCTCCGGCCGGAATCACGGTCTTGCCATTGAGCACTACGGCTTGCGTCAAGCGCGCCTGGAAAGGGTCACCAGCCTTGTTGCTGAAGGTCGCGAGAGTAGTCTCTAGCTTTACCATCAGAGCTGTGCCGGCTGGCACGGGCGGCGAGCTGGTTTGCGCATCCGCCATCGTACTCACGTAAGACCATGCCAGCAGCAGGCTACAAAGTAGAACTGTCCACTTCTTCATGACTCCTCCTCAGGTCTTTCCACCGCTAATAAAGACTCAGATCATTGCTTTTGACTCTAGACCAGGCAGATGGACGGGACAATATGCGGCTCGGCCGGGGAACCAGCGAAGGTAAGGGGGATGAGGCCATGTCCAGGTTTGGGAGTGAGAAGCCTGGGAGTGAGAAGCCGGGAAGCGAGAAGCTGTGCTGTGAGTGCTGTCACATTGCCGCGATCTTCCATCCGCTATAATCGTCGTTCCCGGAACCCTCGAAGCTCATATCGGATCGGAAGGACGAAAAAAATTTCATGACGAATATTGGGGCGATCATTGGACGTGAGGTGCTTGATTCGCGCGGCAATCCTACGGTAGAAGCGGAAGTACAACTTGCCAGCGGAGCGATTGGGCGGGCCATTGTACCCAGCGGAGCATCCACCGGCGAGCATGAAGCCGTCGAGTTGCGCGATGGAGATAATGCCCGCTATCTCGGCAAAGGAGTTCTCAAAGCGGTAGAGAACGTCAATGGCGAGATCACGGACGCGCTGGCCAATTGGGATGCTTTCGACCAGCGTGGGCTCGATCAGAAGATGATTGAGTTGGACGGCACGGAGAACAAGGGCCGCCTGGGGGCGAACGCGATTCTCGCGGTCTCGATGGCAGCCGCGCGCGCGGCTGCGGCGGAATTCGGGCTGCCGCTCTACCGCTACCTCGGCGGCGCCGGCGCCAACACTTTGCCCACGCCCATGATGAACATCCTCAACGGCGGAGCGCATGCCGACAACAATGTCGACTTTCAGGAATTCATGGTGATGCCGGTGGGCGCGCCTTCATTTTCGGAGGCACTGCGCTGGGGCGTGGAAGTTTTCCATACGCTCAAGGGAGTGCTGAAGAAGCGCGGCTATAGCACGGCGGTCGGCGACGAAGGCGGGTTCGCGCCTTCTGTGAAGTCGAATGTCGAGGCCATCGAAGTTGTGCTGGAAGCGATTCAGCAGGCCGGCTACAAGCCGGGAGAGGAGATCGCCATCGCCCTCGATCCAGCCGCCAGCGAGTTCTATCAGGACGGCAAGTACGTCTTCAAGAAATCCGACAAGTCCGCCAAGAGTTCCGACGACATGGTGAAGTTCTGGGCGAAGTGGGCGAACGATTATCCTATAGTCTCTCTCGAAGACGGTCTCGCAGAAAACGACTGGGATGGCTGGCAGAACCTGACCAAAGAACTCGGCGGCAAAATTCAACTCGTCGGCGATGATTTGTTCGTCACCAACGTCGAGTTCCTTCAAGAGGGAATCGACAAAGGCGTAGCCAATTCGATTCTGATCAAGGTAAACCAGATCGGAACGGTCAGCGAAACCCTCGACGCCATCGACCTGGCCCGGCGCAACGGATATACATCAATTGTCTCTCATCGTTCGGGCGAAACAGAAGATACGTTTATCGCGGATTTAGCTGTTGCTACCGGAGCGGGGCAGATCAAGACCGGGTCAGCCTCCCGCACCGACCGCGTCGCCAAGTACAACCAGTTGCTGAGAATTGAATCGGAGTTGGGGGATGGAGCAAGATTCCTGGGATTAAAGGCGCTGAATTACAAAGGCTAAAAGGCTATCTTTTGTGAGGCGGAGTGTTTATGAGAGTGAAGTCATTGCTATTCGCGTGTTTTCTCGCATTGTCCATGTGCGGCGGTGCGCAGACCACGATCTCGATCGCTCCGGACGCAGCGTCCAAGGAAGACGTCAAGAAGCTCTTCGATGTCATGGCCAGCCGCGAACAGATGGCTCAGATGATGAAGCAGTTGTTCGCGCAGATGCGGAGTCTGAACCGGGAGGAGATCAAGAAACGGCGCCCCGAAGTTACCGAAGCAGATCTGGCGCGCATGGACCGCGAGTCGGAGGACCTCATCAAAAGCTTTCCTCTGGATGAAATGCTGAAAGACATGATCCCGATCTATCAGCGGCACTTTACGAAGTCTGACATCGACGCTTTGACGGCATTTTATTCTTCTCCAGCGGGGCAGAAGTTTCTGCACGAAATGCCTGCGGTGACTGCGGAAACCATGCAGGCGGTGTATCCGCGACTCCAGGCTGAGGTTGACGCCGTGCTTAAGCGGGCCGAGGAGAAGGCTGATTCACCGCAGAAGTGAGGCGGTTTTCAGGCACGAGTGCACGGTATCCTCCTTATCGAAACCCGTTCAGCCTCCCGCACCGACCGCGTCGCAAAGTACAACCAGTTGCTGCGGATTGAATCGGAGTTGGGGGACGTGGTGAGGTTTTTGGGGTTGAAGGCGTTGAATTATCGGAACAGCTAACCCGTGTTCGGAGTTGCCCATTGATTCTTTGTAGAACACTAACCCAAGGAGCAATCGATGCTCGCGAAGCCCCTGATCGCTGGCGGCCCATCGATCTCCAATTCGAGGGCTTGCGGTTCAACGTTCGGCCGCCACTCTCCTATCCTCGACGGAGGGGGCAGCGGCTGCCTTAAACACGTTATGTTGACTTAGTCCACGACTTAGCTATAATAGCCTTATGGAAGTCAACATCCACGAGGCCAAGACCCACCTCTCCCGCCTGCTGGAGCGAGTCGCCATGGGAGAGGAAGTGGTGATCGCCAAGGCCGGAACTCCCGTCGCCAAACTGGTGCCAGTGAAGAAGGCGCCCAAGAAGAGGGTCTTCGGCAGCGCCAAAGGCGACTTCACGGTTCCCGACGATTTCAATGATCCCGATCCCGACATCGAGGACCTGTTCTATAACGGACCTCTTCTACCGAAATGAAGGCCATCCTCGACACGCATGCATTCTTGTGGGCGCTTGCCGGGGACGCGAGGATGTCACGCCAAGCCCGCGACATTTTTGCCGGAAGCGCCGATCTTTCGGTCAGCATTGCCAGCGTCTGGGAGATTCTTTTCAAGGTACAGTCGGGCAAGTTGAATTTCCCTCGGCCGGCCGGTCCATACCTGCTCAGCAAATTGGCGGAGAACAGCATCAAGATGCTCTCCATCAGCATTGATCATTTGCTCGCTCTCGAGCGGCTCCCCATGCATCACCGCGATCCGTTCGATCGCATGCTGATTGCGCAGAGCATGGAAGAAGGCTGGCCGATCATCACGGCTGACCCGGCGTTCAAGCAGTACCCCATCCGGGTAATCTGGTAACTTCATCTGTGCTCTTCTGTTCAAATCTCATGCGAGGGAGCGTTCCCGAATAAATGTCCCGACCTAAACCCCTCATCCTCATCATCCTCGACGGCTGGGGCTACCGCTCTGAGACCAAGGCGAACGCCATCGCGCTGGCGAGCAAGCCCACCTACGACCGGCTGCTCCGCGAGTATCCCAACACGCTTATCCACACCAGCGGACCGTTTGTCGGTCTGCCCGAGGGACAGATGGGCAATAGCGAAGTCGGACACCTCAACATCGGCGCCGGCCGCATCGTTCACATGGACATCACCCGCATCGACCTGATGATCCAGAACGGCGAGTTCTTCGCGCATCCGGTGCTGCTGGCGGCCATGAAGCATGCGCGCACGGGCGAGCGGGGACTGCATCTGTTCGGCTTGGTTTCCGACGGCGGAGTTCACTCGCAGCAAGCTCATCTTTACGCGTTGCTGAAGATGGCAAAGCAGAATGGTGTAGGCCGCCTATTCGTGCACGCCTTCATGGACGGCCGCGACACGCTGCCTACCAACGGCGCTGGCTATCTTGAACAGTTACAGCAGAAGATGCGCGAGTACAACTCCGGAAAAATCGCCTCAGTGAACGGGCGTTATTACGCGATGGATCGCGACCGGCGCTGGGAGCGCATTGCCAAGGCCTACAACGCGATGGTCTTTGGGGACGCGGAAGGCGGCAAGTGCGCGGACCCGGTGCAAGGGATGAAGGATTCTTACAACAAAGGCGTAACCGACGAGTTCGTCGTGCCGTTTGTCTGCACAGATACGGATAAAGATAAAAGCGGTCAGCCGCTCGCCACCATCCGCGATGACGACGCCTGCATCTGTTTCAATTTCCGCGCCGACCGTGTCCGCCAGATCACCCGCGCGCTGGCGCGCAACAGCGGCCTGAATGCGAAGGGCGGGAGCGACCTTCCCGGCGCGGCCGATCTTGACGGCACAATCCCCCGCGACCGCGTCCCAAAAAATCTGCAATACGTTTGCATGACGCGCTACGACAAGAATTTCAGCCTGCCCGTGGTGATTCCTCCAGAGTCGATGGCGAACATCCTGGCCAACGTGATGGGCGGTCTCAACATGCGTAACCTGCGAGTGGCCGAGACCGAGAAGTATGCTCACGTTACATATTTCTTCAATGGCGGCGTCGAGCAGCCGTTTCCCGGCGAAGAGCGCGTCATGATCCAGTCGCCGAAGGTCGCGACTTACGATCTGAAGCCGGAGATGAGCGCCGCCGGTATTGCCGATGCCGTTATAAAGGCCACGGAAGAAGGAACGTTTGACGTGATCATCGTGAACTTCGCTAACGCAGATATGGTCGGCCACTCGGGCAAGATCGAGCCCACGATGAAAGCAGTCGAAACTGTGGATGCTTGCCTGGGCCGCATCGAATCCTCCGTTCGGGCCAAAGGCGGCGCTATTTTGATCACGGCCGATCACGGCAACGCCGAGATGATGATCGACCCCGCAACCGGCGGCCCCCACACGGCGCACACAACGAATCCTGTGCCGTTCATCGTAGTCGCGGAAGATGCAAAGCAGTACACGCTGAAGCCCAACGGCTCGCTGCGGGACATTTCGCCGACCATGCTGGGGATGCTAGGCGTGGATGAGCCGAAAGAGATGACGGGGACGGATCTGCGTGCCTTCCTGAAGAACAATCACAAAAGTTGATGCTATGAAACTTCTGGCCGTGGTCCATCACCGCTTCGATTTGTGGAACGTGCCTGCATGGTTCCTGGAAAAACTACGGAGAGAGTTTCCGCGGATCGAAGTCCTTCACCAATCCACCTATGAAGGTGTCGAAGAACATCTTCGCGAAGCCGAAATCCTCTTCGCGTTCTCGCTTCGCTCCGAGCAATTCAAGCTTGCGCAGAAGCTGCGCTGGATTCACGCGCCAACGGCAGCAGTGCACCAGTTGCTCTTTCCAGAATTGCTAAGCAGCGATGTAGTTCTAACCAATGCCCGCGAGGTGCACGGTCCGGTGGTTGCCGAGCATGTGATCGCGCTCATCTTTGCACTGGCTAAAAAGATTCCGCAGGCGGCGCGGCTGCAGCAACAACGCACCTGGGGACAGGATGCGATCTGGAACGAGGGTCCTCGGCCCCGCGAGGTCGCGGGCGCAACACTAGGCCTGATCGGCCTGGGTAGCATTGGGCGCACCGTAGCCCGCATGGCCGCGGCTTTCGGGATGAGGGTGATCGCGGTGAGGGAACATCCGGAGAAAGAAAGGCCTGAGGGAGTGGTGGCAGTCTATGCTGCGCCGCAGATCAACGACCTGTTGTCACAGTCGGATTATGTCGTAGTGGCCGCGCCGCTTACCCAGGCAACTCGCGGACTGATCAACGCGGATCGTCTGGCCGCCATGCGACCGGATGCATATCTGATCAATGTTGGCCGCGGCCTTCAGGTGGATGAGGCAGCGCTTGCCGATGTGCTGCGCAAGCACCGCATCGCGGGCGCGGCGCTTGATGTCTTCGAGCAGGAGCCGGTTCCAGCCGGTTCGCCGCTATGGGAGCTCGAAAACCTTTTCATCACTCCGCACACCGCCGGCCTGACGGAAAAGCTGTGGCAACGCCATTACGCGCTGTTCTCGGAAAATCTCCGGCGCTATCTGGCCGGCGAGCCGCTTCTTTTTATCGTCGACAAACGGAAAGGATACTGAACTTCCTCGGAGGCATCCAGTCGTCTTATCGTTCAAGACGCTCTAGAGTTTCTTCATGCCGCGACAGACGGCCCGGCAGGATTCAGGGGTCGATGGAATCGTTTTCTGGTTCTGGCCGGCCCTCTGCTTCGTGCTACAGTTTTCTCGCGGGGCAATTGTGTTCGCCCGACATGTCATGGAACCGCGACTGATTTGGATCAATCTGCTGGTGAAGTTAGGCGTGGCCGCGGCCGTGTCCAGCAGCCTGGTGCGTTCCGTGGAGTTCAAGTCTCTCCTGTTTCGTGACGAGCGTTCACTGCGCCAAAAAATTTATCTGGTTCTGTGGTTTGGGTTGCCGATCACGGTCGGCGTGTGGATCCGGTTCTCGGCCAAAAGCTTTATTGCCGGAGACTTGAGTTTCGAGACGGCGCTTTTGCTGGGAGCGATCGGTGGCCGATGGGCGGGCGTGTTGGGAGGCATATTAATGGCCCTGCCCGCGCTTGTGCACGGGGAATGGGCGACCTTGCCCTTTGGCGTACTTTGCGGTTTTATCGCCGGCCAACTGCGCACCATGGCGCTCGACAAGGATGACATCTGGTCGTTCTCTCCCTTCATCGATCTCAGCATTTATCGCCTGATCCGTCGCAATCTGCCGACGCCCCGCCTGTTCGACTGGCAGATCATGTTTTTCACCACCATCATCGGACTGCGTTTCGTGCAAAGCCAGTTGTCACGGTATTTCCCCCAGTCCATTTTCAGCATGGATAGCAGCAATCTGTGGGTCGAGGCAGCGATTTACGCGGCCTCAGCAATGGCCATCGGGATTGAGCTCAAGATCTTCAACAGCGTGCGCATCCAGATCAAGCTCGAAGAGCAGGAGCGGTTGCTGCTGCACGCGCGCATGGAAGCGCTGCAGAACCAGATCAACCCTCATTTCCTTTTCAACACCTTGAACTCGATCTCTTCCCTGGTGCGCTTCGATCCGGATAAGGCCCGCGACGTGATTTCGAAACTCGCTACCATCCTGCGGCGTTTGCTCAACAGCTCGGATTCTTTCGTGCCCCTGCGGGAAGAATTGGAATTCATCGACAACTATCTCGACATCGAGGTGGTCCGTTTCGGAAACGATAAACTCCGGGTGGTCAAGGAACTCGACCCGGCCTCGCTCGACGTGATGGTACCCAGCATGCTCTTCCAGCCTCTGGTGGAGAACTCGATCAAGCACGGGCTCTCTTCGATGGTGGAAGGAGGCAGCATCTACCTGCGCAGCCGTTTGTCCGATTCAGGGCTGGTGATTGAAGTCGAAGACGATGGCGTGGGCATGGCGGCCACCCAACTCGTGGAATCAACCAGCACGCGGGGCGCCGGCATCGGCATGGCCAACATTTCCGAACGGTTGCAAGTTTTGTATGGAGATGCGGCGCGCATGACCATTGACAGCCATGAAGGCAAAGGAACCCTGGTGCGCATCCGGTTGCCCCTCCTGCAGGCCGCGGGGACGGTTCCGGAGGGTTTCTACGAAGAGCGCTCGACGACGCGCCGGTAAAAGTCCTCGTATTGAGGAACGATTCTGCTGGAGCAGAAACGGGACTGTGCCACGGCGCGGGCCGCCTTTCCCATGGCGTGCAGGCGGCTTTCGTCGTTCAGGAGTTCGATGGCGTAGCGCGCCATCGTATCCACATCGCCCACGTCAGCCAGGTAGCCGCTGACGCCATGTTCGATCACTTCCGGCACGCCGCCGGTGCGCGTCGCAATGGGGACGACTTCACACGCCATCGCTTCCAGCGCCGCCAGACCGAAGGATTCCAGTTCACTCGGCATCAGCAGGATGTCGGCGATGCCTAGCTTCTCCTGCACCTGATCCTGCTTGCCCAGGAAGAGAACATCTTCATGGATTCCTTTTTGCACGGCCAGCCATTCCGCCACCGAGCGGTCCGGACCATCGCCGATCAGCATTAGCCTCGACGGAATCTTCTTGCGCACGCGGTCGAAGATCTCGACCACGTCGGAGACCCGCTTTACGGGACGAAAATTGGAGAGATGCACCAACAGTCGCTCACCGTTGGGCGCATACTCGGCGCGAAGTTCGGCGGAGTTGTTCCTGACATACACGTCGCAATTGACGGAGTTGTAGATCACTTCGATTTCCTTTTTCACATCGAGGACCCGCATAGTGCGGTCCCGAAGATAGTTGGAGACCGCGGTGACGCCGTCGCTCTGGTTAATGGAATAGCGGGTGATGGGCAAGTAGGAGCGGTCAATTCCGACCAGCGTGATGTCCGTGCCGTGCAGGGTCGTAACGAAAGGCAGGCGGCGGCCTCGCGGGCCATCCCCCAGCATCTGGCGCGCCAGCAGTGCACTCACCGAGTGCGGGATCGCGTAGTGCACGTGCAGCAGGTCGAGATCATACAACTGCGCCACTTCGGCCATGCGCGTGGCCAGCGCCAGGTCGTAGGGTGGATAGTCAAACAGCGGGTACCGCGAGACTTCGACTTCGTGATAATGAATATTGGGTTCCTCACCCCGCAGCCGGATGGGCTGGGCGTAGGAAATGAAATGAATTTCATGGCCGCGTTGCGCCAATTCCAGACCCAGTTCGGTGGCCACGACGCCGCTGCCGCCGTAGGTCGGATAACAGGTGATCCCAATCTTCATTCCGCTAAGGTCCCTCCGGTAGTCCCGTAAGGTTCTGTAATTCGATGGTCGGAAACAATAGAGGATGCAGATTCTACAGGGCGCAGCGGTTCGGTGCGCGGAAAAAGCGATTTGGCACGAAGAACTTACTCGTCGGTTTTTTGTCCTGGCTTGGGAAGGCCGGGGTCCAGCTTGTCCAAATGGGCCTGGAAGCGCTTCTTGGAGTCTTCCGGTAGACCCGTGAATTCGATGCCCATCCCGACTCCGGGATCGCGGGTGCGGACGGTGGCGGAGGAGGAGATCCGTTCCTGGTCGATCCAGAAATCCACCTTCAGTACGGTGGTGAGCGTCAACGGCATCGCGGTCTCAACATAACATCCGTTTCCGCTAATGTCGGTGGCATTTACCCGCATGGGGGTGTTCACGCGCTCGTCGCGGAATTCCAGGGGAAACGAGATCTTGTGACGTTGAAACCTTCTCCGATTGTCGTGAACGGGAATCGACAGATTGGACCGCACTTCCGCGGGCAGCTGCGAAATCCATGGGCACTCTTGGTCAGCTACCAGCTGCACTCCAACCTGAACTTTCTTTAATGCCCCGGCTTCCATCACCCAGATTACTCTACAGCGAGCTTTCTTGGTCTCGTACTGAACGCCGATCACGTCGCCGACTTTCAGCTCGTGTTCGAGGCCGGAAATGCAGGCTCCGGTGCTGCTGACATTCAGGGCCGTGGCATTCTGATGGAAAGGCTGGTTGTCAGCGCCCATGCCCCACACACGTAGGCGCAGGTCCAAGGTCGCACGCGGGGCTGCCCCGGAGGCAGACATAATTTAGGCTCCCAGCTTGAATCTTCTAAGCTCGATCTAATGCAATCATAACCTCCCGGAAGGGTTTGCTTAAGGTTACGAAAGTACTCCGAGCCCAGGGTGAAATTGTAACCCGAGAATGCTAGGGGCCGCTTTCGGTCGGCATCAGATCGCGGTACGAAATCAGGTCAATCTTGTGGTGCAAAAGCATCTGCCGTACCAGAGGCATGGTCAAAACGTGCAACTCGGTCTCCCGCGACTCGCGCAGTCGAGTGTTCACCGATTTCAGATCATCATCGTTATAGCCAGGATGACAGACGAACTCCCAGGTACCTTCGGGAATAATTGCGGCGATGCTGCGGAGGAGTTTTTCGTCCAGCGCACCAGTCACGACGATGCCGAGCGTGCCGTCGGGAGTGATCAATCCCTCCCGTCTTGTCTCGTCGCGGAACTTGGCGGCAAGAGCACGGAGAATTCGGACCTCGGCATAGCG
>Ga0210400_10003719_pt1 | contig 13424 bp, 9 predicted proteins | sample IncBWH26MmetaG_FD_155456 | JGI IMG/M metagenome (GOLD analysis project Ga0210400, IMG submission 155456) | Forest soil microbial communities from Barre Woods Harvard Forest LTER site, Petersham, Massachusetts, United States - Inc-BW-H-26-M | ecosystem: Environmental > Terrestrial > Soil >...
TTGTGATCGCTGCGGATGGCAAAAGCCGCACGCTTACTGCCAGTGGAACCGATGCGATGGGCAAGAAAATGGAAATGACTTCCGTCTACGATAAACAGTAGTTCTCACGAACGGCACAATGACCCTTTCGCCCCTGATGGCGGAAGGGTTTTTCTTTTTTGCTATTTGCTCTCGGGATTCGCCAGAAACCGATATCCCACACCGCGGACCGTAAGCAAGTGCCGAGGCTGCGCGGGGTCAACTTCAATATATCGGCGCAGGCGCACCATGAAATTATCGATGGCACGCGTGTCAGTATCTTCGTGCAGGCCCCAGACCTCTTCCAGTATCTGCTTGCGGGAGACAATGCGACCGTCGTTTCGTACCAGATAGCGCAGCAGTTCAGACTCCATCAACGTCAGGTGGATAATGTTGTCCGCCGTTCGCAATTCGAGCGCCCCGAAATCGATGGTCTTACCTGCGAAATGAAATGTTCCGAAATCGCTGACGGCCTTTGGATCAGAAGCGGCGCGCTTACTCTCCGGAGCTCCATCTGGCAAGCCGCGCATCCACTGGCTGCGGCGCAACAGGCCTTGCAACCGCGCCAACAAGATCGAAAGGTCGAACGGCTTGGGCAAATAGTCGTCCGCTCCCGCCGCGAAGCCCTTCAGCACATCCTCGGGGCTGCCTCGGGCCGTCAGCATCAGCACCGGAACGTAATTACGAGCCGCCCGCAATTCCGAGACCACATGAAAACCATCCTTGCCCGGCAACATAATGTCGAGCACAACAACATCGAAGTTTTCTTTTTTGTCGAGAATACGATCGGTGGCGGCTTCTCCGTCTCCCACGACTTCCGCAGAGTATCCTTCCGCTTCCAGATTGAAGCGCAAGCCCTGTGCCAGATGAGCTTCATCCTCCACCACAAGAACTCGGCTCATCGGCTCGACCTCGGCAATTCCAACGTGATCGTCGTGCCGCGCCCTTCGCCAGCACTCTCGGCGTACACTCTGCCGCCATGCTTTTGGGCAATGGATTTCACGATGAACAGCCCCAGGCCAGTTCCTTTTACATGTGCCAGTGATCGATGATTGACGCGGTAAAAGCGCTTGAAGATGCTCTTCATGTCATCGGGGGGGATGCCGACCCCTTCGTCCTGAACACGCAGCACGATGCGCTTCTCGTCCGGCGCGTCCAGCCGCACATGCACATTGACAGTCTCGCCGGAATACTTAATGGCGTTGTCGAGAACATTGAAAACGGCAGTGCGAAGGTCCTCGCTGCTCCCACTCACTGGCATGCCGGTACCATTGGAGGACGTCTCTTCGTAGTGAAGCGCTTCCGCCGTTAAGTGATGGCGAGTCCGAGCTGCGTCCATGCACTCACGAACCAGTTGCCGGAAGTCCACCGAAGACTTCTCACGCCCGGCTCGCTTGTCGCCAGCGCGCCCCGCGCGCAGCACCTGTTCCACCGTATCTGTGAGGCGATCGGTATCACTGAGCATCACCCGGTAGAACTCCTGCTTTTGCCCTTCGGGCAAATCGCGGCGTTGGAGAGTTTCAAGATGCAGACGAATCGACGCGACCGGGGTTTTTAATTCATGAGTGACGGCGTTGATGAAACTGTCATGTTGTTCGCTGCGCTTGATCTCGCGCACCAGGAAGCTTGTGTTCACAATCATGCCGGCAATGATCAGCGCGAAAAAGATGATGCCGAAAAACAGCAGCACTCCCTGTCGCCAGTTGAGAATGATCCAGCCGACATTCAGCGCGACCGCCAGCGCCACCAGGCCAATGCCCAGGCAAACGAAGAAGACGATAGTTCCGCGGCGGCTCGTGATGCGCATGGAAGCTCAACCGATTTTACCGCGTTTGCGGTTGAGGGCTACCAAGGCGGGTAAAAGCGACTGCTCATTTCCCTGACGTCTCCTAACGAGGCATTGTTAGCGGATGTTGATGCATTCGTAGAAAACGAAGCTTCGATTTTGGGAAGCGACAACGCTCTGGCTGTCGCTTCCCATCGTTCCTCTCCGGCTATTGTTCCCCGGTCAGCGAGACGTACTGCGGAGTACCAGATGCATCGGTGACCGTAAGAACACCGGTAATCGGCGTGGAGGAGCACCAACTCACGGTAACGGTACAACTCGCTCCCGAAGGAAGCGTCCCGCAGTTGTTGGTTTCGGTAAAGGGATTTGTAACTTTCACGGACTTGATGGATGTGCTCGAGCTCAACGGGTTGGTCACCGTGACCATTCCCGGCGCGCAGGCGAACATGTCCAGGAAATTCGTCGAGAGCGTCACGAGAGCCCCTCTTCCGCTGACCGACGTCGACCGGCTCAGTGCCCCTTTCAGCGCGAACTTCACCAATCCTCTGCGCAACCCGCCAGCCGTCGGCTGGAACGTCACGGTTGCCGTACAACTCTGTCCAGCGGCGAGTGTTGTTGGGCAATTGTGAGTCATGCGGAAATCCGCCAGGGTCGATGTGACCGATAAGACCGTAAGCGGCGCCAGCCCAATGTTACTCAGCACGGTGGTTTCCGTAGGGCTGGCCGTACCTACCAGCTCGGTCGGGAACGTCAAACTGGTCGGCGCGATTGCGGAAACGGCTATGGTCTTCGTTTCCTGCTGCGTCACCACCGCGTGCGGCAGGCTCAAATTTCCCACTCCGATTCCCGCCGTGCCCAGAACGATTTGGGCGTCATAGCTCATGTCCCAGAGCCGGTCGACGCGATTGTTCCTGGTGTCCGCGATGTAAATCTGATCGTTGGGATCGACAAAAATCCCCGACGGCGCTTCCACACCGTTGATGTACCCCAGGTAATTCACGTTAAGCGAAACCTCGTTCGCTCCAGAAATATTGTCCGCGCGAATCACCTGGTTCTGCAGTGAGTCCGTCGTATAGATCCTTCCCGCCGCATCCACAGCCACTCCATCCGGGGTGAGATAGTTCAGCGGAAACTGCCAGACCGCCCAATTGGTGCCCAGCATGTCGGAAAACTCCACTACCCGCGCATTAGCGTTATCGGCCACGTAAATGTTCCCCGCCGCATCCGTAGTCACGGCCGCAGGACTGTTGAACTGGCCAGCCCCATTCCCCAGCGTGCCGAGAGCTGTGAAATTCGTTCCGGTAATGTCGTCCAGGCGCACAATGCGGTTATTCCCGGAGTCGGCCACGTAAATCTTCCCGCTCGAATCCACCCACAGCCCCTCGGGATTGGAGAACTGCCCCGTACCCGCTCCGCACGTGCCGTATGAAGTCCAGTTCTTCCCGGTCATGTTGTCCATGCGGACGATTCGACAGTTTCCGCTGTCCGAAACATAAATCTGACCCGCTGCATTCAGCGCAATGCCCCACGGTCCCGAGAATTGCTTCGTCCCCGATCCCAGCGTCCCGATGCTCGTCCAATTCGATCCCAGAATATCCGCCGTTTGCACAATCCGGTTGTTCCCAGTATCGGCAATGTAGACCGGCTCCCATTGCTGGCTCATCTGAATGAGCCCGGTCTGGACCGTCCCCGGCGTCGAGGTCAACGGCGCAGTCATTGTCGCCAGAGTCTCCATCACAGCTCCAGCCACCGCGACCGGCTTCCCGCCGTTGATCGTCTGCGATGCGGAAAAATTCGCATATAGCGCATAGTTGTAATAAAAGACCCGGTTGACTTCGCTTTCTGCGAACGTGAAAATTCCCGAGGCAAAAGTGCCGTTGACAGAAGTCGTTCCATCAGTCGACTGCAGCGAAAAGGTGCCTCCCGTACACGACCATTCCTCGGTATCACCCGTTACGCTAATGACCGTCAGGTTGCAACTCATACTAACGGTGCCCGCCGGACTGCTGAGCGTTGTGCCGCTGATGGTCAGGGTGGTGCTTGTCATACTCGCCGATCCGCCGTTATTGCTGTAAGAATATTGTTGAGCCGACAACATGGCCGCCGAAGTCAACACGAGTACGCATGCCCAGAGTGCCTTCATTTTGGTCTGCCCCTTATTTGGAAAACAGGATGACGGCGGCGAGCGCCCTAGCCGTTGCGGGATTATAGCGTAGATGTTATTGCTGCCACGTTAAAAGCGAAGCCTGCGCGGGAAAAAGCAGGTCCGCCGGATTCCATTTTTGGATTTATAAAATAGGTGATTTCACCGGCCGGCTCGGGCCCATTGGGGGACAGCGGCCAGCGTTCGCGCAAATAGAAAACCCGCCGAAAGGCGGGTTCGTAATCAGTAAAAAAGCAGGGTACAGGCTTTGCTCTTTAATCCCCGGCCGCCGCGCCCTCCGGCAGAGCCACCGTAATCATCCGTCCATTCGGCGTGGCTACCAGCCCCTTTTCCAGGTCAGCGAGCTTCACACGCTTGATATCCCAGGCCAGGCCAAGCTGTTTCAGCGTCCAGATACCATACCAGTTCATATCGACTTCATACCAGGTAAACCCGTGCTGCGCCGCAGTGGGATGCGCGTGGTGATTGTTGTGCCAGCCTTCCCCGAAGGTCAGCAAAGCCACCCACCAGCTATTGGTGGAAAGATCACGAGTGGTGAAGCGCCGCGTGCCCCAGGAGTGTGTCGCCGAGTTGACCAGCCAGGTAGCGTGCAAGCCAACCACGGTCCGCATGAAGATGCCCCACATCAGGAAGGGCAGGCCACCGATTGCCAACAGGACGACGCCCAATACGATCATCGGGACGTAATGATATTTTGTGATCCAGACGTGGAACTTATCTTTGGCGAGATCGGGAACGTAGCGCGCCAGCGTGGTCGTGTCATGGTGCATCGACTTGCCCATCAGGATCCAGCCCATGTGAGCCCACCACTTCCCGTCGATCGGGGAATGGGGATCGCCGTCCTGATCGGAATACTGATGATGAATACGGTGAGTGGCTACCCAGAAAATCGGGCCGCCCTCAAGCGCGAGCGTGGCGCAAACTGTCAGGAAATACTCAACCCACTTCGGAGTTTTATAGCCGCGATGTGTGAGCAGCCGATGATAACTCATGCCGATGCCCAGACTACCCGAAACCCACCACAGGAACATCGCCACGAATAGCGCTTTCCACGTGAAAAAGAAGAGAGCCGCCACCGCTCCAAGGTGAAACATCCCCATAAAGACTGCAGTCACCCAATTGACTTCACCGTTTGCCGCTTGCCGTTTTTCCAGACTTTCCAGTTGCATGTCCACGAGGGTCCCCGTATGGCTGGTTTGAAATTCTGTTTGGATCTGCAGCTTCCTTCACTAACGTATCAAGGGACGGGCCGCGCCACTGTAATAGTTGTGTAATAGCGGGAAGTCGGACGTTACCGAAGGGAATGTCCCAATGCGTGCAGAAAAAGAGAGACCCTTAAGAATGAACAATGTTGCCAAAGATCCTGTCAACACGTGCCCGAAGGCATCACGGAGCACCGGTGGAGTACAACACCATTACGTTTCCGACGTTGGCTGCAATCGCCAAATCCAGGGCTGCTCCTGAACCAAACCGCCCGGGGACCAAGCTATCCGGGCCATTCGTGAAATAACGCTGTCCGCTGGGAAAGGTACCGTCTCCATTGCCCAGCAACACATCAACGTTCGCGCCTCCTACCGCCACATCAAGCTTTCCGTCACCGTTGAAGTCTCCCGCCACCAGAGTGTAGGCGACATCTGGCTCGTTGATTCGCACCGGCGCCGCGAAGGTACCGTCCCCGTGTCCCGGAAGCAGCTCTAATCTTGGGGAGAGGTAGCTGCCCACGAGAATGTCTTGCCTGCCGTCACTGTTAAAGTCTCCCACGACCAAAGCTGTGGCGGATACGCCTGCAGGAAATTGCATGTTCGCCTGGAAACTTCCGTCTCCATTGCCAAGTAGCACATAAACGTAGTTATCGCCTTGCGTATTCGCGTACTGATCGACCACGGCCAAATCCAGTTTGCCATCCCCATTAAAATCGCCGTACGCCAGGGCAAACGGATAAGGCCCGGCCCAAAATTTGATTGGCGTTTGGAAGGTTCCATCGCCGTTGCCAAGCATCACCTGCCCGCCCTCAAACCCGCCTAAGCCCTGTTCAGTCACCGCCACATCGAGTTTGCCGTCGCCGTTGAAGTCGGCCACAACGATATCAGTGACAAAGGCAGGCAATGGAATGGCTGTCGGCGGTTGGAACGTTCCGTCTCCATTTCCCAGAAAGATTTCCAGATAATTGGTAGAGGAGACGACTAAATCAAGTTTGCCGTCGCCATTCAGATCGCCCACTTCGATCGTTCCGAACTGTGCGTCAAAGGGGAGTGGCGTAACAATCGGCGCAAGAAATCCGGCGGCGCTGTTGGGCAGGATCACGATTTGGTTGGCGATATCGCTCAACACGGCAATGTCAGCCAGGCCGTCGCTCGTGAAATCGCCAGCCGCAATCGAAATCGGTTGGAAAGGCACGGAGTAGCTTGGTGCAGCCAAAAATCCTCGACTGACCTGCCGCACCAGGGTCACGCTCCCGCTGCCGGCGTCAACTGTGAGAAGGTCTGTCTGGTTGTCGCCACTAAACTTAGTAGCAGCGATCGCAGACGGGTTTGCACCAACCGCGTAGTTGGAGGGCGAGGAACGAAAAGTCCCGTCCCCATTTCCTAACAAGATAACCACATCAAAGCCAGCGCTGTCCGCCGCTGCGATGTCCGGGATCCCATCGCCATTCAGGTCTGCCACCGCAAAACTCGATGTCGAAGTTACAACTGGGTAGCTGGCTGGCGGCTGAAAGGTTCCATCGCCATTTCCGAGCAACACACTGACGGAGTTTCCACGCTCATCAACCACTAGGTCCATGCGCCCATCGCGATTAAAGTCGCCCACTGCAAGATTGGTTGGATTCAGGCCGACGGGAACCGGGCGGGCATGGCCAAAAGTCCCGTCGCCCTTCCCTAGCAGCACTACAATCGCATTGCCCGAGTATTCAGTCACTGCGACATCGGCCTTACCGTCATTATTAAAGTCTGCCGTCACGATTTGGGTTGCTGAATGGCCGGTAACGATGGTCGACGACGTCTGGAAAGTTCCGTCTCCGTTGCCGAGTAGAACGGTCAGCGTTTTATTGCCCGCGATCATCAAGTCGGCCTTGCCGTCGAGGTTGAAGTCGGCAACTGCGACTGAGTGTGACCCGGCAATCTCAATCTCACCCTGACTCGACGCTGTAAAGGTGCCATCGCCATTTCCCAGAAGAACAACTACGCCGCCGCTGTTCGACGACACAGTAACCGCCAGATCGAGCTTGCCGTCTCCGTTGAAATCTGCCGCAGCGATCGCGCTGGGGCTGGAGCCGACCGTCATTGTTCGCGTCGGCTGGAAGCCCCCTTTGGCTGTGCCGAGCAAAATGCTGATCGTCCCGCCACCGAAGTTCGTGACCACGGCGTCCAGGAATCCGTCGTCGTTAACATCCCCGACCGCCACTGCGGTCGGCGCTGGCCCAACCCGAAAGTTTTCCGCGCTCACAAAAGAAGGAGTGCCGGCAAAACCTTTACCAACGCACAGCGAAGCTAGGACAATAACAATCAGACAGCGTCGCACAGAAATTGACACAAGTAATGACCTCAAGAGGAGAAAACCAGCGGAATTCGAATCGGTGCAGCCTCAGCGCCCGTTCCGAGAGCTTACCGAAATGATCGATGAGCGTGCGATTGATTCCACGCCCTATCAACGTGAAGAAATTTGCACGCGCACGGTAGAAACAGATGGGCGAGCGCTCCAAAGCGAATGCAGTTGAAGCGCACGCCAATCTCAATGTTGGCCTCTACGCGCTCTTCGGCAGCGGCATTTTCTTCATTTCTTCTGCCATCTCTTCCGCCGACATGTCGCGCTTGTGCGTTGCGATCGACCACTTGTGGCCGAACGGATCAGCCAGCTTGCCATAACGGTCGCCCCAGAACATGTCACTCACGGGCATCTCGACGTTGGCTCCCGCTTTCACGGCGCGGTCGAATGCGGTGTCTACGTCCTCGACGTAGATGTGAAGTCCCATTCCAGAGCCACCGGTCGATTGCGGCGACAACGATCCATACTGGGGAAATTCGTCGGCGAGCATGAAGATGGAATCGCCGATGCGCAGCTCAGCATGCATCACCTTGCCGTCAGGCCCGTTCATCACGCCCTTTTCCACGGCGCCAAAAGCCTGCTTGTAGAATTCGATTGCGCGAGCGGCGTCGCGCACGGTCATGTAAGGGGTCAGGTTATGGTAGCCGTCCGGTATCGCTTTCACGCTCATATTTGTCTCCTGAAGGGGGAATTTGCGGCAGTAAAGTTTACATCACGAAAAGAGCTGTGTTTGTCAAAAGAGTGTTACAGAAAGGGAATTTGTCCTCGAACGACACGGCGCTGGAAGGCTGAAGAAGCTGGAGAATTGACGAAATAGTGAGGCTAGAAAAACATCGTAACGCCCTCTTTGAGCACCACCACTCGATCCTCGATACCTGCCGACTGCGCTTCCTGCTCCAGCAGTTGCAGTGGCTCATCGACCGGCTCGTGCGATAACCGAAACGTACCGTAGTGCATAGGAATCATCCAGCGGGCTTTCAGATCGATAAAAGCGCGGGTCGCATCCGCCGGATTCGTATGCACATTGCGGAAGGTCGGCGGATTGTAGGCCCCGATCGGAAGCAACGCCAATTCAGGCGACAGTCTGCGTCCGATTTCGCAAAAGCCCTCAAAATACGCGGTATCGCCGGCATGATAGACCGAATGCTTTCCAGATCGCAGCACATACCCGCCATATCCGCGGTGCGAATCCTTGAGAATGCGTGCTCCCCAGTGCCGCGAAGGAACGTGGGTCACCGACAAGCTCCCGTGCCGTGAACTCTTCCACCAGTCCAGTTCGATAATTTCCGAAAAGCCGAGGTCCGAAACCAGGTCCATCACGTGGCTGGGTACGATAATCGCTGGAGCGTGTCCGCGCGTACGCAGATTATTCTGCACAATCGCCCGCAGCGACGGCCGGTGCAAATGATCGAAGTGGGCATGCGTTACCAGCACCAGGTCGATCGCCGGCAAATCCCGTACGCGAACCCCAGGTCGCCGCAACCGCTTCAAGACAAAAAGCCAGCGTGCGAAGTTGGGATCGATTATCACGCTTTCGCCGCCCATCTGGATTAGGAAACTGGAATGACCGATAAAGGTAACGCCCAGGTCGGCCTTTGAGGCAAGCCGCGGTTTGTGTGTCTCCCCGCATAAAGGAGTGATCGCGGAGTGGCGCACCAATCGCCCAAACTGCGACGCCCGCTTGCGGAGGGCCCGGTTCTGCAGCGTTGCCTTGATCATCCTGAACTTGTCCTATTTACTTGGATGAATATTGCAAGCCTGTGACACTATTTTAGTTCACTCCCGCACCAGTCGACGTTATTTCCACGGTTCACGCATTATTAAATTTGAGCAAAGAAAAAACCGCCCGCGAGAGAGCGGGCGGACGGAAATTAACCACCGCTAATTGGATGCCGTGTTTGTAATCCAGCGTGAACGCGGGATTTCCCTTGTCCCTTCGTCGTCGTAATAGAAGTGCATCTCATGATCCGACTTCGCCCCCGCGACCGGCTTATCGCTCAGACCGCTAAATCGCGGAGCGCTGCCCGCCGCCGGTAAGGGCGCCTTCGTGGTGAACATGGATTCATGCAGCGTCGTGCCGCTGGGCGGCCCCGCTACCGCGAACACGCCGAATGGATTGCCATTCACATAGGAGACGCCAATGTAATCCGCGACCATGGGCCCGGCATCGGAAACGGGCAGCCACGCCATCTTCATGGGCCCCGCAAGCTTCGCTCCGGCGGTCCAGGTTGCGCCGCCGTCGGAAGAAGTCGTAAAACCTACCTCCAACTGGCAGGTGCTCGCGCTGCAATTCGTGTTCGGATAATAGTAGTAAACTACCGCCATGTGCGCACTGCTTCCCGAAGTCGCGGGATCAATTCCGATTCCTGGAAGGAAGTGGTCAACCGTGCTGGTGGTCGCATCGATCGGAATGCGGGTAACGGCGCTCCAGGTCTTTCCATCGGAGGAAGAACTCACCACAATGTCGTTCTCCGCACAGTTCTTACGGAAACGGCAATCCGACCAGACTACAAATACCTTGCCAGCGCCGTCGATGCTTACGGAAGGAAGGTCGATATTGCGTATCCCGCCTGCATCGAGATGGTTGTTGATGCTTGCAATCACCTGACTTCTTCCCCAACTCACACCGCCATTGGTGGAGCTGAAAACGTTGATGGAACCGCCTTGGAACGGCACAATGACCGTGCCGTTTGGCTGTACAACCGGCTCACCGCCCAACCCAAATGCGTGGTCTGAGGAAGCCAGGCCTGGCCCCCAGGTAAGGCCGCCGTCGCTCGATACACTCATCAGAACATCGCCGCTTCCGTAGGCCTGATCCCACTCGGTGTAACAATTGCCGTAGTGCGGGCTGCTCGTCGTGTTGTCGCATACGGTCCAGTTTTTGTCGTCGAGATGCGTCTTATCAATGATGATCGGATTTCCCCAAGTCAACCCGTCCTTCGAACGGCTCACCGCAACGTCGCCAATAAACTGGCCGCCGCCACCCAACCCAGCCAATGGTAGCGTCGAGATCAACCACTCTCCATGTTTGGCGTCATAAGCTACCGACGGATCGGCTGCCGCTCCATAAGTTCCATTTTTGTAGTTCACCGTGAGGCCGGGGAGATCGCCATGGCGCCAAGTCACGCCGCCATCGGTCGAAGTTGCGAATCCCACGTCGCCGCTGCCCCAGCCAATCGATCCCGGCCTGCGCGCCACGTGGAACGCGCTCACGATGGTGTTGCCCCAAGCGAACGTATCGGGCTCGACCTCAGTCTTGTGGACGCTGTCAGAATTCGTGAGATTGTCGACGCTGATCCGCACGGTTTGCGCGCCCGCCGGCAACGTCAGGCACACCGCAAGAGCCGGCAGGAGGGTCAAAAAGCAACGAGAAACGTTGGGGCCGCTCAAACGAGAGGGCAAGATCAGAGCCTTCATATAGGTATCTTCTCCAGAAGATTCAACTCAAGATTCAAAATCGCAGGGGTTGGCTGGAACAAACGACAAAACGCCTGAGGAACTATAACTCGAAGTCGACCCAGTGTCGATGTGAATGTTCTTGCACACTTGACTTCGCTCGTTCCCTCGCAGCGCACCTTGGATGGCTCGCAGAGCGGCTTTACTGAGTTTGCTTGACCTCGATCCTGCCCCTCATATCTAATCCCGGAGGGTCCTTCCTTGCGAGGAGAAGTTTAGAAATGCGCGTAGGCTTTTTAGGTTTGGGAATTATGGGCCACGCCATGGCCACCAATCTGGTCAAGGCCGGTCACGAACTCACCGTCTGGAACCGCACTCCAGGCAAACTCGTGGAAGGAGCAGGCATGGCGCCGACTCCGGCAGCGGCGGCGCAAGGCGCGGAGGTGGTTTGGCTGTGTGTTTCTGACACGCCCGCCGTCGAGAGAGTTCTATTTGGTCCCGAGGGAGTCGAGCAGTCGCTGGCTGAGGGTATGATCGTTGCCGATTCCAGCACTATCTCTCCTTCCGCCACTGTGAAGTTCGCCGAGCGCTTGCGCACCAAAGGAGCGGCCTATATCGACGCTCCCATGACCGGATCGAAGATAGGTGCGGCGAACGGAACATTGATTTTCATGGTCGGCGGGGGGGCAATCATCGAGCGATTGAATCCCTTATTCGCAGCTATGGGCAAAAAGATTTTTCGGATGGGAGAAACCGGAAAAGGCCAGGCGACCAAGCTGGCAATGAATCTGCAAATCGCAATGATTTTCGAGGGCTTCGCCGAAGCGCTCACTCTGGCCACCAAGCTCGGCGTCGACCCGCAACAACTCGTGTCGCTCATCGAAGCCACCATGGTGCGCTCGGGCGTCGTCGAGTACAAGGCGCCGTTCGTTCTTCAACGCGACTTCACCCCAAACTTTCCGCTACGCCTCATGCACAAAGATATTCTTCTCGCGTTGGAAGCCGCGAAGGAAGCGCGTGTAAAGCTACCCGGCCTGGAAACCGTGGAAGAGGTCTACGAACTGGCTACAGAAGAAGGCCACCGGGACCTTGACTACGCTGCAACGTTGACTCTCTTGGAAAAATGGGCCGGCGTGCAGGTGAAGGGCGAAGCGGCGTAGTGAGTTTCGTCGCAACTACGTTACCGCTCCTGGCGCTTCGAGATCCGCGCTTCAATAGGCCAGTAGAATCCGCAAGTCGCGCAGGTTATTCCCCGTGGTTCCGGTTTCGATGGCGTCGCCCACTGCATGAAAGAACGGGTAAGCATCGAATTTTTCCAGCGCCAGTCCGGCATTCAGCCCCATACCTTGAGCGCGCATCAAGGTGCTTCCATCTACTACCGCACCCGCCGCGGGACTGTTCCCATCCACTCCATCCGTTCCTGCACTGAGCACAGTAATGTTTTGTCCAGCGATCTTCGCGGCGCAGGCCAGCGCGAACTGCTGGTTGCGGCCGCCAACTCCGCCATTTGTAACCCGAACCGTCACTTCCCCGCCGGAGAGCAAACAAACACGCGGCGATTCTTTTTGCAGCTCGCGCAAACGCTTCAGCAAATACTCAGCGGCGCGCTCGTAGTCCCAATCATCGCAAGAGTTGTCAACAAACACGGTGAATCCGCTGCGCTCGGCTTGTTGCTTCGCTTCTTCGAGTGCCGTTTGATTCGAAAGCACCGTCCACCAGCGTGAACGGTAGAATTCCTGATCGTCTGATTTTGGCGTCTCATCCAGGGCGCGGCGCTCAAAAAGCTCCCGCGTGGATTCCGGAAATTGCGGCAGCAAATTGTGCTTCTCGGCGATTCGGTAACAGTCCTCGATGCTCGTCGAATCCGGCATCGTCGGACCGGACGCAAGCGCATCCGGCGTAGCATCGGGAACATCGGAAACAAGCAGCGAAACCTGTTGTGCCGGGAATGCCGCCCGCGCCAACCGTCCGCCCTTTACGGCGGAAAGATGTTTTCGAATGGCGTTGATCTCGGCAATCGGCGCGCCCGAGTGTACCAGCACACGATATGTCGCGATCAGATCATCCAGCGAGATCTCGTCGTCGATAGGCTTCTCGACAATCGACGAACCTCCGCCGCTAATCATGAATATGACCAGCGACGCCTCAGTCTGAGCATCGAGCATCTTCAGAATGGAATTGGCCGCGCGAATCGATTCCGAGTTGGGCGTCGGATGTCCCCCTTGAAAATAGCGAAAGCCGCGCACCTGCGCCGGCGCTTCTATGGAGGTGGCGACGATTCCTTCTACCGAAGTTGCAACCAGCGTTTCGCCAATTTGTCGGGCGAGCGCTTGCGCCATAGTGTGCCCGGCTTTGCCGATCGAAACGACGACTACGCGGGAGTACGCCTGCAGTTCGTAAAGATCTTCACAAACTCGCAACACACCGTGTTCGAAGTGCATATGCCGGGCGAAGGCCTTCGCGATCGATGCCTCTGCCAGAGCATAGCGAAAGATTTCCCAAGCGGAGTCGCGCATC
>Ga0210400_10003721_pt1 | contig 13421 bp, 15 predicted proteins | sample IncBWH26MmetaG_FD_155456 | JGI IMG/M metagenome (GOLD analysis project Ga0210400, IMG submission 155456) | Forest soil microbial communities from Barre Woods Harvard Forest LTER site, Petersham, Massachusetts, United States - Inc-BW-H-26-M | ecosystem: Environmental > Terrestrial > Soil >...
TTGGCGACCGCTCTGGGACAAGACGTCCCCATTGTGACCAAATCTTCGGCTGCCCACGCTGGTAAGTAAACCGGCGGGAACCTCCGCCCTCTGATCCGTCCACACGCGGTCCCGCTCAGTCTAAAGCCCCGGAGGCAATCCAAAGCGCCGGAGGCGCGACACACGCTAGCCCAGTGAGTAAGCGGTGGGACGGACCGTCCCGCCAACCAAAATCCGACAGCCCCAGCGGGGCGGCACCTGCTTCCATTCCACAACGCATAAGTTTGGACCTGTAATCAGGAAACGGGAAACAGAAAGGAAAACCCAAACCATCCGCCGCTTGGCTCGCAACCTGTCCACCGTGGAAAGCAAGAGCGAGAATGGTCCACCCTTGCCAAAAACAAACCCACAAGGGAAGGCCACCCCAGAAGTGCTTAGGCTGCCCCGCCCGCCGGCAGCGAACCTTGCGGTAACCCAGTAACCATCCAGCCGCTTCGCGCACTCCTACGCGACTCACCCGCCGCAAACCCCACATATCCGAAAAGGGCTGCCTTAATCAGGAAGCGAGAATGAAGAAGCGCGAGACCCAAGACACGGGTACCAAAAACCGGAACCCGGGCCACCCGCCCGGTGGGCAACATCCGATCGTTCTGGCAGTCGCGTTTTTACGAATTCAATGTATACACAAACCGGAAGATACGAGAGAAGCTCGAATACATGCACCGCAATCCCTTGGCGCGTGGACTGGTGAAACATCCGAAGGATTGGCCATGGAGCAGTTGGCAATTCTACGCAACGGCGGAGCCGGGGCTTGTGGGTATCGATATCGTCCCGGAATGAAGCAGGGGAACGAGAAACCCAAGACCCACCCTCCCAACCCGAGGGCGGGGCACCCGACTTGATCGGTCTGGCTAGTGCCCGGGCCACCGGCCGGAAGACACTAACACTTCCCACTGCACCTGTCTCTACTTTCCCGGGAATTGTTGAAGTGATATCCTCTCCCCGGTTAATTTGCGATGAGATCAGAACGCATCGCGGCTGGACTGCCCGTATAAATATGGGGTCGCAGACCCCCGAATGCTGGAACCCAATGTGAGCCTCAAATGGCGCATTTCAAATATCGGTTGGTATAACTTCGAGTTGCTCGTGCAAACCCTCCTGAAGGTGGTCATCGGCCCGGGAGTGACTTCATTTGGTGGATCCAAAGATAAAGGCAGAGACGCTGCATTCGTCGGGCCGGCCGCTTTTCCAGCCACTACTAACAAATGGACTGGAAGTTGGGTTTTCCAGGTCAAATATGTCGACTTTGAGGAACAGGGGGTTGACGCCGCTCGGTCATCGCTAAAATCCACTTTCCGCGACGAACTTCGCCGTCTGCTCCCGCTGGGACGGAAAATTGACAACTACATCCTACTCACGGATGTACCCCTAACCACACAGACCCGGGACGACCTCAAAGAAATTACGTTCAGCCACGGCTTTGAGGGCAACTTCGCAATCGTCGATGGTAAGGAGATTTGTCAATTCCTCGATATCCATGGGGATATTCGCAAGTCATATCCGCAACTTTTGGGGCTTGCGGATCTCGAGATGATCGTCAACCGCGACCTATACGCCAGGAGCAAGGCATACCTAGAAAAATGGCAACCGACCCTCGCGACTTACGTGCAAACAGAAGCCCACACGAAAGCACTCTCGCTACTAAGAAAAAAGTATTTCATTGTCCTAGATGGAGCACCGGAAGCCGGGAAAAGCACTATTGCAGCATCCCTGGCCCTCATTTACGCAGCAGATGGGTTTGAGATTATTGACGTAAGGTCACCTAACGACGTTTATCGGGTCCCTAACGATAGGGTTACAAAGAGGAAGAAGGAGGAAAGACGAACACTTTTTGTCGCTGATGATGCTATCGGTTCAATTTCTCTTGTCCCTGGTTGGGCTAATGAATGGAGTCGAGATCTTCCAGCCATACTAAGACAGTTGAACAGCAATAGGCTTCTGGTGTGGACCGCAAGACGGTACATCCTTGAAGAGGCACTCGCAACATCCCGACTGAAAGATGCAGCAGCGGGATTTCCTCGGCCCCACGAAGTCCTGGTTGAGGTTGGAAAACTCTCGGCGATGCAAAAGGCGGAGATGCTCTATAATCACGCCAAGCACGCAAACTTAGATAACGACTACCGCAAACTCATTAGAACCCATGCCGTTGAAATAGTAAACCATCCGAACTTCTCGCCACTGCGAATCCACGATTTAACTTCAGTGATCTTAGGACCGACCTCCGACCATCCTCACGAACCTTCGCTAGACTGGCAAGGGGTTTGCGAATTCCTGAAGAATCCAGGTGAGAAATGGATTCAGGCCTTCAACGCATTGAGCCAGTCGGAACAGACTTTGCTTCTAAGCATGTTGGATTTTGACGGCCCGGTAGAAGCACGGGCGCTTCGGTCCGCTTACGAGAGGCGTGCAACGCAACGCGACGGTGGCCATCTGAGTTTCGAGGAATGTGTTTCTCGGCTAGATCACAGTTTTCTCACGGTCACTTCATCACACGCTGGGGAACAATATGTTTCAGTTCAGCATCCGAGCCTGCGAGACATGCTTCTCATGAATCTGAGGGGAGACCCAAATGCGCGGAGGCGCTATATTTCTCTTTCGAGCCCCATCGGTCTAGCTGGAATTATCGGGGGCATCGCCGAGTTCGCTGAAAGTGAGACCCTTCCCCGGCACTCCGTTGTGCCCACAAACGAAGAAGAATTTGACCTCTTCCTAGACAGACTGCGCAGTGTTTCCCAAAGTGTGCTGACTTTAAGTGATTGGGTCTTATTATTTGCCGCCTGTGAGCGCTTGATACCGCAGAAACCGAAAACTACAGCCGAATCCACACCTGCGATCGACGAATTTTGGAAGTTCTTCGGAGAAAAGCCACCGGCAGAAAGAGTGGGACCGGTGGATATGGACTTGGAAGGATTCGCGCTAAATCAGAAAGGGAGAATTATTCACGCGGTTCTAACGGGCTTCTCGTCAAGACATACATTTGAAAACGCTCAAAGATTTCGCTCCGAAGATTGGGCCAGATTACTGGCAAGCTTCTACAGCCTAACGGCTTATTTGTCACCTCCACTTTACCCCTCGTTTACATCATTGCTTTGTAGCAATTTATCGGACTCCGCAGAATCTGTTCGCTTAGCGAGTTTGATCCATAGTGCGGAGCCTCTGGTTGTAAAACAAAGAATTACCCCGGCTCTGCTCGAACAATGGAAAGATGACCTAAACGCAAAAGCAACGGAATTGATAGAACAAGGAGACGGGTTTGGCCATAGGGATGACCCCTACGAATTTGACGAATGGCACTCTACGTCTGAAGAATTTCTCTCAACGCTCAAAGGTTTCGCTCAGTGGGGCACACCTACACTGGCGAAGACCATTGATGAGCTAAGCCAGGTATTAGAATCAGCAAGCCGCCCACGCGAACGAGAGCCAGATGAAGTCGGCGAATCCTCCTTGCCAGAGACTGGACCGTACTGGACCATCCAGCGCCTATTTGAGGATCTGTAGGTACCTGGGAGCCCCAGCTCAAATTTTCAGGTGGGTGGCTCGGGCCACCCACCATAATCCAGAGAATGACCAAACGATCTAAGAAGGGAGCGTTGGGCTTTTCGGTTCGTTATTCTTCGCTTCCAAAGAAAAACCGGCCGAGCGGAAATTGAACGAAGCCCGGACACAGTCCCGCTTGTGAATTGCGAAGGCAATAAGAAGTAACGCGATGATAAAACTTAAACAGATAGCAAGGAGAATCATTACTTTTTCCCCTTTTCGCCATCGAGTTGCCAAAGGCCCATGCTGGCTGCGAACCCCCGCGTATCGGCAACTTTCTTTTTCAATCGTTCCGCTGTCTTCATCGCAGACCTAGTGAGCAGGTCAATGACCTCAGGAAGTTTTTCCACCGCACGCAATCGCAATCCCCTTGGTGCATCATTGAAAAGCCAAATGTCCCGCACCTCATCATCTTCGGGACTTCCCTCGAACCCGGCTAATTTGCGGACTGCCAGACCCCAAGTTCCATCTACTTTTGCATAGCCGAGTTCCTCGCGCTCATAGTACTGTGGCCGGTCTTCGTAGTTGGTTTTGATTACCTGTACCCAAGCGACGATCCCGATATTCAACCGCTGAAGGGCCGAATCCAGAGTACCGACTATTTGAGTGAGATCATCTGAAGCTTGATTGAGGTCAGCGGCTACCGCGGTAAGGTGGTCAAACGTAAATAAAGATTTTTCTGCCATCACTGTATCCTTTTCTCGCCCGCCGGGCGGCACAGCAATTTCTCGAATTCTTCTGACTTCCGTCAGAAGTTGAAACCACTAGCTTCCGCTAGTTACTCACAGGTTACCACAATTCCTGCTCGGAGTCTCCGTTTCTGCCTCCGCGCCCTCCGGGTACCGATCCCTGATTAATCCCTTCCGCTCGCCTCTCCGTCCGAACGCTCGCCTCGTCCCATTACCGATTTTTGTCCAACTAGTTACTTGTCGATACTATTTACTGTGATATACTGTCCCCGTGACTTGCAAGCGCTCCAACTCCCCCGCCGCTTCCTGCAACAACAGCCGAATCTTTATGGCCTCTGCCCTGAACAACCGCACGCATGACGATCCCTCTCCATTCCCGGCCCACCGCTAATCCCCGACCATTCAGGACTCCTCCGCGATTCTCCTCTTCTCGCTGTTCATTCGCTCTTATCACTAACTTCGCGCATTCGTCTCTCCGTGTTTTCAGAGACTTGTGCACTCTTTCCTTTTCTGGATCACAACTATCCCGCGTCTTTTCCGCAGTTTGCGCACTCTTCCGCAAAAAACCGGGGGTACACCCCTCCATAGTGATGCCAGGTAGCGCCGGAATCCTGCCGGCAAGCGTTCCGGATCCTGTCCGGTCCCGTAGGATTCCGGCGTTATGCAAGCACGGAGCGGGATGGGCGAGCCCATCCCCTACAAAGACAGCGAACCACGGGCCACGATTCTCGCCCTCGCTGGTCGCTGCTCGCCGGCCACTGGCCACTTCTTATATCTCCTTTATTTCCCCTGCATACGAACACCGGCCTCGTATCTCTCTTGTTTCCCCTACTTACGCAAAAACAGGGGGGTGGACCCCCGCTGGAAGCAAAACCTTAAAGCTTTGCTTGAAATGTCGGCGCGCCGACATTCCTGATTTTTCCCCTGATATTTCACATTTTCTTACTTCCGACCCTCTGTCTCGCCCCTGTTCGCCGCGCGTTTACCCGCCGCAGCTCCAGTGGAGGCGGGCCACTTCCCCCTCCCAGCTCCGTTCCCTCGATCCATTTTCTATTTTCACTTTTCCATTTTCGTTTCTCTCCGCCCCATCTTTTCCTCCCGTTTTCCTCAGCCCACCCAAATTCGTCCCCAAACTCCCGCCCATTTCCCAGTACACTGCGCTGACAGGACCTCTATTTCCGTGAACGCGTGCCGCATCGCCGTCGGGAGCACCCGGCGGCCAAAACTTCAGGCGGTTCAGGAAGCTACCTCCAGCTTTGCCGCCAAGCTGTCTCCGCAGGCATCACTCGAAATTCAGGGTTATGAAGTTGAAAGCGGCGTCAGCCACACCCCATCTTCCCGCGAAGAGCTGATGCAAGGCGCGCGCCAGCGAGCCGAGGCATTGCACAAGATGCTCGCCGACTCCAGTGAGCGCACCGATTTCTGCGTCGGGCTCGAGGGCGGACTCGACGTCGCCATCGAAAATGGTACTCGCCGCGTGTTTCTGGAAAGCTGGGCTTACGTCACCGATGGGGTGCGCGGACATTTCGGCTGCTCCGGCAGCATCGAAATCCCGGAGCTGCTGGCCAAAGAAGTGTTGTCGCGCGGCACCGAGCTTTCCATTGCTATCGATCGGTATGCGGGCGCTGTCGGCATTCGCGACGGGCAGGGCGCCTGGGGCGTGCTGAGCGACAATCTTGTCACGCGCCAGGAGTCTTTCCGCCTGGCAGTAGTCGCGGCCTTCGCGCCGTTCTACAATGTCAAGATGTACCGCCCAGCAGCACACGCTGCGGGGAAGAATTTGTAGTGGCCGGTCTTTAGACCGGTCAGCAGAAATGGGCCACCTTAAGGTGGCCGCTACGCGGGTGGGTTAAGGAGACGCGGCGTGGACATAGTCAAAGGAAACATGGGTTGGATCGAAGTTGTTGTCGGGCCGATGTTCTCCGGCAAGAGCGAGGAGTTGATCCGGCGCTTGCGGCGGGCGGAAATTGCGCGGCAGCGGGTGCAGATTTTCAAGCCGGCGATTGATTCGCGTTATGCGGCGAACGAAATTGTTTCGCACAACGGCCTGGGGATTCCTTCGGACAACGTCACCAAAGCTTCCGAAATTGTCGAAAAACTGCAGCCGCGGACGGAAGTTGTGGGCATTGATGAAGCGCAATTCCTTGGCGATGAAGTGGTGGACGTTTGCACCAAGCTGGCGAACCTGGGCAAGCGGGTGATCGTCGCCGGCTTGGACACCGATTTTCGCGGCCGTCCCTTTGAGCCGATGCCGCGCCTGCTGGCCATCGCGGAAGAGATCACCAAGCTGCTGGCAATTTGCGTGCGCTGCGGAAATCCCGCGGTGCACACGCAGCGGCTTGTCGAAAGCGAAGAGCTGATCGTCGTCGGTGCGGGTAGCGCGTATGAAGCCCGCTGCCGCCGCTGCTTCGAGCCCAATCCTGCCCTGGCCGCACGCGAAGCCGGGCCTCTACTTCTTCGCAACCGCGCCGCAAATGCCGGCGGCAAGTAAGCCGCGGTTCCGCTATTCTAGGCTGGCGTTGTCGGGGAAATTGCCGACCTGAAGGTCTGCCACTACATTGGCCTGCTCATATCATGCGCATCGAATCGAAAGCTCCCACACGCGTTGACCTCGCCGGCGGCACGCTGGACATCTGGCCGCTGTATCTTTTCCATCCCGGCGCGCTGACCCTGAACGCCGCCATCTCGCGCTACGCGCAATGCACCATCGAAACGCAGCCCGCGGGCGATGCCGGCATCAAGCTGGTTTCGGTGGACACCAGCAATTCGGAATCCTTTCCATCGTTCGCCGCACTTGTCCGCGCAAAACACTATCGTCTGCCGCTGCTGGCCGAGATTGTTAAGTTCTTCCGCCCCGAAGGCGGCTTCACGCTGACCACAAATTCGGAGGCTCCCGCGGGCGCGGGCATTGGCGGTTCCAGCGCGATGGCTGTGGCGATCTGCGCGGCCCTCGATCGCTTCACCGGAGCAGGAAGAAGTACCGTGGACTGGATCCACATCAGCCGCGACGCGGAAGGCATTGTGATTCGCGTTCCTACCGGAACCCAGGACCACTACCCACCTGCATTTGGCGGCGCCGCCGCGATTGAGTTGCTGCCCGGAGGCGAAAGGCGAATCGAACTGCGCGTGAACCTGGACGAGCTGGAGCGCCGCCTGGTGGTTTGTTACACGGGCAAGCCGCGGCAATCGGGAATCAACAATTGGGAAGTGTTCAAGGCGCACATCGACGGGAAAAAAGCGGTGCGGAACAATATCGAGCACATTTCGCAGATCGCGCAGAAAATGCGCGTGGCTCTGGAAAGCGGCGACTGGAAAGAGACCGGGCGCCTGATGCACTCCGAATGGGCGTTTCGCCGGCGCAACCTGCCGACCATTTCGACAAAAACGATTGATGCGATAATTAATGGCGCCAGGCGGCGGGGCGCGCTGGCCGGAAAAGTTTGCGGGGCAGGCGGGGGAGGTTGCGTGGTGCTGTTGATCGAGCCGGAGGCGCGGGAGCGGGTGGAAAAGGCCGTCGAAGAGAACGGCGGGGAACTGCTGCCGATGCGGATAGACCGCCAGGGCGTAACGGTGGTTTCACAATAATTTTAACCCCACTACTCAAGCGGCTCGCCGCATCATAAAATAGCAGGGTCCCGGGTGGGGTGATTCGCTTATCGCTATGTCCAACTGGCTTCCCATCTCGTTGGTTCTCTTTTCGTTCGCCGCGGCGGACTTGCCGAAGCTGCCTCTCATGCCGGCGGGAGAACGGGGTTCTCCGGAGAATTTCCCGCCAGGAGAGAGCATTCCCATCTTGCCGGTGATGCTCGCAGACCGCGGGGAGCAATCGAGCAGCGGGCAAGAACCTGCGGCGCAGAAAAACGCGAATCTTACGGAACCCTCCAAGCTGGCCCTGATCCGGTATGTTTCCGGGGAGTTCGCCAAGATGCGCAAACCCGTCCCTGGCGGGAAAGACGGATTCACTCTCTACACGGATAAGCCGCTGAACCAGGAGTATCTCGACCGAGTGGTTGCCACACATGGCGCGGCCATCAACACAGGCGACAATGCGCAAATTACGAAACTTGAATTTCGCGAACACACGATCATCGTGGACCTTAACGGCGGCGGGCGCCCCAAGAAAAGCTGGCGGGACCGCATTCAGGTGAGCATGGGCGGGCCTTCGCAGGCGCCGCAATCCACTACCACCACGACGCAGGAACAGGGACCCGTGGGCTTTCAACCCGGAGCGGGCGGTACGCTGTACATCCAATTCCCGAAAAATATTCCCGATCTTTCGCCGGATGACCTGAAAAATATTCTTTCGCCCTTCCTGGATTTCAACAAAGAGCGCTCCGCCGCGGTGCATTGGATTGACACGCTGCCCCCGGAAATGAAAAAAGCCATCACCGAACGCCACGCGATTCTGGGAATGGACAAGGAAGAGGTGACCGCGGCGATAGGAAAGCCTGACCGAAAGGTCCGCGAACGGGACGCCGAGGGGTACGACACAGAGGACTGGATCTACGGGCACCCGCCGGACAAAACAATATTTGTGCATTTCCGCGGTGAAAAAGTAAGCTCCATCAAACAGTACCCGCAGTGACGCAAAGCAAAACTGAATAGCAGTTCGCGGCTAACCCTTGCCGTGGATTAGCGGGCTGTTCATCCAGAGATGCAGAAGCACTAACGCCGTAATTCCAACCATCAGTGTGAAATGCGTGCGCCGCAGGAGATCTGGCGCGCCCCGCCGTGCGAACCGCAAGACGACGCCCAATCCCAGTTGCAGTAGGATCAGGCCGAGGGCCGCGGTTGCGAGCCAAAGGCCGTCGTAATTCGTGCGGGGCATGCGATGCGAGGCCATCGGAATCCATGCGTGTATGAAGGAGCCCAGTGCGACGAGGGGCGCCAACCAGTAATGGAAGGCCATGGGGCGAAGAGGCGGGCGAAAGAATCCTGACGACGAGCGGCCGTTCGCGGCGAAGCCAAACGCAGGAAGATACGGCAGAGCGATAATTACTCCGAGAAGGAGAACCGATAACCAGCCAATTACGCGAGTGGCGTCAAAGTAGACCATTTCAGAGAGATGAACCTCCAGCTGTGAGGCACACATATTGCCGTTTCTCCCGATTTCGAGCCAGAAGAATTTTTTTGAAGATTTGTGCTGAAAGTACATCGTCTTCCGTTGACTTTTGCTGCTACTCCACCTAGCATTTTCTGTTCCACCCGCGGCGTATTGCTTATCTGATGTCTCGCCGCAATCCAGAAACCCGCACCGGAGGAAGCATGCCAATCAAGGTAGGAATCAACGGCTTCGGCCGCATCGGCCGCAATATTGTGCGCACCGCAATCGACGACAAGGACATTCAGTTCGTCGCCGTCAACGATATTACGGATGCGAAGACGCTGGCGCACCTTTTGAAATACGATTCCGTTTTGGGGAATCTGCCGCACAACATCACGCATACCGACGACACGATCAGCATCGAAGGCAAGGCCATCAAGGTTTTCAAGGTCAAGGACCCGGCGGAGATCAACTGGGCCAGCGTTGGGGCGGATATCGTGGTTGAGTCCACGGGCCTCTTCACCAAGGGACCCGAGGCGAAGAAGCACCTGCGGGCGCCGGTGAAGAAAGTGATCATTTCAGCTCCGGCGGAAGACCCGGATGCCACGTTTGTGCTTGGCGTGAACGACAAGACCTACGATCCCGCGAAGCATCACGTGATTTCCAACGCATCGTGCACGACGAACTGTCTGGCGCCGGTGGCGAAGGTGTTGCAGGAAACGTTTGGCATTCATAGCGGCACGATGACCACGATTCACTCGTACACGAATGATCAGAAGTTGCTGGATTTGCCACACAAGGATTTGCGCCGGGCGCGCGCCGCGGCCATCAACATGATTCCCAGTTCGACCGGCGCAGCAAAAGCGCTGCACCTGGTGATTCCGGAGTTGAAGGGGAAGCTGGATGGTTACGCGATGCGCGTTCCTACGCCAAACGTCAGCGTGGTGGACCTTACGGTTTTCGTGGAGAAGCCGGCGACGAAGGATTCGGTGAATGCGGCGCTGAATGCTGCGGCGAATGGACCGTTGAAGGGTATTTTGGGTTACACGCAGGAAGAGTTGGTTTCCTGCGATTTCAAGGGCAATTCGCACTCTTCGATCGTGGATGCCGAGTACACCAAGGTGGTCGGCGACCGCTGCGTGAAGGTGCTGGCGTGGTACGACAACGAGTGGGGCTACTCCTGCCGGTGCCGCGATTTGATCAAGCTGCTGGCGTCGAAGTTTTGATGAGCGGCGCGGGTGCGACGGCTTAACGGCTGCAAGTCTGGATTAGGGATAGCAGCGATCAGATAACAGGAACCGCTTGCTCCAAGCCAAAACAGGTGTGGGCCTCCTGTTATCTGATCGCTGATCGCTGTTATCCGCTTTCCGATTACTAATTACCGATTACTGATTACCGCTTACACTCGACACGGACGAACTCATGACGAAACTCACGATTCAAGATCTCGATCTTCGCGGCAAGCGGGTCTTTATCCGCGTGGACTTTAATGTGCCATTGAAAGACGGCGTGGTTACCGACGACACGCGCATTCGGGAGACCCTTCCGACCTTGAAACTAGCGATGGAAAAAGGCGGGAGGCTGGTGCTTGCCTCGCATCTGGGAAGGCCGAAGGGCGGGCCCGAAGCAAAGTTTTCGCTGAAGCCCGCGGCGAAAAAACTGGAAGAGCTTCTGGGCAAACCGGTTGCCTTCGCAGCGGATTGTGTCGGTCCCGATGCCGAAGCCAAGAGCAAAGTGCTGAAGGACGGCGACGTGCTCGTGCTTGAAAACGTGCGCTTCCATCCCGAAGAAGAAAAGAATGACGAGAGTTTTTCGAAGCAGCTGGCGGCGCTGTGCGATGGCGTTTTCGTGTGCGATGCCTTTGGTTCCGCGCACCGGGCGCATGCCAGCGTCGTTGGCATCACCAAATTCGTGAAGCAGGCAGCCGCTGGTTTGCTGATGGAAAGGGAACTCGCCTATATCGGCAAGGCTATCAGCAATCCCACGCGGCCTTTCGTGGCCATCATCGGGGGCGCAAAAGTCAGCGACAAAATCGAAGTCGTCGAGAATTTGATGAAGATTGCGGACGCCATGCTCATCGGCGGAGGCATGGCCTACACCTTTTTGAAAGCGCAAGGCGTGTGCATCGGCACGTCGCTGGTCGAGGAAGACAAACTCGACCTTGCGCGCAAAATTCTGGCCGATGTGAAGCAGAAAAATTTCAAGCTGCTGCTCCCGCTGGATAATGTCATCACGCCGGAATTCAAGGCGGACTCACCGACCAAGATTGTGGAAGTGGCGGCGATTCCGGCCGATCAGATGGGTCTCGACATCGGGCCGAAAACCATCGCCGCTTACTCCGCGGAGATTGCCAAAGCAAAAACCGTCGTGTGGAACGGGCCGATGGGCGTGTTTGAGATGCCTGCATTTGCCAAAGGCACGCTGGCTATTGCGCAAGCGGTGGCCGCCGCAACTACCGCCGGGGCAACGTCCATTGTGGGGGGCGGCGATTCGGTGGCTGCGATTCACCAGTCGGGCCTCGCAGACAAGATCTCCCACATTTCTACAGGCGGCGGAGCTTCGCTGGAATTTCTTGGCGGCCGCAAACTTCCGGGCGTGGAGGCCCTTTCCAATAAATGAGCAATCCCAATCGGCGCCACGTTATCGCAGGGAACTGGAAGATGTTCAAGACGCAGGCGGAAACGCGCGCGTTTTTCGCGGCGTTCCATCCGCTGGTGGCGGACGTTTCGGACTGCGATATCGTGATTGCGCCACCGGCCATCGACATACCCGCCGCGGTCGAAGCTACCCGAGGCACGCATATCGCGATTTCCGCGCAAAACGTTCACTGGGAAAAAGAAGGCGCCTTCACCGGGGAAATTTCCGCCGGAATGCTGGTGGAAGCCGGTTGCCGCTTCGCCATCATCGGCCACTCCGAACGCCGCCATATCTTCGGCGAAACCAACGAAATGGTCTTTAAGAAGACCAGGGCTGCCATCGCCGCCGGGATCACGCCAATTGTTTGCATTGGGGAACAACTGGCCGACCGCCAGGCCGGGCGCACCGAGAACATCTGCCAGTCGCAATTTCAAGGTAGCGTCGGCGCGTTGACCGCCGAGGAATTCTCCCGTATTCTGATAGCTTACGAACCGGTCTGGGCAATCGGCACGGGCCATACGGCCACGCCGGAAATTGCTGCGGCTGTGCACCGGTTTGTTCGCCAGTGTGCGGCGGAGATGTTCAACGCCGGCCATGCGGCTGCCCTCAGGATTCTCTACGGCGGCAGCGTCAAGCCTGACAATATTCAGGGGTTGATGGCGCAGGTGGAATTGGACGGCGCGCTGGTTGGCGGAGCGAGCCTGGACCCGAAGTCGTTCGCGAGCATCGTGAAGGACTGGAAGCGGTAGGGACGCAGTCCGCGAGTGGAACGAGATCTTACAAGTTTGAGGTGCAGGAAATGCCAGGCTGGATGAAATGGACGATCGCGCTGCTGATTGGCTTCGCGATCATTTATGTTGGATTTCACTTTTCGTGGGGCGGTTACGTGCTTACGCCCTTTTTCGTGCTGAACTGCCTTGTGCTGATCATCGTGGTGCTGCTGCAGAGCGGCAAGGCTGCGGATCTTGCCGGCGCGTTCGGCGGGGCGGGCAGCCAGACGGCGTTCGGACCGCGCGGCGCGGCGACGATTCTTTCGCAGGCGACGACGTGGTGCGCGATCATGTTCATGGTTTGCGCGCTGGCGATGGTGGTGAAGGTGGACCGCGGCCTGGGAACGGTTGGCGGCAGCTCGATCCTGGAGAAGTATTCGAAGCCGGCTCCTGCTCAGACGGCCCCTGTTGTGCCGACACCGACGCCAGTGACCCCAGCGCCAGCAACATCGGCTCCCGTGGCGCCACAGTCTTCGGCACCCGCGCAGTCGCAACCGGCACCGGCGGCGCCGGCCAAGCCGTAATTTAGTTTCGGGCGGCTGCTTCGCCCATCGATTTCCCGCGCCTTGCCGGTTTTCTCTGGCGCGGCTACAATGAAGTCCTTACCTCTGTGCGGTCGTGGCGGAACTGGCAGACGCACCAGCTTGAGGGGCTGGCGGTAGCAATACCGTGGTGGTTCGAATCCACTCGACCGCACCAAATTTC
>Ga0210400_10003722_pt1 | contig 13420 bp, 17 predicted proteins | sample IncBWH26MmetaG_FD_155456 | JGI IMG/M metagenome (GOLD analysis project Ga0210400, IMG submission 155456) | Forest soil microbial communities from Barre Woods Harvard Forest LTER site, Petersham, Massachusetts, United States - Inc-BW-H-26-M | ecosystem: Environmental > Terrestrial > Soil >...
TCAGCAAACGAAGTTAAATATAAAAAAACCACCTCCGCCAGCTGGTGGATTTCATTGATGTTTTTACTTGCTGGATTATATTAACCCGTCTCGAAGTTATTATTTTCCAAAGTTGGTTTTTCGATATTGTTTTCATATCCGTGCATATTAGAATCTTAATTCAATTACATCCCATGGATCTACCGATACATCCGAATACTTGATCCATTTTGGGACAACCTTGAATATAGCTTCTTCCGAATCTGAAAGATACTTCGCCGCACTCGGAATTTTCGATAAATGTATACTAATAGCATCTTGTCTTTCAGATTGATGCTTGAGCTCTATCGCCTCGCCCTCATATTGCACTGTCTTCCCCTCATCCCAACCAATCACAAATGCAACGCGTGGATTTTTCAAAAGGTTCTGATATTTTCTTGCTTTATACGATGTTCCAAAAATCAATTCGAGATTTTCTTTTTCCGAAAATCCAACAACAGCAGATTGGGGAAGAAAGTCATGCGTGACAGTTGAAAGAACGGCCATATCATGGCTCTTTATAAATTCGTAGATTTTTTCACTGTCAGTCATAAATTTACTTTCTGAACATGTTGCCTGGCTGCCAAGGCGTTCCTAGCTTTGGAAGAACATAGCGATCCAAGCCAATCCATCCAGCAGTTCTCCAAGCAAGGATTAAGAATAATTGGAGTAATAATAGAATAGGATTTGTGCTGACTGTCCCTGCAAATAAATAATTGAGATTCATGAATGTGCCAAAGAATGCAGCAATCCCTGTAAACAATCCTAAAATCAAAGCAATACCAACTGCGATCTCTCCATACACGACAAGATAAGAAAAACCGACCGTGTGGTGCATAGCAAAGTTTTCTATAAACGATCCATACCAACCAGAAACATCGGGATGAGCACCAGCGGTCTTAGCCAGCGCCACGGTGAGAAAACCTTTTACCGCTATTCCTGCTTTGTCTCCGATCCAAACGGGATTACCTAACTTATTCCATCCAGCCATAAACCATTCATAGCCGACATAGAGACGAACCAACAACCAGAACCAGCTGAACCTCGTATCTGCAAATAAAAACTTGGAAACAGGAGGTTCGGAAATTTGAATATTTGCCATATTTTTTGTTTCTATTAATTGTTTGCTTATGCTTGAAGTATATGCCCAAGCTGATTGCTTGTCCATTTTTTTATAGTTCGAATCCTGGCAGAATCGCCAATGATTACAAATGAAGAGACACCACACAAGGTGATGTCGTCTCATTTGGCTCGATTATATTAACGACCAGTGAACTTTGGGGGAGTCTAACCTCAATCAAATTTCCGTTTTGAATAGACTTCTGGTTGGTCTGACAAAATAAAGGCCGCGAACCCTGTAGAACTCACGACATGTTCAAGGAAAGGTAATAAAAAGTAAACTCATATCGAAGCGTAGCGCAAAATGACTCCGCCTGTTGAAAGTGTCTGTGCTTCAATTAGTTTTAATTTTTGATATGGCAGACCTTCTTTAAACAGGCGTTGCCCCTTGCCTAAGAAAACAGGAACAACGCATAGACGGTATTCATCGAATAGGTTTGCTTTCATAAGAGATTCCGAAAGATTACCGCTTCCGAATACAAATATATTCCCTTTACCTTCCTGTTTTAACTTCGTCAATTCGGCAACTGCGTCGCGCACAATCGTCGTGTTGTTCCAATTGGCTATTTCGAGCTTATTCGAACATACAACTTTAGGGAGTTTGTTCATATATTCCGCTGTCACTCCCTTGGCTTTGCTCCAGTAATCAGCCATCCCCTTATAGGTTTGCTCGCCAAAAACAAGCAAGTCGATTGTCTTAAGCTGTTCGATAGTAAAATCTTCAAGCTCTTTACCCCAAGCAAGGCTGTGAAAATCCAAGTCCCAAGCTTTATCGCCCTCGAAGTACCCATCGAGTGTGATTAAATTCCACATAATAAGTTTTGTCATAGATTTCTAAGTTAATTATATGTTTTATACTAACAAAAAACACTAGCTTTCGCTAATGTGTTTTGTTGGCTCGGGCGGCTGGATTCGAACCAGCGACCCGCTGATTACATTTAGTCTAAAGTTGCCTTTAGTATGGACTATATCATGACCATTTAAGGTCCGAGGCGCTTCGGCCCCTGCCTCATCGGCAGAGGACTACTCCCTGACGGGATAGTCTCTACACCTTCCTGCCTCTTCGGCAGGCTTGGCTCGGGATTACCTCTGTGAGGCTTCCCCGAATTCACCTCGTTTTTCAACCTGGCTTTCACCAGGAAGCTGCGTAATTCCTGCATGTATTTCTCTATGGCAATTTGCGCAAATAAGAACGCACTTATCCAACTCTTCTCTGATTCTCTCCCAAGATTTGGTTAATCCTTGCATGGATATTCCAAATTTTTTCTTAGAAGGATCCAGATGATGGAAATCAAGCGCTCCTAAACAGCGATCATAACCACAAATCATACACTTTCCGCCTTTATATAATCTTGCCATTTCTCGAAGCTTTTTACGCCTCTTGGTAACAGCCTGGATAATATAGGCAGAACGGTCGGAATATGTTCTCTTAATTTTTGGCATAAAACAAGACCTTTATGCCGCCAATTAATGAATGTTCACAGTCAGCTGCTCTACCGCTGAGCTACGCCCGAACGCAAAGAAATTTTAGCAAATTCTCAGCAAATTTTCAAGCCCGCTCAAAGATAGAACAATAGAATCTATGGAGATTCTTTTTGAAAGATCGCCCAAGAAAGCCCGGACCGCTGATTTTGCGGCAGACTTTGTGTCTTATCAAAGTTGCATTTCGGATCACTCATGGGAGTAACACTTATAAAATCGCCTTGCTGGTACAACTGCCAGCCGTCCGAAGCCAGCTGGTTGATCTGGCAAGGCCAGACATTTTCCAATAATAAATACTTGTAAGTTTTCGGCGGCGTAGGAGCAGTTTTTAAACTTTGAATATCGGATGCCATGCTGTCCGATTGCGCCTGTAATGCATTCAGTTCTGTCCAGACCGCGTCCAAAGAATTTTGATTGCCGTTCGTCTGGGTGGTTGTGCCTGCGGGGACAGCATCTTTTGTGCCTGATGTAGAAACGCTGGTTCCAAAAACCTTTCCTGATTTTTGGTAAGGCATGTAAGTCAGGAGTACCAAAGCCAAAATTCCCGCAACTGAAAGTGCTGTTCGACGCAAGGTTTTATTTTTATTTTTCTGCGCTTTTATCTTGGTTTCCAGTCTTAATTATTTGAATTTATTATAACACGAACGCAAAAATTTGCAAGCAAATTCCCCAATTTATGGTATAATATATTCACAGGTTCACTCAGCAATGAAACAAATAGACAAAATTCTATATCACGAGATAAAACCCTACATCGGCCATCTGCTGGTGATTTTGGTTCTGATTCTTTGCGGCGTAGGATTGGAGAGCATTGCGCCGTGGTCCTTCAAAATTTTGATTGACAATGTCCTCAACGGAGACCCGCTAGAAAGCGGCCCATGGATTTCCAGGCTATTATCGTTCCTGACTTCGAAAGAAGCGCTGGGATTTTTTGCTATCATGATGTATTTCGGCAGTAATACTCTGGCTTACATCATCGATTATTTTGTCGGAATTTCCACCAAAAAATTAAACCGCCGGGTGATTGCCAGTTTCTCTCAAAAAGCCTTTGACAATCTGGAAAAATTGTCCGCGGGGTTTTATAAAAAACAACAGATCGGCGATTACATTTACCGCCTGAGCTACGACGTCTCCGCCTTGGGCGGATTGCTGGAAGAAGGCATTTTGCCGATAATTAATAATTTTTTATTTTTAGTAGTCACCATCGTCCTTCTGTTTTATATCAATGTTCATCTGGCGATTCTGGCTTTGATTATTTTGCCTTTTTTGGCCATAACCCTGGGCGTGTTTAACAAAAGAATCAGCGAGACTTCGCAGACGAGCGAACAATCAAACAGCACTTTGTTTGCATTCATAGAAGAAATTTTGAGCCAGCTGCGAATCGTCCAGGCTTTCAACAAGCAGGACAAAGAATCAAGCTTGTTCCGGCAAAAAGAACAATCTTCCCTCCTCAGTGAACTGAATATGCACGGATTCGGATTTTTGATGAACCTCCTGATAGGCATCGTGATTGCGGTAAGCTATTCGATCATTTTGCTTTACGGCATAAGGCTCGTGTTCTCAGGCCAGCTGAGCACCGGTTTACTGATCGCGTTCATACTATACCTGGACAATCTAAGCCAGCCGCTGTTGTCGTTTGTGACGGCGATTGCCACGACCAAGGAAAATTACATCAAAGTCAGCCGGATGAATGATTTTTTCGAGCCGCGTTTCAAAGAGCAAAAAACCGGCGCGCTGGTCCTGAAACAGAGCCCGGAAATCAGTTTCCGCCGCGTCTCAATCGATACCGGCAAAAATCGCAGTATTGTTAAAAATTTATCGTTTGAAATCCCCGCTGGCAAAAAAACCGTGGTCGTCGGGGTAAACGGCAGCGGCAAAACGACTATAGCAAATTTAATTTTAAAATTTTTACATCCGACCAGCGGCAATATTTTGCTGGACGGCCAAAATTTAAGCAATTACGATCTTCTCCGCTTGCGGGAAGATATAGCATTTGTGCCGCAGGAAATCGTCCTTTTCAATGAAAGCATCCGAAACAATATCGCTTTTGGCAAAAGCGCCACCAATCTGAATGAGATAAAGCGTGCGGCTCAGATGGCCAGGGCCCATGATTTCATCGACCGGCTTCCCGGCGGCTACAACTTTGTGGTTGGAGAAGAGGGCCTCAATCTTTCCGGCGGACAGCGGCAAAGAATTATGCTAGCCCGGGCATTTATGAGAACTAAGGCCAAGATTTTAATTTTGGATGAACCGCTTTCTGCGCTGGACATCAAATCGAGAGCGGTAATTTTGGAGAACCTCAATCTTTTTGGCCAGGGCAAGACCACCATCTTCATCTCCAATGTCTTGGAAGTGGTCAGCCAGGCCGATTATGTCGTAGTTTTAAACCAGGGCCGGGTTTTGCATTCCGGCAGTGTACAAAGTCTCCTGCACGATAAAAATCTGGCTGACCTAATCCTAGAAGAGGCTTAAAGCGATATTATGTGCTATAATAATCCTGAATGCTAGGTTAAAATGAAACAAAAACTTAATTTTGAGCCAAGGTGGTTTGCCATAATCGTATTTTTCATGGCCGGAGCATTTATGGGAGCGTTCGTCCTGTTTATTTGGATTTTTAACGGCGGCGGATTCTACGGCATCCAAAAAAACCGCTCCAACAGCAATTATAAATACATCAATCCCCTGATCGCAGTCGAACGCGAACAAATTACGGACTTTTTTTCCAACGACTTATTGAAAACTAAGCTGACCAAGATAATAGATAATCATAAAAAAAATCACGACATCCAGGAAGCGGCGATTTATTTCCGCGACCTTGATTATGGGCGCTGGGTGGGCATTAACGAAGATTTAAAATTTTCTCCCGGTAAACTTATAAAAGTTCCGATTATGATCGCTTATTTCAAACAAGCGGAATCTGATCCTAAAATTTTGCAAAAACAGCTGAAATATATTGCTGATCCCCAAAGCAACGGCGGTAACAATCTAGCGGGCTTGCAAAACGGCGAGATGTATACGGTCGAAAAACTAATTGAAACGATGATTATTGACGACAATGACAACTCTGCCAATTTGCTGTTTGACAGCATGAACAGAGAATCTTTAAATGAAGTTTTCAGCGATTTGGGGATTAATTTTCAAGAAGACAAAAAAACCGAAGATTATATAACTGTTAAACAATATGGTTTGTTTTTTCGAATTTTATACAATGCAACTTACTTGAGTACAACATTTTCAGAACGCGCTTTGGACATTTTAAGTCAAACTCCCGACTTTACCGGCATCTCAGTAGGCTTACCCAATGACCTGGTCATAGCCAGCAAATATCGCGCGCGAAGTTTTGTCCAAAACGGCAAGAAGTTGAAGGAGAATCATGAGTGCGGCATAATTTATTATCCCAAGCATCCTTATTTGACCTGCGTTATGGGGATTGGTCCGAACAGCACGGCTATTGACGACACATTCAAGGAATTGAGCCGGGCTGTTTATAACAACATGTCGGAAACATATAAAAATTAAGTTGCCCGAAGGGGGTGAGCAAGAATGAAAAAGAAATCGAAACCGAAGGCAAAAGCAAAAAAGACTATCAAGAAAGGTAAAAAATAGTCAGAAAGTTTTTGCACTAAAATCACCAACGAACATTGGTGATTTTTTTATATTATTTAGATCGATGTTTTGACCAATGTCTTGGCGGCAATTGGTTTTCATAGTACGGCCTGCGCGGATTGAGGCGCATACGTTCTTCAATCCTGGCGGCCAGCCATTGAAAATACTCATTCAAAAAAGGATCATTCTTGCGCATAGCCATAATCACCGTTTTGTATTTTTCCCAAGATGTGGTGACAAACGAACCGAGCGTCTTGTCCACGAGATCAATATCAATGAATCCTTCGGCCACCAGAATCCCGAGTGATTCCATTTGCTGTGCCAGCTGAATGAAAATAACCTGCTCGCCGTGCGGAAGCGCCCGGAGTGCTTCCGGGGTCGCGGGCAAATCGTGCATAGTAACATAATGTATAAGCTCGGCAAATTCGCGAGTTTGGAAGTTGCGCAGAGTCTCAAGCGTAAAACGCTCGCGGCGGTCGCGCGCCGCGGCCTGGACTTGGGCAATGCCAAAAACAAGCGCGACTATGAATGATAGTGCGAGCGCGACATTGGCGGCAAGGGTAATTATCTCATTGGCCATACTCTTAAAGTTTGCTCTCTGCCCCCTTAATCGTAATATAAATATATTATACCGCTATAGGCAACAACTCCAGTATTTGCTTATTCTGCACAGGTGAAGTATAATGAATGCAGATCGACTAATCGCTCTCCAAATTCCAATCAAAACTTATCACTTTTGACCGGGCTTTGCTCGGTTTTTGCTTTTCTAAGCCATTAAAAAAGGATACGACATGAAAATATTTGGTAAGGTTTTGGTAGCGTTATTGGTTGCATTGTTTGCGTTGAGCACGACAGGTACAGCTTTGGCTGCGACTGCGGTCAATTTGGGTACTGTGGGGAATTTTGCCGTGCTGGGAGGCACGACAATTACCAACACAGGTTCGACTGTGGTAAACGGAGACTTGGGTTTGAACCCAGGCACTTCCGTCACCGGATTTCCACCAGGCACAGTCAACGGTACGCAGCATTTGACCGACGCTGTGGCAGGTCAGGCACAGACAGACTTAGTCGCATCCTATAATTCAGCCGCTGGGCAAACAGGCGCCCTCACGGTATCCGGCGATTTGGGCGGACAGACATTGATTCCGGGCGTATACAATTCCGCATCATCACTCGGGCTTACCGGAACTTTGACATTGGACGGACAAGGCAATGCCAACGCAGTTTTTATTTTCCAAGCCGGATCAACGCTTACCACAGCATCCGCCAGCAGGGTCAATCTCATCAATAGCGCCCAGGCTTGCAACGTTTTTTGGCAAGTCGGTTCATCGGCGACACTGGGTACCAATTCGAATTTTGCGGGAAGTGTTATGGCTTTGTCATCTGTAACAGCCACAACTGGAGCCGTGATAAACGGCAGACTTCTTGCCCGCAATGGTGCCGTCACGCTCGATACCAACACTATCACCCGGCCCACTTGCGCGGCTGTTGTTGTGACTCCCCCGCCGGCGCCAACCCCAACACCCACACCTGTTCCAGTCCCAACACCCGCACCAATCATAGTTGCTCCCACGCCGACACCGGTGCCTATAATGGCTCCTGTAATTATTCCCGGCTTGCCCAAGACTGGTGTTGATCCAAGTCCAGCTGGCCTGCCCTGGGAGATTCCGGCGTTGTTTCTGGCTGGCATCATGCTTACGGTCGTATTGATGAAAAAAGAAAAGATATTTTCTACAAAATCTTAAAATTGGCATCGGCGGCAGTTTTGGCGGGTTTGATAGTTATGATTTTAAATTATTCTTTCCCGGCCTTCAAAGAGATTGCGCCGACAGTCCATACTAAAAGCGCGGACAGTCAGCCTGCGCGCATTAAAATCCCCTCCATCTATGTGGACGCGGTGATTGAACCGACTGCTCTCACTTCCGACGGGCTCATGGATGTACCGAAACTCCCGGCCGACACGGCCTGGTATAAGCTTGGGCCTGCGCCTGGAAAAATAGGCAGTGCCATAATCGACGGGCATGTAAATTGGAAGCATGGAGCCAAAGCTGTGTTTTCGGATTTGCACAAGCTTAAGGCCGGCGATAAGGTTCTGGTAACAGATGATCTAGGAGCCACGGTTTCGTTTGTAGTCCGCTTGAGTCGTACGTACGGTTCGAACGCCGAAGCTTCAGATATATTTACATCAAGTGATGGCAAGGCTCACCTTAACCTCATCACCTGCCAGGGAGTTTGGGACAAAGCGGCCCAAGGTTATACTCAGAGACTGGTAGTTTTCACGGACAAAGAATAGAAGAAAAGACACTAGCTCAACTCACTCACGGCTAGTGTTTTTGTTTTAGTCAAAACAAGCATTGACTAACTTTGCTTACGTTATATAATAGTTCTGTTATCATTAAAATTTACAAAATTATGAAAATGAATCCTGTGGTACATTTTGAGATGGGGTATGAAGATAAGCAGCGCATGGCCGACTTTTATGCGAAGGTGTTTGGCTGGAAAGCGCAGATGATGGGTCCGGAAATGGGTAATTATGTAGTAGTCGCAACTGGCGAATCGGATGACAAGTCTGGACGTCCAACCAAGCCCGGATATATCAATGGCGGGTTTTATGAAAAAACAGAAAACCCGTTGTCCCATGCGCCGTCAGTAGTAATCGCGGTGGACGACATCCGCGAATCCATGAAGCAAGTTGAAGCCGCGGGAGGCAAAATACTCGGCGGTATGGACCAGTCAGGAAAACACACATTGGAGCCGCAGGAAATTCCCGGCGTGGGGCTTTGGATCTCCATTCAGGATAGTGAAGGCAACCGCGTTTCCATGCTCCAGCCGAAAATGTAATTTCAAACAACTACAATGCAAAAAATTACACCGTTTCTATGGTTCGACAAAGAAGCCGAACAAGCCATTAATTATTATGTTTCGATTTTCAACGGCAACCCGGCCAAAAAATCCGAGTCAAAAACCGTCACCATCAAGCGTTATCCCGAAGGCATAAAAGATGAGCACATGAAAGGCATGGAGGGAAAAGTCCTCACTGGAGTGTTCGAACTGGAAGGACAAAAGTTCATGGCCTTGGATGGCGGACCATACTTTAAATTCAACGAGTCTGTCTCGTTTCTCGTGGATTGCAAAAACCAGGAAGAAATAGATTATTTCTGGAACGCATTTACCAAAGATGGAGGCCAGGAAAGCCAGTGCGGCTGGCTCAAGGACAAATATGGTTTCTCATGGCAGATCGTCCCGGACATGGCCAAGTGGCTGAATGGCCCGGATTCTGCAGGATCAACCAGAGCTCTGCAAGCAATGCTCAAAATGAAAAAGATTATCATCAAGGATTTGGAGGATGCATACAACGGTTAAACAAATATCGAGAACTCAATCGCCTTAATCACGGTTTTTTGTTATGATTTGATTGCATGCAAAAACCGCAAAGCATTCAAGCGATATATCTTTATTTGGTTTTGGGCAATACCCTAGCCGCGTCTTTCATATGGGGCATCAACACAATTTTTTTGCTGGATGCCGGACTTACTAATTTCCAGGCATTTGTCATGAACGGATTGTTTACCGCCGGCCAAGTTATTTTTGAAGTCGTCACCGGTATTGTCGCAGATTTATGGGGAAGAAGAATCTCTTATCTTTTGGGGGCTTTTACGCTTTCATTTTCCACGATGCTTTATTTTTTTATGTGGAAAATTCACGGGCCGCTCTGGGGCTGGGCGATAGCTTCCGTGCTGTTGGGGCTTGGATTTACATTTTTCTCGGGAGCCTTGGAAGCGTGGCTGGTGGATGCTTTGCATGCCACCAACTTTCAAGGTAACATTGATACGGTTTTTGCCCGCGGCCAAAGTGTCGGCGGGGCCGCTATGCTGACCGGTTCTGTCTTGGGCGGAGTGATCGCACAGCTGACGAATTTGGGCGTCCCTTACATTATCCGCTCGGTCGTCCTGCTGCTCAACTTTGGCACGGCGTTTTTCTTTATGAAGGATTTGGGCTTTACGCCCAAAGGCGCCAAAGAACCGCTGAAAGAAACGAAACGGATTTTCTCAGAGGCTTTGGAGCATGGATTAAAAAAACCGGCAGTACGATGGATTATGCTGGCCGCGCCGTTCACGGTTGGAGCCAGCTTTTATGTTTTCTATGCCTTACAGCCGTTTTTGTTGAAGCTTTATGGCAACCCGAAAGCTTACGGCATAGCGGGTTTGGTCGCGGCTCTCGTAGCCTGCTCGCAAATTGTCGGCGGATTTATTTCTCCCTACGTCAAAAAACTTTTCACCAAACGCACAAACGTGATTGCCGCGTCAATTTTACTGGGCGGTATAACTTTACTCGTAGTATCAATCGCTCACAATTTTTTTATTGTGATCGGCCTGGTCTTCCTCTGGGGACTGATGTTTTCAGCTGCAGCTCCGATTCGGCTGGCGTATTTGAATACCATCATCCCGACCGAACAGCGGGCCACCATACTTTCGTTTGATTCGATGCTCGGCTCTACTGGCGGAATTTTTATCCAGCCAATTTTGGGCAAAGTCGCGGATGTTTGGAGTTATTCCGCATCATACGCTGTGGCGGCCGTGTTCCAATTCCTCGCGCTCCCTTTTGTGTTCCTGGCCCGCAAGCATGAACAACATCCCGATGACAAAAGCTAAATAATATGTTTAAAATTCTTCGAATTTTGGCAATCCTGGGAAATATACTTTTTATTCTTTGGATTACATACAACGGCATCGACGAAGGCTTCAAAGCCACGGCTGCCCAGCGGGTCTCGTACATCAGTTTGATTTTATTGCTCTGCGTCAACATTGCCCTGGTTTATCGCAGACAATAGCGATAGCCAAATCGCCAAAATCATAGCCGGCATCACGGCTATGATCATCCCGGCTGGCGAAACCCAAAAATTTAGTCCAACTTGATCGATGTAAGTTTGTTTCGAGCGTGAACAATACCGTAAGACACGGCTGCCAGATATACCAGCCCTTCGATGCATGTTTGCGTGATGTGGGCGGGTTTACTTAGAATCAGGTAAAACCCGCTTATTAACATGGCGGCAACTAATCCGTAATCAACATTCAGTCCGATTTTGGATGGGCGAAAATAAATATAGCCGGTCCAAATCAAACTGGAAATCGCGGCCACGATGTGAAAGATTAAAATCATATATCAATTATAACCTATTTGGCAAAAACGAATCAATAGAAATCGCAATACTCAACGTCGTCAGTACAATCAATGAAATCAAAAACATTTTGCGTGCCCAGGCTTTGTCGTCCATGCCATCTCTAAATCCCTTGGCCGCGTTCGTGAGCCAATATAGGCCGAGCAAAACTGCCGCAGCCAGATACAAATATCCAGTGTACCTATACACAAACATCAGAATAGTTAATACAATAAATAGCAGCGTATATATCAGGATGTTTATTTTTGTAAAATAAATTCCTTTTTTCACCGGCAGAACCGGAATATTAGCTTTCGCATAATCATCAAGCCTGCGGATCGCGATGGCATAAAAATGCGGCATCTGCCAGGAAACCAAAATCAGAAACAGTAGAACTGCTCCCAAATCAAATTTATTACTCACCGCACAATACCCTACCACCGGCGGCACGGCTCCCGCAACCGCTCCAACCAACGTCCCATGCACAGATCGGCGCTTCAGCGGCGTGTACAAAGCTACGTAAACCAAAAACCCGGCCAGCCCGATACTGAGTGTCAAAAGATTGGTCCATTTGGCCAAAACGAAACTGCCGAGGACAATCAAAACGATGCCAAAGATGACAGCGCTGTGCTTCGGAATTGTCCCGCTGACCATGGCTCTGTTGCGCGTGCGCTCCATTTTTGAGTCAATGTCGCGGTCAAGCAAATTATTGAAAACACACGCGGAAGCGATGACCAAAGAGACTCCTGCGAGTGCCGCCAGCAATAATCCAAAATTGACATGCCCTTTGCTCGCCAGCAAAAATCCAGCAATGGTCGTGATCGCATTGCCGTAGATAATGCCGGGTTTGGTGAGTCGGTAATAATTTTTTATCATTTGTAAATTCCTTCGTACTGGAAAATTTCCTGATCGGTCTTGTGGCCGTGATTGTAATTTAAATTGTGTATGATCCAAAGTGAGCCTCCTACCAGAATCAAAACCAGTGAAATTGTGGTCAGAAAAACTGCCAGATTCCAGCCAGAGCCTGATTCCCCTAGATGCAAGAAAAATATCAGCTGGACCCAAAGCTGGATCAGTCCGAGGCTGACGATAACAAAAATTAATACTCCGCCGATGAGCAGATGCTGGGCGGTGATGAAATACGCGGCCAAGGTCAAAGCGACTGACAGCAAAAATCCCAAAATATATGATTTGACAACGGTATTCATAAAGAAACTCCCATCAAATAAACGATCGTAAAAATAAATATCCAGACGATATCCAGGAAATGCCAGAACAAGCTCCACAGCGTCAGCTGTCTTACCGTGCTCGCATCAATCCCTCGCCGCCAGAGTTTCGCCAGCAAAATACCGATCCACAACAAACCCACCGTGATGTGCAGACCGTGAGTGCCCACAAGAGTGAAAAAAGAAGAAAGAAATGCGCTTCTCTGCCAAGTGTTGCCGTCGTGAATCAAATGAGAAAACTCGGTAATTTCCATGGCAAGGAAAGCGCAGCCAAGCGCAAATGTCAGGCCGAACAGAACCGCGGTTTTATTTTTTTCTCCAGCTTTGACCGCCAAAATGCCGAGGCCGCAGATAAAACTGCTCGTCAGCAAAATAATAGTTTCAGTCAGCGCAAACGGCAGATTGAATAATTCTTTGCCGGACGGCCCGCCAAATGTATTGTTGCGCAACACCGCAAACGAGGCGAACAATGCGGCAAACATGATCAAATCAGTCATCAGGTAAATCCAGAAGCCGAAAATAACTTTATCGTTTTTGTCGTGATGGTTATCCATTCTTTGTAATCCTCGCTTCTTCGATTTTTTTAACTTCCTCAGCCTTTAAAACATATTCAATGTCTTCGTCAAACGTGCGGAGTACGACACACACAATCGATCCGATCAGGCCAAACAGAGCAAGCCAGATAATGTGCCAGACCAAAGCAAACCCGATGAGGAAAATAAATCCCGAAAGATAAATACCCATGGCTGTATTTTTCGGCAATTCAATGTCTTCGTAGACTCTTCCCCCTTCCCCCTTCCCCCTTCCCCCT
>Ga0210400_10003723_pt1 | contig 13419 bp, 19 predicted proteins | sample IncBWH26MmetaG_FD_155456 | JGI IMG/M metagenome (GOLD analysis project Ga0210400, IMG submission 155456) | Forest soil microbial communities from Barre Woods Harvard Forest LTER site, Petersham, Massachusetts, United States - Inc-BW-H-26-M | ecosystem: Environmental > Terrestrial > Soil >...
TTCTGAGACAGGAGGGCATCCTTGACGACTGCCCCGACAGCGGCGTAGTGCGCCGCAATCACGACGTGGAGGTTGTCCAGCTTGGCGACCTGGGTCACTTCGGCGACACGCAGGCCAAGGACCGTTCGATATGGGGCGCTGCTCCCGCTTGGCTGGACGTGATCCTGTGGGGCAACCATGATCGCGCCGTGATCGATGGCCGTCACTTCTTCCAGGGCTACCAGAAGACCTTCCCAGAGACACTTGATCTCGTCAAGGCTGCCACCAAGAGTGGCAAGCTACGCCTGGCACACGAGGCCCATGGCTTTCTGCTCACACACGCCGGGCTGCACGCCAAGTACAAGTACAACAAGGCTCCGCAGGGAAACTCTGCCGAGATCGCAGCGTGGCTCAACGAGCGCGAGAACGAAGATAGCCAAGATGAGGACTTCCTGGCTATCAGGGACGCGATCAGCTACACACGCGGCGGGCGTTCAACCCATGGAGGTATCCTCTGGCGCGATGCGTCGGAGAGTCTGTATGCCCCGATTCGTCAGGTCTTCGGACACAGCAAGGCGGAGAAGGTGCGTTACTACCAGTCGAAAGGCATAGGCGACTCGTACTGCGTAGACGTAGGCGATCCGTTCAATGGACGCCTAGCGGCTATCTGGCTCCCTGAGGAGACGGTTGTCGAAGTCAACCTCACGGCTAACGAGACATGGGACCCGGCGATCTCTCATGAGTTCTGATGCCCATCTACGAGTACCGCTGCGCTAAGTGCGGCTACGAGTGCGATAGCATCTTCCCGATAGGCCGCGCGAGAAAATCAGTTCGCTGCCAAGGTTGCAATGGCCGGGCAGTTCGTGTATACTCTGCACCTGCTATCCAGTTCAAGGGCTCCGGCTTCTACAACACCGACTACCGGCAGAAGAAACACCACGGAGCCAAAGAAGACCAACCTACCCCGCAAGAAACCAAGGAGAAGGCAGATGCAGGTAAAGGCAGCACTTCCAAGTGATCTCCTCGACGGACACTGGGAGGTTCGTTCTCGACAGATCCCCAAGCGGGCTGTCTTCCCTCTGATCATCCTTCTGATCGCACTGATCGGACTCATGAGCCCGCTCTTCGATCTTCATCACGTTCACGGCTTCCCCGGCACAAAGCTCTACTCGCAGCATCTCTTCTTCGATGGCATCGCCGACGCCGGAGGCTACTACGCCTCGACATTCTGCAAGCACTGGTACCACCGCATCCCGATCGCTGTGGGATTCGCCCTCGTGTCCACTTTCGCCCTTGTGACGTTGGTGGGCTGATGCACTGGATCGTCAGTAGCGGCATCCTTGACCACTGGGCCTTCTTGGAGCGCGAGCAACAGGCCATCGATGATCCGGTGCGTGTCGTTCCAGCGGATGACCTGGACGCTGCGCACCATCTGATACGAAGATTGGAATCTGAACGTGACCAGTACCGCGAGGGTTGGCTATCTCGTGGTCGTGACATCAACCGCATGAGCGACATACTCTGCAACCCTCCTCAGAGCCTCGCTGATCTGATTGAGCGCATGGAGAGCCGTCACCCCGAGACTGTCATCGCTCGTGCTGTGTGTGGGCATATCTTGACGATCCATGAGGGGAGTATCAATGGCAGCTAAGCTCGCCATCTACGTTTGCCCGGTGCCCGGCTGTGTGACGATCGCAGGGAAGGCCGGTCCATGTCCCAAACACCCTCACAAGGCCCTCACACGCGAGATCTATGAGCACCGCCCCAGGCTCGATTCGCCAAAGCCCGGTGACCTCGGGAACACGACTCGGAACCCGTTCAGCTTTGGCGGCTTCGATAGCATGGGTGACGTGCTGGACAACCTATTCGGTAGCGATCGACCAGGAGGCAAATCATGAGTCTGTTTCTGTGCGAGCAGTGCGGCCACATCGAGAACACGGCGCTGTCCCACTATCACCTACGCGGTCAGTATGGTCACGACGGCCGAGCCCTGTGCTCTCATTGCGACCCCGGCATGGAGGGTCACAGTGTCTTCCCATCGGAGCCATGGGACGGAGAGATCGTCCGCAACCCGGAGTTGATCCCACGCTTCCACTCCTTCAGATGCTACCCCGACAAGTGCTCTCACGGAGCCTTGGGGAACGCCGGGAGCGCACATCTGGGAGCCATCAACGTCTGCAAGGACTGTGGGACACGCGCCGAGATCATCGACGTGGGCCGCGAACGCCGGGAGTTGGAGCAGGACGCTCGCTATCTGCCCCAAGACTATGCGTGGAAGATCCTCGCGTGATCTTGGTCTTCATCCTGGGCACCCTCTCTTCGTTCATCGGCAGTATGCTGGCGCTCGCCCTCTGGATGCACTACGACCTAGAGGGTTGGTGGGAGCAGCGCAGGCTAGCTCATGGCAAGCAGCTAGACGAGCGCCAGCGGCGCGCGGCGGAAGAGCACGGCAAGAAACGCTAAGCAGCTACCCTCGGTGTCAATGGCGGCACCGAGTCGATGTAGCGGTAGTGCTTGCGCAGATCCATTTCGTGCTTGATGATTCCCAGGGCCACGGATGGTCCTGTGTATGCGGTCTGTAGCTCCGACGTGTTCATGTATTTGGTGTCGCCGTCAAAGTCCAAAGCTCGCCACAGGGCTTTGATCATCCTGCGCTTCACCACGTACGCCTTGGCTAGCCTAAACGGACTCACTGGCTACCTCCAACGGCTCGACTACCACCACGGGACAAAGGATGACCGACTCGATGTGCTCGCCTCTCTCATTTCGCAGCACGGCCTTCGGGCCTTTCCTGGCCTCATCGACTGCGCGCGACGAATGGAAGTGAGTTTTGTCCATCAAGCCAAACTCCAGTCTTCCGGAGATCATTTCGTCGTACTCCCGAGCCTGCCGATCCTCATCGCTCTCGATGACTACGGGCCTAGCTCGTTTTCTACGAGAGATGTACCAGAGGCAGACGCTCTCAAGCGTACGCATTAGCTCGTCCTTGTCGGCTCAACGGATACCGTGAGGCCAAGGACATCCTCGGGACGACCCTGCCTGCCTTTGATGCGAGCAAGCGTGTCCTGCACCGCTGCGCGGGCATTGTCGGTGAGAGGACCCTGAGATACGATCGCGGGGTTACCGCCCGTCGGAACGAAGTGCTGAACCTGCTCAGGCTGCCGTGAAAGATCTCCGAGAGGAGCTTTCGACTTACCGAATTCGCCTTTCTCCAGTTTCGCGTGCTGGTTCGGATCGACGTATCCGACCACGACACCCTGCTGGTTGAACTCCGTCTCGACCGTGAGTTTCGTAATCGGCTCACCGACCTCGTTGGTGATCATCGCCAGCGTGGTATTGGTTTTCTGGATATTGGTGGTCTGGCCTTCGGCTACTCGTTTCGCCGTGCCATCGCCGATGATCTCGATGCGACCAATGTTGGCGCGTAGGACGTGATCGTTCTCATCGCCTGGTTCCAGCGGGAACATATCTCCGCGCACGCCACGCGGTTTCAACTCGATGCGGCGGGTTTTCATATCAGACTGGCGCTGTAGCCTGATAGAGAATGGTGACGTGTAGAGGTTGCGTATCCATTTCGGACCCTCTGCGTCCTCCTGGGCTAGGGCCTCTGCCTCTGCATCCTGGACCGCTGCTACCTCGATCTCGATGGCCTTCTGCTGTGCCAGCCATGCGTCAACGGGCTCAGATACCTCGGTCGGGATAGGTAGTCCAGCAGCCTTCAGCGTGCTGTACGTCTGTAGGAGAGCGGCCCACTGCTCTTCAGTGAACTCGTGCGTTACCGCTGCGGGTACTTTTGGTGTTACTTTGCGAGGCGTGACCTTTTTACGGGTAGGTGCTTTGCGCTTCGCGGGTGCTTTCGCTGTTGCCATGTTGGCTCCTTTGTCTATATGTGAACTTGTCGGGTACTGCTGTACTGCACTCACTTGTTATTTGCTGGGGGAGTACCCGAAAACAAGTAGACGCGCGTAGGTAATGTGCGATGCCTACTACCAAACTTTACCCCACCGGACGTTTGAAAGCAACTCGATCTGTGGCCTTCAAGGATCTCAGTGTCTATGCCACAGCGCCCATCCCAACGCCCCCTCCGACCTGGGAAGTTCCGTTCCAGAACGCAAACGTGAACAGCCACTATCCGATCGATGGAAACGCCACTTACGGGTGTTGCACCATCGCAGGACTCGACCACCTGAACCGCGCTTGGAGCGGACTCTACAAGCAGCCGTACACGCCCCCGACCGAACCAGTTCTAACCAGCAAGTACTTCGCATTTACAGGTGGCCAGGACACCGGGCTGAACGAGGAATTCGTCTTGAAGAAGTGGTACGAAGAAGAGATCTTCGGGACGAAAATCGCGGGCTTTGCTCCTGTCTCAACCACGAGCCTTCTGCAACAGCACCAGGCGATCAGCTTCTATGGCGGCTGCTACCTGGGTATCAAGTGCCCGGAATCAGCACAGCGCGCTTTCCAGAAGGAACAAGAAACCGGACAGGTAGTCCCGTGGGTCTACGAAGGAGAAGAGACTGAAGATGGACATTGTGTTGTCGCTCTTGGCTACGGCCCGAACGGTGGTCTTCACTGCGCGACTTGGGGAGGTATTGCAGTACTCACGCCTAGCTTCTTGGCTCACTACCTCGATGAGGCGTGGATAATCCTCTCGCAGCAACTCGTTGATGCGAAGCAGGACTCCTTGGGACTCAACCTCGCAGCGCTCCAAACGGATCTGTCCAAGATCTAAGCTCACAATCCTAAACAGATGGCCAATCGCTGGCCGGGAACTACTGCTACATAGTATGTATGAGATCCCGAGACAGACGTGCTATAGAGGCCATCATCGCAGCCTGGGTCCACGAGCAGGAACGCTTGCGGCGCGGTTGAGCTATACTGGAGGGCATGGGACACTATGATCCGCATGCCTCGGGGCTCCTCAAAGGAGGGGGTCTGCGACGCTTCAAGGTACGCCGCAGCGTGATCCAAGGCCGGAGGCTCAAACACTTCCCCGATGTGCATATCTCTGACCTTGGGCGCGTCAAGAGCGAAGTTCCAGACTTCGATCCGGCCCTGGAATTCGAGTACACTCAGCGCGAGCTACTGTTGCTAGCTGAGAAGATGCTGCTGGAAGACAAGAAGCCCGCAGAGGAGCATCCCGTGTGGCTCAACGTTGCCAAGATCAAAGACCGGCTGAAGCACGAGATCTACTGCGCGAACGGCATTCCCGACCCATCGATCGTGCAGGGGCTCTACTGGCGTACCCACCCTAACGGACGCCCATGGGTACCAGAGGACATCAGGAGAGCCACGGGGAGCGGCTTCTACGGCCATACCAGGAGCACGGCCCTGCCTATCCCTCCGCCCCCTCCCAAAGAAGAGCGAAAAGATTGCAGCTTCGATGGCTGCAACTACCCGGCTGGCAATCAAGGTCTATGCTACTCGCACCATGGTCAGTTCAAGCTTGGAATCCCTTTGCGTCCGGTCAAACGCCACGTCGGCAAGTCGAAACTAGCCGAACGACTTGAGGCCATGGTCGATCGCATGGCGGCAAAAGCATAATCATCTACCGGCCAGGAGCAAAAAGAAAGCCCCGCCGAAGCGGGGCTTTCAGTACGACTATCAGGCAGTGGAGTCTTACAGACGCCATTCCCCGGTGCCGCTCGTGACTCCCGAGCCTGTTCCCAGACCTGAGATGTTGAGCTTGGCCGGTGCAGCGTTGCTGCTTGCCTTGACGATGCGGGACAGTCCGCGAGGGTTGAGGATGAGCATTCCTACAAGCTCGTCCATGACCCAACCCTTCCAGAACTGCTCGACCTGGTGGTTCTCCTCGACATCGAGAGAGTACATGACAGGGAAGACCCCGATGAACTCCGGCTCGGCTGCGAGGAAGACCTCACCCTGAGGGATGATGATCGAACGCTGGATCTGGAACTCGCCGAAGCTCGTGATGCGGCCTCCTGCGAATACCTCGTCCTTGAACCTGAAGCCTGTGACGTTCAGGTCCCAGTTGTAGAGATCGCGGATGTCTGCCGGGTGGGCAAGAACACGACGCGCCTCTAGCTGGTTGATTTCGATCTGCGAAACAGCGTTGTAGAAGTCGGCAGGCTCAAGCGGGTTACCTTCGCCAAGGAGCACGGTGTGTTCGTTGACGTTAGCTTCCGGACCTGATGCCACTCCTACAGCACGACCACCTGTCGGTGCAAGTCCAACGGGACCTTCACCAGCCTGTGATTTCGTGATTGCTTCGCCGAGCCCGACAATTGCCTGCTCAAGAAGTAGGACTAGACGTGCGTCCTCCTGCTTCTGGATGGCCTGTCGTGACTCGTCCTGGGCGTATTCCACAGCGTTGACTCGTAGGTAGTACAAGTCCTCCTTGCGGATGCGCGGGAAGGTTGCAAGCCTGAACAGAGTCGGGAATGCCTGCCTACCCTCGAACGGTGTGATCTTGACCTCGGCGTCAGTGCTGTTCAGCACGTACGCGCGGCCCAGGTCGTCCAGGATGTCATACGGCATGAGGGGTCCTCGCTCCAGCGTGTCCTCCACGAGGACGTTGCGGACGATTCCCTCATAACGAAGACGAATCTGGATCGGACCAATCATGCCCTGGCCGATGCGACGCATTGCGTTGCCCTTGTCGGCAAGAATTGCCTCAAGGCGACCGATCTTCTGTTTCTTGGAGAGCTTCGGAAGATCTTTTAGCTTCTCCTCGTAGTCAGCGGATGCCACTACTTGTCGTTGAAAGTTCTCGTACATTTCAGTGGCCTCCTTAGATCACTAGCCTGAAGCGCAGAACGCTTGCGTTGTATTCGATGAGTTCACCGATCTCCGTTTTGACTTCAGACGGTTCGACCACGGTCAAGCGTCCGTCGGCTCCAGCGTAGAGCTTTACGACAGCGCCTTCTTTGGTTTCCGCCGCCTTCGTCGCTACTTCGGTCGGGTTGAAGCCCGGCGCGAGTAGATCGTAGATCGAATCGGGTCCCTGCCATGCAGAGATGTTGCTGGTGTTTTTGACACCATCAAACGTTCCACCGACCCACTGACCGAGAAGACCGAAGACAGCTTGACCGCCTTCTTTCGCCGCACCATCAGCGATGGCGAAGTTTTCTCCTGAGGTTTTGACGAGTACGGTTCCCGGAACCAACGAGCCTTCGAAGGTGAAAGCGGTTGCGCTTCGAGTGAATGGGCTAGCTGCTGCTGCCCCTGAAGCTACCACACCTTTTTTGTCCGTTGACAACGGGACGCGGATTCCTCCGCTGGTGTTTCGCAGTGACGGGTCAAGATAGCCCGATGTTGGGGTTGCCTGGGTCTGGCCCTGGACAACACGCAAGAGACGTTTCTGGCTCGTCACGTTGATGTTTGAGGCATCACTTCCTACAGGATAAATGATCTCCATGTGATGTTATTCCTTTGACAGAAGCGTCCCTTGATTGGTAGCTTCACTCATTCTCGTAACGGCGAGCCGGTAAAAGTATGTAGCAGCTTACGCTAATTGATTACTGCCCAGTTGATCAAGTGCGTATGCGGTTCTTTATTTTCTAGCCGAATGGTGAACCCTACTCCTGGTTCGCGCACATTGATGTAGCATTCTTTTTCGCCGCCTTCTTTCAACTCAAGCGTGATCAGGATGACCGATGTGCCTGTGACCGACGGAGCAGCAATCGTCTGAAGTACGTTTTTGTTGGAGACTTCGAAAATCCCCGTTTCGATGTTGATACCCATAGGTTGCTAAAAGGTAAGGTTGTGCTTACCTATAGGTTACGAAAAGAGCGCTGCGTCAGCTACGTCTTCGGCAACCGGCTCTGACTCAGACTCATCGCTAGCAATCACGCTATCGAATCGCTTGGTCGAAGCGGTGGCCTTGCCGAACGCACCCGGCATACGGGTGACGCCCGCTGTACGCTGAGCAGCAAGCTTCCTGGTGCCCGCCGTCTTGACGCGAGAGAGCATGTCCATCTGGGCCTGAATCTCCTCATCGCTCTGCGGTGATAGCTCTGCTAGGCGCTCGTACTTGGCGTCTTTCTCGATCAGACCGAGATCGACTTCCATGTCCGCGAGCTTGAGCGATGACACAAAGTGTGAAGTGAACCCATCGAACTGCATATCGCTGACCTCGCGGGTAACCGGCTCCTGCTGGCGATAGATCTTGTTGCCATCTGTGCCAGTCCACTGACTCGTCGGCCCAGAGTTGTTCTCCGGTGTGCTTGCAGGTGAAAGGACATCGACGCGATCCTGAGCTTTCCCTACCGGGTCAACAGGCTCCGTGCCTTTGTTAGCAGACCCGCCAGAGAGTCCCGGCTGGTCGTAGAACGGCTTGGAGTCGTATGCCTGGCGGACAGATGAATCCTTGTTCTGGTTGCCTTCAAGGCTCTCCGTCGTAACCTCATCCGTGAGCCCTTTCTGGGTTCCGTCTGAGTCGCCGAAGGTCTTGGTAGGCCCGCTGTCCTCGGTTGTTTTGGTTGCGTCGAATCCTGAGTCGTCGGAAGTCTCCGATGCAGTCGGTAGGCTCTCCGTTTTGTCAGCGCCTACGTCTGTGACGCCGGTTGAACCTACGCCGGTAACGTCTACTTGTGCGTCGGCTGTTGATGCTGCCTCGTTGCTTGGCTCAATGACCCCACCGACGCCAGTGGCGTCAACCCGTACGTCAGGCGCAGCCTCCGGGCCAGTCGGACCATCAGCGGTGTGTGTCGTGCTCATGGTGTCTCCTGTGTGGTTTTGCTTTGTCGCCTCGATGAGGTCTTGTGCTGTTCGCATGGTTGCCGTTACCGGGCGTTGTGGACTCTTGACCACAGTTGTTGTTGCGGGATCGTTTGTGGCCGGTCCCGTACCCGGAAGCAACGGCTTTTCAAATTGCTTGATTCGGGCCGCTACTTTTGGGTTTAGCTTTGGTTGCCAACGCATGTCACTAGTTATTTGCGCGGATGCACCGCGATTTCTAGTCTGTAGGAAGCTACCCGGTTGCTTACCGTGTGCGGCTGGTCCTCCTGGAGGCGGCATTGGCTGCCCTTCACCGCCCGGTATAGGCTGTGGTTGTGCGCCCTGTGCCTCGGCGTTGTCCTGTTGGACCTGTTGCTCGCTTCCCTGGGCCATATCGCCCTGTAGCTCTTTGGCCTTGGTGAGATCAGGATTGTCCATACCCTTCGGCGGCTCAACATATCCACACACGTCGCATGTCTCTCCGTCCATGTTCTCACCACAGATCGGGCAGTTGTGCTCCTGGCGCATCGTGTCAATCTCTTCAGGTGCAGTCGTCTCGAAGGACTGAGGCAATGGATTCTCAGCCGTCTTGGTCAATCCCTCGTCCTCAACGCTGGCACGGATTTCACGAGCAAGTGCAGTCTCATCGGCAGGATCAAACACACCGCTGATCTCAAAGAAGTGAATGCCGTAGCAGTTCTCGTAGCTCTTGCGCGAGATGCGTTTGCCGTCGGCAGTCTTGTAGTCGTGGTGCGCGCCCTTCATCAAGATGTGAGAGCAGTACTCGTCTGGGTTGGTTGCCTCGTGGCCGCAGTGTGAGCACTTCGAGCGCTCCACGTCGCATCCCATTGAGAAACCATCCAGTTCACCGTCACGGATTGCCTTGGCGTATTTGGGGAACTGCTTAGCGTCGATCTCAAGAAGCAACTCGACCTCGGTGGGGGGAGCGTGCTCTGGGTCGAGGCTTGAGCCAGTCCAGTAGTCATCCCCAGAAGCCGCTACGTGTTCGATCGGCAGGACGCGAAGCTTGCTGTCTACTACAACACCGCGCGAGCGGCTAGGATCTGAATTGTTGTGGTCGATGAAGTTGGGCTTGCCCATGAAGGTGGCGAAGCCGAACCTCCGGTTGCCCTCTGCGGCCTCTACGGTGAAGCCCGATGATGATTGCCTAGCGTGGCGCTCGAAGATCTCTGGTCCACCGGCAAGCTCGACAGACGGCCAGCCGTCGTTGTTCTTGTTGACGCGCGATGAGATCGCTCGCAGACGGACGTACATATAGCCGTCGTCGGTGCGGTAGTCATGGAAGTCGCTGAGCTTATCGAGGCTGGCAGTGTGCCTTCGAGTCGGCGAGCCCTTGACCTCAAGAACCTCGGCATCTTCAAAGGTGGCGAACTTAGTGAAGCTCATCTCAACAGTTATCACGCAGAAGGTGCGCTAGAACAAGCGTCCATGCGCTTGACATGGCTTCCTGAGTCGTGTAGCATATGCTTTATGAATACTCTACGGAAGCTACACACGGCACTCGCCAAGTGCAAGAAGCAGAAGAGCAAGAAGAAGCGCGCGAAGTGCGAACGGGTAGCTAAGGCCGCTGCCCGGCGCTAGTCAATTCGACTAGCAGTTTCTCGCTGTCATAGGTGAGTTGCTTGAGCGTCTGCTTGCAGGCGCTCTCGCGCTTTTCATCTAGACCCCAAGACTCGATCAGGCCGCAAAGCCGACCGCGCAAACGGTTCATCTCAGCATGGATGCTGTCATCTACTGTGATCATGGTTCCTCCCGTCTATGACGGATCGGGTTAGTAGGCTGAGATCAGAGCCTTGGCGATACGGTGGCCGGTCTTCTCATCTGTGTAGACCTGAGCCTGCTTGACCTTGAAGCCAGTGCCGTATGCGACTTCCTGAAGTTCAGCATCAACGTCGGCAGCCGAGTAGTGGTCGGGGACTCGTTCCTCGACCTCGAACGTAGCTGTGACGCCGATCAGACCAGCCCATGGGTGCTCTCCACCGCGAGCGATGATCGGGTTAGGATGCTGGGTACTAGAGAAAGCAGGTGCGCCTACCGGGGTGCCTCCAGGAGGAACCTCGCCCGGCTTCAGAGCCTTCTCGTGCTGGAGCTTGTCTGGCTCCTTGGCATCCGGTACGCCCGGTACGGCTCCCTCAGGGCCTCCCGGTGCTGGCGGTCCCGCAGGCGGTTCTTCGCCAGGGACGGGGCTTTCTGCGCCTCCTGAGAGGTCAGGGATGCCAAGAGCTACGGCGATCTGATTCACGATGTCAAGGAGGGCCTTGATCTCGTGACTCTCGCCACCCTTGCCCTTCTCCTCGCCCTCCTTTGGAGGACCATCGCCCTCTCCACCGTCGTCAGGGCCAGCCTCGTCTCCATCCTCATCATCCTTCGGAGGGCCATCCTCCTTGGGCGGCTCGGTGTCGCCAGGACCCTCGCTCTTCGGACCCGGAGCGTCACTTGTTTCGTCGGCCGGTCCACCAAACGGTGAATCTGCAACGTGGATAGCTGCGACCCAGTGTCCGTCTAGCTCCTCGACCGTGATGTCAGTGGCACCCTTGGGGAACTGAGGACTCGTCTTAGCGGCCTCAACTGCTGCCTCACGAGTCATGGTTGTGACCTCTGGGCCTGTTGCGAAAATGATTGCCATCGCTTGTTATCCTCTCGATGTCTGTGGTTTATATGCACGCCCTGATTTCAAAGCGGTGCTAAGGTAGGGAAGACCCGCGTCATCGCCGTAGGTCTTTTTGGATTTGGCGAAGATAGCTTCACGCCAAATCGCATAGTCTTTGGCCTTTCGAGCACGAAGGGGTAAACGATCTAGAAACTCGATGAGCTTCAAGCTGTCTGACAAACGTGTAACGCGCCATGATGCTTGCGGGCGCGTACTACCTCGTTCGGGGGTTCGATAGATACGCCCAATCCCTAGTCGATCTTGAATCTCTTCAAGGACTGACATGTCATCATCTCGAAGGCTGAGGTAAAACTTTACTTCCCATGATCCGTTTGCATGCTGTATGATCGTGAAGCAACCCTCGCCGTCGATAAAACCCGCAAGCCAGTGGCCGAATGAGTCTTCCATCGCCGCTCTCCTAGAAGTTCTCGTTTTGTAAGCTCTATCGTTGGCCTACGGGCGCAGAGCCCGGTACCTGGACGATCAGAGGGGCAGCGCCAGAAGGGCGCTCCTCGGTGTGTGATGGAGCCCGACCTGAACGGATCTCCGAGAGTGTGTACTGTCGTGGCTGTTCAATCGGCTTCTGGCAGGCAGGGCAATTTGTCCCGAACCCACCGTTGATTCCACATATGCTGCACTCGTACTGCGGCTCCTGCGGTGCTTGCTGATCTGACATTTCTATCTCCTTAGATTCCAAGGAACAAGTCCGCGTCACGCACTCGTTCTGGATTTGTCTTACTGTCGTCGTAGTTTGCTCTCACCTTGTAGTGAGTGCCCTCCAAGTCCAGCATGTCGCCGTTACGCGCAACGCCGTCCTCGTCTATTAGTTCACGTTGTTCCCTCGGAGTAAAGTGCCGTCCTGATTCTCGCTGGATGCGCGCCTCCTTCTCGTGTGACAAATGATCACGCACAGCGCGCAAACGCTCGTCCCTTTCAGCGATGTCTCCGATGTTGCGAGACTGTACGGCTGCACGAGCCATCTCTGCACGACGCGGGGTGAAATCATCGGCGTCGCTATCTTCGTTCAACCAGTCTGCCGCAGGGTTGGTCCACTCCTCACGCTGGGCGACGCCCAAGTGTGAATAGTCATCCTTTTCTTCGGTCACCCAGTCGTGCCCGCAGCGGAAGCAGCTATGTTCCTTTGCCTCCGGGGTGATCATGGATGAAGTGAATTCGCGGTGGCCACAGCGTGGGCAGTCATCGTTATCGACACTCGACTGAGCGTACATTGCTGGTTCGCTTGCGGCGTGCTCATCTGTCGTCTGGCCTGACGGTGGGACCTGTTCATGCCCTGGAGCCTGTCCGCCAGGAGGCGGTTCGTTGCCCTGTTCGTCGGCCGTCTGGGCGACAGGTTCGAAGGAGATGTGCTGCATTTCCATGTCCTGCCTCGATAGCGGCGTGCTTGATGTGAGCGTGTTCGGGTCGTGCTGTCCTGGATCGTTGGCGTAGGTTCCAAGCAGGGTCAGGTCAATACCGTCTGGCTTGACACGCTCGACGCGGACTAGATCAGGTAGCGCGAACGAAGGGTTCACCATCTGGTACTGCTGACCCGCCTTGAGCGGAGCACCTGAGCTATCCTTCCAGGTCAAGGATGAGTCTTCATCGCCTCCCTGGTCTAGGCGCTCGGTCTGTTCTGCTGCCGGTACACCGATCGGGTTAGCTGGATCTCCAGATTGCCCTCCGTGCTGACGCTCATCGCGCAGAGCAGTCCTGGCGATGCTGGTCTGTCCGTAGTTCTCGTCCGACAGTACGTCGTTGAGTTGCCAGATGTTCTTGCATGAGTGGCACTTGGCGTGGTGGTCTTGATCCCCGATTAGCCCGGTGGTTGCAGAGTTGCACTTCGGGCAACGTGGAGCGATGTTGTCGGCTGCTGTGAAGTCCGGCAGGAACGATGACATCGGCTGCATCGGCTGACCGCCTGCTTCGCCTGGACCCATGCCCGGCACAGGCATACCGCCAGGAGCGGCCGGTTGTGGCGCTGGTGGCTGGGTCTGCTCTTCCGGTGTGACCGTCGGTGGTACGTTCGGGTTGCCCTGAACCTCTGCGAGGATCTTGGCGTATTCCGGGTTGCCTGGGTCGAGCGGTAC
>Ga0210400_10003724_pt1 | contig 13418 bp, 12 predicted proteins | sample IncBWH26MmetaG_FD_155456 | JGI IMG/M metagenome (GOLD analysis project Ga0210400, IMG submission 155456) | Forest soil microbial communities from Barre Woods Harvard Forest LTER site, Petersham, Massachusetts, United States - Inc-BW-H-26-M | ecosystem: Environmental > Terrestrial > Soil >...
TGTACCCCGGCGCGCCGCTGCTGTCGCCTCTGCTCAGAATGCGACCTCCGAAGACCGTTTCGTAAAATCGAAGCGATCGCTCGACGTCGGTGACGGTGAGAAAGTGTGCGACGGTAAACCCATCCTGCGGCGGCATCTGATAGCTGTGGTGCTCGACTTGTACCTGGTTCATAGCCACCTCCAATTCGGATATGCTATTGCTCCGTTCGCCAGAATACATCGGGCGGTGTGCTCAGCAATGAACTGAAATGGGGACGTCGTTGGCGCGGACAGTGCGGGAGCGCCGCGACCAATTTTCACACCCTGCGACCTTGGCGAGTCCCTCGGTGCTTTCAACGCGGCGGTGGTTTCCTTACTGGAGCGCGCTCGGGGAGTGTTCGTAGGCCCGCGCATGTCGCGGGACGCTTAATACGTTACATTGAGCCTGACTTGCGTCTTCAAATTATAGAGCGGGTAATCCTTGATGATCGGCACGCCGAGTTCGAAGGACAGCGCGACATTATTCGACAATTGACGTCCGATCCTGGCATCGAACGGCAGGAACAGACGGCCGGTCTGGCCGGTGATCGGGTCGCCGTAATTGATCCTGATGTCCGGGCTTGGATAGAAGGTCAGGAACCATCGGTCGGGAAGGCCGAGATTGAACGTCGGCCCGAATTGCAGGATGCTGATGTTTCTCCGGGTCGGATCGCCGGCGAAACTGACGTCGTACCGGACCACCGGTTCGAAATAGCTCGATGAACTGATCTCCCACAACGCGTAGCGAAAGCCGGCAGCGGGCATGATCTGCCATTTTCCCGAACCGAACGTGTCGCCACCCGTGGGGGTGATCAGGCGGCCGCCAAAGCCGATGGTCCAGCGCTGGTTCAAATTGTGGATGATGATGGCCTGGACATCGGCATCGCCGACGCCGCCGAAGTAATTACCCTCTGGATTGCTGGACGAGATCGGATTTTTGGCGAGCAGCGGCAGATCGGCGCGCAACGCCAGGATCCATAGCGGCGCCAGATCCAGCGAGTGATCCATCCGCAGATTGAGGGTTTCGGTGGTGACGTCGCGCGTCGACCCCGGCGCGCTGCCGCTTCCGGGAGCGGTCTTGTAATCATACATCATCTGGAAAAGGTTGGCCGGAGGCCGAAACAGGTCGTTGCCGGTATTGGCATTTTCATCCGGGGATGGGGCTGCGGCGGCCTGCGCCGCAGCCCCATCCGGACGCAGCAGCAAGACCGCGAGAAGCAAACCACTGATAAGGGTGCGGGCCATCATGACGGCGGCACCGCGTTCTCCTTCGGCGGAAAGTCCCGCCTTCACGAACGTTGCTTTCTATTCGGTCGCACTTGTGGCGGCTGCATTGGATCCGGTCCACTGTACTCTCTTCCCAATCAATCTTCTTTCCGTTGTACGCCCAAAGCTCGAACCCATGCACGCCGCCGCTATGGAACTTGCTGCAATAGCGGCCGGCGGGGGGACTGGCCGAGATGCCGCATATGATATCGCGCGATACCGTCATCGGGATATTTCGTCAGGAATGCCGCAAGTTCGCGCTCCGCGACCGCCAGAGGCCCATTACGGAGCGCCGCATAGACGATCTCCCACTCCCGGCAGATTTCGAAATCGGCGGCCGCGCGGTCATCCTGCTCGCATCTCAGCTCGTAGATATCGAACGCTTCGGCAAAACCTTTCGGACTGATGCGGTCGACGCTGCGGAAAACAAATCGGGAGGCCGCACGCTCCCGAAGTGCCGCACTGACCAGGATGGACGTTCCATAATTCTTGTTGAGCCCTTCGAGGCGCGCGGCGAGATTCACCGTCGCACCAAGCGCGGTATAGTTCATGCGATCGACCGATCCGACATTGCCGACGACAGCCTGTCCGGTATGGAGGCCGCATCGCGTCTTGTAGACTGGCCATCCTTCGCGCTCGAACTCGGCATTCAGTCGATCGTTGGCCCGCTGAAACGCGAGCGTGGCGGCGCAGGCGTTGACGGCATGATCGGGATCATCGGCGGGCGCGTTCCATATCGCCATGATCGCGTCGCCGATGAACTTGTCGACGGTGCCGCGATGCCGCATGATTTCTTCCGAAACCGCGGCGAAGTAGCGCGACGTATACTGCATGACACTGGCGGGGTCGGCCTTCTCGGTAAGCTCGGTGAAGTTGACGATATCGGAAAAGAACAGCGTGATTTCCCTGCGCGTACCACCGAGCTGAAGCGGCGTTCCGGTTTCAATCAACTGTTCGACCAGCCGGCGCGGCACGAAGCGCGAGAAGGTTTCCGCTACCGTGCGCATCGTCGAGACCGACCGGCCGAGATCATCGATCTCGCGGATCATCGAATTCACGGGGGGAGCGGTGGCAGGTTCGAACCGCTGAATTCGGTCGGTTTCGTCGGCCAGCGCCCGGAGCGATTTGGACAGCAGCGAGCCGATGAAAAACACGATCGGAACCATGGATCCGACGAATGCGATCGTGGCGACAAACAGCCGTCCACGCTCGGAGAGGATGCTGGCGAAGAACTCGTCGACGGGCGCCACAATGGCCACGCGTAGGTTGGCCGGCCCTGAATGAGGGATCGACTGAAAGGCCGCGGCGTACAGCCGGCCAGCGGGGTCGGCAAAGAACTGCTCGGAAATTCCGTCGGCGCGCCAGGCGCGGATCACCTTGAGCACGCCGCCCATATCGGTCTCGCGAAGGCGAGGGATCGTGCCCGAAACTTCCCGCCCCATCAGTTCCGACATCCGGGGATGGGCGAGAATGCGATCCTCGTCGTCGAACAGGAAAGCGACAGCGGACGGGGTCAATTGCTCCCGCTTCAGGAGTTCTTGCGTTACCTCCAGCAACAAATCACTCGCGATGACACCAGTCCTGCCTCGCTCCATGGCCAGCTGAACGGTGTAGCCCTGCTTCCCGCTTGCGAAGAACACATATGGCCCGGTCAGCCAGCTGCCGTCGCGCCGAGTAGCGTCCTTGTACCAGGGCCGCTCGCGCGGATCGTAGTCGAGTGGACCCGGCAGTTCCCTGACGATTTCCAGTTGATCGGAAAGAAAAAACCTTCTCGATCTGATCTGCGCGGGATCGGATCTCGAGATCACGACAAGCCGGAAAGCCGCCTGGTCAGGGGCCTCCAGCCTTGCACGCGTCTGCCGTCCAGCACCCTCGATGGCATCCATCTCGATGAACGAGCCGTCGTCGTAGCCGGCGTAGAGATTGAAGAGCAGGCCGTTGTTCTTGAGCATCGCTGCGAGCAGCGCGTTCAGCGGGGGATTGTCCTCGATTTTCCCGGACTGGATCGACGGCATTGCGCTCAGGACTTCGAGGTTACCCCTGACCAGCTTCAACTGCGCACCAATCCGGTCCGCCGATAACTCCGCTACCGCGCCGATGAACTTGCTCGCCGCCGAGTCGGTGACCGCGGTAATGCGCGCGAAGCTCAGATAGACGAGCGTCAAGCCGATGATGAGGACTATCGCCACGAACAGCGCGATAACCGATGTCTTGAAGCCGAGCCGGACCGGACCGCCTCTCGCCTGGGTCTGCGGATTGATCGGCGCCATTATTCTGCTCCTCAGAACGGATTGACGTAATTTGTGATCGCGATCTGGCGTAGCAATACCTTGCGGATGACGTGGGCGGCTTTGACGCGATCCGTGAAAATCGCGGCCGTGCCGGTGCTGCCGGCCGGCAGGCTATCCGCCAGCGCGGCATCGTCGTTCCAGGAGGGCAGGGGATCGGTTTGCGCGAGCGCGCTCGTAGAAAGTGAAGCAGCAATGCCGACCGCTAAAGACAGAGCGAGAGAAGTTCGCCGACGGATGGAAGCGGCCGACATTTTAAGGCCCGCGATTTGAGGTCGAAACGCCCATACCGGCCCCATTTTCAGGGACCGGTATGGGGGCGCGGCGCGTTATCGAACGCCGCGCTGCTGGAGCTGCTGATCGATCATTCCGTTGAGGTTGCCGCCGATCCGGTCGAAATCCAACCCCTCCGTGAGGGCCTTTTTCTGTTTAATGGTGTCCATGGTGCTTTTCATGATGTTCGCCGGATTGAAGCTCCGCGCACTTCGCCTTCAGTTCTTGCTGGCGCTCGCCATGATCTTGTCCATCGCGTCGCTGACGGTGAAGCTCGCGGCCTTCGCGCGAGGCGGAAACTCCCTGAAGCTTTCCAAATACCTCCCGACGAGGGCTTGCGCCGGCACGAACACGAACGCCCGACGGGCCTGCCAATCGGCGAAGTAAATACTGTCGGTGCCACGCTCGAACGGGTCGGCCCGCAAGTTATAGAGATTAGGCCCGCGCAGTGCAGTAAATCGGCCCTGCCAGACACTGAGTGGAGTTTTGGGATTCGGTTCGGCGTGCTGCTCCATGAAAGTAATTTTCCAGTCCCGGGCGCGGATGGCCATCAAGTCGCCATCGTCGCTCCAGTAGAGGAACTCTTGGCGCGGCGATTCCTTTGCGTCGCCCCTGAAGAACGGCAGCAAGCTCGTGCCATCGAGATAAACCTTGAAGTTCTTGCCGTTCATCGCGTGGCCCTTCCTCACCTTCTCGACCAGGTCAGGTTCGCCCGCCGCAGCCGCGAAGGTCGGAATGAAGTCTTCATGCGCACAGATGTCGTTGACGATCGTACCCGGCTTGATCACGCCCGGCCAGCGGATCAGACACGGGACGCGGAAAGCGCCCTCCCAGTTGGTCGCCTTCTCGCCCTTGAACGGGGTTGCGCCGCCATCAGGCCAGGTGAAAGCCTCAGCGCCATTGTCTGTGGTGTAGACCACGATGGTGTTGTCGGCGGCGCCGAGGTCATCAACCAGCTTCAGCAGCTGGCCGACGTGTCCGTCGGTCTCCACCATGCCGTCTGGATAGATGCCGAGGCCCGTCTTGCCTTGCGATGTTTGCTTCAGGTGCGTGAAGATGTGCATGCGCGTTGAGTTGAAGTAGCAGAACCACGGTGTTCCGGCTTGCTGCTGACGGCCGATGAAATCCTTGGCTGCGCCAAGAAATTCCTCGTCCACCGTCTCCATGCGCTTGGTATCCAGTGGACCGGTGTTCTCGATCACCTGTTTGCCGATGCGGCCGAAGGCCGGATCAACCGTCGGGTCATCGCGATCGCTCGCCTTGCACTTGAGAACGCCGCGTGGTCCGAACCTTGTGCGGAAGCGCGGGTCCTTTGGATAGTCGGGATTCTGTGGCTCTTCCTCCGCGTTGAGGTGGTAAAGGTTGCCGAAGAACTCGTCGAAACCGTGCACGGTCGGCAGGTGCTCGTTTCGATCGCCCAGATGATTCTTGCCGAACTGGCCGGTGGCGTAACCGAGCGATTTCATAACGTCGGCCACGCTCGGATCGAGGGGCCCGAGGCCGAGCTCGGCGCCAGGCAGGCCAACTTTGGTCAACCCAGTGCGAATCGGCGATTGCCCGGTGATGAAGGCGGCGCGTCCCGCCGTGCAGCTCTGCTGGCCATACCAGTCGGTGAAGACTGCGCCTTCCTTTCCGATCCGGTCGATGTTCGGTGTGCGGTAGCCCATGATTCCCATATTGTAGGCGCTGATATTGAACCAGCCGATGTCGTCCCCCATGATGAAGAGGATGTTCGGCTTGCTGCCTGATGAAACAGCAGCTGCAGTTGTTGGCGCAACCGGCACGGCCGTCTGAGCCTGCGCCAGCGCGGCGGAGGTCAGTGTCGCCGTTGCCACCAGTGCCGAGGAGCCCAAGAGCATATTCCGGCGGCTGAGGATGTTGTCTTCCGTCTCGTTCGATGACGCCTGGTGTCGGTCTCCTTCTTGAGTGTCGTCGGGCATTTTCGGCTCCTGCTTCACTGTGAGGATTGACAACTATTCCGCAGCTTGTGTCCTCTTGACGCAACGGAATCCGACGTGGCTGGTAGACGTATCGATCGGCTCGGCATGACGCGCTGCGGGTCGGTAGCGGCGGCAATAATTAGGCGCGCAGAGGTGCGAGCCACCCTTGAGCGCCTTGCGGGGAATCCGGATATCCGGCAGGCAAGGGTCGTAGCTGGCATCCTCGCGGCCGCCGCGCGGATTTTCGGGAATGCAGCACGGCTTCGGCGCTTCGGCTTCGTGTTTCGTGGACCACCAGTCCGATGTCCATTCCCAGACGTTGCCGATCATGTCGTGAACGCCGTAGCCGTTCGGAGCAAAGGCTTTCACCGGCGAGGTGCGGTCGTAGCCGTCGAGGTGAAGGTTGTGCAGCGGAAAATCGCCCTGCCAGGTGTTGGCCATATGCACGCCGCCGGGCGTCAACTCGTCGCCCCAGGCGAACTCCGCGCCATCAAGGCCTCCGCGCGCCGCAAACTCCCACTCGGCTTCGGTCGGCAGATCCTTGCCCGCCCATTTGGCGTAGGCCAGCGCATCCGCATAGGACACGTGCACCACGGGGTGCTCGTCCGATGTGTTGATATTGCTCTTTGGGCCGTAGGGATGCCGCCAGTCGGCGCCCTTCATGAAGGTCCACCACTGGCTCCAGTCGCGCAGGTCGAAGGTCGACGGCGGGTGGATGAATACCAGCGAGCCGGCATAAAGCATATGCGGGAGCGCGCCCGGATAATCCTTTGGATCCGGCGGGATCTCGGCGAAGGTCTTGTAGCCTGTCGCCTTTACGAATTGCTTGAATTGCCGGTTTGTCACCGGGGTCCGGTCAAGCCAAAAGCTATCGACCGAGACCCGATGCGCCGGCGCCTCTTCGGGATAGTGATGGTCCGACCCCATGCGGAACGTGCCGCCGGGAATCCGGACCATGTTGCCGGTCTGGCGATCTTCCGCTTGGTGCTCGTTTGGTTCGATGTCGGTCCGCAGCAACGTCATGGCGCGCTGTCCTGAAGTGCGTTGTTACGGGCAGACGTCCCAGAAACCCTGCGTCCGACCCAGATCGGTGTAGTACCAGCAGTAGCCAGCGACGGGGGGCGCGCCGGCCCATGCCGTGGCCGTCGCCGCCGTGACGAAACCGATGGCGGCACCGGCCGCGATCGCACCGCCCGGGCGCAAATAATAGCGCGCAGGCCGCGCCCAGCGGCCGGGACGCGCAACGCCAGGACGAATAACAGCACCGCGCCGCACCACCGTGCGGCTCGCGACGCGACCGCGCGGTCCGACAACCGTCGTTCGCCGCGCGACGCCTGTGCGCCGCACGACGACTTCGGCGATCTGATTATTTTGCTTGAGTTGTTGCTGGAGCGAGCTATCGGCTCCGCCAACGAAAGTCGACGCCGGCACAGCCGTCATCGCGGGACCAGCCAAACCAATCCTGACCGTGCCGGCTGTGCCGGTGAAAGTCTTTGGCGCGCAGCCACGTTGACGAACAAGTGTCATCATTGTCGATTGCATCTCCAGCCTTTCATGTTTTCCCGCGGCAATTAATCGATGTGTGCAGCGAGTATCGGTTAGCACCTCTTGCCTGTTTGATCGTGTCTCTGGATAAACTTGTCCGCCCAATTTCAATCGTCAACCAAAAATCGTTGCTAATCTGAGCAAATTTTGGGCCGCTGCGACATCAAGACGTGCTGAGAGCCAACGTCGTTGCTGGTTCAATCATCGAAGCGTGTCGCGGATTATTCGATGATTTGCGTCGATCGAATGCGGCTTTGTCTGACAATTCGATTCAAACAACAGAACGTTCCACCGTCGTTTCCATCCGCGCACAGCGATCGAATAATTTGCGATGTTAGCAATCTGTCACGGACAACCGGTGCGGTCTGTGGCCTACTATCCAAAGTGGCGCGATAGCCTGGCAAATTATTTTGCTACTGGAAACCTGCGGGTTTTGTACGTTGGTAGCCCGCCGTGTGAGTCGCGCTGCGGTGCGAGCGCGAGCATGTCGGCGCATGGCAAGACAGACTTGCCGGAAAGCATAGACTTGGCTTTCTTGAACCATGTGGGCAGGAAAATCAGCCGCGGGTGTTGAAATGCGCCGGGAATTGGGATTTGAGATCAAGACCGATGCCGGAGACCAAGGTCTGTGCGACGTTTCGCTCGGGCTCGAAATCCGATGAGCCGCGGCCGGATGGCAGGAGGAGCTTCGTGAAACCAGGGTCGTTTGTTCGATGGTTATTCATGTTTGGTCTGGCCACCGCGTTGGCGGTGAGGGCCGCATCCGCCGCCGATGTTCAGGTGATGATCTCGTCCGGCTTTTATGGAGTCTATGCCGCGCTGGGTCCGGCCTTCGAGCGCGCGAGCGGTCACCATCTGGTCACGACGCGCGGTCCATCGATGGGTGACTCTCCGGAGGCGATTCCGACGCGGCTCGCACGCGGCGAGGCCGCCGATGTCGTGATCCTGGATGGAGGGGCCGCCGACGAACTGGGCAAGCGGGGACTGGTGCGAGCCGACAGCAAAACCGAGCTCGCGCGTTCGCTGATCGGCATGGTCGTGCGCGCCGGGGCTGAAAAGCCCGATATCGGCAGCGTCGAGGCGCTCCGGAACACGCTGCTGGCGGCAAAGTCTATCGCGTATTCGGACAGCGGCAGCGGCACCTATCTGTCGACGACCTTGTTTTCCAGGCTTGGCGTCGCCGAGCAGATCGCGGGCAAGAGCCGGCGGGTGCGAGGGCCTCCCTCCGGAGAACCGGTAGCCGCCGTTGTCGCGCGGGGCGAGGCGGAGATCGGTTTCCAGCAGGTCAGCGAACTGATCCATGTGCCCGGAATTACCTTCGTCGGTGCTATTCCGGCTGAGGTCCAGCCGATGTTTGTTTTTGCGGGCGCGCTCGCTGTTTCGGTCCGGCAACCCGAGGCGGCGAACGCGTTGCTCCAATTCCTCGCTTCGCCCGAAGCGTCGGCCGCGATCCTGAAGGCCGGATTGATGCCGCCCGCCGATCGATAGCGGGCGCGAGAATGCACGCCGATGCGGAGGCCGGGCGATGTCAGGGCAGGAATTTGATGCCGTAAGTCTTGCCGCGACGCCAAACGACTTCGCATAGCTCTCGCTTGGGATGGGTGGGCACCAGTGCCAGTTCGAAATTGTCCCTGACATCCATTGCGTCATCCGCCACGATCCTGGCGCCGCCAGGCGAGACATCGAGGATGAAGCATTCGCGCTTCGTCAACCCATTATCGACCGTCATCCAGGCCGGCTGCTTGCGCAATTGCCGTCGCGGTTCGCGCTGTACCTTTGGCCTTGACTCGACAGAAGTCATGATGACCACCCGTGATTGGGAGTTGAACTGGGATTTGACTCGATCGGCTCGGAAATTGTCTGGCTATCTAAGCAGGACGCCAGATTGAAGGTGATTCCGTAAAGCTCCCTTAGCGAATTGCCTTGCAATTTATCGGTTTAAACCACGGAGATATCGGCAGCTTCCCGAGATTGGCGGCTGGCAGCCCATCACGGCATCCGGTCGGCATCCCGGACGTTCGCGCCGTTATCCCTCACAAACGCTTAAACTCCTGGTCCAGCCTGCTGATGGCGAGACCGGAGGGCGCGTCGTTCGCGCGGAATTGGCTGCGGCGCCAGAGCTTGGTCACAGGTTATTAGGAGATTTCATCCAACGTCACCGGGCCGGCGGCTACGCGTGGATCAGTTAAAATTTCATTGAGGGCAATATCTTGCAGGCACTCCCCCGAATTCCAGGCCGCTATTATTTCGCGATCTTCGTATTGGCCTTCGCCACGCTGTTCTACCAGATACTGATCACGCGCTTCTTCAGTGTGATGCTGTATTATCATTTTGCGTTTGCGGCCATTTCGCTTGCCATGCTCGGACTGACGCGCGGCGCGATGGAGGTCTACGACAACCTCGACCGCTACGCGCCCGAACGGGTAGGAGGCCAATTCGCACGCCACGCGTCGCGATTCGCGATCAGCGGCGTCGCGGCCGTGGTTGCGTTTCTGTGCGTGCCGTTGGTGATTCCCGGGAACTACGTGCCTGCGTCCCTTGCGCTCGCGGCATTGGTTTTCGTGATACCTTTCAGCGAAAGCGGCGTTTGCATAACGCTTCTGCTGACTCGGCTGCCGTACGGCGGCGGACGGCTCTATGCGGCCGACCTTACAGGCGCCGCGCTTGGCTGCCTCGGCGTCATCTTCGTTTTGCTGGTCGTTGATCCCGTCAGCGCCACATTCTGGATCGGGGCCTTTGCCGCGGGTTCAGGCTGGATGGTGGTGAGGGACACCGCCGACATCCGCGTTCGGCGCCTGAGTGGCGCGGTCGCGCTCGCGCTGGCTGCCGTCGCTACCGTGCATACCGGACTTGATGTTGCCGGCAAAAGCCATCTGGGCGTTTTCTGGGCCAAGGGCAGAGACCAGTCGGGGACGCTGTTCGAGCGCTGGAATACCTATTCGCGCGTCCGGGTAAAGGCGATCGGAGAAAGCGGTCCGTTCGGTTGGGGCTTCGCCCGCGCGCCGGAGGCCAAAATCGACCAGAACTTCCTCGATATCGACGCGGATGCCGCGACCGTGATCACCCGGTTCAATGGTGATCTCAGCAAATTATCCTACCTCAAAAATGACGTCATCAACGCCGCCTACCTGGTCCAGCCGCCGACCGACGTCGCCGTCGTCGGCGTCGGCGGCGGTCGTGATATTCTTTCAGGGCTTTTGTTCGGCGCCAAGCACGTCCACGGAATCGAGATCAATCCCGCGATTTTCGAAGTGCTCACCGACAAGTTCGCCGAATTCTCCGGCCATCTCGATCGCTACCCCGGAGTAGCTCTGGTCAATGCCGAAGCGCGCAGCTACATCAACCATTCCTCCGATTGTTATGACCTTGTCCAGATTTCGCTGATCGACACCTGGGCCGCGACGGCCGCCGGCGGGTTAACGCTGACGGAAAATCGCCTCTATACCGTCGAGGCGTGGGGCGACTTCTATCGCGCGCTGAAACCCGGCGGTCTGCTGTCGGTATCGCGATGGTACGACGCCAATGCGTATCACGACGAGTTTTACCGCCTCATCGCGATCGCCGCGACGGCGCTCCAGCGCCAGGGTGTGCCCGCAGCCGAATTGTCGCGGCACGTGATCGCCTTGAACGTCGACAACATCGTCACCGTGATCACCCGTCCGGATGCCTTCACCGATGCACAATGGCAGGGCGCTCGCGAGCGACTTTCGGCGCAGGGCTTCAAGATAATCATGGGACCTGACGTCGCTTTCGACGCCGTCACCTCGACGCTGATGTCCGGCAAGGCGGACGCGGCTTTCTTCGCGTCGCTTCCGGAGAACGTCGCGCCTTCGACGGACGACAATCCGTTCTTCTTCTTTACGCAGCGCCTCTCGAATTTTCTCGCCAAACCTTCCGCGCTCACCGCCAACAACGCACCGATCAGCATGACCTTGCTGCTACTGGTCGTGTCGCTCGGTGCTTGCGGCTATTACATCGTCGCTCCGTTTATCCGTCTCGCGAGGCGCATGCCGGTGTCGGTGCTGACGCCGCCTGTCGTGTATTTCAGTGCGATCGGCATGGCCTTCATGCTGATCGAGATATCGCAGATGCAGCGGCTGATGGTATTCCTTGGCCATCCCGTCTACGGACTGGGCGTGGTGCTGTTCACGATCCTGATCTTCAGCGGGATCGGCAGTGCGACGGTCGGTGCGCTTGCCCCTCGCTCCGGGGCGGTTATCGGCAGGGGGATTGCTCTGCTGACCACGCTTGCGGTCGCGGGCCTGTTGACGCCTCTGGTCATCACATGGGCGCGGGCGGAAGCCACCGACATGCGGATCCTGCTGTCGGTACTGCTTCTGGCACCCTCGGCGTTCTGCATGGGAATGATGTTCCCGCTTGGGCTGAGTATCTGGCGCCGGCAGTCGGAACTGCTTCCATTCTTCTGGAGCGCCAACGGGATTACCTCGATGTTGGCGTCAGTGCTGGGCATGGCCTTGTCCATACAATTCGGCATAGCCAACACATATGCGCTCGGCGTGGGCTTCTACGTCGTCGGGGCGTTGATGATCGTCGTAAGCCGCCGGGCGAACGCCATCGACGTGTCCGCGGCGACACCGGCCAATGACCTCGTACGCCCTGATGAAGCCGCCTATGCGGCCGATCCAGGCGCACCGTCGATCCAACCGACCGAGGTCGAATTGGAGGCCAATATCAATACCGCCAGATCGCTCCGGTCGACCCATCTGGCGCGCACCGATGAGGTGCTCTAAGTAGGGGCGTCGTTCGTTATTGGGCCCTTTTCGAACCTCGCGCGATGCCGGATTTTGTGCACGTGATGCGAAGCAACCCGGACGCTCCCGGCGCCTCCGATCTACGCTCTACGACTGCACCTCGGTGCTCTTGGCCTTGAGTGCCGCAATGGCATTGCGGACGTTCGGGTCGAGACCCGCGCCACCGGCGTCGAGATGGGCGAAGATCCCGGAGAGCATCCGGGGATCCCAGAACTTCTTGATGTGATCTGCAACGCCCGAAACCGCGTTTTCGTGGCCCTGGCTCTGGAAGAATTTTCCGATTTGATTGGCCATATAGACCAGCCGGCCATCATGTGACGACATGGACAACTCCATCGGCGCTGCCGAAGTTAATTCGATTGGGATGGGTGAATATCTCGAATCCGTCAGCGCGCGCGATGGCGGCGAGCGTGACGCCGGCAGCGTCCGCCATCCGCACCGCCAGCGCTGTCGGCGCGGACACCGCCACCATCACAGGTGCGCCCATGGCCGCGGTCTTCTGCACCATCTCGACCGAGACCCGGCTGGTCAGCAACACAATGCCCTCGCTCGCGGAGGTCTTGTCCTGTGCCAGCGCGCCGGCCAGCTTGTCGAGCGCGTTGTGGCGGCCGACGTCCTCGCGCAGGGCGACAATGCCGCGCGCCGGTGTCCAGAATGCCGCGGCGTGCACCGCGCGGGTTTCGATATTGATCGTTTGCAGCGGCGGGATGCTCTGCATCGCCGCCATGATCTCTCGTGATGCGAATGATAGGCCACCCTGCGCGACGATGGCTGCAGGGCGGACGGCTTCTGCGATTGAATCAATCCCGCATAATCCGCAGCCGGTGGGGCCGGCGATATGTCGCCGCCGCTCACTGAGCCGGTCCGCCCTGGACTGCGCCAGCCACATCCGCAACTCGATGCCGTCGTCGAGTTCGACGATCTCGAAGGATTCGATGTCTTCGGCCGACAGCACGATGCCTTCGCTGAGGCTGAATCCCACCGCGAAATCCCTGAGATTCTGCGGCGTGGCCATCATGACGGCATAGGTGCCGCCATTGTAGGTGAGGGCGATTGCGGTCTCTTCCGGGATCGCCCTGGTGCCTTCGCTGATGCGGCCGTCGCGCCAGATCTGACGATCGACGGTGCGAACCGGATTGCGCATGACTACTCCGCGGCTTCAACGACAGGCGCGATGCGCCGGGAATGGCGGGCCTGTTCGTCATACGCCTTCTGCCACTCGGAAGGACCGTTGGAGGGCGAGATCTGCACCGCCGTGACCTTGTATTCCGGGCAGTTCGTGGCCCAGTCGGAATACTCCGTGGTGATGACGTTGG
>Ga0210400_10003725_pt1 | contig 13417 bp, 13 predicted proteins | sample IncBWH26MmetaG_FD_155456 | JGI IMG/M metagenome (GOLD analysis project Ga0210400, IMG submission 155456) | Forest soil microbial communities from Barre Woods Harvard Forest LTER site, Petersham, Massachusetts, United States - Inc-BW-H-26-M | ecosystem: Environmental > Terrestrial > Soil >...
AGCGCAGTTTTCATCCCGTTCATGGAATGAATGTTTTCGATGCCCATCATGGTGAGCAGGGCCAGCATCACAAATCCAACGCCCGCGCCGAAATACCCGATATAAATGGCCACGCACAACTGCACCAAAGCCACACCGATTACCGTGATGCGCGAAGGCCCCTGAGTAGAATGGTGCTGCTTCACCCATGAGGTGACCCGGCCCCCAAAGGTGAACAACAAGGTGGCGCCCAGCAATAGCCAGGGCACCATCTTGAGAAATGTGGCTTGGGGCGTTCGTAAGAGAAGCACCGATCCCAGAATACTTCCGCAAAAGGTGATGACGATCAGAGGCAATAGCGAGTTGAAAAGTTCCCGGCTCAACGACTTGCGGTAGGCCCAGCTTGAAGCCAAGGTGCCCGGCCACAGTGCAATGGTGTTGGTGGCATTGGCGTTGACCGGAGGCATGCCGGTAAATAGCAAGGCAGGAAACGCAATGAAGCCACCGCCGCCGGCCACCGAATTGACTGCTCCCCCGACAACCGCGGCGGAAAAGAGCAAAGCTACTTCAGACGAACTCACTAAATAGTGTACTCAATTTTTGCTGGACTGCGCCTGTTGAAGCTCGTGTCCGGCCTGCTGGAGGGCCCGCAGGGCCTGGGGCCAATGCTTCTCATGAATAAAAATATAGTCGGTGTCATAGGTGGAGACTGCAAACATCGGCACGCTTGCTTTGGCCAAGGGCGCAAGAAACGATTGCAGTATGCCGATGGCGTCGAATGCGAATGGTCCTTCAATCCGCAGGGCAAGAAAGCCCCGTTCAGTCTGGATGCCATCTGGGACGGAAGCTTCCAGGCAAATGATGGAAAGCTCATCAGGAGTCGCAGTGATTGAAAAAACCGGCTTGGTTGCGGCCCAACCTGGGATGGCTGAGGCGGCACCAAGCTTACATATCGCAAACCGCCCCGGCACAGTGGTGAATTTCATGCTCCCCTACCCTGTCGACACCGATAACAACATGCAATTCGTGTTTATTCGCGGGCTAAATTGATTTTCGCTTCCTCTGCCTAAAAAAGCGCCTCAACGAACCACACTAGCTGGGCCGGTAACGCGACTTCATCACCAGCAAAGTGACAATCAGGGTCAGCGTAACCGCATTGGCAACAATAATGGGTGGGGCATGCACCAGCAACCCATAGATCAGCCACAGCACAACGCCCAGCCCGAATGTCACCAGCATCGCATAAGAGAGGTCATCGCACCGTTTGCTGCTCCAGGCTTTGTGGACCTGCGGGACAAAAGATATGGTCGTCAATATTCCAGCGATAAAACCAATCAGACTGATCATGCGTATTTAAGCTCTATTCTCAAGTTCCTGACCCCAACAAATCCGTGGTGATGATGTCTGTTCGCGAAAATCTCATAAGTGTTTCATTCGTATATTCCTTTGAGTTCTTGTCTATCTTGCGTTCATCTGCGAAATCTGCGGTTACCACCTATCGCCTTTCTCGGTCCAGCCATCTCTCGATATGCTGCGGCGCTTCCCAGCTATTAAGTTTTTGCAGTAGCTCCTCAGGCGCAGAGGCCACTTGAATCAAGGCGCGGTTTTCGGGGCGCAGAAAGCCATCGTTCATGGCATGATCGAGAAATTCCAAAAATCTGTCCCAGTAGTTCTCCACGTTCAAGAATCCGCAAGGCTTTACGTGAATACCCAATTGCGACCAGGTAATGATCTCGCAAATCTCTTCCAGTGTGCCGTAACCTCCGGGCATCGCGATAAACCCATCCGAAAGGTCGGCCATCAATGCCTTGCGCTCGTGCATGGACTCGACAATATGCAACTTCGTCACGCCCCGATGTCCGATCTCCCGCTGCATCAGGGAATCTGGAATCACTCCAATGGCCTCTCCACCGTTGACCAGTACTGCATCGGCAATGGTCCCCATCAATCCTATACGGCCACCGCCGAATACCAGGCCAATGCCCCGCTTTGCCAGCACTTCACCCAGATGCGTGGCGGCTGCCGCATAAGCGGGACGCGCACCAACTGAGGAGCCGCAAAAGACGCACACTCGCTTCATGGTTAAATTCCACAAAGTTCGATTCTAAACGGAAAAAAGGGCGCGTAAACCGCGCCCCTCAAGAGAGTGTATGTGTTTGAAAATTACTCAATTACAAAATTACCCAATTACCAAATTCTTGTTACATGACCACTTCTTCGGTCGGTATTTTCGCGGCCTGATTGCGGAGATCCTCAAACAACAACGTGCTGAGATAGCGTTCTCCAAAGCTGGGAATCACCACCACGATAAGCTTGCCTTCGTTTTCAGGACGGCTGGCCACTTTAAGGGCCGCTGAGACCGCTGCGCCGGAAGAAATGCCCACCAGCAGGCCTTCTTCACGCGCCATTCGCCGGGCCATGCTCATGGACTCTTCCGCCGTGGCCGTGATGACCTCATCAATAAAATCAGTGCGCAGAATTTCCGGTACAAACCCTGCTCCCAGTCCTTGCAGTTTATGGGGTCCGGGCTTTCCTCCGGAGAGCACGGGGCTGTCCGCGGGCTCAACCGCCACGATTTTGAACGAGGCCTTCTTGGGCTTTATGTACTCGCCCACACCGGTCAGGGTGCCTCCGGTTCCCACACCGGAAATAAGAATGTCAACCTTTCCATCTGTGTCATTCCAAATCTCCGGCCCGGTCGTTTCCCGGTGAATTTTTGGATTGTCAGGATTGGCGAATTGCTGAAGCATCACGCTGTTGGGGGTCTTCTCCAGGAGTTCTTTGGCTTTCACCAGCGAACCACGCACTCCTTTAGCGCCAGGAGTCAGAACGACCTCGGAGCCAAAAGCCAGCAATACCACGCGCCGCTCCATGCTTACCGTGTCCGGCATCACCAGAATCGTGCGGTATCCCCTGGCTGCGGCAACAAACGCCAGTCCGATTCCCGTATTGCCACTGGTTGGTTCTATCAGTACCGTCTTGCCCGGTTGGATCTTGCCGGCCTTTTCCGCCTCCAGGATCATGCTCACGCCAATGCGGTCCTTTACGCTGCTACAGGGATTCTGGCTCTCCAGCTTGGCGACCACGGTCGCCTTGCAGCCCTTTGTAACTTTGTTTAACTGCACCAGGGGCGTTCCCCCAATCAATTCGGTAACATCTTTCGCGATCTTCATATCTTTGCCTTTGCCTCTCCAGATGATTTCACCGATAAAATGTATAGGATTACGGCGGAAGCCGCAAAGAGCCAATTTTTTATCAATGGATTGGCGAGAAACTCTATTTGCTTGAGACCGGGGCAGAGATTGTCTTGAAGGCCGCAAGCGTCTCATATCCGCAATCGGCGCAATCGGCGCGCTCCGTTACATATTGGGCAAAGCATCTTGGACAATAGAGAATGCAGCCGCTGCTCTGGACTGCCGGAACCAGCAGTTGCTCCGGCTCCAGTCCCCGTTGCCTGATCACCCGCTCCATGGAGTCCTGCAGCTTCTTCTGATACCACTGGTTGGAAAACGCGCCAAACCTGCTCCGGCGGAGATGCTCACCCGCAAGCGCTTCAAATTCCGCATCTGAACAGATCGCGCCTGCTACCGCGACGGGATGGTAGGTAGCGACCAAATCGTGGCAGATAGAGTCGCGCGCCCTGATGGCGGCGACCGGAGACAACGCAATGGTCAGCGTGGCTTTAAACCGGGCGTCTTTTGCTTTGGTCAGCAGCTCCCGGTGCAGGCTCCAGAAGTCAACGGCAATCACGATGGAGGTTGCGACAACCACGAAAATTGCCATCCATAGGATGCGGGGCACAAAAGTGCCGATGGCCAAGGGAAGCAGCAAGAACAGCAAGAAGAACTGAAGGTTGCTTGCGATCTTTAGCCCCAAGGACCGGCGCTGAAATATTTTTATGTGGCGCGCAGCCGATTCCTTATTCACACTTTTGCGCAGCCACTTTTGGATAATCTGCTCTCTCTGGGAGCGCTTAGCTTGCCTGATCTGCTGCAGCAGGTCGAAATAACCCTGGACCTGTGTCTCCTCGCCTTTGAAGACCCGGGTCCCGTTACAAAGCAGCTTTGAACCTGAATGCGTGACAATGAGCTTTTCCCAGGGAATGGAAACCGTCTCTCCCTTGGGCCCGGCAAACAGGATTGAGTCCGGATTTAACTGGAAGGCCGGCCAATGTGTCACCAGCGGAGGTGAGAGCGGCGGAAGAGGATTGGCAAAGAAGGCGGCTGTGTCGAATGCGCTCCAGACAAAGCCCTGGCCTTTCCTCTTCCCCCGGCCCCGAAACTTCAACGCAAACACGGCTGAATCAGGGCTGACCCAGCAGATGCATTGAACAACGTAAACCGCAAAAACCACCAGAAACAGAGTTCCGAGCTCTGTCATCCTTGTGCTGGTGCCTGCTTGTTTGGATCTTCGATCTTGGTCTCATTGCCACCGAAGATTGACTTAAATATCTTCTTGATAAATCCCGCGAGCGCCACGAGCCCCACCATGATCGGTTTCCACAGCTTGGCCAGCAGACCAGTCTTCAATAGCACCGCACCAGCCCCGCCGGCAATCAGCGCCGCCAATCCGTACTTGGCGATCTTGTCGCCCGAGCGAAAGTCGGCGTAGCGGCTTCCCTGGTTATAGTTAAAACCTGCAATCAATGTGTTGAATTCCGGCGTAATGGCGGCGTATTCCTCGGGCGAAGCCACTAAATCCACATTCATTGTGCCCTTGCGCCCCAGCAACCTGATGGAGTGGTTCACCGATCCGCTATCACCCGGCTCGTCGCCTTTTCCCCGGATGGCCCAGGTAAGGTTGTGAGTTTGAGGATCATAGAACGGGGCCTTCTCCCAGCCGGTCACGTGAAACGGTTTCCACCCGTGTTGCTGCCGCTCGGTATTGGCCGCTTCCGTACCGTTCTTGATGCTGGTCAGGATTGCGTCCGCATCCAGGCTGTTCTTATCATCGTCTTTAACGTAACCGGTGTCTTCGAACTCAAAGATCATGAACCAGTTAGTGTTGGGATCGGAAGGCACAAGCACGCCCAGTTCCTTGCCGCTGGGAATGTTATGTGTCATTTGCAGCGCAGTCTCGGCGCCCTTCTTTCCCGCAAATTGATAACCCTGGGGGATGTTAATGTCGGCGATGTCGCCAAGGTGCCCTACCGTGGGGCCGCGCTGCCAGTCAATTTTCCGTCCTTGCTGTTGTGTCGCCGGCTCCTGGGCCGTTGCGGAAAGAATTACCGCAAACAAAAAGAAAAAAAGGAGCGCTTTGCGCCCGTTCCTTGCCATACCTTCATCCTCCTGAGACTGTTCTGGCATTGTGGAGCTTAATTCTTCGTCTGGCAACACTTTTCTTGACGGAAGTTACCTAAGGAACCCTGGTGAGTCCCATTTAGGAATACGCCTTCATCGGGCCTAACAAGCCTGAAATCAATCGACCCCCTGCGGCAAGACCGGCTAACATGGAGCCGGGTTCCCGCATCGGCGCCCGATCTCTAAAGGACGCTCCCTATGAATCTAAGCCCTACAATTCGCACCGAAACCGATGGCCGCGTGCGGTCCATCATCCTCTGCCGGCCGGAGCGGTATAACGCCATCAACGCCCAGCTTCGCGACGAGTTCTCAGCCGCAATGGATGCAGCCGATGCGGACGACAAAGTATCGGTGATCCTGCTCCGTGCCGACGGCCCCTCATTCTGCGCCGGATACGCTTTAGACGAATACGCGCAGCAGCAACCATCCGGCGAAGGCCGCGCAGGGCGCGTCTGGGACTCGGTGTACGACCTCCGCAATATCTCCACTTTCGTCTCTGCATTCGCCAAGCTCTGGTATGCGTCGAAGCCCACCATCGCCGCTGTCCAGGGATGGTGTATCGCCGGCGGCACTGATCTGGTCTTTTGGGCCGACATGATTCTGGCTGCGGAAAGCGCTTCTTTTGGATATCCGCCAGCGCGGGTGTGGGGAGTCCCCACAAACCCTCTTTGGGTGCAGCGCTTGGGATTGCAACGTGCCAAGCAATATCTGTTCACCGGCGACGAGATTCCAGCCCAGGAAGCCGCAAAGCTAGGCTTGGTGCTGGAGGTCTGTCCGGAGAGCCAGCTACAAACCCGCGCCATGGAATTGGCCCAGCGGATTGCCCTTGTTCCGGCCAACCAGCTTCAGCTCATGAAGCTTTTTCTGAACCAGCAGTCTGAGAACCAGGGCATCGCGTCGTCGCGGCTGATTGGCAGCCTGTTCGACGGGATAGCGCGCCACACGCAGGAAGGCCTGGACTTTGTAGCCAAAGCACAGGCCCAGGGTTTTCGAGCCACGGTTCGCGAGCGCGACAAGCCTTTTGGCGATTATGGCGAGGGAAAGAAGAGGAAAAAAGAGACGCGCAAGACGCGTGGTTGATTCGATCATCTATTTTACGATAGACGTGCTTCGCAACACGCAAACGCAGTTGATATGATGAGGTGACAGAAACGACAAACATGGCGGACTACTCAAGATCGGTCTCCCACCACTCACGAGCAGCGGATAAAATCCAGGCCATAGTGCAACGCTATCCGGAGGGTGTGACATTTGAAGAGTTGATGCGAGATAAGCAGGAGTGCCTCAAAGATAGAAATTCGGTTTTAGCGGCAATAAGGTTGCTGATTGAAGAGGGCAAGATCCAGAGCGAAAGGCCTTGGAGCGGCGAGGGTTTTTTGGATGATGTCAAGCTTTATGTGCCAGTACCGTCCGTTGGCGTCATCCGAAGCATTCGTATTGAGAACTTGCTTTCATTCGGTGCGGACAATCCACCACTCGAGCTTCATCCTCTTAATGTGCTTATTGGCCCGAACGGCTCCGGTAAATCGAGCCTTATCGAAGTACTCGGATTGCTTCAGAGCACAGGTCGGGATTTGTCGGAACCGATTCGGGAAGGCGGCGGCATTACGGAGTGGCTGTGGAAAGGCACTAGCAAGCGGAAATCAGCGACTTCCGAGACACCTGTCGCTTCCATTGAGGTCCTTGTTGCACGTGCCATGGGAGCAAGGCTCCTTCGCTACAAGTTATCTTTTACGAAACTTGGTTCCGCACTGGAAATACTCGACGAGCGAATCGAAAACGAGCTTCCAGACGGTGACAACAACAAGCCCTATTTCTACTACGGGTACGAGAAGGGCCGCCGTATCTTGAATGTTAAAGAGAAGAAGCGCGAACTCAAACGCGAAGATGTGGACCCGAAGCAATCAATTCTGTCGCAACGTAAAGACCCAGATCAATATCCCGAAGTCACATATTTAGGTAGGACCTTCAGTAGGTTTGCGTTTTACCGCGATTGGGAATTTGGCATCAACTCCGAACCCAGGCAGATACATGTACCAGATCAACAAAGCGAATATCTTGAAGAAAACGCGTCGAATCTTGCATTACTGCTGACCCGGATGAAAGCTGACCCACCAATAAAGAACCAACTCCTTCGGTACTTGCAGGAGTTTTACCAGGAAGCCGTGGACCTAAATGCCGACATCAAGCAGGGTCTTCTTGACTTGAGTTTAGAGGAGCGAGGCGGATTTACGACGCCTGCTGTTCGTATGTCGGCCGGTACTCTAAGATGGCTGTCATTGCTGGCCATTTTGCTTAATCCAACTCCTCCTTCACTCGTGTGTATCGAAGAACCTGAACTTGGTCTGCATCCTGACATCATTCCTGCCTTGGCTAGGCTGTTGAAGGAAGCCTCTCAGCGAATGCAGATAGTTGTCACTACTCATTCCGAAGCATTGGTTGAAGAATTGACAGAGACCGCGGAATCGGTAATCGTGTGCGAGAAACATAACGGTTCGACCGTCCTGCGCCGGCTCCAAATGATTGAATTGTCGAAATGGCTGAGCGAGTACTCTCTTGGCCAACTCTGGCGAAAGGGAGAAATTGGGGGAACTCGCTGGTGAGCACAAAGATTTTACGTTGAGGGCGGTGGCAATCAAGCGCGGACGATCAAAGCATGCCGGATAGCATTTGGGAAATACTTTGAAAAGCTAGTCCCCTATGGCAATAAACCCCGAGTCGTTCCATGCGGAGACGGAGTCCAAGCTTACAAAGACTTTGTCAAAGGCTTAGAAGATCAACAATATGATCGAGTCTTGCTCCTCGTTGATGCTGAGGGCCGAGTGGCAGTTGGCGATAGCGGGTGGCAACACCTTCGAAAGCGCGATAAGTGGATCAAAGCGAAAGGCGTAAGCCAAGATAGGGTACATCTGATGGTCCAATGCATGGAGTCTTGGTTTATGGCAGACAAGTCCTGTCTGACAAGATTTTATGGCCAGGGCTTCAACGAGGAGGCGCTGCCTCAGAGGAAAGAAATAGAACTAATTCCGAAGAAGGATGTATCCACAGGCTTAGTGAATGCCACCAAACACACTCAAAAGGGTTCGTATCACAAGACGCTGCACGGCTTTGACATTTTGGCGGAAATAGACCCGGAGAGGGTGGAGGCCGCCTCGCCGTTTGCTGCTCGCCTTCACAAATGTGTACGGGGATGAGAATAAGGCTTTTTTGGCATTTCGGCTCCACTCTGCGGTGTGCTTCTTCTATTTCATTTGGAATTATTCTGCCGCTCGGTGTGCCGGTCCCTCAGACCTAACAGGTACAGCAGAGCGTCCAATCCCATGATGGAGATGGAATGCTGGGCTTCCTGGCGGACCAGCGGTTTAGCATGAAACGCAACGCCCAGACCTGCAATGCTAAGCATAGGCAGATCGTTCGCTCCATCGCCGACGGCGATTGTCTGCTCCAGTGCGATCCCCTCCTGACGGGCAATCTGTTGCAGCAACTCGGCTTTGCGTTTTCCGTTGATGATCTCGCCAATTGGCTCTCCTGTGAGCCGTCCGCTGTTTATGCCTAATTCATTTGCGTATACGTAATCGAACCCAAGCTCGCTCTGGAGCTTTTGTGCAAAGCAGGTAAAGCCGCCCGAAAGGATGGCAGTCTTGTATCCAAGGGAGCGGAGCGTGCGCATGAGACGGTGCGCGCCAGGAGTGATCGGCAGCCGCGCGGCAACTTCTGCGAGAACACCGGCGGAGAGACCTTGCAGCAACCTCAGGCGTTGGCGAAAGCTGGCATCAAAATCGAGCTCTCCGCGCATGGCGGCTGCCGTAATAGCGGCAACCTGAGCGCCAACTCCCGCCAGACGGGCCAGTTCGTCGATCACCTCCATCTGGATGAGGGTGGAATCCATATCGAAGACAATGAGCCTGCGATTGCGCCGAAAGATGGAATCTTCCTGCACCGCGATATCGAAGTCGGCATCGTCTGCCAGTGTGAGCAACTCCCGGCGAAGTTCGTCGCCATCGACATGATCGCCGGAGATGGTGAACTCAATGCACATGCGCGGCTCGGCCTGGTCCGCGGCGGAGCCCCGCGCAGAAAGCCGGTCCATGATATCGATGTTCAAATTCTGCCGGACGAATATGCCAGTGACAGCGGCGAGCTGCGCCGCCGAAAACCGCGGCGCCAGCAAGGTGACAATAAACCGGCGGTTGTGTTGCTTCCGGACCCAATCGCGATAATGTTGTTCCGAAACAGGGCTGACGCGGGCCGTAACCCCTAACTGCTGAGCGTTCCACGCAATGCCCTCTTCAACTGCTTTGATACGCTTCGCATCCTGAACGCTGACCATAAGCCCAAGCGCCAGGGCATCATGAATCACAGCCTGGCCGATATCGAGAATGATCGCTCCCGATTCAGCCAAAGCATTGGCGAAAGCACGGGTCAGTCCCGGCTGGTCGTGTCCACTGATGGTGATGAGAAGGATTTCCGCCATGCGAGCAAGTAATCGTTCATCTTACCGCAGCACGCTTCCCCTCAAGAGCCAAGCCGAAGGTCCAGACCATCAGCGTTCTGGATCTTCATCAAACAGCTCGGTGAGCGATAGGGAGAAGGCAATGCCCTGAAAAAGCCTCTCTTCGTTGAAGGGATTGGGTGCCGTTACCTCACGTATGCCAGCAATATCGTGGATCTCGATAATGCCCAAATATGGATAGACGAGCCAGACGGCGTTGCATCCAGCGGCAAGATATTGGTGCACTTTCTTCAGCGTGTCCTGAGCGAGGTTGCTCGGCGAAATGATTTCGATGGCCAGAGAAGGCGCACCCTCGATTGGGGCATGGTGAAGGTCGAGGTCCTTGATACGCTCTTTGGCTATAAATGCGACATCAGGCTTGCGAACAGCGCGGGACAGCCGAAAATCCACTTCACTGATGACGATGCCCAGCCGGTGCTTCTGCACAAAGGTTTTGAGCGCATGCGACAGCCTAATGGCCACGATGTTATGCCATGGCGCCGGGGATGGCGTCAAAATCAATTCTCCTTCGTCCAGTTCGTACCTGACGTTTTCGTCAGCGGCTTCCTGGAGCTTTTGAAATTCCTCGAAGCTGAGTTTGGTCGTGGTCGCCATGGCTTTGCCTACTCGCGTAATGCTGGCTATTTCAATCGCGCCTTCCTGTTAGATACCGATCACGCGACCAAAACAACCGTGCATTATGCGTCGTGAAATCACTGCAGCAGATTCCCATTCTCCTCTATTTCCTTGTCCTGGATCACCACCGCGGAAGCGACCCTGTCTCCAGCTTCAAGATTGAGCAGCCGGACACCCTGGGTAGATCTTCCGGCTTCGCGGATCTGCTTAGTGTCAATGCGGATGATCTTGCCGAATTGGCTGATCAGGATGACCTCAGAAGCCTCATCTACCAGCATGATGCCGCTGACTTTGCCGTTGCGCTCCGTGGTCTTCACGTTGATCACACCTTTGCCGCCGCGGGACTGCAAGCGGTATTCCTCGATCGGCGTGCGCTTCCCATAACCGTTTTCGGTCACCGACAGGATCAGGCCAGGGATGTTCTCGTCGCCTCCATCCTTGCCCTTGCCGTTGGCCTTCTTCTTGCCTTCCTTGGGAGTCACGGCAACACCGACAATGTAATCACGCTCGTCCAGGTCCATACCACGGACGCCGAAGGCCTGGCGGCCCATGGAGCGCACATCGTTCTCATCAAACCGGATCGCTTGGCCCTCGTGGGACGCCATAAAGACCACCTGGTTGCCATCCGTAAGGCGGACTGCCACCAGTTCGTCGCCTTTGTCGATGCCGATGGCTAGAATGCCCCGCGACTGCACATTGGAGAAATCTTTCACCGGAGTTTTCTTTACCGTGCCGTTGCGTGTGGCAAAGAAGATGAAGCGGTTCTCCTCTTCCAGGTTCCGCACCTCCAGCAGGGTACGCACGGTCTCACCCGGCTGTAACGCCACCAGGTTGCCAATGTGCTTGCCTTTGCCGGCAGCGCTTACATCCGGGACCTCATAGACCTTGAGCCAGTAGACCCGCCCGGTGTTGGTAAAGATCAGCAGATAAGAGTGGGTCGAAGCAATGAAAAGATACTCGACAAAGTCCTCTTCCCTGGTCTTCATGCCTGTGCGGCCGGTGCCGCCGCGCCGTTGCTGGCGGTAGGTCGAGATGGGCGTACGCTTCAGGTAGCCGCTGTGGGAGACCGTGACCGCCACCTGCTCATCGGCGATCAGGTCTTCCAGGGTAATCTCCGTGGACTCGTCAATGATCTCGGTCTTGCGCGCATCTCCGAAGTCTTTTCTTACCTCTTCCAACTCCTTCACGATCACGTTACGCAGCTTCTTGTCGGAGGCGAGAATGGCTTCGTACTCGGCGATCTTGCCCCGGATCTCTTCCAGTTCTTTCAGAATTTCTTCCGTCGAAAGACGGGTGAGGCGATACAGTTGCAATTCCAGAATGGCATCGGCCTGGCGGGAGGAAAGCCTGCCTTCCGCGCCCCCAACTTTCTCCTGAATCCTCTTGTCTACAATCTTGAACTTGGCGGCCAGCAGGTTTTCTTTGGCCTCGGCGCGGGAGCCGGACGCCCGGATGATCTTGATGACCGCATCCAGGTTGTCCAGGGCGATCTTGTAACCTTCCAGGATATGTTCGCGTTCGCGGGCCTTGTCCAGCAGGTAGACGGTGCGCCGGCGGACCACGTCAACACGGTGATCAATGAAATGCTGGATGGCCTGGATCAGTCCCATCTCTTTGGGCTGGCCGTTCACCACCGCCAGGAAGATCATGCTGAAGCTCTCCTGCATCGACGTATGCTTGTAGAGCTGGTTCAGCACAATCTCCGCTTCCGCTCCTCGCTTGAGCTCCACCACAATGCGCATGCCGTCGCGGTCCGACTCATCTCGAACGTCGGAGATGTCATCCACGACCTTGTCATTCACCAACTGCGCAATTCGTTCAATCAGCCGCGCCTTGTTTACCTGATAGGGAATCTCCCGGATGATGATGGACTTGCGTCCCTGTGCCATGTCCTCGATCTTGGCTTTGGCGCGCATCATGAAGCGCCCGCGGCCATTGGTGTACGCGGCCTCAATTCCGCTGCGGCCGTAGATGTAGGCCCCGGTGGGAAAATCCGGCCCTTTCACGATCTTGAGCATGTCTTTCAGGGTAGAAGCGGGATTGTTGATCAAGGTGATGGTGGCATCCACAATTTCCGTCAGATTGTGGGGTGGGATGTTGGTAGCCATGCCGACAGCAATACCGCTGGAGCCGTTCACCAGAAGGTTGGGTATGCGCGCCGGCAGCACCGTGGGCTCAAATGTGCTCTCGTCATAGTTGGGCGTGAAATCCACGGTCTCTTTGTCAATGTCTTCCATGAGAGAGCCGGCAATGCGCGCCAGGCGGCACTCGGTATAACGCATGGCCGCCGGAGGATCGCCATCCACGGAGCCGAAATTACCCTGCCCATCCACCAGCGGATAGCGCAAAGAAAAGTCCTGCGCCATGCGTACCAGGGTGTCATAGATGGCGCTGTCGCCGTGCGGGTGATACTGGCCCATGGTTTGCCCTACAACCTTGGCGCACTTGGTGAGCTTCTTGTTGTATTGCAGGCCCATCTCGTGCATGGAATAGAGCACGCGGCGGTGTACGGGCTTCAATCCATCGCGGACATCGGGCAGGGCGCGCCCAATGATTACCGACATTGAGTAGTCGAGATACGATCGACGCATCTCGTCTTCAATGTTGATGGGCTGTATATTGGCAGCTCCGGGAGCGCCTGGAGGTAGACCTCCATCGCCGCCTGGAGGCGTTAAAGGTAACTGTGGATTCTGATCATCAGCCATAATTTTTTGCTCATTGCACCGGGCACACTTCCGGCAATCGCCGCAGCCCTTTTTCAGGCTCCGGGATTTTCGCTAAAGCATTGCATTTACAGAAGTTACCTGCCGGGAAGAGTATTGTTGATTATACCACATCAGCAGGCGCGAAAAGACCGAAGGGTCGAGGTGGGTGTGCGACATGAAAGTGAAAGGTTATGGGATTTCTTTTTTTGGCTCGCTAATCCTAACGTAGTGATACGCTAGGATTAGAGGTGCCTCATGGCCGAATCCCTAACCACTTTGGAGCAACAGCGAGATTTCATCTTGCA
>Ga0210400_10003726_pt1 | contig 13415 bp, 9 predicted proteins | sample IncBWH26MmetaG_FD_155456 | JGI IMG/M metagenome (GOLD analysis project Ga0210400, IMG submission 155456) | Forest soil microbial communities from Barre Woods Harvard Forest LTER site, Petersham, Massachusetts, United States - Inc-BW-H-26-M | ecosystem: Environmental > Terrestrial > Soil >...
CGACGTGGAGCGCGACAAAGCTTCATGCAGAGCGCACCGGGCAAAACCAACAGCAGCAGCCGCAACGGAAGATCGAAAGATATCGAGCGTGGACATGGCTATCTTGAAGCCGTGGCCTGGGTCGCCCAGGCGCTGCGTCGCGGGAACGCGACAGTCTTTGAACACCAGGCGTGCCAGCGGATGCGGCGCCATCACTTCAATGCGCTCCGCGATCTCAAGGCCTAGCATGTTGGCGTCGACGATGAAGGCTGAGATTCCTTTGGCGCCTGCTGCTTCACCTGTTCGCGCAAACACCAGGTAGAAATCGGCTATGCCGCCATTGGAGATCCACGTCTTTTCTCCGTTGATCAGGTAGGAGTCGCCCACTTTTCTGGCTGCACACTTGAGCGCGGCGACATCGGAGCCAGCATCGGGTTCCGATATCGCGAAGGCCGCAATCGCCGTGCCTTTTGCCACGCAGGGAAGGTAACGTTGCTTTTGTTCTTGAGTGCCAAAGATAGAAATTGCGCCGGAGCCTAATCCCTGCATGGCAAATGCAAAATCGGCCAGGCCCGAATGCCGGGCCAGCGTCTCGCGAATCAGGCAGATTGCGCGGGTATCAATCGTATCGGCTGAAGCGCCGTACGCTGTGCCGCCGATCGCGTACTGCAACCAGCCGCCCTCACCAAGCTGGCGCACAAGCCCGCGACAGGCGTCATCCACCGCGCGTACAGAATGGTCCTTTAGGTTGTCCGACAGCACGCGACGCGCCCAGCGATCCAGTTCTGTGGCCAGCGTTTTGTGGTGCGGCTCCAGAAAGGGCCAGTCAAGATGGCTTCTGCTGGTCATCCTCAATCCCCCTTGAATACCGGCTTTTGTTTGGCTACGAAGGCCTGGTATGCGCGATCAAAGTCGTTCGTCGCCATGCAAATGGCCTGTGCCTGTGCTTCCGCTTCAATGGCTTCATCCAATCCCATGTTCCATTCCTGATGCAGCATTTTCTTGGTCATACCATGCGCAAAGGTCGGGCCGGTGGCGAGTTCGCCAGCCAGTGACATCGCCGTGGCCAACAGTTCTTCAGGCGCGCACAAGCGATTGAGGAAGCCCCATCTTTCCGCTTCATCTCCGGCCATGCTTCGGCCGGTAAACAAAAGCTCGGCAGCTCGGCCCTGCCCGACGATCCTGGGCAGCATGGCGCACGCTCCCATGTCACAGCCGCCGAGCCCCACGCGCGTGAAGAGAAACGCGGTCTTGCTGCGCGCGGTGCCCAGGCGCAAATCAGACGCCATGGCAAGGATTGCTCCCGCTCCCGCGCAAACGCCATCGATGGCCGCAATGATCGGCTGCGGACAGGCTCGCGTGGCTTTTACCAGATCGCCGGTCATGCGCGTGAAAGCAAGCAGTCCCGGCATATCAAGCTCAGTAAGCGGGCCGATGATTTCATGGACATCCCCGCCGGAGCAAAAGTTCTCGCCGGCGCCAGTCAACACCACGGCGTGGACGTCTTCCGCTAGTGCCATCGCCCGAAACAGGTCGCGCAGTTCCGCGTAAGAATCGAACGTCAACGGGTTTTTGCGTTCGGGCCGGTCGAGCGTGATGCATGCCACGCCATCGCTGACTTTGTACTCGAAATTCTTCGCTTCGTAGTTGGCCAACGCACGCCGCTGAAAAGCCGCGCCGCCTGGATTGGTGCCGTCTTTCATCGGGCCTCCCCGGACTGCGATCGTGGATCTGCTTTGCGTGTGGTAGCGGCGGCGCTGTTAATGTGGGTCTTCAATTTCCATAGCTCACTGATCATGGTTTCCTGTTCCTCGCGCGTCAGGCCGCCCAGCAACTCGACAATCCATTGCTCGTGGCGCGCGGCCATCTCACGAAAACGCTTCAGCCCGGCGACGGTCAGCTTTACCGTGAAGGCGCGCCGGTCGCCCGGACAAGGAGTGCGGACCACCAGCCCTTCGCGTTCGAGTTGGTCAGTTATTCCCGTTACGTTCCCGCCCGATACCATCAACTGCCGGGAGAGTTCGTTCATCCGCAGTCCGCCGGCAGTTCGCTCGAGTTGTGCCATCAGATCAAAGCGCGGCAATGTAGTGTTGAACTCACGACGCAGGCGGAGCCGGATCTTGTTCTCAATCCGTACCGTGCACGAGAGAAGACGTAGCCAAAGACGCAGGGCCTGGTGGTCGCCCTTCTTGGCGCGCGTCTCCAGATCAAGGACTAAATCGTTGGCCTGGCCCGAGCCGTAGCTGTTTTTGTGCATGGTTGAAGTGCTTACCATCATTTCCCTCACATCACTTCGCCACCGGCAACCGCAATCGATTGGCCGGTAATCGCTTCGCTGCCCGGAAGACACAGCCACGTGACTGCGTTTGCGACCTCTTCCGGTTGAATCATTCGTTTTTGTGGATTCTTCGAGCTTAGTTCCACCCGAGCCTCTGCCGGCGTGCGACCTGTCTTGGCCACAATGCCTTCGATTGTCCGCTGGAGCATTTCCGTCTCCGTGTAACCGGGACAAACAGCATTCACGGTCACGCCCTTGGTAGCGACTTCAAGAGCCAGCGACCGCGTGAGACCTATCATGCCGTGCTTGGCGGCACAATACGCAGACACGTAAGCGTATCCGATGAGCCCGGCAGTGCTGGCGATGTTCACAATGCGTCCCCATCCGGCACTAAGCATAGCCGGCAATACTTGGTGCATGCAGTGAAAGGTGCCGTCGAGATTTACCTGCATCATGCTGCGCCAGAGCGCGAAATCCGTCTTGAGGAAAGGTGCGGAGACCCCTTGCCCTGCATTGTTCACCAGAATATTAATAGAACCGAATTTGGTGCGCGCTGCGTCAAGAGCTCGATGGATTTCTTCCGGTTCGCAGACATTCGCCTGGGCGTAATGGAGATGCGGTTCGTCGGCAAGACCGGTAGTAGGAGCCGGGCTGCGGCCAAGCATGGTAACGTTCGCGCCATGCGCAACCAGAGCACGCGTCACCGCCGCCCCAATACCGCGGGCGCCTCCAGTAACCACTGCGTGCTTGCCGGACAGTGCTTGTGAAATCTGCTCCATACCGATCAAACCTGCAACATCAGCTGCGCCCGAGCCAGGTTCCTTTCCAGTTGTTCTTTTCCGCTCAGATACTGTTTGGGCCAGGTGATCTCAGTGAAACCTTGCTTGGCCGCTTCATGCAGGGTCCAGGCGGGATCGGCCAGATGAGGGCGCGCCACGGCACACAGGTCGGCTCGTCCGGCCGCAATAATGGTATTCACATGATCGCCTTCAAAAATGTTGCCAACAGCGATAGTCGGAATTGAGACCTCGTTGCGTATCTTGTCGGCAAACGGAACCTGGAACATGCGGCCGTACACCGGCTTCTCCGCCTTGCTCACCTGTCCGGAGGAGCAATCGATTACGTCAGCTCCAGCATTCTTAAAAAAACGAGCGACTTCCGCCGCGTCTCCTGGCGTGAGACCACCTGGCACCCAGTCATGGGCGGAAATGCGCACGCTCATGGGCAAATCGGCCGGCCAAAGAGCTCGCATGGCAGAAAAGACTTCCAGCGGATAACGGCAGCGATTTTCAAGACAGCCGCCATATTCATCGGTGCGCTGGTTCGTAAGTGGCGAGATAAAGCTGGACATCAGATAGCCGTGGGCGCAATGGAATTCCAGCCAGTCAAAGCCGGCAGCGACCGCGCGCCTGGTGGCCGATACAAAGTCAGCCTTAATGCGGCACATGTCCGCGCGAGTGGCCTCATGCGGAATTTGAGAGATATTTTCAATATAGGGCAGCGGTGAAGCTGAGAACAGAGGCCAGTTGTCGGATTGCAGCGGCTGGTCGATCGCGTCCCACCCCATGCGAGTGGAACCTTTGCGTCCAGCGTGACCGAGTTGAAAAGCGATCTTCGCGTCTGTGTGTGTGTGCACAAAATCAACCACGCGTTTCCATGCGTTCTGCTGCTCGTCATTCCACATGCCGGGACAGCCCGGAGTAATACGCGCGTCCGGCGAAACGCAGGTCATCTCCGTTACCACCATGGCTGCACCGCCCATGGCGCGAGCCGAGAGATGCACCAGATGAAAGTCATTGGGGAGCCCATCCTGCGCCATGTAAGTGGCCATGGGGGAGCAGATCACGCGGTTCTTCAGCGTAACGCTGCGCACTGAAATCGGCGTGAACATCGGCGGCAAAGGATGATTTACACCGTTGCGGCCAGCAAACCATTTTTCCACCCGCTCCACGTAGCCGGAGTCACGCAGCTTCAGGTTGGCATGGCCCACGCGCTGGCTGCCCGTGAGCAGGCCGTAGGCAAACTGCTCCGGCTCCTGATGGACGTAGCGCTCCACCTCTTCAAACCATTCCATGCGATTGCGCGCCGCGCTTTGTAATTTCAGCGCCTCGATCTCGCGTTCTTCCTGGTAGCGTTGCAAGGCGCCTTCCACGTTACCGCTATGCGTTGACAGCACGCGGGCCAAGGCAATGGCATCTTCCATGGCCAGTTTGGTGCCCGAGCCAATACTGAAGTGCGCTGTGTGCGCTGCGTCGCCAATCAGCGCGATGTTCTTATGAAACCATTTTTCGCACAGCACGCGGTGGAACTTGAGCCAGATAGCGGAACCGCGCAGGTGTTTGGCGTTGGAGATGAGCGGATTGCCATCCAGGCGCTCAGCAAATAGCTTCTCACAGAGCGCGATCGAGTCTTCCTGCTCCATCTTGTCGATTCCTGCCGCCAGCCAGTTCTTTTCCGGTGTCTCCACGATGAAGGTGGACCACTCTTCGTCAAACCGGTAGGCGTGCAGGTTGAACCATCCCCACTCGGTTTCCTTGAAATCGAAGGTAAATGCGTCAAGCTTCCTGCGGCTGCCCAGCCAGACAAAGCGGTTGCGGCGCACCTGGATGTTGGGCTTGAAAACGTGCTCGTACTTCCTGCGGGTAATAGAAGACCCACCGTCGGAGGCGATCACCAGGTCGTAATGCGGAGCGTAGTCATCCGGATCGGCGACTTCAGTCTCGAAAACCAGCTTCACGCCCAGTCCGGCCGCGCGCTGCTGCAGGATCTGCAGCAACTTGATACGGGCAATCCCGCAAAAGCCATGGCCGCCGGAGGTAATCTTGCTGCCTCTAAAGAAAACATCAATATCGTCCCAGTGGCGGAAGGCGCGCGTGATCTCGGCGTGGGTCTGCTCGTCCACACCTCTGAAGCCATCCATTGTCTTATCAGAGAAAACAATGCCCCAGCCGAACGTATCTGTAGGACGGTTGCGTTCGACGACGGTTACGTCCCATGAAGGATTCGCTTTCTTCAGGAGGATCGAAAGGTATAGTCCCGCGGGGCCGCCCCCAAGGCAAACGATTCTCACAAACTGCCTCCCGGAAGAAGGTTCAGTTCGGCCAGCGCGGTCTCAAGTTTCTTGCCCGTATCATCGGCGAGAGCCGCCTCGCGCAGAGTCTTGAGGTGGGCTGCGGCATTGTCCATCTGCCGCAAGGTGGGAAGCGCTTGCATGAGGCTTTCAAAGTTGCGAGATCCGAGCGCATATGTATCGCCGTATCCCTTGACCAGCCTTGGACAATCAGCTAGCTCCAGTGCCAAAGCATGATCCGCCTGCGCTACATCTTTCACTTGCTCCAGCCAGTGCTGGATCCACTGCTGTTCCCGTTTGAACCGCAGCGTTTTGGGTCGCCAGCGGCGCAGGCTTGCCAGCCAGTAGAGTTGCAGGAAGCCGCTCAGGGAAGTTGTCTGCAGAATCTTGCCTTTGCCGGTCAGGCGATTGACTAGCCGGCTGGCCCAGCCGGTTTTTAGCAGCCACGAGCCGAGCCCTGCCGGCAAAATGTCAGCAAACTCTTCCACGCGCGGATGGAGAAATTCATTGATCAGGAGCAATTGATCATCGGCAACACGCGCCTCGGCATGCACCCGTTCAAAACGGGCGCGGCGGGTTTTGAGATCGGCCACCCGAATGGCGTCTTCATACGACATCCATAGCGCCAGATAGCGCGCGGTTTCAGAAAGCAGCGAGGAATCCTTCTTGCCGGCATCGGTCTGGCTGCGTTGGACGAGGTTCCTGATTGGTTCCAGCCGGTCAAGATATGTTGAAGCGTAAGTAACGTCCTGATAGTCCGCCAGCCGCTCTATGCCGGCGAGGAGAATAGCGTGGCTTGACGCGGGAAAACCTGAAGTGATCCGCGCGGCAAGGCTCGCAAGAGCTGGACCGGGCTTTGGGACTGCACTGATGATTGGTTCGACCTTCGCCGGCTCACGGCTGGTGGCGGCATCAAAACCGGCGGCAAATGCCTTTACGTTTGTAGTAACGGAAACAGCGCTGCGCTCAATGGCCGATTCAAACTGCTTGCGCGAGAACGGCAAGCTGCCCGCGCCCGCGAGCGCGCCGAACAGAGTCGCGCTGATCACGCTGCGACTCTCTTCGGCCATGCCGGCGAAATCGCGCGGGATAAAAATCCGTGCCGCATCCCCGCCGGCTTTGAGGAAGGCGTCGGCATCGGCACGGCCATCACCCATGGCGATCTTTTCGGACATCGAGTAAACACGATTCGTGGACGCAATCAAGGTAGTTCGATCCGGCGTAACCAGACCGCGCGTAATGGCCCGGCCTGCCTCCATCAGTTCTGAGGCAATCACCACGTCAACTTCGCCCGGCACCGGCATCAGCGCCAGCACAGGATCTTTGCCGGCGGCACGCGCGAGCTCTTCCGGAAACAGTTCAACGTAATAGATAGTGGAGCCGGTGCGCTGGGCCACGCCGGGAACAGAAGTGGTCTGCGCGAGATATCCTGAATTTTCCGCCAGATCGACAATCCAGTCTGCCAGTACGCCGCCGCCCTCTCCACCCATGGCCAGAATGGCGATGTTGATCGACCGCGCCGCAGCAACGCCGGCGCCGGAGGAATCGGATTGTGATAGCTGGCTGATACCCATAGTGTTGTCAGATTGTTATGCGCGCCAACCGGCGATCAATCCGGCGCTGCAGCAGGCTGATGACCGCATGCCTGAATCTTGCCTTCATACGGTCCCACGCGCTGGGGTTTGAAATCACCTCAGCTCGGAAAAACGAGGGACACAATCTGGCTGCATGAGCCACTTCGCCACACACACCACAGCCGATGCAACTATCCAGAACCGTCGCCACCGGGTCTTGCCGCAACAAATCGGGATTTGGCTGGATCGTGAGCGACGGGCAGCCGGAAAGACGTATGCAGGAGTGGTCGCCGGTACAGGTGTCGGCGTCCACTCCGAACCGCTCGCGCACCACGCGCTCTCCTTCTTCGATCCGTTTTTTGACCAGTGGCTTCAGGCGGCGTTGTTCGTTCAGAGCGCATTCGCTCTGGGCAACGATTACCTTTGGGCCTTTTACTTTTGTGGTCAGTGCTTCTTTGAAGATGTCGCGCACTGCGGCAACATCATAGGTCCGTGTAACGGTCTTGACCCACTTCACGCCCACCCCACGAACCGCATCGGCGATAGAAAGTCTTGTGGTGCGAATGGGATTGCTGGCCTGGGACGACAGAATATCCTGGCCGCCCGTAGCCGCGGTGTAGCTGTTGTCGACAATTACCAGAACACTGTCACTCTGGTTGAAGACGGCATTGCCCACTCCGCTGGTCAGGCCGTTGTGCCAGAAGCCTCCATCGCCCATGAAGCTAATGGTTCGCTTCGAAGTCTCATTGGTATTGAACGCGGCGGCGCTGGCCCAGCCAAGGCCGTAGCCCATGGTGTGTGAGCCGAGATTGAACGGCGGCAAAATGGAAAACAGGTGGCAGCCGATATCGGAAGCAATATGGTGCGGGCCCAGTTCGCGTTCCGCCAATTTCAGGCCCGTGAAGATGGGGCGCTCCGGACAGCCGGTACAGAAAGAAGGAGGCCGGGGCTGAACCTGGCTTTGCAGAACCGGCAGCATATCTGATTTTGCGGCAGGCCTGACCACAGTCGGCACCTTTTGCGGCTCTATCAGGTGTGGCCCATAAGCTTCGACAAACTTCAGAATGCCGCGGGTCACAACCGCAGCGGTGTATTCGCCGGCCATGGCCAACATGTCTTTGCCATGTACTTTCGTCGGCAGATCAGCCCTGCGCAGGATCGAATGCAGGTTCTGCTCGATGAAGTCCGGCTGCCCTTCTTCAATGATCAACACCGCGCGCTTGCCGGCGCAGAATTCCTTGACCTCTTCGTCGATCAGCGGATAGGTCACATTCAGGACATATAAAGGTAGCCGGCTATCGCCGAACGCATTGCCCAGGCCCAGTAGCTCCAGAGCACGTACCACGGCGTTGTACATCCCCCCTTGGAGAATGATGCCGAAATCCTGTGTGCCTTCCGCAAACCGTTCGTTTAAGCGATTTTCAAGAATCCACTTTTGCGCCGCGGGCCAGCGTTTCTCAATCTTCTCGTGCTCATGTAGAAAACTGCCGGGCGGCAGTACGACCCGGCTGGCATCGCGTACCGGATTCTCCATGGCGTCTTTTAAGGTAAAACTGGGTCGGACATTGTCTTTGGCGATAAAGCGACCGTGCACGTGGCAGGCACGAATGCGCAGTTCCAGCATCACCGGCGTGTTCGTGGCCTCTGACAGCGCGAAGCCCTGTTCCACGGCCTCCACGATCGCGGGCAGGTTCGGCCGGGGATCGAGCAGCCAGATCTGCGACTTCATGGCGAAGGCATGGGAGCGTTCCTGCATGATGCTCGAGCCTTCGCCGTAGTCTTCCCCTACAATGATGAGCGCGCCTCCGATAACGCCGCCGGAGGCGAGATTGGCCAGGGCGTCAGAAGCCACGTTGGTCCCAACCGTGGATTTGAATGTCACGGCGCCGCGCAACGGGTAGTTAACGGATGCAGCCAGCGTGGCCGCCGCCGTGGCTTCAGAGGCGCTGTGCTCAAAATGGACGCCAAGTTCCATCAGGATGTCATTGGCATCGGTGAGCACGTCCATCAGATGGGAAATAGGAGCGCCCTGGTAGCCGGCGACGTAAGAGACCCCGGATTGCAACAATGCTTTGGTGACGGCGAGAATGCCTTCGCCGCGAAATTCCTGTCCCGCACCGAGGTAAAGCTTCTGGACTTCCTTCTTAAAAAACCGCTCGGCCATTTCCGCCTCAATTGGTTCCGTGGTTCCTGACAACGGAGCTTTGAAAAGAACCAGGCACAGCGCTCGGCTCGGGTGGCCTCTGCCGGAGAACTGGCAAAAATTCTAGGTCTAAACATTTTAGATGTCAAATATCTTGCCAATCCCCACGGTGAGGAATATATTTCTGGTCGCGCACGAGGGAGGAATCCTTATGCAACATCGTTTTGCCATGCTTTCCGTGAGCTTGCCGCTGGCTTTAATGCTGTGCACGGCCGCCTTGAGTCAGACCATTACCGCTTCCCTCCAGGGACGTGTTGCCGACAAATCCGGCGCGGTCCTGACCAAGGCAACCATAACCGCCACCAACACACAGACCGGATTCTCAAGGTCGATGACGTCGGATGACACAGGCGAATACAAGATCTCCTCGCTTCCTGTGGGCAATTACAAGGTCGATGTGAAGGCAGGGAGTTTCCAGCAGCAATCGCGTGCTATCGCATTGAGCGTCGGCGAAATTGCGACTCTGGATTTCTCCCTGGTCCCCGGCCAGGTGGAGCAGCAGCTCACGGTGACCACGGAAGCCGCACTGATCGAACCGACGCGCACTTCAACAGATACTGTGATTGAGCAGGCGCAGATCCAGAACCTGCCGGTGAACGGTCGCCAGTTCATTGATTTCGCACTGTTGGCTCCTGGCGTCACCATTGGCGACACCACCTCCGGCAGCACGGACGTGATCATTGAACCGGTCACCAAGCTCTCTTTCGCCGGCCAGAATATCCACTACAACTTTATTGCCATCGACGGCGCAGATAACATCTCCACGGCTTCAGGCGTACAAAAGACCACACCTTCCACGGACGCGGTGCGCGAGTTTCGCGTGATCAACAACACCTACAGCGTTGAAGCTGGACGCGCCGTTGGAGGCATCGTCAACATCATTACCAAGAGCGGGACCAACGACCTGCATGGCTCGCTGTACGAATATCTTCGTAATGATGCAGTGGATGCCCGCAGCGAACTGGCGGCTCCCGGTCTGAACAAGCTGCGGCAAAACCAGTTTGGGTTCACCCTGGGCGGCCCCATCAGGAAAAACCGCACATTCTTTTTCGGCAATTATGAAGGCCAGCGCCGCAGCGAGAACCCATACTACAACTCCGTGATCCTCGGTAACCTTACTTTGATCAACCAGTTCAAGACCAGTTTCGGACTGCCTACCGAGCAGCTGAATGTAAACCGGAAAAGCGATTACGATAATTTCCTGCTCAAGCTGGACCATTCATTTACCGAGCACGAATATATGTTCCTGCGCTACTTCTTTAATGATGGCAGGCTGACCAATGTTTCGCCGCTCAATGACGGCTTTGACTTGCCGTCAGGATTTAAAGACAACAATCTTCGCGACCAGTCGCTGGTAGGAAGCCTGTCATCAACTTTGTCTACTCATCTGGTCAATGAACTGCGTCTGCAATACGGCCACCGAACATTCGACTTTCCCACGGTTACCACTCAGCCCCACCTGGAAGTTCTGAACACTTTTACCGCCGGTGTGAACCGGGGCAATCCTGATTTCTACCAGGAGAGCCGCACGGAGATTGTGGACAACGTAACCTGGCAGCACGGCAAGCACACGTTTGCCTTTGGCGGGGACTTCAGCCATGTGAATACGCTTGAGTCGTTCCCGTTGTTCTATCCCTTTGAAGCCGACTTCGGTTGCCTGTTGACGATACAGTGCCCGTTCAGCCTGCAGGCCGGGGCGCCGCAGGTGATCTTCTTTGAACGGTTCCGGGCCCCAAACTTCACCGAACCAAACTTCAACCCCTCAGTGTTCCAGGGACAAAGAATCTCCAGTGCCGTGCGGAACCAGGCGGAAGGAGAGACTCCGCACAATTATGGCGGGCTTTATCTCCAGCACACCTGGCAGGCCAGAACCAATTTGAGCCTGAACTATGGACTTCGATACCAGTTTGAAACTTTCCCAGCAAACGTATTAAACGGTCCAAAGGCGGAATTCGATCCCCGCGGCGGCTTTGCTTATAACTTTGGCGGCAAGTACAACGTCGTCCTGCGCGGTGGCGCCGGACTTTTCCATGGGATTATCCCGATGCCCCTGTTGGCTTGCCAGGCGCCTTCGTGCGGCGGCACCACGGGAACATTCCCCGGCCGCCCGAATGAGAATGCTTTGAACGCTACCACACGACTGTTCGCTTTTGCCAGCGCACCGAACATTACGCAGATTGCTCTTCAGAGCATGCTCGGCGGGACGTACCCCGATGCTGCTCCGCTGGGCTTTTGCCCTGGCGGCACGGTCGCAGGTTGTGGCTTCTTTGGCGATGCTGTGATCGCGCGCTTTGATAAAGACCACAAAGCGCCCTACGGAGTTCAAACCAGCCTCGGGCTGGAGTTTCAGCCGACAAAGGAATCTGCCCTGGACATCAGCTTCTTGCGCTCCAAAGGCGTCCACCTGGGAAGCTTCTTCAACGTGAACCAGCCTGACCCCAGCGGACAGGTCACCGTGCACAACTCCGCAGGCCAGAGTGGCACGAAGAATACTTACTTCGCCGCGCCGGGGATTCCGGGCGCGCGCAGCGGCGCTCCGGGCTTTCCCACTCTATATGCGGTCTATTTTGAAGCCGCCTCGCGGTGGAACTCTTCATGGAACGGTTTGCTGGTCAATTTCAACAAACGCATGAGCCATCATTTCAGCACCGGTGTGAGCTATACGTGGTCCAAGGGAATTGATGACGGACCGAACCCGAGCTTTGTCCTCATTCCTCAGGACAGCGCAAACTTCAAGGCAGAGCGGGCGCTTTCGTCTGACAGCGTCGGCCAGCGCTTTGTGTTGAACGCCACCCTTGCGGGACCGACGAAGAGGCATATTCTCGTCAACAATTTCCAGCTGAGCACCATCGTGACGCTGGAGTCGCCAAACTACTTCACCAAGTTCGCCGGCTTTGATGCTAATGGCGACATCTTTGGCAACAACGACCGTGTGGGTATCGAGCCGCGCAATACCTTCAAAGGCGACAGTTACCAGTCGGTCGATATGCGGATTGCCCGCACGTTCAAGGCAACCGAACGGCTTGACGTTGAAGCCCTGGCCGAAGCATTCAACGTCTTGAATACCGTGAACGTAAGGTTCTTCAACACGGTGTATGGCGCAGCCGATTTCTGTAACTTTAACGCTACGGCTCAGGGCTGCTCCGCGACGCAAAGGTTCCTGGAAGGATCGCCCAACCCGAACTATGGGACGCCTAGGGCGGTCTATAACCCAAGGCAAATCCAGTTCGCGCTAAGATTGACCTTCTGATCCCGGCGGTAAAGGGACTCCATGGCCAAGGCTGTTGGCGTTAGCGTGAGTGCGATCAACGGCGATCTGCGGACTCTGCATCATTTGATTTCATTATGGGCACGGTTGGCTTTCGCTGTAATTTCGCCTACCCTGTTCCGATGTCTGAGGCTTGGGTCGTCGGCTTAAGAGCATTGCGTACGTCAACATCGGCGTAGCCGGCGCCCTCGGTTTCGAGCTCGCGGATGGTGGTGAAGCCCCAATCCCGGGCCGCATGCGCGGCGGTCGTCGCCTCGATCGTGCGATAGGCCACCGATTGCTTGAGCAATTCGCATCGTACTGGCCGGGCTTGCGATCACCCTGAAGAAAAACGTGCGTGTGCGACTCCACCATACCGGGCAGGCACGTCATGTTTGGGAGATCGATGACTTGGTGCGTCTGCTGGCGGCGAGAGCTTGCCCACCTGCTTGATCCGGCCGCGCTCGACGACGATGACGGTATTCTGCTCGAGTTGGTCGGACTTGCCGTCGAACAACGCACCGCAACGGATGTACACCGGGCCCGGTGCCGGCGCAGCCGCGAGTCTTACCAGCCGCGGAGCATTGTCGATGAAGTCAAATCTTCGATTCAGTGATTTTGCACAAGGCACTCGTGAAAATGACGAAATTGTCGCTGACGTTTTCAACACATCGAAGGTCACAAAAAAGACCAGCTCTAAGCCGAGTATGAAACAGCTTCATTTCCAGCCGGTTCGGAGACAAAGTCTCCCCGTCAATTTTGGCCCCTCGTTTGCATTCACTCAAAGCGAAGCGAGTTAGATCGCTGCGATGTTGCTCTGAGACAAGCGATCTAATTGGTTTCCATCAATTAACGAGAAGAGGCTGGCATGAAACTCCGATGGATCACTGGAATTTTGATGGCCGGCGTACTGGCGCTCTCGGCCATGGCGCAGGCTGACCATCCACAACTTCCTGACACTGGCGGCGCGACCGCGACTGAACCCTCCAACGACTCAGCTGTTGCCCCGAACTCAATGCCTCAACCCCAGGACAGTCTGAACGCATACGAACAACAAATGGCTG
>Ga0210400_10003727_pt1 | contig 13408 bp, 8 predicted proteins | sample IncBWH26MmetaG_FD_155456 | JGI IMG/M metagenome (GOLD analysis project Ga0210400, IMG submission 155456) | Forest soil microbial communities from Barre Woods Harvard Forest LTER site, Petersham, Massachusetts, United States - Inc-BW-H-26-M | ecosystem: Environmental > Terrestrial > Soil >...
CAGCCAGCTTCGCCTGGTGATCGCTTTTCTGAACTGGCATAACCTGAAGGAGGATGCGGCGGAACGGATCCAGAGCCCGCTGCTGTTGGTGCCCGTAAGTCTGAAAAAGAACAAGAAGGTAAAGGAAGACCATTATGTTTTAAAAGTGCTGGACAATGCTGCCGAGGTGAATCCCGTGCTGGCGGGCCAATTGAAGGAACTGTATGGGATCCGGCTGCCCGATCTTGTCGATCTGGACGAGATGAGCCCGGAGCAGTTTTACCGGCTGGTGCAATCGCAGATCGAGGAAGCAAACCAGGGGATCGCTCTCCGTTATATCGACAAGCCGAAGATCAGGCTGGTCCACGACGAGGCCCGGCGGACCGCCACCAACTACCGGAACCGGCTCAGACGGATGCCCGGCCAGGAGTCGGATTACCATTCCATTCCCTATTCCTATGATCAGGAGAACTACAAGCCCCTGGGGCTGGAGATCTTCCGCCGCCGGATCGACCCGGAAAGCAGCTTTCCCGAATCGCTTGTCGGTCCGGATAATGAGGCCCGGAGCGGACAGCTGGTGGAACCGCCCGTGCGCGAAACCGAGCGCTATCCAATGGCGGAAAGCGAGAACAACCCATCTGCCTGGGACTTCGATGTCTGCAATATGGTGCTCGGCAATTTCAATTACAAGAAAATGAGCCTGGTCCGGGATTACAATGTGGTCATCGACCGGCAGCAGCAACATCAGGGCTTTCATGCGCTTTTTAGCAGCGAGCCCCGTGTCTTTCCGGAACATCGTTTTGACTACAGCCGGCCTGATGATTGGTTTCATGTCGTCACTGCAGACCCGGCCCAGACAAAGGCTATCCTCCAAAGCCGCGGGGGATATAGCTATATTATCCAGGGGCCGCCGGGGACGGGCAAAAGCCAGACCATCACCAATCTCATCGCCGACTTTGTCGCCCGGGGAAAGAATATCCTCTTTGTTTGCGAGAAACGGGCCGCGCTGGATGTGGTCTACCACCGGTTAAAACAGGTAGGCCTGGAAGAGCTTTGTTGTTATATTCATGACAGCCAGGGCGACAAACGGGAGTTTATCCGCAATCTTAAGCAGACCTATGAAGATTTTATCGATCGCCGGCTGGACCTCCCTGCTTTGAAAACCCGGCGGGAAAGCCTGCTGCAGACGATGAAACATCAATTGGATATCGTCCGCGATTTTCATGACCCCAGCCTGGAGAAGGGGAAGGATACCGGCATTACCGGGAGGGCCCTGATCGAAAGGATCATCGATCTGCGGCAGGAGCTTGTCGATCTCGATCCCCGGCAGGAAGAACTCCTGCCTTCCTACAATGAATGGAAGGCGGCTTCTCCGGTGGTGGCCGAATTGGAAGCCATGCTGGATGAGACCGGGGCCGACGGGTCGTTCTCACAGCATCCCTTCGGCCGGGTTCAGGAGGCGATCTTTATGGCCGATAGTCCGCTCCGGGCCCTTGACGAGGCCCTACGCCTGGCCCTACTGGAGCTGGAGGAGGTGGAGGCCCTGTTAAGCGCCTGCCGGCTGGAAGCACGGCAGGTGCAACAGCCGGAGCGGTTAAAAAATCTGGTACAATTTGCCGTCCTGCTATATCCGCTGGCCGTCAAGGGCAATATGGCGCTGGCCGACCCGGACCGGCCGGAGTCGAAAGAGCTCAAGCGGCAATTTGGGCTTTATCGCAAGCAGCAGGAGGCTTTCCAGTCGGCGCAACAAAGGAACAGTCACTGGAAAGATAAGTTGCCGGAAGATGAACTGGATGCGGCGATCGAATTGGCGATCAATAAAGAAGGCGCTTTTCTCAGTGGATTGAATGGCGCCTGGCGAAAACTAAAACGCCGGATGCAGGAGAGCTATGACTTTTCCGCGCATCCAGCGGCAAAACCTTCTTATCATCGCCTCCTGGAATTGCTGAAATCGGAATATGATGCCGCCACCTGGACCGCGCAGATGCTGCAGCAGATACAACAGCGCTTCTCGATGGATCAACATATCGAAACGACGATGCTGGGAATCGACCTGTTACACGGCAAAAAAGGGCATCCGGAGCTGGAATATCTGCTGCAACGGCCGGATGGCGCTGCCCTGGTTGTCGCACTGCAGGCCCTGCACCAGCCGTTAAACCGGCTGGAAACCCGGCTGATGGGCTGTCTCAATGAACAGCCGGCCTGTAGTCTTGCCGAGACGAAGGATGAGCTGCTCAACATCCAGCTCAATGCGGATGGACTTCGGGACTGGCTTCCTGCGTTGCGGGCCTTTACCCGACTTCCGGACAACATAAAAACCTGTCTTCGCCGCCTGCCGCTGAGGATGAGACAGACCGAGGCGGCCATTGCCAAAAGGGCGCTGCATCAGCTGTACCAGGCGCACCGGTCTTTTGCCAATACGGATGCTCAGCAACTCGAAAAAGCCGTATTCCAATTGGGTGAAGGGTATTCGGCCTTGCAGCAACTGAATGCGGAGCTGATCCGCGCCTTTGTCCGGCAGCGCTTTTTGCAACAACTTGATCTGGCCGGCCGCCCTGCTACTCAGTTGAATGAAGAACAAAAGCAATTCAAAAAGACCTTTGCGGAAGGCCGGAAGATCCTTGAGAACGAATTTGGAAAGAGCATGCGGTATAAGAGTATCCGGGAACTATCGGAAAAGGAGAGCGGCGCCGTCATGAAGGCCCTGAAGCCGGTCTGGCTGATGAGCCCTTATAGCGTCAGCGATAGTCTGCCGCTGGACGATGAACATTTTGACGTCGTCATCTTTGATGAAGCCAGCCAGATCACGCTGGAGGAAGGGGTTCCGGCTGTCTATCGCGCCCGCCAGGCGATCATCGTCGGCGATGAGAAACAGATGCCGCCAACGGATTTTTTCAGCGCCAGGGCGGAAGACCCGGACGATCTCGACAAGGCCGCCGACGGCGAGGAGGATTGGCTCGCAGACGATGCCGACAGCCTGCTTGCCCAGGGTGCGCGAAAGTTGGAAAGCACCCTTCTGAGCTGGCATTACCGGAGTCACTATGAGACGCTGATCAGCTTCAGCAATCATGCCTTCTACGAGGGAGAATTGCTGACCATTCCGGATAAGACGATCCACCACCGGGAAAAAGTGCCGATCCGGATCGCCGCCCCGGCCGATGCCGCTGAGCAGGTGAACAGTCTCTTTGACCGGAGCATCAGTTTTCACCTGATGACGAACAGCGTCTATGAGAAACGAAGCAATTCCGCAGAAGCGGAGTACATCGCGCATCTTACACGCGAGCTGTTGCGGCGGGGAACGAACGAAAGTATTGGGATCGTAGCCTTCAGCCAGGAGCAACAGCATACGATCGAAGCGGCCCTCGACAGTCTCGCGGGGGAGGACTCTGCCTTTGAGCTGTTGTTGGAGGAGGCGTATAACCGTACCGAAAACGACCAATATTCCGGGCTGATCATCAAGAACCTCGAAAATATCCAGGGGGATGAACGGGATATCATCATCATGAGCGTCTGCTATGGCCCCGATAGCCGGCGCCGGATGCTGATGAATTTTGGACCCATCAACAAAAAAGGCGGCGAGAAGCGGTTGAATGTCTTGTTCAGCCGCGCCCGCAGACATATGGCCGTTGTCAGCAGTATCCGTTATGAACAGATCACGAATGAATACAACGAGGGCGCCAGTTACTTTCGCCGCTTCCTGCAATATGCTGAAGGGATCAGCTCGGGGCAAATGGATGCGGCGAGAACGATCCTCGACGTTATGGTCACGGACAAGCGGGGTGGCGATGCGTTGATCGCGCCAACGGTGATCCACAGGCAGCTAAGGGAGCAGATCTCGGCCCTTGGTTACGAGGTGACGGGACCGATCGGCCAGTCCGATTTCAAATGCAGCCTGGCGGTCAAGCGGCGACCCGAAGATGAAGAATATGCGCTGGCCATCCTTATCGATGATGAAGGACATTACCGCAACGAAAATCTTATCGAGCAATATTTTCAACGGCCCGCCATCCTCCGGAGCTTCGGATGGAAGGTGCTGCCGGTCTATGCCAAGGATTGGTTGCATCAACCCAAGAAAGTGATGCAGCAGATCGTAATGGCGCTGAAGGTAGAATCCGCACGCCCGGCTGTCTTCCAGGGGGAGGATGCTCATATCCCGAACCTGCCGTTTGGACACGATAGGGGACCCACGGGACCGTATGATCACCTTTCGTTCCGGCGCCTGGTTCAAGAGAAAGGGAATTCCAGCCTGTTCTGGGAGTCTGCCATTGATGGCAATAAGCTCATCGTACGCTTGGGGAAAATGGGAAGCCGCGGGCAGACAAGGCTAAAAACCTTTGCCGATGAAGCGTCAGCCCGCAAGGAAGCGGAGAGACAGGAAAAGGAGCAACTGGAAAAAGGTTACCGGCCACTCTAGGACCCCCGCTGAGAACCGCCGGTGAGCCGGGGTTTTATCGTGGCCTTGCTGTTGGCCTTTCCTTTTGGTGCGGGAAAGCCGGGGATATTGCTCTTGGGGCCAGCCAGGGTCTTGCCGTCTTTTTTCTTTTTGTTATTATTGGGAATGAGCGCCATATGTAATATTTTTTATAAGATAACAGAAATATAACGGTAAAACTACTACTTTATTTCCGATGGCAAAAGAACTCTATTTCGATATCAGTACGGCGGACAGCGGGGGCAGTTTGTACCGGGTGGAAGAGAGAGATGGGGTGTCCTTCCTCTATAATCACAGCACCATCGATGATAAGACGGATGAGGTCACCGTTTTTGATACCTGGTATACGAGCTTCGAGGCGTTTTGGAAGATGCTGACCGGTGATCCGCGATGGTATTATCAGCATCCCTTATTTGTACATCCCGAGCAGCGGGAGTTTGTGCGGGAACAATTGAAGCGGGTGAATTGGGCGGTGCATCCTGATAAGAAATGGCAGGAGAGCCATCAGCGCCAGTGGAAAAAGGTGCTGAGCGACCCCGAGGACTACTACCGGAGGTAGCGGTTCAGGCTTCGTAGAACTCCTCCCCGTAGACGTCGATGAGCGGCTGGCCCATGCGCTGCAGGTATTCATTGCATTGCTGCAATAGCCGCGAGGAGGCATTCGAGGAATAATAATCTCCCCGGTACCAATAGCTGAACAGCGGCTGTAAGGGTATCTCTTCATCCCGCTGTCCCTGTAAGATCATCCAGTGCAACCGGGCGATCTCGTTATCGGGAAGATGATTGAAAACCCCGCTGTTCAGCATCTCCCTCGTCAGATCAACCAATGTGTGTGCCATATCCTCTTTTTGTGTTGCCGAAAGTTCCTTCGAATTTGTTATCGGAGTATGAAGCTTGTGTTAACATACCGTATCCGAACCAGAATGTGCATTGGATGTGGATTAGGCCTTGAGCGCTTTTGGTGGGTTGGCAGGCTTCCGCATCCAGTGCGACAGCTCGGTCCGTTCCTCCGTGAGCAGGGTCAGGACGCCGTTCCGCAGCCGGTAGTGAGTGGTGCTTTTCAGGCTCTTCATAAAGGCCGGTTCGTTATATCCCGGGCAAGCCATTCTCGTCATCGTGATCTTGTCGCTGAACGAAAGGCTGCTGTCGGTTTTACTGAACCAGAACTGACCATGCATCGTATTGCAGCCGGTGTTGCCCGAGAACCGGGATTTGGCGAGATCCAGTTGCAGGGTTGGCGTTCTGCCGGCGGCCGTATCGGCTGCCAGCACGGGCTGGAGATACCAGCTGCCGCCGAGTGAAGTGGTGTCATTGACGGGTTTTGCGGCGGCGGTTGGCATGACGGAATCCCCCTTATGTGGGGATGGACCGGCCGTTGGCGATTGACATGCGAGGAAGGCGAGACTGGCGGCAGCAATGAATTTCATGTTATGGTGTTTATATTTACTATGGAAAAATTATGCCTACTTTACCGATATGCTAAAGGATAGCCTTTTACTCATCGTTTCGCTGCTTTTTATGGTTTCCATGCTGGCGATGCTCAGTCATAAGCTGCGGATCTCCTATCCCATCTTTCTGGTGATTGCGGGGCTTGGGATCAGCCTGGTCCCCGGTATCCCACAGATCCAGCTGGACCCCGATATTGTTTTTATCATTTTCCTCCCACCGCTGCTCTACTCCGCGGCCTGGACGACCTCCTGGCATGACTTCTGGAAATTGCGGCGACCCATTGGGTTGCTGGGATTCGGGCTCGTGTTGTGTACTGCATTCGCGGTAGCCTATTTTAGCCATTTTCTGATCCCCGATTTCGCTGTGCCGCTTGGGTTTCTGCTGGGGGGGATCATCTCCCCTCCTGATGCGGTGGCTGCTACGAGCGTGCTCCAGAATCTGAAAGTACCGAAGAGGGTGGTCGATATCCTTGAAGGCGAGAGCCTGGTAAATGATGCGTCCAGCCTCATCGTCTTCCGGTTTGCCATGGCGGCGATCCTGACGGGAAAATTTGTTTTGTGGCGGGCGGGTTTGGACTTCCTGCTGGTGGTGGTCATGGGGATCCTGATCGGGTTGGCCGTCGCCCATATCGCTTATGCTATCCATCGCTGGCTGCCCACCACGTCGAGTATCGATACGGCCATTACCCTGATCTGTCCCTATCTGATGTATATCGCTGCGGAACATTTTCATTTTTCCGGGGTACTGGCAGTCGTAAGTGGGGGACTTTTTCTAAGTTACCGGAGCCATGATATCTTTAGCTATGATAGCCGGTTACAGGCGCAAAGCGTCTGGAATGTCCTGGTCTTTCTCCTCAACGGCGTGGTATTCATCCTCATCGGCCTGCAACTACCGGGCATTGTGCATGGTCTTGGGGAATACAGTCTGCGCGCGGCGATCGGCTATGGGCTCCTCATCAGTCTTCTTACCGTCGTGGTGCGGATACTTTGGGTCTATCCCGGTGCCTATATTCCGCGGATGCTCAGCAAGCGTATCCGGCAGAACGAGCCCCGCCCCCCCGGCCGGACGGTCTTTGTCACGGGCTGGGCCGGCATGCGGGGTGTGGTCTCCCTGGCGTCGGCGCTGGCCGTTCCCATCGCCTTACCCGGGGGCGCGGCTTTTCCGCATCGCAACATGATCCTTTTCATCACCTTTTGTGTCATCCTCTTTACGCTGGTGCTTCAGGGGTTAACCCTTCCGCTCATCATCCGGTGGCTCAAGATCGAAACGATGGAGAACAAAGAAGAGGAAAAATTGGGTATCCGGCTGCGGATGGCCAATGCGATTGTCGACTATATGAATACCCACTATACTGAGGAAAGTGGTACGATCGAGGCGTTTAACCGGTTGAAGAACCGGTACGAGCGGATGGCGGCGATCACCAGCAGCCGGTTGAAGATGGAAGGGGAGAATGATGGTACGGCCGATAAATTCCTGCCCCGCTATCGCCGGCTGCTGATCGAATTGGTGGATGTACAGCGGCAGGAGCTTGCGCGGATGCGCCGGGATAATGAATATTCGGAAGAGGTATTAAGGAATAAGGAGACCGAGCTTGATCTGGAAGAAGCCCGCTACCGGCGATAGTCCCCGCTCAGACCTTCACATGTTGAAGGATCACCCGGTAGAGTTCATCTGGGTTGAAAGGTTTTACGATAACGCCGTTGAGGCCGGCGGCGAAGGCTTCGTCCTCCACTTCTTTTGGCATGCTGGCCGTCAGCGCGATGATGGGGAGGGTTTCTCCGCGTTGCCGGAGGAGGACGGTAGCTTCATACCCATCCATTACCGGCATATGGAGATCCATGAGGATCAGCCGGTGGCGGCTGGTGTCAAGGCGTTCGAGGGCTTCCGCACCGTTTGTGGCTACGTCCACGCGGGCGCCGTTGTTCTCCAGCATGGTCTGAGCTACCAGGACGTTCAGCGGGTTGTCTTCCACCAGCAGGAGGGAAATATCCTGCAGAAGAGGTTCCTTGCCGGCCGCCGGCGGGATCTTCCCGGTTTCCATTTTTATCTCGCGGCTGACAGGGAAGGGCTGGCTGTAAAAAAAACAGGACCCCTTCCCGGATTCGCTTTTCACCTGGAGCTGCACGCCCTGCAATTCCAGGATACGTTTCGAAATAGCCAGGCCTAGACCCGTGCCGCCATAACTGCGGGAGGTGGATGAGTCGGCCTGGGTAAACCGGTCGAAGATGATCTGTTGTTTCTCGGGTGAGATGCCGATGCCGGTATCCATCACCTTTACCAGCACAGTCATGGTGTCCGCGGAGGCGTCTTCCACGGTGAGAGATAGCCGCACCGACCCTTCCTTTGTGAATTTTACCGCGTTATGCACGAGATTATTGATGACCTGACTGGTTCGCGTGGGGTCGCCGGTCAGCATGCTGTCCAGGCGAGGGTCGACCTCCAGTGTCAGGCCGATCCCTTTTTCATCCGCGGTATTCTGCAAGCCCGCCACGATGTTCCGGGCGATGCCCGGTAGATCGAGGGGGATCTGTTCGATGAGGATCTTTCCTTCTTCGATCTTGTTATAGTCGAGGATATTATTTACGATGCCAAGGAGGTTGTTGGCGGAGAAGAGCAGTACACCGAGATCGCTTTCCTGGTCGGACCGGGGCTTGTTCCGGAGCAGGAGATGGGTCATGCCGATGACAGCATTCAGCGGCGTCCGGATCTCATGCGACATCGTGGAAAGGAATTCCGATTTTGCGCGAAGACCCTGTTGTGCCTGCCAGGTCGCCATGCGGAAGCTGTGGGCGAAGCGATGCGACAAGGCCAGCGATTGCAAAAAGAAGAAGGAGATGTAACAAACGAAAAGGACCAGGCGCAGCTCGGGGATAAAACCAAAATAGTGCAGGTTACCGAGCAGGAAGATAAGCAACATAATGGCCGTGCTCAGCAAGGCGAACAGGGAACCGCTGCGCCGGTTGCGCGCGGCGCGGATATAGACATATTCGGCGTAGGCGATACAAAGGAACATGACCCCGAGGAAGTAGATCAGGAGACTGGTGAATAGGATAGTCGGGGTAAGGAGGATGATCGCGGTATAGAACCAACAGAACCAGACCATCGCCTTCATCACGACGGGATGGGAGTCTTCGGGATAAAGGTTACGGGTATAGATCGAGAACAGGGCGATGCCGGCGGAGAGGGTGAGGTACTCGATCCGGATCGTGACGAACCAGTTCAGATTGGCGAAAAGGGCATGGATGGAATAATTTGTCGTCCCGACCATCCGGTAGCTGAAGACGATGCAGAAAAGCGCAAAATAAAGGATGGTCGTGTCCTTGCGCCCGAAGGCATACAGGCCGAGGAAGAAGAGTCCGCCCATGAGCATACAGCCGGCCAGCGCGAAATCATAGGCTGAGTCCTGGTTCTTCTTCACGAAGAGCTCGTCCTTATCTCCGATGAGGATATCCTTGAAGGGGCCGCCGCGGGCATGCCAGAAATTAGCCATCTGCATGACGAGGACGAGCGTGTCGGGTTCGCCCGGTGGAATGGCAATGGTCCGGCTCACCCAGAACGGAACGGCTCTGTCCCTGGCCGTGGCAGGCTGACCGTTCTGCGCCTGTACGATCCCGTTCACAAAGAGTTTATAGCTGCTGTAGACATGATGGATCTCCAGGCCCAGGCGGGGACGTTTTGGTGGAAGCAGGATGGTAACGGAATAGGTCGCATAGCCCTGAGAGGGGATTGGCCGGCCATGCAGCCGGATATCCTTCCACAAGACGGGGAAGGGGACATATTCCGGGGTTGCCAGGGAAAGGCTGTCGGGGGTCAGGAGGTGGTTCCAGTAGAACGCCCATTCACCGCTGATCTTCAGGTGATTGTCAAACAAATTGGCCTTTCGGAGATCGATGAGCCCCTGTTTGGCAACCGGCGCCTGGCTGTAGCACCAATGACCCGAAAGACAGCCGATCAACAGCGCCGTCGCCAAGACTATTTTCACAGAGCCTTTCATTGGTAGAATTAACGAAAAAAAGGCGGCCGTCTTGTCAGACGGCCGCCTTTTAATTTTATAGGAGTGCTTATTTCTTCTCGAGGAGCTTGAAGAACTGGTCCAGCTGCGGCAGGATCACGATACGGGTGCGGCGGTTGGCGGCGCGACCTTCTTCGGTATCATTGCTGGCGACGGGAACATATTCACCGCGACCGGCAGCCGTGATATGGGCGGGATCGAGTCCATACTGGCCCTGGAGGATGCGGACGACGGAGGTAGCGCGTTTTACGCTAAGATCCCAGTTATCCTTCATGTAGGGCGGACGAATATATTTTTTGTTGTCGGTATGGCCTTCGACCATGAATTCGATATCGGGCTGGGCTTTCAGGACGGTAGCAACCTTGCCCAGAACCGTCTTGGCGGCTTCGGTAACATCGAAGCTACCGCTCTTGAAGAGAAGCTTGTCCGAGATGTCGATATAAATAACCCCCTTGTCGACCTTGATATTGATATCCTTGTCATCCATGTTGCCGATGGCGCCTTTCAGATTCATGACCAGGGCCATGTTGAGCGAATCCTTATGAGCCAGTTCAGCCTGGAGGTTCTGGATATACGTATCCTTTGCTCCGATATTGTCCAAAGATTTTTTGATGCTCTCTGCCTGGGAGTTGGAGATGACAGAAAGATCTTGCAGTTGTTTGAGGGTAGCGTCGTGATTTTGTTTCAGGAAATCGATCTGCTTGTTGAGGGCGTCGATCTGGTTTTGAAGGGCGGTACGCTTCGAAGCGTCGTCGGTGGTCAGGTCATTACAAGCCTTCAGGTCACCTGCTAATTTGGCGTTGGCGGCGGTTAAGGAGTCGATCTTTGCCTGCGCGGCCTTAAATTTCTTAGAGCTTACGCATGAGAATAAGAACACAGAGAGGACGGTGAAGAGCAAAGTTTGTTTAAGCTTCATAGTAATATCATTTTTTTGAAAAAAATTTATTCCTTCTGTGCGGGCTGTGCGTGTTAATGCTGCGGTCAGCTGGAATAATGGTGTCAAAGATAACCCAACAAACTAATATAAGATAATCTGTTGTGGCAAAAATTAGGCGAATTTGATGCCAAATTCATCGGCCCCGATCCCTATTTTATACAAGCGGACCGGGCAATGAGACAAAAACAGGGGGTTTTGCCGTCTTTCTGAGCTATTTGTATTGCCGCTAAAAGGCCTTGAAGCAAAGTCTGAGCCCCGGCGTTACATTCCTGAAGAGGTTGTTGAAATAGAAACAGGGTTGGAGCAGGATGCGGTTCCCGCGAAATTTGATCTCCCCGGCCGTCAGCCGCCAGCTATCCTTTTCGAAGAAATTCCCGCTTCGCCGGATAAAATAACCGAGGGAGATGTTCGTGTTCAGCCCGACGGGGGCGAGGGGGTCCTTCAGTGTCCCCGAGACATCGAAGGAATAATGAAAAACGAGGAGGTCGTTCCGGAAGGTTTGCAGTTGTCCCCGGGCGTCGGTACCAAAGAGGAACAGCGGCTCCCAATAGAGTCCGAATTCATGTACGAAGTCCTTCCTACGAAGTCCGATGGCGAATCCAAGGTCGACGGAGGGGGTCAGATAGTTCTTATAATTCTGTAAGGAGACGATGGACGACAGTTCGAGATAGTTATGCTCATGGTTTTCGTCTGACGAATAAATAGAATCCGGTTTGGCCGTGATCGATGGGTCTTGTTTCAAATAGGCCGGATGACCGGGTCTGGGGTTCCAGTCACCTGCCCATTTGTTGTTCTTATTAAGCGCCAGTTCCTGCATCTTCGTGTTGAGCCCTGTGGCGATCCAGCTATCCAGCCCGCTATAGCGGTTGAGGACGAGGGTGAGGCGGTTGAAACGATCCTTTTTCGCCGCCAGAAGGATATACACCGTATCCTGGCGCAAACGGAGAAGGCTGGGGTCACTTTCGCCAAGCAGGAAAGTGGATCCCTGCGAACGGGTCTCCCGGATGCGGACCATCTTTCGGCCGGCCGTGTCGATCCGATAATCGACGCGTTTCCCCGACAAGGGATCGGAAAGGGAGTCTTTAAACGGCTTCATGTCGCTAAGGAAGACGAGGAGGAGGGAGTCGAGATTCTGAAAGCGGCTCAGCTGAGAGTTTTCGGTCAGCTCCAATTCAAGGTAATTGCCTTTTCCCAGGTCGATGTGGACGGCGTTGACAATAGAATAGTGCGGCAGATCGAAGAAGGCGTCATCGGGCCCCGGTGTTGACTTGTTTGGTTGGGCACAGAGTGATACGGCCAGGCTCAGCAGCGGGCCGAGCAGGGCGCCTGTTTTTATGTACATGCTAGCGGTTTTGAGTGCTAAGATTTATTTCAATATGCAGCAGCGGGGGCTGCCGGTTGGTGGCCATTTCATGTGGGCGGGAGTGGCCGGGGTCCAGATCGTTAAGGTCGACGACCTTCCATTGCTTTTTCGGCGCCGGCTTTTGCGACGGGGCGGCTACCGGCGGCGGCGTTGTGGTGACCAGGACCGGCGCTGAGATGGTGATGATTGCGGGTTCGTTGGTCCCGGAGCGGGCGGGAAGCCGTCTGTTCACCGGCAGCCGCGAAAACAAGGTCCGGGCTGGCCGGGTACTTGCCAGTTGCATGGCCGATGGCTGGGGGGCAGCCGGCGGGGTGACCGTTGGCAGAATGGCGGTCCGAAGGGGTTGTGCCGCCCGGGACCGGGTGGGCGGGTTCGCGGCCAGGGGCGCCACCGGTCGCAGAAGGGGGTGGTTTTTCCCCGTTACCGGCCGGTCCTGGAAAAAGCGGACGGCGGGGATCAGCAGGATGAGGATGCAGGCGGCTGCCATGCGGTAGCCGAAGAGCCGGCGGCGCGGTCGATCGTTCAGCCGTTCGAACAGCTTATCCCAGGCGGCCTCCTTGTCGGCAAGCCCCTGTTCCGGGAGGGCGTCCGGCTGCCGGAGGCGCTTTCGCCAGGCGGCAAATTCATCGGGCATACGCTCATTGGGAATTTCATTTGATTCGTCTGACATAGTTTATCCCCCTTTGCAATAACATTTTTTGTAAGAATAGTCTGGCCTTGCTGAGCTGGGACTTCGACGTCCCTTCGGCGATGCCGAGCAGCTTTGCGATCTCCCGGTGCTCCATCCCTTCTATCACGTGAAGGTTGAATACGGTGCGGTAACCTTCGGGCAGCTGCACGATCAGATCGAAGATCTGGGCAGCCGACAGATCGGGCAAGGGTTCCACGGGATGGGCGAGCTCTTCCGCCGCTATCTCTGAAACCACCGAAAAAGCGTGGCGGCGGCGAAGGACCATCAGGCATTCGTTGACCATGATCCGCTTTATCCAGGCGTATAAGGCCGCCTCCCCCTGGTACCGGAATGCAGGCAGATGCGAAAAGAACTTGCAAAAGCCGTCAAGTAATACTTCTTCGGCGTCTTCCCGGCTTTTAAGATAGCGGCAGCAGAGAGCCATCATGGGATCGGCCAAATGGTCGAACAGCGCCTTTTGCGCTGCCGCATTCCCGCGGCGGGCATCTTCTATCTGTTCGGGTATGTTCATCCAACCTGTATAACTCCCTGAATGCAGTTTACGA
>Ga0210400_10003728_pt1 | contig 13407 bp, 13 predicted proteins | sample IncBWH26MmetaG_FD_155456 | JGI IMG/M metagenome (GOLD analysis project Ga0210400, IMG submission 155456) | Forest soil microbial communities from Barre Woods Harvard Forest LTER site, Petersham, Massachusetts, United States - Inc-BW-H-26-M | ecosystem: Environmental > Terrestrial > Soil >...
CGCATAACTGGCGTCGTACTGGTACATGGAAAAGGCGGAGATGAAGATCGCGCCGTCGACGCCGACCTTGTCCATCGCCGCCACCATCTCGTCGCCCGTAACGTGATCGGGCCAGTTCGGCACGCTGTGCCAGGGCCGCTTTGGCGTGTTCGCCTCATACACGTGGACCTGGGAATCGATCATGGTCATCGGGGACGCTCCTCTGTGCAAACCGAGTTTGGCTATCACGACAGGTTCGTGTCCAGAGGGCTCAGGCTTCGGATGCCGGCCGCCAGCCGCCATCAGCAGCGGAAACTGCAAAACCCCCGGAAGCAGTCGGTCCAGGCGCGGTTGTCGGCCCTGTCTGGGCGCGCAGCGGACTATAATGACATCGCTGCGTCGGCCGCCTCGGCGGCGCGCCGCCTCAGCAGGTCGTGTTCACGCCCGTTGCCCGCCAGCGCCGCGGCCGCTTCGAACGCGGCGTGCGCCTCTTCGTAACGCCCGAGCTTGTGGAGCAGGTCGCCTCGAACGCTCGGCAGCAGGTGATAGAATTTGAGCGTCGGCTCGCGCGCCAGCCGGTCCACGATCGGCAGCGCCGCTGCTGGGCCCTCGGCCATGCCGACGGCAACCGCACGGTTGAGGTCGATGATTGGCGAGCGCATCACCGCCCCCAGCTCCGCATAAAGTCCGGCGATGCGCGACCAGTCGGTATCACCCGCCGTCCTCGCCTGGGCGTGGCAGGAGATAATCGCTGCCTGGAGGGTGTAAATGCCGCCCGCTCCGCCGAGCTCGCGCGCTCGCCCAAGCGACTGCATCCCCCGGCGGATCTGGAGCTGATCCCAGAGGGCGCGGTTCTGGTCCAGCATGAGGATTGGCTCGCCCGCCAGGTCAGTACGCGCCGCCGTGCGCGAGGCGTTCAGCTCCATCAGGGCGAGCAGTCCATGGGCTTCGGACTCCAGCGGCGCGATGGAGGTGAGCACGCGACCCATGCGAAGCGCTTCATTGCAGAGCTGAGGACGCAGCCAGTCCTGGCCGCGCGCTGCAGTGTAGCCTTCGTTAAAAATGAGGTAGACGACCTCAAGCACCGAGGAGAGTCGCTCCGATAGCTCCTCGCCGCGTGGCGTCTCGTAGGCCAGCCCCGATTCCGAAAGAGTCCGCTTCGCGCGCGCGATGCGCTGGGCGATCGTCGCGTCTGGTACCAGGAAGGCCCTGGCGATCTCGTCGGTCGTCAGGCCGCAGATCATCCGCAGCGCCAGAGCCACGCGGGCCTCACGCGACAGCCGTGGGTGACAGGCGGTGAAGATGAGCCGAAGCAGCTCATCGCCGATGTCGTCGTCCAGGGCGGAGTCCAGATCAGGCATAGCCTGCTGCTCCTCCTCCATGTCCCAGGCGATCATCTCGTGCTTGCGATCGAGCATTCGGCCGCGGCGTAAATGATCCATGGCCCGATACTTGGCGGTCGCCATCAGCCAAGCGCCGGGTTTTTCTGGAACGCCTGTCGCGGGCCACCGCTCGAGGGCGGCCAACAGGGCTTCCTGCGTCAAATCCTCGGCCAGCGGCACGTCGCGCAGCATCCTCGCCAGGCTGGTGATCAGCCGGGGCTGCTCGATCCGCCAGACGGCCAGGATCGCGCGATGGGTGTCGGCGGCCGTCATGGCCGCCGACCGCGTCTGCCGACCCCTTGCGTCAAGGGCCGGCCTGGGCGAACGCGCGAATCTCGCAGGTTCCTTCCCAGCCCGGGAAGTAGTCCTTGTGCAGCTGCATGAACTCAGTCACCGCCGCCACGGCCTCTTCCTTGCCCTTCAGCTCGAAGATCGCGTAGCCGCCGATGACCTCCTTGGCCTCCACGAACGGACCGTCGAGGACGCTGAGCCGCCCGTCCGTGATGCGCACCTGCGCGCCCGTGGCGAGCGGCATCAGCGCGCCACTGTCGACCATGCGCCCGGCCTTGATCTCGCGATCTGCGAGCTTGTGCATCGCTTCCATGAATTTCGCAGGCGGCGGCGCAGTGTGGGCGGAGCTGACAATAAACATGAAACGCATCTGGGAACCCTCCTGAAGCGAGCCGCGGGCGCCATCGCCGCTGAACTGTCTCGCTGATTAGGTCGACGAACCAGCTCGCCGTGGATCGACATGCGCTTTGCATAAATTCGCACGCAGGCTCTAAAAACGGTGCGCGAGTGAACAGAGTCGATTGGCCAACCCGAATTGACGGCGACCGCCGTCCAACGCCGCGAGTTCCGTTGCCGCGTCAGTTTTGACGGCTGGGAGGCTACGCAAGCGGACACCCGTGGCCCTTCATGATTACCTGACCTAAGCGAGGGATCGCAGATCGGCGCGCAGACGGTTGGCATTAGCGCCGGCGAGGACCGGCTCGATCATCGCATGGCCATTTTCCCACGCCGGCAAGGCCGCGATCAGGTGCCTGCGGCCCGCCGCGGTCAACACAAGGCGGCGGGTGCGCCGATCCGCCGCGTCGACCCTGACCCTGACGAGCCGGCGACGCTCCAGCGGCTTCAGATTGGCGGTCAATGTGGTGCGGTCCATCGCCAGCAATTCCGCGACACTGCGGATGGTCGGCGGCTCGGGACGATTGAGCGACATCAGGATCGAGAACTGGCCGCTGGTCAAACCCGCCGGCCGCATCAGCTCGTCGAAATGTCGCGCCACGGCGCGCGCGGCCCGTTGCAGATGCAGGCAAAGGCAGGTATCGCGCACCTTGATCGTGGTCTCGAACGGCAAAGGTTCGTGATTTGACATGCACCCATTATGTTGATATCAACCTAATAGGTCAAGATGGTTGAGCAATGGCGACGGTCCGCTTTACCAGCGCGCTCGAACGCTTTCTCGCGGCGCCTCCCGCGCAAGTCGCGGCGGCGACGGTCGGCGAGGCGCTGGCGGCGGTGTTCGAGACGCGGCCGGCCTTGCGCGGCTATGTCCTCGACGACCAGGGCGCGGTGCGCCGCCATGTCGCGATCTATGTCGGGGGCGAAGCGGTGCGCGACCGCGTAAAGCTGAGCGATCCGATCGGCCCGGACGACGACATCTATGTGTTTCAGGCACTGACCGGCGGCTAGGGGAGAAGGGAATGGCAGAGCGGCTCCATGTCGGAACCCGCAAAGGATTGTTCGAACTGGCGCGTCGCGGCGGTGCGTGGGACATCGTCGAGACGCATTTTCTCGGCGATCCGGTCAGCGCCGTGCTGGCTCAAGGCGACACGATCTACGCCGCGCTCGATCTCGGGCATTTCGGCGCCAAATTATGGCGCCGCGACGGCGCCCGGGAGTGGCGCGAACTGGCGGTGCCGGCGTATCCATCGAAGCCCGAGGATGCTGGCGATGACCCGCATCCCTGGTCGCTCGGCAAGGTTTGGGTGTTGGAGCCGGGCGGCGTACCCGGACGGCTGTGGGCCGGCACAATGCCGGGTGGGCTGTTCCGCTCCGATGATGGCGGCAATTCCTGGTCGCTGAACGAGGCGCTGTGGCACATGCCCGAGCGCCGGCAATGGCAGGGGGTTGCGGGCGGCGAGCAGCCCGGCATCAGCACGGTGCTGATCGATCCGCGCAACCCCAAGGACATTCGCATCGGCGTCTCGACCGCGGGCGTCTGGGCCAGCACCGATGGCGGCGCGTCGTGGCGGATCATCAACGAAGGCATGTACAACGAGTACATGCCGCCGGAGCAAAAGGGCCTGCCGATCGCGCAGGACATCCACCGGCTGGCGTGCTGCGCGGCGCATCCCGAGATCATGTGGTGCCAGCACCATAACGGCGTCTTCCGCTCCGAGGACGCCGGCCACAACTGGCGTGAGATCACCGCCATCCGCCCGTCAAAATTCGGCTTTGCCGTCGTCGCTCACCCGCGCGATCCCGACACCGCCTGGTTCGTCCCGGCGGTCAAGGACGAGCGGCGCATCCCGGTCGACGGGAAAATCGTCGTCGCGCGCACCCGCGATGGCGGCAACAGCTTCGAGGTATTGCGCAACGGACTGCCGCAGCATCACGCCTACGATCTGGTCTGGCGGCACGCGTTGGCGGTCGATGCCAGCGGCGAACGGCTTGCCTTCGGCTCGACCAGCGGCGGGCTGTGGATCTCCGAGGATTGCGGCGACAACTGGACCACACCCGAGGCGCGGCTGCCGCCGGTCTCGGTCGTGCGGTTCGCGGATCATTGAGTCAAAGGGAACACAGCGACGAGATCCGCGGGTGTTCGAGGCGGAGGATGCCCGGCCTTCACGCGGAAACTCCGGGAAGCAGAAGAGCGCATGCGGATGAAGGCCGCAGCGCGGCAACGGTCATCAGCCTGCCGCAATGGCCGGTGATGATATGAGCGGTACACCAGCAACAAGGGAAAGCAGATGAAGCTGAATCCATACCTGAGCTTCGACGGCAATTGCGCGGCGGCCTTCCGGTTCTACGAAAAGGTCCTCGGCGGCAAGCTCGCCATGATGATGACTTACGGCGAGTCGCCGATGAAAGACCAGACACCGGCCGAATTGCGCGACAAGGTCATGCACACCCGGCTGATTGCCGGCGACCTCGTGCTGATGGGCTCGGACGCGCCGCCGGGCCGTTATCAAAAAGCCCAGGGGATCACGGTGGCGCTTGGCGTCGACAGCGCCGCGGAGGCCGAACGCGTGTTCCACGGCCTGGCGGAGAAGGGCTCGGTCGAGATGCCGATCGCCGAGACGTTCTGGGCCGTTCGTTTCGGCATGCTGACGGATCAGTTCGGCACGCCATGGATGGTCAACTGCGAGAAGCCGATGACTTGACGTCTGGCTCCCGTCGGCCAGGGATTTGGCGCCGATTGCTACGGACGTCATTCCGGGATAGTCCGAAGGGGGCCTGGGTCCGGAATGACGTTCGAATGAGCGATGACGCAGAACATCTACGACGACGACGAATTCTTCGAAGGCTATAGCCGGCTGCCCCGTTCGGTCGAGGGATTGGACGGGGCGCCGGAATGGCCGGCTCTGAGGGCCATGCTGCCGGACCTGCCGGGCCTCAGGGTCCTCGATCTCGGCTGCGGCTTCGGCTGGTTCTGCCGCTGGGCGCGGCAGCAGGGGGCAGCGCAAATTCTCGGCATCGATGTCTCGGAAAAGATGCTGGCGCAGGCCCGAGCGACCACGCAGGACAGCGCGATCGCCTACACCCGCGCCGACATGGAGCAGCTCAGCCTGTCGCCGGGGTCTTTCGACCTGGTGTACAGCTCGCTGGCGCTGCACTACGTCGAAAACCTCGACCGGCTGATGGCGGAGGTTCACCGCTCGCTGGTACCGGGCGGCAGCCTTGTCTTCTCGGTCGAGCACCCGATCTTCACCGCGCCTGTCGAGCCCGGGTGGTCGACCGATGCCATGGGCCGCAGGATTTGGCACGTTGACTCTTATCTGAACGAGGGGCCGCGCTCGACGGATTGGCTGGCCAAGGGCGTCATCAAGCAGCACCGCACGCTGGCGACCTATCTGAACCTGCTGCTGCGGCGCGGCTTCACGCTCTGCCATGTCGAGGAGTGGGGTCCGACCGAGGAACAGATCGCCGCGCATCCCCAATGGGCCGGCGAGCGGCAGCGCCCGCCATTCGTGCTGATCGGGGCACGGCGGTAGAAGCCGGCACACCCAAGAGCAGGTATTCGCCAGAGCTGTTTTCGCGTGCTACGGTTCCAATTGGCAGCGAGACGGGATCAACCCGTCGCAATGCCCAGAACAGGGAAGCCGGAGCGTGATGCCGCGATCCCGCGGCCAATCCGGCTGGGAGGCGGAAATGACGCGGAAACTGCGCCTGTGCACGGCAGTCGGTGCAGGACTGCTTGCGCTTGCGATCGCGCATGCGGCGGCCGCCCAGAAGCAAGGCGGGATCCTCAAATCCTATTCGATCGACAGCCCGGCGAGCATGTCGATCCACGAGGAAGCGACCGTCTTCGCGGTGCGTCCGGCGATGGGCGTCTTCAACAACCTCGTGATGTACGACCAGCAGGTGAAGCAGAACAGCATGCAGTCGATCGTCCCCGAGCTTGCGGTGAGCTGGGCATGGGACGAAGAGAGCGGCCGCAAGCTGACCTTCAAATTGCATCAGGGCGTCAAATGGCACGACGGCAAGCCCTTCACCGCCGCTGACGTCAAATGCACCTGGGACATGCTGCTCGGCCGCACCAGCGACAAGCTGCGCGTCAATCCGCGCAAGGCATGGTACCGCAATCTGGACGAGGTCACCACGTCAGGCGATTACGAGGTGACGTTCGTGTTGAAGCAGCCGCAGCCGGCCTTCGTCGCGCTGCTCGCCTCCGGCTTCTCCCCGGTCTACCCCTGTCATGTGCCGGCGAAGGACATGCGGCAACGGCCGATCGGCACCGGCCCGTTCAAATTCGTCGATTACAAGCCGAACGAGTCGATCAAGCTGGCGCGGAACCCCGATTACTGGAAACCGGGAAAGCCGTATCTCGACGGCATCGAGTACACGATCATCAAGAACATGTCGACGGCGATCCTGACCTTTGTGTCGGGCAAGCTCGACATCACCTTTGGCGGGGTGACGGTGCCATTGGAGAAGCAGATCAAAGAACAGGCGCCGCAGGCAATCTGCGAGACGAACCCGACCAATGTCGGACGCAACCTGCTGATCAATCCCGAACCGGCGCCCTTCAATAACCGCGAGCTGCGCCGGGCGATGGCCCTGGCATTGGACCGGCAGGCCTTCATCGACATCATCACCGAAGGCAAGGGCAACACCGGCGGCATCATGCTGCCGCCGCCCGAGGGCGTATGGGGGATGCCGCCCGAGGTACTGCAGACGCTGCCGGGCTATGGTCCGGATGTGCAGAAGAACCGGGCGGAAGCGCGCGCCATCATGCAGAAGCTCGGTTACGGACCGGACAAGCGGATCAGCGTCAAGCTGGTGACCCGCGACATCCCGCCCTACCGCGATCCCGCCGTCATTCTGATCGATCAGTTGAAGCAGGTGTATATCGACGCCGAATTGGAGCCGATCGACACGACGCAATGGTACCCCAAGATGAACCGCAAGGACTTCACCGTCGCGCTCAATCTGACCGGCAACGGCATCGACGATCCCGACCAGGCATTGTACGAAAATTACGTGTGTGGCGCCGAAGGGAACTACAACGGCTATTGCAGCCCCGAACTCGACAAGCTGATCGATCGGCAATCGATGCAAAGCGATCAGCAGAAGCGCAAGGAGCTGGTCTGGGAGATCGAACGGAAACTGGCCGAGGACGGCCCGCGCCCGATGATTTTCTACGCGCCGGCCGCAAACTGCCATTACCCCTACGTCAAGGGCCTGACGATCATGGCCAACAGCATTTACAACGGCTGGCGGATGGAGGACGTCTGGCTGGATAGATGATGCCAGTAAAAGCCGACCATGCTACCGTTGCCCTATGACGATTAGGATCATCGATGTCATCCCGGCTGGGGACAGCAGCGAGACCGCCCAGGATTCGGAACCCAGCATTGCGGTCGACCCGGCCGATCCGACGCAGATCATTGCCGGTTCGTTCAGCACCTCGACCTCGTTTTTTCTGACGCTCGACGGCGGGACCACCTGGTCCCATTACGACGATCTTTCCACTCAGGACAAGTCGCTCGCCTGGAAAACCGACGGCTCGGGCTTCCTGACCGAGACGATGACGCTGAATTCCGATCTGGCGACCTATGCCGGCACGGTATCTAGCAGCGGCTTCGGCACCGCGATCAATACCTATGCGCCGGCCAACCCGGACGATCTTGACCAACCGTGGATCCGGACCGGGCCCTTCAACCACGTCTATGTCGCCTACAACAATCTGAACAATTATCCGGCCGGCAACACCGCGTCCGTCAATGTTTCGACCGACGGCGGGGCGACCTACACCACGACGGTGATCGACCGGATTGGCGGCGCCGAGGGCCAGGACGCCCCGGCGGTGCGGCTCGATGTCAGTGGCAGCCGCTCCTATGCGATTTTCACGCGCTGGAACACGCTCGTCGAAGATGACGCCAACGGGGCTCGCTACGGATCGCAGGTCGTCGTGGTCCGGTCGGATGATGGTGGCGCGGATGGGTTCACGGCGCTGGGCTCAGGCGGCGACGGCACCGTCGTGGCGAACACGACATCGGTTTTCGCCAACACCTCCGACACCCCCTTGACGCTGGGCCGCGAGCGCATCGCAGGCGGCGATTCGGCGATCGCGATCGATCCCAACAACGCCGATCACGTCGTTGTCGCCTATCTGGACGCGCCAGGGGCGAACGGTTCGGGGTTGATGCAGCTGGTCGTCGCGGAATCGACCGATGGCGGCGTGAATTGGACGACCAAATACACCACCGATTCGGCGACCCGCTCGGCCCAGCCGGGCCTCGCGATCCTCGACAATGGCACGATCGGCCTGCTCTACGACAACTATGATCCTACAACCAACAAGCTGTCGCAGCACCTGCTGAAGACCAGCGACGATTTCGCCAGCACGACCGACACCGTCCTGGCCACCGAAAAGAACGCCGCGGCGCCATTCGATTTCCATCCTTATCTCGGTGATTTCTTCGACCTGCACGCCGTTGGGAACACCTTCTACGGTACCTTCAGCGCCTCGAACGACGACGATGGCACCAACGCCAGTTTCCTGAACCTCAGTCTGGATCGCGACTTCACCGGCACCCCCGGCACGTCCAATTTCCAGCTGACCAACGGCGTTGGCGGTTCAGTGTCGTTCTCGATCGACCCGTTTCTGTTCATCGACGACGGCAGCGCGAACCCGTGCTACTGCCGCGGCACGTTGGTCATGACCGAGCAGGGCGAAGTGCCGGTCGAGCGGTTGCGGATCGGCGACCGGGTGATGACCGGATCGCGCGAGGCACGGCCGATCAAATGGATCGGGCGGCGCAGCTATTCCGGGCGCTTTGCGCTCGGGCAGACCCAGATCCTGCCGATCTGCATCACGGCGGGAGCGCTCGACGACGGCGTGCCGCGGCGCGATCTTTGGATCTCGCCCAATCACGCGATGCATCTCGAAGGCGTGCTGATCGAGGCGAAGGACCTCGTCAACGGCGTTTCGATCTATCAGGCGGAGACGGTCGATCAGATCGAATACTTCCATATCGACCTCGATAGCCATGATCTGATCATCGCCGAAGGCGCGTGGTCGGAGAGCTTCATCAACGATGACAACCGCGGCCTTTTTCACAACGCGTACGAGTACCGGGCGCTCTACCCGGATATGCAGGGGATGCCGGCGCAATACTGCGCACCGAGGCTGGACAGCGGGATCGAGGTCGAGCGGGCACGGCGGAAGATCGCCCGGCTCGCCGGGCTACACGCACCGGCCGAAGCGCCATCGATCGGGGCGCTGCGCGGCTGCATCGACATGATCTACCCGCACCGGCTCGGCGGCTGGGCGCAGAATGTCGAGCAACCCGATGCGCCGGTCTGCCTCGACATCCTGGCCGGTGGGCAGTCGATCGGCCAGGTGGTGGCGAACCGCTACCGCGCCGACCTCGAACATGCCGGCATCGGCACCGGCGACCATGGCTTCGAGTTCGTGCTGCCGGCGGGTCTCGTGGTCACGGCCGAGGTCCTTACGGTGCGCCGGACCTTCGACGGCGTAGCTTTGGAATTATCCGGCCCGCTCAAACGAAAACTGCACCGTGGACTGGACGTGGCCTAGACCGGTGAAGGCACAATGAACGGTCGAATGGCGCGCGTGAAATCCTCTTCGGTCGAGCGATGCTCGATGAGCCGAATGATTTCGTCGGCCCATCTTTGCGCATCGTCGACCGCCAAATCGTACCCGTTGAGACGGAGAAAATGCCACATCGCCTCGAAAGCCGTGCGCTTGTTTCCCTGTTCGAATGCGTGTGCTCGGGCAATACCGGCCATCAGGGCCACGGCTAGCACAAGAATGTCTTCTTCGCCGAATGCAAAAAAGTTCTGAGGGCGCGCGAGCGCGCTTTCCAACAATCCTCTATCGCGGAGGAAATGGCGCTCTCCGGTCTCCTCGACCTCAAACAGATTGTGCTCGATCACCGCCTCGATTGGCAGCCATGCCGGCTCATTTGGCAAGGGCGGCTCGGATCTTGGGAAATCTCGCCATAAACTCGCGGCTTAGCGCTGCGTGATCGATTTTGTCGGTAACCGGACGGGCCCGCAGTACCTCGCCTGCTGTGGTGCCCCGTTCTGCGAGTTGCCTTACCAGCATTTTGTGTAAGCCGTTGTAGAATTCCAGCCAACCTTCAAGGATGCCAAGACCGTCGCGAACCAATTCCTCGACCTCTGGCTCCAATGCGTCATCGGGAGTGAGTAGCCCTCTCAACGCTTTGATGACAGGGGCGAACTGCTCGGTAGTGATCCTCGTCTTTTCTTTGGCCTCATCGGCGTATTGCGTAAGCGCATCGGCGTGGAGGTCATTGGGTGCAGGTTGTTCGAAGTGTTGAGCCAACCATTCGGTCGCTTTCGCCAGTTCCGCGCGGTCCTGTTTTGCCTGTTTGCGCAGTTTTACAAGCTGCTTGCGCTCGTGAAATTTCGCCTCAAGCTCTCGCAGCTCGATTGGCGAGCTACACCCGCCTAGTGCAGACAGGAGGCGCGGGGAAGCTGAGAAATCTGGCCTAGCGGAGAGACGAGCGGGCATGTGGCTCATTAATTCGGGCGATTTTGGTAGCATGTGCTGCTTGGGACCGCCAATCGCAAGAGTCGCTCAGTCTGCCGCTAGCTTTTGCGGCCGCACGAATTTCTCGCGCATCGTGACGAATTCCTCGGCGGCGCTGGGGTGGATGCCGACCGTCTGGTCGAACATCCGCTTCGAGGCACCGCATTTGACGGCGATTGCGAGGCCCTGGATGATTTCCGGCGCGTCCACCCCCAGCATGTGGCAGCCGAGCACCCGGTCGGTCTTGCCGTCGACCACCAGCTTCATGAAGGTGCGCTCGTCGCGGCCGGACAAGACGTTTTTCATCGGCCGGAAGCGCGCGCTGTAGACGTCGACATCGTCGCCGTATTGCTGGCGCGCCTGCTCCTCGGTCAGGCCGACCGTGCCGATCGGTGGCTGGCTGAATACCGCGGTCGGCACGTTCTCGTGGTCCATCTTGACCGGATTGTCGTTGAACAAGGTCTCGGCGATCGCGCGGCCCTCGCCGATCGCGACCGGCGTCAGGTTCAGGCGGTCGGTGACGTCGCCAACCGCGTAGATGCTGGGGATGCTCGACCGCTGCCATTCATCGACCAGCACCGCGCCTTTCTCGTCGGTCTTGACCCCGATTTCGCCGAGGCCGAGGCCTTTCGTGTTCGGGCCGCGCCCGGTCGCGTACATGACGAGATCGGCCGAGATTTCCTGGCCGATCGTGGTGAACACCGAATAGCCCTCGCGCGGCGCCTTCTCGATACGCGCGACGTGGGTGCGGGAATGGATTTCGATGCCGCGTCCACGCATCTCCTGCGCCAGGGCGACGCGCAGGTCGTCGTCGAAGCCGTAAAGCAAATCCTCGCGCCGGATCATCTGGACGACTTCGCTGCCGAAGCCGCGGAAGATGCCGGCGAACTCGACCGCGATGTAGCCGCCGCCGACGATGACGATCTTGCGCGGCAGGCTCGGCAGGTCGAGCGCCTCGTTCGATGAGATTACATGCTCGATGCCCGGGATGTTCGGCACGGTCGGATGCCCGCCGGTGGCGATCATGATGTTCTCGGCGGTGTAGTGGCGCCCGGCGACCTCGATCGTGTGCGGGTCGGTGAGAACGCCGCGCCCCTCGATGATCTCGACGCTGCTGTTCTTCAGCATGTTGATGTAGATCTGCTCCAGGCGGGCGAGTTCCTTGTCCTTGGCGGCGATCAGGCTGGGCCAGTCGAAGCTGGGCGGCGCGACGCTCCAGCCGAAACCGGCCGCGTCGGCAAAGGCGTCGGCGAATTGCGCGCCGTAGACCAGCAGCTTCTTCGGCACGCAGCCGCGCAGCACGCAGGTGCCGCCGATCCGGCCCTCCTCGACGATCGCCACCCGCGCGCCATAGCTGCCGGCGCGGCGCGAGCCGGCGACGCCGCCCGAGCCGGCGCCGATCGTGATCAGGTCGAAATCATAGCGCGGCATTGCCGATTCACTCCGTGATCCTGGGTTGCTCTCGCTTCTGGTTGGCACAACCGGGCGCCCGCCGCAAGCGGTGCCATTACCCGCGCCGCAGGGCGGCGGGTTCGCCCGGTACCGGCCAGAAGATCTTGCCGAGGTAGCGCCGGTCGAGATGTTCGATCTCGAGAAAGGCGGCGTTTTCCCGAGCCGGCTTGTAGGCGCGGAAATATTGCATGATGCCGAGCGTCGCCGCGCTTTCGAGCGGCCCGAACAGGCGCGCGCTCGGCGACGCGAAATCGGGCTCCGCTGCCCAGCGCGCGAGCTGCGCGGCGGTCAGGAAGAAGCAGCCGGCATGCGGGTTGTCGACCCGCTGAAACGCAATCCGCTGGCCAAACGCCGTCGCCGCGATATGCCGTTCTTCCTCGGCCTGCTGCAATGCCGGGCTGATGCTGGCATCGTGCAGATTGCCGTCGATGTAGAGCTTGAACGGCGAGGGGTCGTCGAGCAGCTCGAAGCGGTTGGGCTGTAGCACCGCGTCATCGCCGAATTCGGCGTTGAACCAGGCGAGCTTCGCAAAGAACAGAGCGTCGGCAAGGCGCAGATCGTCTTCCAGATAGGCGAAGTAATCATAGCGGCCGAGCCCGCTGCGCAGCACCTTGTGGCACTCGAAACCGAGATAAGGCGCCTCGGCATTGGTGCGGATGTGGTTGAAGAAGCAGCCTTCGAGGTCCGGCACCAGGTGGCTGTCGCCGGTCGTGCACAGCGCGATCGTGATCGACGCCGACAGGTCGGGATTGGCGCCGTGGATGCGCACCCCCTCGCGCCCATCGATCAGCCCTTGCGACTCGGCAAAATTCTGCTGCAGGCTCGCCAGGCACAGCCGGACGGCGTGCGCCCGCATCTCCGCCAGACCGCTCTCGGAGCCGTGCCCTCCGGTGCCCTCCCTGGCGAAATAATGCGGTATCGCGAACAGAATGCGCATCAGGGACGGCGTCCTCGGCGGGTCCGGCCGCTCGACGCCCTCGTTGCAAAGGACATCGGGCGGGCCCGATTCCGTCTCGTCAGCGGTCGATGCCGCCCAGGCACAAATACTTCACCTCGAGGTAGTCCTCGATGCCGTATTTCGAGCCTTCGCGGCCGATGCCGCTTTCCTTCATGCCGCCGAACGGCGCGATCTCGGTCGAGATGATGCCCTCGTTGATGCCGACGATGCCGTATTCGAGCGCCTCGGCGACGCGCCAGACGCGGCCGATGTCGCGGCTGTAGAAATAGGCGGCGAGACCGAACTCGGTGTCGTTCGCCATGCGGATCGCCTCGTCCTCGGTCTTGAAGCGGTAGAGCGGCGCGACCGGGCCGAAAGTTTCCTCGCGGGTGATCATCATGTCGGTC
>Ga0210400_10003729_pt1 | contig 13406 bp, 12 predicted proteins | sample IncBWH26MmetaG_FD_155456 | JGI IMG/M metagenome (GOLD analysis project Ga0210400, IMG submission 155456) | Forest soil microbial communities from Barre Woods Harvard Forest LTER site, Petersham, Massachusetts, United States - Inc-BW-H-26-M | ecosystem: Environmental > Terrestrial > Soil >...
TCTTCATGCCGCGCTTGGCGAAGCGTTCTTCGAGCTTCGCGATGAGCTCGGGATCACGTAGCAGTTTCAAACCCAGCGCATCGGCCACCGCTTCACGCGTCAAATCATCTTCAGTCGGACCGAGGCCGCCGGTGAAAATGATGACGTCGGAACGCCGCATGGCGAGTTTGGCGGCCGCAGTCAATCCTTCGGCGTCGTCGCCCACTATGCACTTGAAGCGCACTTCAACGCCCAGTTCGTTAAGTTTCTCGGTTAGGTAAAGCGAATTCGTGTCCCGGCGATGGGGAGTAAGCAACTCAGACCCAACCGCGATGATCTCGGCGTTCACGAGTAAAAGTGTAAATGATCTAACGTAGCGACAGCCGCCCTCGGCTGTCCAGACGAGCAAAGCTCGCCTAGTTTTCAGTTTTTGCTCGACGGGTACCTTTAAGGGAGTTGCGAGGCTTCGCCTCGCGGGACAGCCGAGGGCGGCTGTCGCTACGTTTTTCCTGGTTGCTGCTGCGTCATGCAGTGCAGCGCGCCGAATCCCCAGATCAAATCGCCGGAATAGATCGGTACTATTTCGCGGGTCGGGAACAACTCCGCGAGCGTGTTGAGCGCAATGCGATCATTCGGATCGTTGAAGACCGGCGCCAGCACGGCGCCATTCGCAATATAAAAATTGGCGTAGCTGGCTGGCAACTGGCGGCCTTCGAACACCACCGGACGCGGCATGGGAATTTCGACGATCTCGAGCTTCTGTCCATCGGATGTGCGCGCGCTTTTCAGACGGCCTAGATTTGCGTGGAGGGCCGCGTAATTGTCGCTCCGTTCATTCTGGTCAATCATCGTCACCACGGTATCGGGAGCGACAAAGCGGGTGATGTCGTCGACGTGGCCGTGAGTGTCGTCGCCGGTGATGCCGCTGTCGAGCCAGATGACAGACTGCACACCAAAATACTCGGCGAACATCTGCTCATAGGCTGCGCGATCCATGGGCGGGTTGCGTTGTTGAGTCGTAGACAGCAGGCATTCCTCAGTGGTGACTAGAGTGCCGCAGCCGTTGACGTCGATCGATCCGCCTTCCAGCACGACGCGGCGTTTCTTGCTGAACGGCCGCATAACGCGAGCGCCCGCGTCCTGCGCCATGCGCTCGCCAACCTCTTCGTCAAACTCGTAATTCGGATACTTGGCCCAAGCGTTGAACTGGAAATGCAGAGCGAGCAGTCCGGAATCTGCCTGATCGGCGGGCGGCGTCAGGAAGATGCAGCCGGAGTCGCGCGTCCACACGCGATCGGTGCGCCAGCGGTGAAAGCAGACATTATCGGCGAGCGCATCAGAGAGAGCGCCCGCTTTTTCGAGCACCGTCCGCGCGCGCTTTTCCCAACTCGCATCATTGACGATCAGGTCCACACGCTCGTGCCGTGCGAGGTTGCGGACGATCTCGGCATGGACCCATGGGATCGGTTCGAACTTGCCCGGCCAGTCGCCGCGAAAATGCGGCCAGGCAAGCCACGTGGATTCATGCGGCTCCCATTCGGCGGGCATGCGGTATCCCCGTGCTGCGGGGAGAAGTTTGGCGCGTGTGGCGGATGGTCGGGCCATTGTTCGCCTCGTCACTTTCCGTCGAGCATGCGGCTGGTGATGGGAGCGTAACTGTCGATGCGGCGGTCGCGGAGAAAGGGCCAGTTGCGGCGAATGTCTTCCAACTGATGTAGGTCGACTTGGCCGAACAGAATTTCTTCCTTGTCGTGGGAAGCCTCCGCAAGCACACGCCCGAAGGGGTCACAGAAGAACGAGCCTCCCCAGAATTCAAGGCCTTTGCCAGGCACCGAATTGCCGCGTATGTCACCGGTCTCGAAGCCGACACGATTCACCACGCCGACATAGACTCCGTTGGCGATTGCATGCGCCCGCTGTATGGTGCGCCAGGCGTCATGTTGCGCCTCGCCGAATTCGGCCTTCTCCGCAGGATGCCATCCGATGGCCGTGGGGTAAAAAAGAATGCTCGCTCCCTGCAATGCCGTGAGGCGCGCTCCTTCGGGATACCACTGGTCCCAGCAGACAAGCGTGCCGAGCTTTCCGGCGGACGTGTCGAAGGCTTTGAAGCCGAGATCGCCGGGAGTGAAATAATATTTTTCATAGTAAAGCGGATCGTCGGGAATGTGCATCTTGCGGTAGATGCCGCCGAGCGCGCCATCCGAATCGAAGATCGCGGCCGTGTTGTGATAGAGGCCGGGCGCGCGCTTCTCGAAGAGCGACGCGATCAGCACGACTTTATTCTGACGGGCCGCGTCGGCGAGCTTCTCCGTACCCGCGCCGGGGATCGGTTCCGCGAGATCGAACAGAGCTGCGTCTTCGCGCTGGCAGAAATACTGCGTCTGGAAGAGCTCGGGCAGACAGACGACGTCGGCTCCCCTTCGCGCCGCCTCCGCCACGCGATCGAGCGCCTTGGCGAGATTGTCGGCAGGCTCGGGGCCGCACGACATCTGGATCAACGCGATGGTGAACTTGTCTGGCACTTTGACTCCCAGAATTCCACAATTTCTGAACGGTATTTCTGTATGTAACAAGACTGCGTTAGTTCAACACGCGTTCTAGGATATCAAAGTGCTCGATGCGGGCGTGAATGTTACGACACCGTGAAAGCTAGTCGCCGCGATTCTCTCACTTCTAGTAAATTGTTTCTTCGGTCAAAATCGGTTTCTCATTCTGGAGGCTTGTCCCTTGAAGCAGAAAAATGTTGCGAAGCACGGCAGTCATCACGCTGGCGATCACGAGGAGGGCGCGGGGATCGACCGCAAGCTGCACGATCCGGTTGCCGACCGTCTGATTCCGCTGGAGCCGCTCGACCTCGGCAAAATTCATTCCATCGACGACCTGGTGCGCGCGATGTCGAAGACGGCGTTTACCGGCCGCCAGCTCGGCGAGGCTGCCGATGTGCTGGAGGCAATGGCGCGCGACAAAGAATGCTTTGTCGTGATGACGCTCGCTGGCGCGATGACCGTGGCCAAGCAGGGACTGGTGATTGCCGAGTTGATCGATCGCGGCATCGTGAATGCCATTGTTTCCACCGGAGCTCTAATGGCGCATGGGCTAGTCGAAGCGACCGGGCGCGCTCATTTCCGGCACAACCCCGAGCTGAGCGACGAGGAACTCTACGAGGCCGGATACAACCGCGTCTATGACACGCTCGAACCCGAGCAGAATCTCGACGACGTAGAGCGCGTGATGGCCGCGGTGTTTGGCGGCTGGGACTCGAACGAAGTGATGTGCTCATATAAGTTGAACCGCGCGATCGGGGCGTATCTAGCGAAGCGCGCTAAAGGAGAGCGCGGCATTCTGAAGTCTGCCTACGAGAATAATGTTCCGGTGTTCGTTCCCGCGTTCTCCGACTCGGAGCTCGGCCTCGATTACGCGCTGACCAACCGTGAGCGTGACAAGCAAGGGAAGCCGCGATTCCGTTTCGATCCCTTCGAAGACCTGGAGCACTTTGCGACGACGTTGCTGAGTCAGAAGCGCCTGGGAATTTTCACCATCGGCGGCGGCGTTCCGCGCAACTGGTCGCAGCAGTTTGGGCCGTTCATCGAATTGCGTCACCGCCGGGGCGGGGAAGACCTGCCGCTGAAGCGCTATCACTATGGGTTGCGCATCTGCCCGGAGCCGGTGTACTGGGGCGGACTTTCGGGCAGTCCGTATAGCGAGGCAATTTCCTGGGGCAAGTTTGTGCCTCCGTCGGAGGGCGGAAAGTTTGGGGAAGTTTTTGTGGATGCCACAGTGGGGCTGCCGGTGATCGTAGCGGCCGTGCTGGAGCGGCTGAAGAGGAAACCGGCCGCGAAAAAGACGGTAACCCAAATCGCAGGGTAGAGACGCGGCTTGCCGCGTCTCCGGCAGCGGAGTGGGGTCCCGCAGCCCCTGAAGGGGCATCTAGCCCGGAGACCCTACGGTATCGCCTGAAGCGATGCTCTGATACGAACCTTGAGCTGATTGGCAGCCTGAGACCCGGCTAGCCGCGTCTCTGCGGCGGAATCATAATCAGGCAGCTCAATTAATCGAAGATCAAGACTGCCGACGCGATCACCGTCGTCCACAGCCCGCGTTTATCGCCTACTGCCGATTGCGTCACGTTGGCGGTGCGGACGATCTTGTTCGAGATTCGATAAATCTCCTTTTTCTCGTCCCACGATCGGTCGGAATCAAACTCCACGTTCAGAGTAGTGGCCAGCATTTCGGCGGCAAGTTCTTCCGCGTAGTCTCCGGCGGCGTCTTCGGTCTCGCCGAACGAGTGGTGCTCGCTCAGATATCCGTAGGTGTTGCGGTCAGCAGGGATGGCGACGCCGATCGACGAGGCCAGCAGGCGGTGGGGCTCGTGCGTTGAGTTTTCGGCAACCACTGAAAATACGACTTCCCCGGGGTGCAGATACTTAAGTCCCTGCGAGCGCGGGACTAGTTTGCAGTTGGGCGGAAAGATGGAAGAGACACGCACCAGGTTTTGCGCCGCGATGCCGGCGTCGCGCAAGGCGAGTTCGAAAGAGGTGAGGCGTTCCCGATGTTTCCCCACTCCTTTGGTGAAAAAAATCTTCTTGGGGACCATGTCCTTGCCCAATTCAGTTTCCTCCAGGAAATTTTGAGTTGAGCGGCAAATCTAACACAGCGATTTGTGAAGATTGTATGAAAAAAATGAGGAGGATCTGGAGATGGCCTCTCAACCGTCCGCGTGGTGCCTCTGCGACCCGGCGCCTGAAGCCGTGAAACGGCAACTGCTTCGCGTTTCGTGGACCGCAATCGGGCCGAAAATCAAGCCCGCGATAAGCTACTTTTCAACCGCGAAACGACTCGAGGAATGCGCCGTGGGCGAACCAGGGCGTCTTCTCTTGTAATTCTTATGCCGCTTCTTTCGTGACCAGGGAATGCGCGGAATCTCTAGTCTGCGATCCCACAATCCTCATTTCGTGCCAGTCATAGCGGAATTCTTTCCCGCAGTCCAGGCACGCGACATAGGTTCCGGTGCGCTGAGCCGTCGGATTGCGACGCGACCCGGCGCGCACCGTAATGGGAAAACTGTAGCGAGCGTGCCGGCAGCCAAATATTGCGTCCATCAACCTCGTAAACATAGGGTGCGACCTCCACAGATTACAGCGACGAAGCTGGCTCATCCCCTTCGCCCTAATGTTAAGACGAGCTCTAACTCTAACTACTTAGATTCCAGTAGTTAGGAAAAGGTTCGCGGCCAACTGATGGCACCGCAGGCACACTTATAGTGCTCCGGAATGAAGCACTTGCGGTTCAAAGGAATAACAAAGATCTCTGTCGCATGCCGCGATCACGTTTGACGCAGGGATTCGCGAGTAGTTAAATAGGCCAGCGCGGGTAGGTTTTCACTCTCCAGGAAGCGGAGCTCGGCTATGTGGGCAGCAGCGACGATGCTGACGGCAATTCTGCTGTCAAATGCTTTGACTATCGGATGTGGCGGAGGAAACAGTGGTGGTGGCGGCGTGAGTCCCGCCCAATCACCGACCGTCTCCTCTACAGCCGCACAGAATGGTGCCGTGATCGTGAGTCTGGCCTCCTCGACCCCTGGCGCAGCCATCTACTACACGGTCAATGGGAGCACGCCGAGCACATCTTCTCAGCAATACCTGGCACCCTTTTTGGTGGCGTCGAACCTCACCCTCAAGGCGATTGCTACGGCTGCGGGCAGAGCAGACAGCGCCGTCACCAGCCAGAGCTTCGCGCCCAACATCCCCTCGGGGACGCTGGTCTGGAGCGACGAGTTCACTAACTCCACCGGCGTGGCGGCGGCGCCCGATCCCAAATTCTGGACGTACGATACCGGCAACAGCGGTTTTGGCAACAACGAGCTGGAGACTTACTGTGCTTGGGGTGCGTCCGCTGCTCCATGCAGCACAGCGAATCCCAGCGCATTCGTCGGCACAGACGGCTATTTGCATATCGAGGCGCAGCAACCCTCAGTTGGGGTGTACACTTCGGCGCGCTTGAAGACTCAGGGCCTGTTCAGCTTTCAGTATGGCCGGTTTGAGGTGCGGGCGCAGGTACCGGAGGCCCAGGGTTTTTGGCCGGCGGGATGGCTGCTGGGCAACAACATCACCACCGTTGCCTGGCCAGCCTGCGGCGAACAGGACGTGCTGGAACGCGTCAATGGGGCAAGCACGCCGGATTGGAATGAGGGCTCCATTCACGGGACGGGCTTCATCGGCTCGTCGGGATTGGGCACCCTCTACCACTTTCCCAGCGGGCAGACCGCAGCCGGGTGGCATACCTACGGCATGATCTGGTCAAACGGCACGGTGGCGTTCTACGTCGATGATCCCACCCAGCCGTACGTCACTTACACAACGTCAAGCATTCAAGGCTTCAATGGCGCGGTTTGGCCATTTGACGCCGGACAAAGCAATTTCATCATTTTGAACCTGGCCATCGGCGGGGATTGGCCCGGACCGCCGAACGGATCGACTCCGTTCCCGTCTGAGATGTTGATTGACTACGTGCGGGTCTACACGAACTAAGAAGGAGGAGCGACCTGGTCGCTCAACTGCTCTGCGGCCCCGACTTTTTGTGCTCTGAACACTTGGTCATGATGGCCGAGCGCAGCCGCGTGCGCAGATCGTCGGGCAGCTCATAGAGCTCCGAGTCGCGGTAGATTTCGATGGTTTTGCGAGTCGTATCGCAGACGACGTAGCAGTTGTGGCACCACGCCAGATGGTCGTCAAGTTCGGACTTGGTCCGGGCGTCCAGCACGCCGTCAAGATAGTTGGTTAGCTCGTTTAGAAATTCAGAACACTTCACTGGTCGCCATCTCCACTTGCCCTTTTCTGAAAGAAACGGTTCAGCCGCTCGCGCAATTGCAGACGCGCTCGCAGCAACCGCGATTTCACCGCCGGGATGCTCAGCTCCAGCGCTTGAGCCGTCTCTTCCGTCGAGAGGCCTTCCACGTCTCGGAGCACGAACACCGTTCGGAATCCCGCCGGCAACCCCTGAATGGTGCGAGTCAGAATGTCCCGCAACTCCGCTTGGTTGTACATCTGCTCCGGATTGGGGCTCCAATCCGCAACCTCACGGGGCAGCGAGTCATCTTCAGTTTTTACTTCTTCGTCCAGAGAAACCGTGCGTTCCGGTTTCCTCCGGCGCAACTTCATCAGTGCTTCATTAACCGCAATCCGCACCAGCCAGGTATAAAATTTCGATTGCTCCTGGAACTTCGCAAGGTTTCCATATGCCTTAAGGAACGCTTCCTGTACCACATCTTCAGCGTCCTCGCGATTCTGCGTAATGTGCTGCGCGATGCGAAAAACGTTGCGGTCATAACGCCGCACTAATTCTTCAAACGCTGAATCGTCGCCGCGCTTGGCACGCCGGACCAGCTGCATTTCTTCGCTGACCGGTTGCTCTATATTGGGTTGGATGGTACTCATTCGTAACTTGATGCAGATTTTTCCGAAAGAGGGACTCAGTCCCCAGTGCTATTGTACTTGGTGGCGCGGGTTTTTGCCGTCGCTGTTTTGGCAGGAGTTTGCCCCGAGATTCTCCCGGTTGGCGGTCGGTAGCTTCAGGCACCAATAGGGCAGGTACCAAGGTGTCCCTAGAACGCCTACAAGTGGCCATATAATCAGAGGTTAGAAGGGTTTACTCCTTCACCCCCCAAAGAGCATCACCTCGGAGTACGAATGCCCGGAGTACGAATGAAGGAGCGCGGTTGGATAGAACCAATTGTGGAGCGGGTGGTTGGCCAGGTTTTGGACAACCATGCCGCCCAGCTACGCGCCGAAATTGTTCGCCGGGTGATGGAAGAAATTGCAGCCGCGCCTGCGACCGCGGAACCTGCCCATGACGCGGCTTCTCCGTCCGGTCCAGCAGATCTGGCGCGTGCCGTTGCCGAAATCCAGGTGGGCACCTCGCAACGGGAAATTCTGCGCTCGCTCCTCGATACCAGCGCTCGTCATGCGGCCCGCGTCGCGCTTTTTGTTGTGAAGGGCAGCCATGCCACCGGATGGCAGGCACGCGGCTTCGCCAATAGCGATGCGGTAAAAGATTTCGCTCTCGATGGAAATGCCCCTGCGGTCGCTCATGCGATCCGCGATCGCTTGATGGCGAGCGCGCCGATTGCCGAGCTCGACTCGCGTTTCCTTAAGGAATTCGGCACCCCTGCAAGCGGGGCAGCCCGGATTCTCCCCTTGATTTTGAAAGACAAGGTTGCCGCGCTAGTCTATGCCGACAGTGGAACTGACGCCGCAGGTCTGCTAGATGCTGGCGCGATCGAACTGCTGGTGCTTTCGACCAGCGCATGGCTTGAAGTCAACTCGCTTCGGAAGCAGGCGCAGAAGGAACCGTCCGCAGCCCCTACTGACAGTCATCACGGGGACAGTCACAGCGCCCCGGCGACGGTGCACACGGTATCGGCGTACAACGATCCCTTCGCCTCGCACGCTCCTGGCCATGGCATGGCAGCGGCAGCGTCGGCAGGCGAACACGCGTCGCCCGCTGCCAGCCCCGCATTGGCGGCTCCAACGCCAATTCCAACGATGGCCTCAAACTCGACAGCAAAGGTTCACTCCGCAGTGGTTGAAATGGACCCTGCGCTGGCCGAGCCCCTGCCGATCAGTGGTGCGGAAACCAAGGCCACACTCGAGACGCCGGTTTCTTCCATCTCGCCCGAGGATCAGGACGTTCACCGCAAGGCCCAGCGTTTCGCTCGCCTGCTGATCGACGAGATCAAGCTCTATAATCAGGCAAAGGTCGCGGAAGGCCGGAAACACAAAGATCTCTACGACCGTCTAAAAGAAACGATTGAGAAGAGCCGTGCGACGTACCAGAAGCGCTACGGCAAGACCGTTGCAGCATCTGGCAATTACCTTCAAAATGAGATCATACGAAGTCTCGCAGAAGACGATCCTTCCATCATGGGTACCAACTTCCGGTACTAGGTAGGGGTTTGAGTGCGCCGTTTTGCAGTCGTGGCTTTCGCTGGAACGTTCTTTCTGCCCTGGCTAGGTTTTTTGCCGCCCGCAGCTGCCCAGTCCAACTCATCTCCCTCCTCAGTCAAAAACGCGTCACCAAAACGCGCGCCCGCGACGAAGAACACGACAACCAAGCGAAAGACTGCCACTTCTGCCAGTACCAGGAAGAAACATAAACCCGTCTCTCCGCACGTACGCCGCGTGCGGCAAGCGTTTGTTGCCTCCGCCAGTCTTCGTCCCATGGCGCAGCAGTTGTTGCAGGACCGTACTCCCACCGCCTATGCCGGAGTCGAAGCCTATGCGCGCCGCCACCCCAAGGAAGATGCCGGCGCACTGGCCTGGCTCGTCCTTGGCTATGCCCACACCCTCGATCACGACTATGCCAAAGCCATCGACCCGTTCAACCGCGCTAAGGCTGGCGCCAGCGAACTCGGAGACTACGTTGCCTACTACCTGGGCGACGCCTACCTGAAGACAGCGCACAACGCCGAGGCGCTCTCCACGCTCGCGGATTTCAGCAAAAACTTTCCCGATTCACTTCTGATCCGCGATGCCCACCTCGTCTACGCGAATGCGCTGCTGGAGGAAGGCCGGGCGCAGGAAGCGGCGGCTCTGCTCGAAAGAGACCGTGCTCCAGTGCGCGCCGATGTGGAACTCGCAGTTGGGCGCGCCTACGAAGCCGCCAGCGATACTCAGAAAGCCGCGAGCGCGTTCCGCAACCTTTATTACAACCTTCCCACCAGTTCTGAGGCGGATGTGGCGGGAACGGAATTGCACAAGCTAGGAATCTCTGGCTCTGTGGCCGAACGTCGCACGCGCGCCGATCTGTTATTCAAAGCCAGGCACTACAGTGAGGCGGCTCACGATTACCACGATCTCGTCGATGACGGCGAAGTCAGCCCGCCGGACCGTCCGGAATTGCAGCTGGCGCTGGCCAGTGCGCTCGAAAAAAGCGACCGCAGTCGCGATGCCCGCCAACTTCTACTTTCGATGGGAGTGCAGCAGGGCGAAGCCGAAGCCGAACGCCTCTACCTCTTGAGTGAGACCGCCCGTTCCACCAGCGATGAAGAAGCCGTGCAGCGAACACTCAACGACCTGCGTCAATTTGGGCCGACGAGCGCGTGGCTGGAACAAGCCCTTCTTTCCGCCGGAAACATGTACCTGCTGAAGCAGGACTACGATCATGCGATCGACTACTTCCGTGAATTGCAGCAGCGTTTTCCCAAAGGCGGGCACGCATCCTCCGCGCACTGGAAAGCCGCGTGGCTGACCTTCCGGCAGGGCCGAACCGATGAGGCACGTAAAGGTTTTGAAGACCAAATAACGCTTTACCCCGATGCCGCGGAAATTCCCGCCGCGCTGTATTGGCGTGCGCGTCTTGCCGAAGAAGAAGGCAACCCGTCGATGGCGCGAGCTTTTTATCAGAAACTCTCCGACCGCTTTCGCAACTACTATTACGCGGAACTCGGCCGGCAGCGCCTGAAAGCCTTGCCGGGTGTGGCTGGCGGATCCCCACAAGAAGATCCGCCCAAGGATGGCCTCCCGCAGCAAGACGCGCCGCACTACCCGCTGCTCGACCACGTCTCATCGCTGTCAACCTCGGGAAAAATTACCGCAGCCGCCCCTCCGGATGACAACCTGCGGGTGGAACGGGCGCGTCTGCTCTCGAACGGCGCACTAGCCGACATGGCGGTGCGCGAGTTGCAGGCCGCCGCGAGCCAGGAGGGCGGAGCCTGGGCGCCGCCGGAAATGGCGCGCGTTTATCAGGACGGCGGCCGCTATGATCGCGGCATCGAGATCATGAAGCGCGCGACGCCTAACTATTTCGCCGTCGACATTCCCGACCTGCCGCGCCCATACTGGGAAGCGCTCTTCCCCAAAGCCTACTGGACCGATCTGCGAAAATATTCGGTGCTCAACGGCCTCGATCCCTACCTCGTCGCATCGCTCATCCGGCAAGAGTCCGAGTTCAACGCGCTGGCTCTTTCGCGCGCCAACGCCGTCGGCCTCATGCAACTCCTTCCCAACACGGGCAAGACTGTCGCCAAACAAGTCAAGCTCAAGAAATATAGTGCAGCGCAACTCTTCACGCCTGCCGTAAACCTCGAACTCGGCACGCGTTACTTCAAAGAGATGGTCGACAAGTACAACGGACAGTTCGAGTATGCATTAGCTGCGTACAACGCCGGCACCGATCGCGTAGGCGACTGGCTGGGACAGGGCCACTATCGCGATCCGCAGGAGTTCGTCGAGTCGATCCCGTTCACCGAAACCCGCGAATACGTGCAAGCGATCCTGCGCAACGCGAATGTCTACCGCCAGCTCTACGGGACTCCGTAGCCGGTTTGGGCAGGGACAGCCACCCTCGGCTGTCCGCGGGCGAAAGCCCGCCATTCTGTTCGGATCTCAGGTACAGCTAATCTGAATGCTTTGCTGGTTGGAGAAAAGCACAAGCGCATTTCGAAAGAGTTGGTGCGAAGCTTCCTCGACGATCTGGCAACACTCCCTATCGTGCTGGAACGGTTTCCCGCAGAAGTTGTTTTTGGCAGGATTCAGCGCCTCAGCCGCGAGCACAGCCTGACGGCCTATGATGCCGCTTACCTCGATCTGGCTCTGGATAGCGGCTTGCCGCTGGCTACCTTGGACGAGGACTTGGGGCGGGCGTCCAAGAAAGCGCGTGCGCGACTGGTGCACGCCTGAGTTTGGGCGGCGCAGGAGTTCGTCGAGTCCGATCAAGACCTACGCCGACTGCTGGCTGGGCGACTTCGTAAACACGATCTCAAACACCAGCAGGCCCGCTCCCACCACAATCGCGCTGTCGGCCACATTGAAGGCCGGCCACTGATGTTGGCCTATATAGAAGAGCAGAAAATCCACCACGTGCCGGCTGACGAGGCGATCCCATAAATTACCGATCGCGCCACCCAGAATTAATGACAGCCCGATTCCAGTGGAGGTCAGGCTGTGGCTATTTTTCCAGAGCAGCGCGGAAACGATCAGCAGCGCAATTACAGAAAACAAAATCAGTAGGCCGACTTTCCATTCCGACGGAGAATCCGCAAAAATACCAAACGCGGCGCCTGGGTTTTCAGCATGGATGATGCGGAAGAATCCGGGGATAACCGTGATGCTATCGTGCAGGGAGAGACGGTGTGCGATCGTCCATTTGGTGGCGCGATCGAGAGCGATGACGAACAAGGCGATCAGGAAATGATATTTACGCATGAATAAGCAACTCTTCTGGAGCGTTGAAGGTGTGGCCCGCTCTCTAGCTTATCGAGAGATTATCGCGTCTGCGGAAGCCACGGTCATGCCCTTTCCCTTTCAATTTCTTTGAGTACCGGGCTACAGCGCTCGCACACCGTCGGGTAATCTTTGTCCTCGCCGACGTGGGTCGAGAAATTCCAACAGCGCTCGCACTTCAGTCCTGGAGCTTTGCTCACCAGGACCACAACCGGCGCGTCCCCATTCCCCGCTCCCTTTTTGACTTCGACGGCGGAGACGATAAAGAAGTAGCGCAAGTCGCTCTTGAACCGTTCCAGCACGGAGAACACCGGGTCAACCGCGGTCAATGTGACTTGCGCCTGCAAGTTGCCGCCGATCAGTTTCTGGTTGCGCGCGTCTTCCAGCGCCTTCAGCACCGTTTCGCGGACGCCCCGTATTGTCTTCCAATCGTCCGCTTGCTTCGGATCAACCGCGACCACCGCCTCGCTCGTGCCCAGCAAGTCTTCTGCCTCTGGGAAGGTCGTCAGATGCACGCTCTCCAGCCTTCCCTCTACTTGCGGCAGATACTGCCATACTTCTTCGCAGGTAAAGCTCATGATCGGAGCCAGCAACCGGACCAGCGCTTCGCCGATCCGCCAGACCGCGGTTTGCGCCGCCCGCCGCGACACCGATTTGCGCCCCGACGTGTAGAGCCGATCCTTCAGCACATCGAAATAGAAAGCGCTCAATTCCACACCGCAGAAGTTATTGATGCGGTGATAGATCCTGTGAAACGCGAACTCTTCATACGAGCGCTTCACATCCGCCGACATTTCGACCGCTTGCCGCAGCATGTATTGATCGATCGGCTGCATCAGCTCGAACTCGATCGCGTCTTTTATGGGATCAAATTCATCGAGATTCCCAAGAATGAACCGGAACGTATTGCGAATGTCGCGATAGATTCCAGCGACCCGCTGCATGATCTGCGGCGAGCACGCGACATCTTCGCGGAAGTCGACCGACGCCACCCACATGCGCACAATTTCGCCACCGAGCGTATCCGCGATTTCGACCGGATCGACCGTGTTGCCGAGCGACTTCGACATGGCACGCCCCTGCTCGTCGAGTGTCCATCCGCTGGTTGCCACCATGCGATACGGAGCGCTGCCTTTGTAGCCGATCGCGCAGAGCAGGGAAGAGTGGAACCATCCGCGGTGCTGGTCGCCGCCTTCGAGATAAAGATCG
>Ga0210400_10003730_pt1 | contig 13404 bp, 8 predicted proteins | sample IncBWH26MmetaG_FD_155456 | JGI IMG/M metagenome (GOLD analysis project Ga0210400, IMG submission 155456) | Forest soil microbial communities from Barre Woods Harvard Forest LTER site, Petersham, Massachusetts, United States - Inc-BW-H-26-M | ecosystem: Environmental > Terrestrial > Soil >...
TCAGATGGCGCGCTGAGGAGTGATCCCACTTTTACGAAGGAGGAGGTTTACGCCATCGTGGACGAAGCGCATCGGCACGCGAAAAAAGCCGCATGCCATGCCTTCGGAGGCGAAGGGCTGCGTAACTGTGTTGAGGCCGGCGTCGACACGATCGAGCATGCCATCGAACTCGATGAAGCCACTGCGGACCATATGAAAAAGAAGGGCATTTATCTGGAACTTACCGCTTACCACTACTCGCTCAGCGACTATTCGGCGCGCGATGCCAAGTCTACTGGCGGCAAGTACAGCCTGCAGGCGCTGCGAGAGAAGAGCGGCCGCCTCGCGATTTCTCGCGGTGTAAAGATTTCCTTTGGCAGTGGTGTTGGCCCGTTTCCGCACGGGACGCAAGCCGCCGAATTTGCGTATCTTGTTAAATATGGAATGTCGCCGGCGCAGGCCATCCAAGCGGCGACAACTGTCGCGGCAGAGATGATGGGATGGCAAGATCGTATCGGCTCGCTTGAAAAAGGGAAGTTCGCCGACATGATCGCCGTTGCAGGAGACCCGTTGAGTGACATCACCGAGCTCGAGCGCGTAAAATTTGTGATGAAGGGTGGGCAAGTCGTTCGCAATGATTTGAAGTAAGATCTCGATACTGTCCGCCATCCAGACGCAAGATACCCGGCCCGCGCATCGTGTGCAATGATGTGAGTATTTCCCATGCGGATCCTCTTAGTTGAAGATGAACGGAAGGTCGCCAGCTTCATCGCCCGAGCCTTGCGGGAAAATTCCTACGCTGTCGACGTGGCCGAAACTGGCGAAAAAGGTCTTGAACAAGCCACCGATGTCACTTACGACGCTATTCTTCTAGACGTCCGGCTGCCCGGCATGAGTGGTTTGGAGGTCTGCCGCGAGCTGCGCCAACAGGGCATCGAGGCTCCGGTCCTGATGCTCACGGCGCGAGGCTTAGTCGAACAACGCGTTGCCGGGCTGGACGCCGGCGCCGATGATTATCTCGCCAAGCCGTTTGCCTTGGCAGAACTCTTGGCTAGGGTACGCGCTCTCGTGCGCCGCGGCTTTCACAGCGGCAATGCCAAACTCCGCTATGCCGACCTCTCGCTGGATCGTCACCGTCGGCGCGCCACGCGCGGCTCCGAGGTCATCCCTCTAACCGCCAAGGAATTTGCCTTGCTTGAGTTGTTCCTGCTTCATGCTCCCGAATTGGTTACACGGAGCGAAATCATCGAGCATGTCTGGGACTGCCACTTCGATAGCGAAACCAACCTCGTGGAGGTCTATATCAATCGATTGCGGCAGAAGATTGATGATGACCGGGCCTCCAAGCTCATTCATACCGTTCGCGGCGTTGGTTACCGATTGGGAATGCCAGAATGATGAAGGGTCGCTCACTGCGCTTCCGCATGATGGTGCTCTTTTGCACCGTTGTGGGCGTGATCCTGGCAGCTTCTTACCTCGCTTTCTGGAGTCTTTTGGCTCATGAGGTTTCCGCCCAACTCAACCGTCAATTGCAGGAGACAGCGCGTCCGATCCTCGCCGACCTCATCGCGGAACCTAGTTCACAGGACATAAACCGCATGGACATTGCCGGGCAATTTTTTGAGTTGCTGGATCCGTCTGGCCATGTGCTGCAGCGATCGCGAAATCTGGAGACTCCCATAGACTTGAAAGGGATCAACACTTCCACCTCGCAGCCAACCTTCGGTATTGCGACGCTTGGTACCGGCGAGTCCGTACGCATAGCGTTGATACCCTTTCAGCAAGGAACCAAGCCCCTTGTTTTGGCTGTAGCGATTCCCACGTTTGGCACCAATCGCGTGCTGGACAGCTTCGGCGGTGTCGCCCTGCTGCTTTTCCCCGTAAGCCTCTTGGTCACTGCGCTGATTTCTGCCCTCTACGTGGGCCGGAGCCTTGCGCCTATCACCGCTCTCACGGAGCATGCCGCCCTCATGGCCAATCGCGTAACGAACCGCGAAGGATTCTGGAGCCCCCTGCCGGTCGCCTCTCCTCACGACGAACTGGGGCGGCTCGCGGAAACCTTTAATCATCTTCTTCAGAGTGTGGATTCAGCGGTTCGCCAGTTGCGCCAATTCGTTACCGACGCTTCCCACGAACTCCGCACTCCGCTCTCCGTTCTCCATGGCGAAACAGAATTGATGCTTTCCAAGCCCCGATCCGCCGACGAATACCGCGAAACTCTGTGCGTATTCGACGACGAATTCAAAAAACTGACGCGGATCGTCGAAGGCCTCTTCACGCTGTCGATGGCGGATGCCGGACAGTTGCATCTCGTGTGCGAGCCTCTGTATATCAACGAAGTGCTCGAAGAGGCTTGCGCCCTGGTGAACTACCGGGCGCGCGCCAAAAACATCCGCATCGTGCGGGACCTTGACCAGGAGATTCCTTACTTCGGCGACGAAGCCTTCCTGCATCAGCTTTTCTTGATCTTCCTCGACAATGCCATCAAGTATTCTCCTGGCGGGACGAGCATCCGCGTGACTTTAGAAAATCGTGAAGACGAGATTCGCGCATCTTTTGCGGATGAGGGCGTGGGAATCTCAAGTGAGCACTTACCGTTTATCTTCGAAAGGTTCTATCGCGCCGCGCCAGCCAGTAGCGGCGAGGCCCAGAGCGGTGGCCTTGGTTTAGCCATCGCGCAAGCGATTGTGCGCGCCCAAGGCGGCTCCATCGAGTGCCAGAGTACGCCAGGTGTCGGCTCCACATTTGCGGTAGTTTTACCAATGACTAAATCGCGCGAATCTGCTACCCAAATCGCACCTAAACGGAAATTAATTCTAGGTTAAGGTATCATCCCCGCATCTGCACTACGCTCCGCCCCAACGTGTGGAGGTGACTCCGTGTCCTCTCGAAGATTTTTTGCAAGGGCATCATCCGCTTCCTTAACATCAATTTTATTGATGGTTGTAATTATCTTTCCTGCTGCACTGCACGCCCAGGTTGCCGGAGGAACGCTTTCCGGTACCATTACCGATCCAACCGGCAGAGCAGTTCCACAAGCGCAAATCCTGATTAAGAACGTGGCTACGGGTGTGGAGAGAACCGTCACTACGAACACCGACGGCTTCTACACCGCGGTCAACTTGCTCCCGGGAGAGTATCAAATCAGGATAACTGCGATCGGATTCAACACCGAAATAAAAACCGGAATCACAATGAACGTGGGCGCACAGCAAACCTTCGATTTGGCTTTGAAAGTCGGCACTGTCGCGAACACGGTACAGGTAACCACCGAAGCGCCGGCTGTTCAGGTGACGTCTTCAGAAATCAGCGCGACCGTCAATTCAACTACGGTTCGGGAACTTCCGCTCAACGGACGCAGCTGGACCGATCTCGCCGCCTTGCAGCCCGGCGTCGATACGATTCAGACCCAGCCGAGCTTCGCAACAGGCTCGGATCGCGGCAATCGCGGCTTCGGACAGCAGCTCACAATCTCCGGTGCGCGCCCTCAACAGAATAACTATCGCCTCGACGGCGTCAGCCTCAACGATTACGCCAACGGCGCACCAGGCAGCGTGCTCGGCGGCAATCTCGGCGTCGACGCGATTCAGGAATTCTCCGTCCTCACTAGCAATTACTCCGCGGAATACGGGAAGACTTCCGGTGGCGTCGTGAACGCCATCACTCGCTCCGGTACCAACTCCTTCCACGGAAGCGTCTATGAGTTCCTCAGAAACAGCGCCCTGGACGCAAAGAATTTCTTCGAGGCTGCGGATACTGCTAAGGCTCCGTTCAAGCGCAATCAATTCGGCGGCGCGATTGGCGGACCGATCATCAAGAATCATACTTTTTTCTTTGCCGATTACGAGGGTATCCGTCAGTCCAAGGGCATTGCCAACGTCGACTTCGTGCCCTCACCAGCCGCCCGAAGTGGGAATTTGCAGTCGGGGCCAGTGACAGTGAATCCGGCAGTCCAGAAGTATCTGGCGCTCTATCCCGTACCCACGTGCACCGGCGCAGACGTTTGTCAGTTCATTTTTAATGGGAAACAGGTCATTACCGAAAATTTTGTGACCACTCGCATCGACCACAAGTTCTCGGACAAGGATAGCTTGTTTGGCACTTACCTCTACGACAAGACGCCTTACAGTTCTCCCGACTCGTTTGGCAACGTTGGCCTCAGTACACTTTCTGCGCGGCAAATCGTCGCGGTTGAGGAGACGCACAGTTTTGCTCCTAGCTTCGTGAACGCCGTGCGTTTTGGCTTCAATCATGAACATGTGGACAATGACGCCAGCGTCCAAGCCCTTAACCCCGCTGCGGCAGATACGTCCTTAGCCGCTTTCTCTGGCCGAGACGCGGCGGTTGTTAATGTAACTGGGCTATCTCCGATGTCCGGGGGTGTGGGTGGACTTCCAACCTATCTCTACCGTTGGAACTCCTTCCAGGGCTATGACGACGCTTTTTTCAACCACGGAACTCACACCATCAAATTCGGTTTCGCCTTCGAGCGCATGCTAATGCAAGCTACCGCGCTTACTGACCCCAACGGCATTTGGTTTTTCAGCGGCGGTCCCCCCAATTCCAACTGCGTCGGCACTTCATCGCCGGGGCTTTGCAGTTTTCTAGAGAACCAACCCAGCAAATTCCAGGGCGGTGTGGCTAGCACCCTTACTCCGCGCAATTTTCGACAGAGCATTATTGGCGGCTATCTGCAGGATGACTGGCGTACCAAATCCAACCTCACTCTGAACCTCGGCCTGCGCTACGAAATGGCCACCGTACCCACGGAAACCAACGGAAAAATCGTAAATCTCCGCAATCTCACCGACACGCTGCCCGTTTGCGGCACGGTTGTCCCGGGATCCTGCTCAGGTACTGGCTCGCTATTTTCCTCAAACCCTACATTGCATAATTTCGAGCCACGCATTGGCTTCGCTTGGGACCCATTGCGCAATGGCAAGATGGCTGTTCGTGGCGGCGCCGGATTGTTCGATGTTCTCCCGCTTCCTTATCAATTCATCCTTCTCGAAACACAAGCTTTTCCGTTTTTCCAATACACGAGTCTCAAGGTTAACGGTTCCAATCCGGTTGCTCTCACCTTTCCCTTGGTGCCAGCCGCCGACATTACTGGGAATAAGACGCGCAGCACGTACATTGAATCCAACCCACACCGCAATTACGTCATGCAGTGGAATCTCAACGTGCAATATCAACTAAGCTCAAACTTGGCCGCTATGGTCGCCTACGTCGGCTCTCGTGGCGTCCATCAACCCTTCCGCGTCGACGAAGCAGATCTGGCGCTGCCAATAAAAACTTCCGCCGGGTACTTGTGGCCGGCGAACGATGTCAACATCAATCCAAACTTCGGATCCATCCGTGGCATGTTTTATCAAGGAAGATCTTATTTCAACGCCTTGGAAACTCAACTGGCCAAGCGCATGAGCCACGGCTTCCAAATGCAAGGTACCTTCACTTGGGGACGAAGTATCGACACCAGCTCCGCCACCGTCGCGGGCGATGCGTTCGGCAATTCGATTTCCAGCCTAAATTGGTTCGATATGCGATTGACCCGCGGACCGTCCGATTTCAACGTCAACCGTACGCTGGTCATCAATGGCACGTGGGACATCCCCACCGCCAAGTCCTTCACTGGTCCGGCTCGATGGATCAGCGATGGTTGGGAGCTCGGCACCATCTTCACCGTCAGCGACGGCGTTCCCTTCACGCCGACTTGGGGAACTGGTAATGACCCTGCCAACACGCTTAGCAGCGACGACTTTGCCTTCCCTAACCGTCTCGGCGGTCCCGGATGCGCGACGCTCACCAATCCCGGCAATCCTGGCAATTACATCAAGACGCAGTGCTTCGCCATCCCCACCGCTCCTGACTCGTCGGCCTTCTGGGTGAACAACTGCTTGAGCCCTCTACCGCAATGCTTCAATCTGCGCGGCAATGCCGGACGCAATATTCTGACCGGCCCCGGTTTGACCAGCCTCGATTTCTCCGTCTTCAAAAATAACCGCATCCGTAGAATCTCGGAGAATTTCAACGTCCAATTCCGCATGGAGATCTTTAATATTCTGAACCACCCTAACTTTGCTCCTCCAGGCGCGGGCGATGGCAACACCGATATTTTCGATTCCACCGGAGCCTCCTTAGCGCCGTCGCCAACCAACCCTGGTGGGACCGCGGGTGTGTTGCTCAGAACCACCGTTCCGGAGCGACAGATCCAATTCGCCATCAAATTTGTTTTTTAGTTCGTGAGCAACATCCAAAGAATTTTCATGTGCGGTCGTCGCGGTGCTGTCTGTTTTGGAAAATCTAGGGAGGGTTCTCCGGTGAAGTCCTTCAAGTCGGTTCGCATCGCCGTGTACATCCTTGTTCTGGCGCTAGGCAGGCTCGCCCTCGCCAATCCACCCGAGGGCGGCTATCATCTGCTGAAAAAGTATGATCTCGGCGCGGCTCCCGGCGGCAAGGAATACTGGGATTACATCACCTTCGATTCCGCGGCACGCCGCCTCTACATTTCGCACAACACCGAAGTCAAGGTCGTCAACGCCGATAGCGGTGCCGTCGTCGGCAGCATTCCCGACCTCAAACGCGTCCACGGCATCGCCTTGGTTAGCGATCTCGGCCGCGGCTTCATCAGCGACGGCGGCGCCGACGAAGCCCTCGTTTTCGATCTGAAGACCCTGAAGGTCACAAATCACATTAAAACCGGCGGCAACCCGGACTGCATCATCTACGATCCCGCCTCCAAACACATTGTCACCATGAACGGCAAGACCAACGACGCCTCCGTCATCGATCCCGCCTCGCTCACCGTTGTTGCTACTATTCCTATGGGCGGCCGGCCGGAATACGCCGTCGCTGATGGCAAGGGAATGATCTACGACAATATCGAGGACAAGAACGAAGTCGTCGCTCTCGACTCCCGCACGAACACCGTCAAGGCCCACTGGCCCATCGCACCCGCGGAAGAAGCCACCGCCATGGACATGGACGTCCAGCACAGGCGTTTGTTCATCGGCGGCCGCAATAAAGTGCTCGCAATTATGGATGCAGACAGCGGCAAGATCCTTCAAACATTCCCCATCGGCTCCGGAGTCGATACAAATATTTACGAACCCGAGACCAGTCTTCTCTTTACGGCCACGCGCGAAGGCACCTTGCACATCTTCCACGAAGATAGTCCTGACAAGTTCAGCGTCGTCGAGACGGTGACCACCGAATTTGGCGCGCGCAACATGGCCCTGGATCCCAAAACGCACAAGCTCTTCATCGACACGGCCGATTTTACTCCCGCTCCAGCTCCGACAGCGGAGCAGCCGAAGCCACAACCGACTCCGGTTTCGGGCACGTTCCGCTTGTTGGTGTACGGGCGCTGAACGCTTGCAGCCGATCATCGTTCAAAAACCGTGCGCCTCTTGAACTGCATTCTACCCAATCTCGCGTCCGCGCTGGCCGTGGTCGTCCTTACGTCTGCGGCACTCCCGGCAAACGCTGACTCACAGAAACCTTGCCCGCAATCAAACTCAACACACGCGCCCGCTTCTCTCGATTTTGCGTTTTACAAAGCCAACGTCGAGCCCATTTTCCTCAGGGCGCGGCCGGGCCACGCTCGGTGCTACTCATGTCACAGCGAATCGAATCGTATCTTCCATCTGGAGAAATTGTCCCCCGGCGCGGCAGCGTGGACCGACGAACAGTCTCGGATGAATTTCCAGAGCGCAATTCATCTGGTCGTTCCCGGTAATCCAGACCTAAGCCCGCTCTTGCTTCATCCGCTCGCACCGGAAGCTGGCGGCGACGCCTTCCACTCCGGTGGCCGCCAATTCACTTCGCAAAACGACGCGGACTGGCTCGCACTCGCTGAATGGGTGCGCGGCGCCCAGGAAGGCTCCTCACCTGCCTGCATGCCGCAATCCGCCGCGCGTATCTACGTCACCAACAGCGCCGCGGACACTATTGACGTCATCGACTCCGCAGCCAATAAAATTGTGCAAGTCATTCGGGGCATTGAATTGCCCCATGGCATAAACTTTTCTCCCGATGGTTCCCGCGTGTACGTCAGCAGCGAATCCGAAAGCGCCCTCGATGTGATCGACGCGCAGTCTGACGAAATTCTCCGCAAAGTTCCTCTTTCCGGGCGTCCGAACAATATCTCTATCACCAAGGACGGTCGCCGTGTCGTCGTCGGCATTCGCGCTGCTCCTGGCGCGCTCGATCTTATTGACACCAGCACCCTCACTGTCGCAAAAACCATCCCAGTGAACGCCAGCGTGCACAACGTCTACGTTACCCCCGACGGCAAGTACGCCGTTAGCGGCTCCATCGAAGGCCAATCCATCATCGTCGTCGATCTCCAGACTGACCAGATCGCTTGGCGGCTCAAATTGGATCGCGGCGTTCGCCCTATGGCTTTTGAAACGAATCCCGACGGATCAACTCGCCGTATCTTTGCCCAGCTCTCTGGTTTCCACGGATTTGCCGTCGTGGATTTCGCGAAGCGCGCCGAAGCGGCTCGCATCACGCTGCCCAACGAGCCTGGAGGTTTCGGGGACTCCGAGGGGCGTAGTGGCGTTCCGTCTCACGGTATCGGCGTCGCGCCGGACGGAAAATCCCTGTGGGTCAACAGCACCCTCGCGAACGCCGTCTTCGAGTACTCGCTCCCCGACCTCAACTTAATCGGTTATTCCGCGTTACCGCTGATTTATTCGCTCGGACATCCTCCAACCGGCGCGGTTCCGGAATGGATCACCTTCACACCCGACAGTAAAACCGTCTACGTGTCGAATTCCGCCGCGCGCTCAGTCTCTGCTATCGACACCAAAACGCTGAAGTCCATAGCAGTAATCCCGGCGGGAGAAGTGCCCAAGCGCATCAACACTTTGGTCTTGCGTTGAAATTGCGCGGGTCTCACCAGATCAGCTTTAGCGCGAACTGAATTCTAGCAGCAGCCAACTCCGCCCCGGACCCGACGATCACTCCGATCGCCGTCTGCTTAGAAACGAGATGTAGAATGCAGGAATGATCCCTGGGCTACAACGCCTGATCGAAAAAACAAACCTTCGATCGTTTACCAATCGATGGAAGCAAAGAATTTTGGATTGAACCAAAGAATTTAGCTCCCCGGGCTAGATTCGAACTAGCAACCTTCGGTTAACAGCCTTGAGACCAACTTAAGCACAATTTGCCAGAGCCGAGACAATTGAGCGGAATCAGCAAGTTCTGATCAAATTGGATTAGTCAGATTTTCCTTACTGCGAACGACGAATATGCCCCAAGGCGGAACAATGCTGATGTAGGGCGCCCTTCCTGCTCAGAACCCACTTCGATGGTTGAGATTTCCAAGAGATCGGCAAGCCTCAGGCGTGCCTCTTCCGAAAAAACTGCCGCCCACGGAGTTCAGCGAGCAGGCCCTGCATCGTTACCGCCTGTTCAAGCAAATCCCTAAATATTCTGATAGCGACCTCTCTTCCTACGTGGCCTACTCGCGAGACGCGGACTTCAGGTATTGCAGAGCAATGTCATGGGTGGGTATTACGAAATCAACGGCATGGTTCCGCCGGAATCGCGAGTGAAAAAATAAGGCGGTGAAGTGTGCGCGCAACGCGCGTGACGACGGAGGATATTACTTGCATGCGGCGCAGAGATTTTCTAAACATTTCTTCAGGAATGATGGCAACCGTAGCATTGGGCCCAAGCGAATTTGCGAGGAAGAAAGAGCGGATCGACGTGGCGTGGTATCGCCGTGAGCGACGTTTCGCTGAACTGCCCGTGAGCCGGGTCGCATATGTGGAACGCGGTCGCGGACCTGTTGCACTGTTTGTGCACGGATATCCGTTGAACGGTTTCCAGTGGCGCGGGGCCCTCGAGAGGCTGCATGGGCACCGCAGATGCATTGCGCCGGACGTGATGGGCATGGGTTTTACGCAGACGCCGGAAGGACAAATGATTTCGCCTGTGACACAAGCGATCATGTTGGCGATGCTGCTCGATACGCTGCACGTTGACGCGGTGGACTTGGTGGCAAATGACAGCGGCGGCCTGGTGGCACAGCTCTTTCTTGCGAAATATCCCCAGCGAGTGCGAACGCTGCTGTTGACCAACTGCGATGTGGATGAAAATAGCCCGCCGCCCCAGTTCTCGCCGTTCATTGAGCAGGCCCGGAAAGGGACCTTTGTGGACGATTTCATCGTCCCGCAACTGAAGGACAAAGACCTCGCGCGGTCGGCCAAGGGAATGGGCGGTCTGGCGTATACGCATCCGGAGAGCCTAGCGGATGAGACCATCGAAACCTATTTCAGGCCGCTCGTCGAGACTGCCCTCAAGAAGGCCCAGGTCAATCAATATGCGGTTTCAATGGGAACCAATTCACTCACGTCCATCCGCGAAGCTTTGCATCAATGGAAAGGGCCCGCGCGAATGGTATGGGGGCTGAAGGATGCGCTCTTCGGCGTGGAGTGGGCGGAATGGCTGGACCGAACACTGCCGGGTTCGCGCGGTGTACGAAGAGTGAAAGGAGCCAACTTGTTTTTTCCGGAAGAGATGCCGGAGCTGATCGCCGAAGAGGCGGCGAGATTGTGGGATGACAAATCGCTCATTCCGGGAGGAATTCCCCGATGACATCGAATCAAACCGTCACCGTCTTCGGCGCCTACGGCCACACCGGACGCTTTGTCGTTTCCGAGTTACGCAAACGTGGCTGGACGCCAATTCTCTCCGGACGCGATACCGATAAACTGAATGCACTCGGAGACGTGCATCCCGGACTGGACCTGCGGCCTGCGCGCGTCGATGACGCAGTATCGCTGGATCGCGCTCTTGTCGGCGCAACGTCGGTCATTAATTGTGCCGGACCTTTTGCGAGAACATCCGCGCCCCTGATCGAAGCCGCGTTGCGCGCCAAGATTCCCTATTTGGACGTCGCAGCAGAGATAGAAGCCAACGCGGACACGTTCGCGCAATTCGCCGATCGAGATCGCGAGGCAGGCATCGTGATTGTGCCCGCGATGGCTTTTTACGGCGGTCTTGGTGATCTGCTCGCAACGGCAGCCATGGGAGAATGGAAGGCTGCGGATGAGATTTGCATCGCGTATGCGCTCAGTAGCTGGAAGCCAACTCTCGGGACGAGGGCCACGACACAAGTTTCGAGGCAGCGGAGGGGCGGCCGGCGAATTGTCTTCTCGAACCATCGATTAGAGCTCCGCACGGACGACGCCCCGATCCTCGATTGGGCTTTCCCGGCCCCCATCGGAACCCAGACGGTCGTTGGAGAATTCACCATGGCGGATAGCGTGACGATTTCGCGTCATTTAAGGACGCCTGAGATCCGCACGTATATGACGCTCGCGCCGCTCAAGGATTTGGACGATCCAGACTTATCGCCGCCGCCAGCAACCGATAACAGCGGACGTTCAGCTCAAACTTTCCTCGTTGAGGTCGTGGCGCGTTCGGGAGGCGAGGAACGTCGTGCAGTGGCCCGGGGGCGAGATATCTACGCGATCACCGCACCCCTTGTCGTGGAAGCGGCTCAACGTGTCGTCACTAGGCCCGCCAGAGGCGCTGGCGTCTTCGCCGCCGGCGAAATCTTTGACGCGCGAGACTTTCTGAGGTCGCTGTGCCCAACACATCTCTCTGTTGAAATTCAGTGACAGGACTCCCGCCCAGCGCAATCTAAGGAAGGTGTTTCGGCCGTGCTCCCTGTCATCACCCGAGGCGAAGTGTGGGAATGAAGGGTAAAATCACTCATCCGGTTGGCCCTTTCATCGGTCATTTATGAAGTCGCGACGAAGGGAGTGATACACTTTTCTGTATCTTTGCTGGGTTAAGAGTGTAGCGCTAGAAAACGAAAATAACTCCATGCCTGAATTTGTCGTTCAATCTCTGCTGAGATCACCGACCATTGCGATTCGCGACACGTATTGCCAAGGCAGCTGCCGACGCCAGACTGCGGAAGAGTGCACGGCCACCACACAACTGGTGTTTCCATATCGCGGCGTCTATGTGCGACACCTGGGGAATGACCAGGCCGTAGCAGAGGCGAACCAAGTGCTGTTTTTCAATGCCACCGAAGGCTACCGGGTCAGTCATCCCGTGCCGGGTGGCGACGCCAGTTTGACGCTGGTCATCAGCGAACCGCAGCTGCGGGAAATGGCGCCTCGTGCTTTTCTGCGCGATGGCGCGGCGCTGGCGTTTCGGCGGCAGCGCCTGCGGATTGATCCGCGAGCTCAGGTGCTCGTGGCGTTGCTGCGGCACAGCCTCCGCCATAACATTGCGGAACCTTTGGAAGCAGAGAGCCTCGCGTTAACCCTGGTGCAGCGAGCGCTTGGCCCTCGCACCACGCACACAGCGGGCGCCACTGCCGGATGCCAGCGCCTCGTGGATCGGGTCAAGCTCGTGCTGGCGAGCGATCTGGCGCGGCGCTGGACGTTGGCCGAGATCGCCGCCGAAGTGCGCGGCTCCCCGGTTTATCTCACGCAGCTCTTCCAACAAGTCGAAGGCCTGCCTTTGTATCGCTATCAATTGCGCCTACGGCTAGCGCGCGCGCTGGATCTTCTCGCGCAATGTGACGACCTGACCACCCTGAGCCTGGACCTCGGCTTCTCTAGCCACAGCCACTTCAGCGCCGCGTTCCGCCAAGCTTACGGCCGTTCGCCCTCGGAGTTCCGCCAGTTGGCCCTTTGTCGTTAGCCCACTCCTCGTAAATCGCTAAAGATTCTGACAGCGGCCTTCTCACGCTCCATGGCCTACTGCTCTCGCACCCGGACTTCGGGTATTGGAGAGCAACGTCATGGTTGAAAGAACTTGTGCGGCTTGCGACTGCAAGCTGGATAGAAATTCCATCAAAGTCAAAATCGGCGGCCAGACCGTTGAAGTCTGTTGTGACGAGTGCGCGCGGAAGTTGAAAGAAGCGCACGTCTCCGCGACAGCCTCGAGGAAGAGGCAAATCATGACGCGCCACCTCGCCGCAGTGTTGCTTGGAACGGCAGTCATCGCGTCATTTCTCAGCGGACCCGTCTTCGCCCGCGTAAATTCGGGCGCGCCTGTGACAGCACCGACAAAAATCTCGGAGGCATCAGTTATGAGTGAAAAGAAATCAGCACCGCTTCAGCGCAGTGTGCAGACGGCATCGGGCCGCATCAGTTACACCGAACAGGGCACAGGTCCGGTCGCACTGTTTGTGCACGGCGTTTTGTTGAACGGCTATCTCTGGCGTCATCAGTTGGAAGATTTATCCGACATCCGGCGCTGCATAGCCGTGGACCTTCTTGCGCATGGCGACACCGAAATCGCGCCTGGCCAAGACGTTTCCGTCACGGCCAACGCGAAGATGCTCAAGGAATTTCTTGATGCCTTGGATATCGATCAAGTCGATCTAGTCGGCAACGACAGCGGCGGCGGCATCGCGCAGATTTTCGCCGCGTTGTATCCGGAGCG
>Ga0210400_10003731_pt1 | contig 13400 bp, 15 predicted proteins | sample IncBWH26MmetaG_FD_155456 | JGI IMG/M metagenome (GOLD analysis project Ga0210400, IMG submission 155456) | Forest soil microbial communities from Barre Woods Harvard Forest LTER site, Petersham, Massachusetts, United States - Inc-BW-H-26-M | ecosystem: Environmental > Terrestrial > Soil >...
TCCCGGCCGGGCGGCGCGCAAATTCTCCAGCATGTTCTGCAATTGCGAGAGCATCTCGCGCGCCTGGTCGCGGGCGCCGCTGCGCGCCATGTCGCGGGCCCGGTCGAGCATGCGCTGGAGATCGCGGCCGGTGATCATCTTCGAGGGATCGGCCGGCTGCGTCGCCGCCTCGGGATTGCGCTGCAGCTCCTCGGCGAGCGACTGCAGATAGCGGTCGAGCGCCTGGCGCAATTCGCTCATCAGCCGCTCGATCTCGGCGTCCGGGGCGTTCTTGGCGAGCGCATCCTGCAATTGCTGCTGCAACCGCCGCAGATCCTGCTCGGCCAGCGCCATCCGGCCGTCCTCGATGCGCAACGCGGTGTCCCACAGCACCTGTTCGACGCCGGCGATAGTGTCCTTGTCATTGCCGCGGGCCAGCCGAAGCTGCGCCAAATGCAGGGCGAGAAACACCGCCGTGTCGTCGCGGTAGAGCACCGGGCGCGTGTTCAAATCGCCCAGGATCTCGGCGACGGCAGCGGCCGACCGCGGATCCTTCGCCAGCTCCTTGCGCTGATCGATGATGGCGCGCGCGATCGGGTGATTGAAGGTCCGCTCCGGCAAAACGAGCCGCACCGGGGAGCTCTCGCCGGTCTGGCCGAGCGCATCGGTCGCGGCAAGATGGATCTCGACCGGCAGGCCAGCCCAGGGGTGGGGCGACAGATCGTGATAGCTGGTCGCCTGCGCGTCCTTCAGATGCAGCCCGGGCAACGGCAATTCGAGTTCGATCGCCTCCTCCGGCTTGTTCTCCTTCGGTTTGTCGCCCGCCTCGGATTTGTCATCCGCCAGACGGATCACCGCCTTGGCGGTTTCGACGCCGTAATCGTCGCCGGCACGGTAATCGAGCCGCAACGCGGCGCGCGGGGTGCCCTTGGGCGGCTGGGCGAAGGCGATCGTCGGCGGATTGTCCGGCACGATCTGGATCGGCCAATGGCCGAGCGTGCTGCTGCCTTGGCTCAGCGTCAGCATCTGACCGGCGGTCAGCGTCGCCTCGATCCGGAAATTCTGCTTATCGACCGGTTGGAAATCGCGCGCCTCCGCATCGATCGCGAGGCGCGGCACGGCGCCGCCGCCATGGACCTGGGCGAGCAGCACGCTGCCGGTCGGCACCTCGACCGGTCCGTTGTCGCCGGCGCGCAGAAATTGCGGCGCGAGCCCGGTATATTCCGGCGGCGTCAGCCACAAATCGAAGCTGGCGGCGAGCGTGGCGGCGCCGCCGGCGAAGCTCGGCATCAAGGCGCGGCTTGCGCGCTCGCGCCAATCGGCGCCGGCATCAATGACGCCGAGCAGCAGCAGGATCGCCAGCACCGAGCGCGCACCCCAGGGATCATGCCGCGCCAGACCGGCGACCGGCCAGCCGACTCGGAGCCGGCGGACCGCCGCCTCCATGCGCTGCCGGTGCGCCGCCCACAGCCCGGCGGCGGCACGATCGAGCGGGCCGCTCGGGAGGTCGATCAGGGCCTGCAGCGAGCGATGCGCAAGCCCGCTCGCCTGCTCGATGCGCCGGCGCGCCGCGGCCGGATCGCTCCAGACCGGCGAGCCGGTGCGGCGGTACAGACCCCAGCCGATCGCCGCGAGAAAAGCGACGGCGAGCAGCGCCAAGAGGCCGGCATGCGCCAGCCCCGGCAACAACGGCAGCAGGTCGAACAGCAGCAGTACCGCGAAGATTCCGAGCACGCACAATGCCGGCCAGGCGCTCGGCCACACCTGTTCCCACAGCAGCGCGGCGCGCGCCAGCCGCATCCGCCAGACGAGGCGGCGAGAGTGATTTCGCGATCTCCGGGCCTCGGTCAGATCGGTCATGCGGCACCTCGTTGACGCGACACCTCCGCCGGATCGGCGAGCCAGTCGGGGATGGCGTCGAGCGCCAGCATCGCCTCGTAGCTCGGCCGCGCCCTGATCACGGCAAAACGCCCCTCGCCGACCATCACTTCCGGCACCAGCAGCCGGCTATTGTAGGTGGAGCTCATCACCGCCCCATAGGCTCCTACATTGCTCAGCGCCACCAGATCACCCTCGTCAAGCGGCGGGAGGTCGCGCGCGCTGGCAAAGCTGTCGGTAGTTTCGCAGATCGGGCCGACGACGTCCGCCGGGCTCAGCACCGCGCCGGGGGCGGGAAGCCGAACCGGAACAATATCATGCCAGGCTTCGTACAGCGCCGGCCGGATCAAGTCGTTCATCGCCGCATCTACAATGACGAACCGCCTTGACGCGCCGTCCTTGACGTAGATCACCTTCGCGACGAGCAACCCCGAAGGGCCGACGAGCACGCGGCCGGGCTCGCACGCGATCTCGACATCGAGCGTGCCGAAAACGCCCTGCACCAGGCGCGCATAATCCTTTGGGTCCGGCGGGGTTTCCGTGTGATAGCGAATACCGAGGCCACCGCCGAGATCGACGCTCCCTACGACGAGCCCGACTTGGCGCAGTTCGACGATCAGCGCAGCTAGCCGCTCGAATGCCTCCTGGAAGGGGCCGAGACCGCCGCCGGTCTGGGAGCCGATATGCACCGCCAGCCCGACCGGCTCGATGCCCGGCAAATCGGTCGCGAGCTGATAGGCATCGACCGCCTCGTCGATGTCGATGCCGAACTTGTTTTCCTTCTTGCCGGTCGAGATCTTGGCGTGGGTCAGCGCGTCGACATCCGGATTGACCCGGATCGCGATCCGGGCGGTGGCACCATGCTCCGCCGCAATCGCGCTGAGCCGTCGCAGCTCGGGGATCGACTCGACATTGATCTGGTGAATTCCGGCGGAAAGCGCGACATCGAGCTCGGCGCGGGTCTTGCCGACACCGGAGAAAACGATGCGTTGGGGCGGGATTCCGGCGGCGAGGGCGCGGCGCAATTCGCCTTCCGATACGACATCGGCACCGGCGCCGAGCCGGGCGAAAAGCCGCAGCACGGCAAGGTTGGAATTGGCTTTGACCGCGTAGCAGACGAGCGGCTTCGCCGGCACGAATGCATCGGCAAAGCGATGATAGAGCGCTGCGAGGCCGGCGGCGGAATAGAGGTAGAACGGCGTCCCGACGGCGGCGGCGATCTGCTCGATCGGCACGTCTTCGGCATGCAATTCGCCGCCGCAATAGGGGAAGAACTCATTCACTCGGATAGGTCCTGGGGTAGGTGTTCGGGACGTCGGGCGGCGGCTGGGGCGCCCCCTTCTTGCCGCAGCCCGCGAGCGCAAGCGCGATCAGCAGCACGGTCAATGCCCGGAAAAGAGTGCTCACGCGAGGTACTTTCGGCGCGCCGCGGCCACCGCCTCGCGCACCCGAGAGGGGGCAGTGCCGCCATAGCTGGCGCGGCTCGCCACCGAACGCTCGACCTCGATCACCTGAAAAACCGCCTCGGTGATCGCCGGCTCGACCGCCTGAAGCTCGGCCAATGGCAGGTCGCCGAGGGTGCTGCCCCGCGCCTCGGCCCGCTTGACGATCTCGCCGGTGATGTGGTGGGCCTGGCGGAACGGCAATCCGAGCGCGCGCACCAGCCAATCGGCAAGATCGGTCGCGGTGCTGAAGCCGCGCCCCGCCATGCCGCGCAGCCGCTCCCGGTCGGGCCGCATATCGCGCACCAGGCCGGTGGTGGCCGCCAAGCATAATTCGAGCGCATCGCTAGCGTCGAACACCGGCAGCTTGTCCTCCTGCATATCCTTTTGGTAGGCGAGCGGCAGGCCCTTCATCACCGTCAGCAGTGCAATCAGCGAGCCGTTGAGGAGCCCGGTCTTGGCACGCACCAGCTCGGCGGCGTCGGGATTGCGCTTCTGCGGCATGATCGAGCTGCCGGTCGTGAAGGCGTCGCTGAGCCTGATAAAGCCGAACGCCTCGCTCGACCAGATCACGATCTCCTCGGCAAAGCGCGACAGATGCGTTCCGGCAAGCGCCGCGGCGGCGAGAAACTCGATCGCGAAATCGCGGTCCGACACCGCGTCGATCGAGTTGGCGGCCGGCCGGTCGAAGCCAAGTGCTGTCGCCGTCATGTCGCGGTCGATCGGGAAGGCCGTGCCGGCGAGCGCGGCGGCGCCGAGCGGGCAGTCATTGAGGCGGCGCCGGCAATCGGCGAACCGGCCGCGGTCGCGCCCGGCCATCTCGACATAGGCCAGCAGGTGATGGCCAAGGGTCACCGGCTGGGCGATCTGAAGATGGGTAAAGCCGGGCATCACCCAATCGGCATACGCCTCGGCCTGATCGATCAGCGCGCTCTGCAGCTCCCGCAGCGCCACCTCGATGCGGTCGATCGCGTTGCGCACCCACAGGCGGAAATCGGTCGCGACCTGGTCGTTGCGCGAGCGTGCGGTGTGGAGCCGGCCCGCCGGTGGCCCGATCAGTTCGGCCAGCCGGGCCTCAACGTTGAGGTGGATGTCCTCGTGCTCGTCGCGGAAGGTGAAGCTGCCACTGTCGATTTCGCCGCGGATTTGCTCTAGACCCCCGGCAATGGCGGCGCCATCTTCCGGCGACAGAATGTTCTGCGCGACCAGCATCGCGCAATGCGCCTGCGAGCCGGCGATATCCTCGGCGTACAGGCGCTTGTCGAAACCGATCGAGGCATTGATGCGGCGCATGATCGCGGCCGGGCCACTGGCGAAGCGGCCGCCCCACAGAGCATTGCGCTCTGAGGGATTGGCCCGATTTTCAGCTTCCTTCGGCACCGTCGCGCTCGCGTTCCTGTTCGCGGCTGCGGCCGCCCTCGCGGCCGAGCCAGACACCATCAAACCCGGCGAGTTTATCCCGGCCTCGCCGCCGCAGCCAGCACCGGAGGTCTCCTTCGCCGATCTCAAAGGCAATTGGGTGGCTCTCGCCGATTTCAAGGGCAAGCTGGTCCTGATCAACTTATGGGCAACCTGGTGCCAACCCTGCCTCAAGGAGATGCCCTCGCTCGAAACGCTGCAGGCGGCCCAGGCGGATAAGCTCACCGTGGCCGCGGTTTCCGAAGACCGCGGCGGTAGTCAGGTGGTCGAGCCGTTTGTCGCCAAGCTCGGCCTCGACAAGGTCACGATCTTCCTCGACCCGAAAAGCGCGGTCGGCCACACCTTCACGGTGCGCGGCCTGCCGACGACGCTGGTGATCGATGCCGAGGGCCGGCTGGTCGGCCGGGTCGAGGGCGCAGCCGAATGGGATTCCGAAAAGATGGCGAAAGCGTTGCAGCCGTTTCTGCCGGCAACCCCGGACGATGCCAAGCTCAAGCGCGCTGCGCGCTGAGGATCTCGCGCAGGAAGGTCCCGCCGCGCTGCAGCCCTTCGGGATCGATCGAGTGTCCGACGCCTGGGCAGGCCAGGGTATCGACCGGCACGCCGGCGCTTTTGAGCGCGGTTTCGGCCAGTGCCAGCGAGTCGAACGGCACCATCGGGTCGTCGGTGCCGTGCACCAACAGCACCGGGGGGCGCGAGCGCAACTCGCTCGTCAGCAGGTCGGGGGCGATCAGCCGGCCGGAATAGCCGAGAATGCCGGCGAGCGGCTGGGCGCGACGCAACCCGACATAGAGCGCCATCATCGTGCCCTGCGAGAAGCCGACCAGCGCCGCGTCGCTGTCGTCGAGGCCGCGCTTCTGCAATTCCTCGTCGATGAAGCCGTCGAGCAATGGCGCCGCGGCGCGCACCCCGGCCAGCACGGTCGCGGGACTGCGGTCCTGGACGCTGAACCATTGGTAGCCGTAGGGCGCCATGTCACAGGGAAACGGCGCATTCGGCGAAATGAATTCGGCGTCCGGCACCAGCGGCCCCCAATATTGCTGCAAGCCGATCAGATCGTTGCCATCGGCGCCGAGCCCGTGAAGCAGGATGACCAGCCGGCGCGGCTTGCCGCCGGCAACGGGCGGACGGCTCGGTCCGGTCAGGGGGATCAGCATCGCGACGGTCTCCTGCGGGGATTACAGGGCACGACAAGGAGGCATACTCGATCAGCCACACGCGTGTCATGCGACAGCAGCCGTGCGCAATCATCCGCGAGATTGCTTCGTCGCTCAGCTCCTCGCAATGACAATCCTTGGCTGTCATTGCGAGCGAAGCGAAGCAATCTCGCGCCGAGGACACGATGATGAATGAAGGCGTCGTCACCCGGTTTGCCCCGAGCCCGACCGGGTATCTGCATCTGGGGCATGTCCGCTCGGCGTTGGAGGGATGGCGGGCGGCGCGCGCGGCCGGCGGGCGTTTTCTGCTACGCATCGAGGATATCGACCATACCCGCTGCCGCTCGGAGCTTGCGGCCGCGATCGTCGAGGATCTGGGCTGGCTCGGGCTCGATTGGGACGGACCGATCCGCCGTCAGTCCGAGCATTTCGACGATTACCGCGAGGCTCTGGCACGCCTCGAGGCGGCGGGGCTGCTGTATCCCTGCTTCTGCACAAGGCGCGAGATCCAGGCCGAGATCGCCCGGGCCGGCGGCGCGCCGCAAGGCGAGACGGGTGCGCCCTACCCCGGCACCTGCCGGCACCTCGGCAAGGCGGAACGCGGCGCGCGGTGCGCCGAGGTTGCCGATTACGCGCTGCGGCTCGATGTCGGTGCGGCATTGGCGCGCACCGGGCCGCACGATTTTATCGAGGAGGGTATCGATGGGCCACGCCGGGTCGAGGCCGAACCGGCGGCGCTGGGCGATGTCGTGCTGGCGCGCAAGGAGATGCCGACCAGCTACCATCTCGCGGTGACGGTCGACGACGCGCTGCAGGGCGTGACCCTCGTCACCCGCGGCGCCGATCTGTTCGCCGCAACCCACATTCATCGCCTGCTGCAGGCGCTGCTCGGGCTGCCGACGCCGCGCTACCGGCATCATCCGTTGTTGATCGACGCGGCCGGCCGCCGTCTGGCCAAGCGCGACCGCGCGCTGACGATCCGGGCGATGCGCGAGGCAGGATTGAAGCCAGAGCAAATCCTGGAAGCGGCATCCAAAGGCAAGCCTCTATAACCACTCATCCCGGCGGAAGCCGGGATCCATCTTGCAACCGCCTCGGGGGCGGAAAAATGGGTCCCGGCTTCCGCCGGGACACGGATCGTTTGATCAATCAAGCGGGCGGTGAAGGCCGCTCGCGACGTCGAGATATTCGGGATCATCGACCGCGATCAACCCATGCCGCAGGGCAAAGTCGAGGATCACCAGATTGACGTTGAACTTGAAATCGTCGGTCGTGCGCACCCGCTCGACGATTTCGGCGGCCGGCATCAGGTCGAAGCGGACGATCTCGCCGTCGCTGTTCCTCGGCTCGAAATCGGCCGGCAGTTCGAGATCATAGGCGAACAGCACGTCGTCGCGGATGCCGAGCTCGGTCGCCATGCAATAGGTGACGGCGCCGACCGGCACCGCGTGCCGGACCAGCGCCTCCGGGATGCCCCCTTCCTCCTCGCTTTCCTTGATCAGCGTCGCGGCGATGCCGTAGCCATTGCCGATGCCGCCGGCGACGATGTTGTCGAGCTTGTCGGGGGCCACCCGCTTGTCGGGCGCCCGCCGCCCGACCCACAGATACATCTCGCCGTGGATGTAACGGTAGCCGTTGAGGTGGACGCCATAGGCGCGCACGCCGAAAAACGGCACGGCGCCGCGATCGAGCCGGAAGAGCGGCGGATCGCCCCAGCGCGGCATGACATCGAAGGTCTCGTTGCGCCATTTCGGGACGCTCTTTTCGACGACGAGCGCCTCGACGACCTCGTCCACCGCGGCGGTGACCGTGTCCGCATCGCCCGCGGCGACCAGCCGCACCTGGGTCGGCTCGACCGCGAACACCGACGAGAAACGAGCGAGCGCCGCGGCGTTGTCGTGAGGCAGCCAGCCGATCCGCAACCCGCCCGCGACGAGCGGCACGACCCGGCTTCGCTCGAAATTGTTGCAGGCGCGGATATGGTCGGCGAAGGACATCGGCGTTGGCTCAACGCTCGCTGGTCAGCACGGTATCGACCCCGGCGATCTGACGCATGCAGCGGGCGATGTAATCGGCCGTGTCGCGGCCAAGCTCGCCGGTTTGCACATCGATCGCCAGCACCGTTCCGGCAACCGTGCTCTGCCATTTCTGCGGGACGAGGCCCCGCTTCGCAAACAGTTCGAGAATACGAGGCATGACCCCCGGTTCCGCAACGGCCTGGACGGAAAAACAGACGGTAACGAGAGCGGCGTCGCAATCAGCGCGCTCACCACGATCAGCGGCGGGTGCGGCACCCAGCGATACGGACGACATCGGACAAATCCTCGGCAGAATGATGGCGAATCAACACGGCCCGAGCCCTTTCGGGGCCCGGGACGCTAATTCGGCCAATGCCGGCGTGAAGTGTCGTCCTGGTCACAGGGTGAATGTGTGCCCGGCGGCGACGCTCGTCAAGCCGCGCCGCCGCCGGGCGCGCACCCTGCCGCCCTCCCGGAGCGGATCGAAACCAGGCGCGGCCCCGTTCCCGGATAGAGGAATCTGCGCAAAACGATGGAGGCCGCTGATGGACCAACGCATCGTCCAGACCCCGACCGAGGCGCGCCAGGGCAGCAAATACGGCATTGTCCGTTATGTGCTGGCAATCTCGACGGCGTTGGTTGTTATTGGATTTGCGGTAGCATATATCACCTCCGTCTAAGCGGAGAGATTGCATGAGCTTGGCTCGCTTTGGCTTGGTCGCGGCGCTCGTCCTGGGCGGCGGCTTCGGGTGCGACGGCGGGCGGCAGCGGGCCAGCGACATCCAGAACCTGAACGGCATCAGCGACGACATCTCCGCCGTCAACATGACGCAGTCAGAAAATTTGCGCGCCCGCGACCCCAACATCCATTCGACGATCCCGCGCAGCTGGGAGGTCTCCGACACGCCGTAGCGCCTCATCCCGAATCCGTGCGCGGCGACGCCTTCTGACGGAGCCGAGCCCGCAGGATCGCCCACGCCCAAAGCTCGGAAAACGAGGCTCCCGCAAAATCGGGCAACGACCCGTCCGCGAATTGACGCTCGATGATGCGGTTCACTTCCGCCTGCAACCACTCGCGCGGATCTTCCTCATCCTGGCAAGGACGCGGATGCGCGGCCTCGAATGCCGCGTCTGCCGCCTGAAGCTCCGGCGTGTCGGCGAAATCGGCGCACTCCGCCTCAAGCCTGCATAGCGATGCGGCCGAGTTTGGGTCGATGCCGGCCCGCAGCATGGCGGCCCGCACATAGGCGCTAAGTTCCGCGAAAAGCCGCAGCGTCGAGCGCCGATCGACCGCTTCGGACTCGGCAAAATCGAGCGGCGCGACCAGACGCGCCAACCGCTTTTTATGGCTGGCGCGCATCGTGTGACTCACGCCCCTGGCCGGCCTCAAGCCGGTCCAGTTGCCGCGCAAACTCGCTGGCGTCGATCGTGCGGATGAAATTGTCGACTATCTGCGAGAACTCCCAGGCCTCGCCGATCGTCAGCTCGCCGCGCGCCACCGCCGAGGTGACCGCCTCCATCGCGGCGCAAAGGTCCGCGGCGCTGCGGAGCGGCGGCAGGTCGAAGCGGACCGGCCGCTCGCGGCGCGGGCCGATGATGCGGCTGATGCAGAACCGCTTCATGACGCCGTCGCCGCCTTGGGCGTCGTCGATCGCCCCGCGCAACAGCGGGCGCGCTGCGGAATCCAGCAATTCCTCGGCAATTATGGTTGCGCGGTTGCGTGTGCCCGGCCGCTTGCCTATCGGATTGCCGGACATGCCTTTCGGAAAGGGCCTGCCGCGCGGCAGGCCCTTCGGCTTCTTGCTAGAATTTTGCTGCATATGCAGCGGATTTGCAGCAAAATCTGCCGCCATCCTCTCTCCTGTTCGCATCCGGGGGTCCTCAATCCGGATTGATAACAGACGATTAAATCACAATTATTACGATTTGTCAAGAACAAAATTAAGATACCTAGACCACTGGAGCTAGCTCACATCACTCCACATCTCCTAGGTCGAACCATCCGGGCGGACTCCCGCTTCACGGCGGCGACGTTCAATTTCTGCGTCGTATCGCGCTTGTTGCATCCGCAGGAGCATCACCGGCAGAGCGAAAGTGAAAAGGAATGAGGTCACCCCGAGGAATAGATATGCTCGCTCGACCCATAGCCTTATTATCGAATGTTCGTCGAGCGCTCTCTCGCAGATCACGCCAGTAAATAACAAGGCTATAGTCAGCAGATACAGCGCGAATAATCCAATATGCCAAATTAGTCTTCGCTGTACTTGGTCTCGTCCTATTTCCGCAGCTCGCCAGGTGCCATTTCGAATGAGAATAGGGTCACCGATCAGTGCAATAATCGCCACTAGGAACCCGGCAAACACAGTAAACACTGTGACGACTATCAGAATAACGTCGGAATTTCGCCCCACATATGGTTGGGCCTTAAAGGCTGTGATCGCCCCGATTCCAAGGCAAAATAACGCGCCAATGAGGCGCATCATTGCTCAAAGACCCCAGCCTGCTCCAATTGCTTGTAGAACGATTGCAACTCGCGCCACGTCTTGGCTCGATTCACCGTCTTGCCATCGGCCTCGACCAGGATTGTAGATCGCATGAAAATCTCATGCGGGCTGATCTTTTGGCCCGTTTTGGTGACAATTACATAGTCATCATCTGCGTCTGGATGCTGAAGAATATCTGCGGCTAGCTCTTCAACGCGCTTTTCACCAATAGAAAGCGATTTTGAGAACCGCCGGTCTACTTTGACTGTTAATACAACGCGCAGCGAGTCAGGAGTTACATCATGTGGTTTGTCGAGAACCACTTTTAGATGCCTCCCAACAGCTCCGAGTGCTCCAGAGGTTCTGGCCCTACGCTTCTCGTATAGCGCAGTTGCTTGGTACAGAACTCCCCTAATTTCTAGTTCTTTGACTCCCTGCTTATGGAGCATTTTCAGCTTGCTTATGTCAGCTACCTTCATCAGGTCGAAATTCTTGTACCCTGGGGGCAACTTAGCCTTTGCGAACAGTTCTCGAATGAAGTTGCTGACAGCTCTGTCTCTAATGAGGGTGGTGCACAGGCAGACGTGGTCTTGATTGACGTACAGGAAGGCGTCGCCATCCAGCCACTCGGCGTCTGGGGGTGGTTGTTCTGTAGTAAGGTCGATAGCGTCTGCGCCCGGGGGTGCTTTAGGCACAACGGAGGCTGCTTCGCCGGGCGTCTCTGTCGTTAGGTGCAAGAATAATCCACCGCCCCGTGCATCATCCGCTTTTGCTACCCTGACATTCTGGCCGCCGCGGCTGATCGTGCGCTGGTCTATCGTCTTCAAGATCTTGAGCGCCTGTCGCAGGCACTTCTCTATGTCTTGACCAACGGCGCCATCGAACCACTCCGCCCGCCGGTAGCTCACGGTCTTTTCCCGTTGGGCGACCATTATTCTTGTCCCAATGTGCGTCCATCAAAATGTCACAACCAAAAATGGTGGTCCGGTTCAATTAAATCTAGTCATCACCTGACAAAGCTGCGGGCGAACGGCGCGATAACGATCCGTGGCGGTAACCCGCAGCTTTTCGAACCAATTAATGGAGCCGCGCGCGTAGCCCAGCGCCTGACGTGGTAGGGGGAGGGGTTGCGGCCGGTTCCCCCTCTCCCGCGGTGCGGGAGAGGGTTTGCGGGCGGGACGCCCGCGGTCCGACGCGGCGTCGCGCGGCTCAGCGCGTTCCGCTGTTGCGGTCGAACCAGTATTGCGCGGCGAAGGCGGACATCTTCATGCCCTCATGCGCGACGCCCGGCACGACGACACGGGTCCAGCGGCAGGGCACGCCGAGCCTGGCGGCTTCCGTCTGACCGCGCGCGAGATAGAACTGTGCCCGCGCGAAGCGGTTCGGCCCCTGCGCCATCGCGGAATCGTGTTTGGGAAAATTCTCGGTGCTGCCGTCGATGTCCTGGTCGCCGGAAAAAATGACCATGGGGTAGCCGAGAAACCGCACGACATCGTCGCGCGTCAGGCCGATGCCGCCGAGCCCATCGGGATAGGGCACGTCCAAGGTCGGCAGCGTGTACCAGCCGGAATTCGCCGCGCCCACCGCCTCGAAGATGCCGTGCGGCTGCGTCGCCAGCAGCCGGTGCACAAACTGCCCGCCGGCGGAATGGCCCCAGAGATGGGCCTTGTCGCACGCCGTCACGCCGGCCTCGCGCAACAGCGCGAAGACGCGGCCCGGGATCGCCTGCGACCAGCCGTCGCGGGGCCGCAGCGTACCGTCCTCGGCGAGCACGTGGCCGTTGTTGTAGGTCACCGCGTCCGGCCAGGATTCCTTCGGAAAGGCGATCGCGACGACGAGGAAGCCGTGCCGCTCGGCGGCCGGGACCCACGCCTCGCAATATTCCGCGCCGTTGCGGCTGGCGCCGTGCTGCACGATGACGACGGGCTTGTCGGGGTCGTGGCGTTCCGGCCGGAAGCATTCGAGCACGAGCGGCCGGTCGGGGTTGAGCGGGTCGGCATAGGGGATGCTCGCCCGGCCCGGACGGGCCAGGGCGTCAGCAAGATTAGTGGGGTTCATCGCTGCTGCCTCGTGTATCGATCGAATGCCGGCACCACCTTACCGTATCCGGGCCCGTGACTTTTTCGTGAATCCGATCGTCGCCGGTATCATATTCCGGCGATGACGACATTCCTGACCGTTCTTCTCGTGCTGGCGATGCTCGGTGTGCTGGGCGTCCTCGGCATGGGGGTGGCGACGATGATCCGCGGCGGCAACCCGCGATTGTCGAACAAATTCATGCAGTCGCGCGTGATCCTGCAGGCCGTCGCGCTGGTCGTGCTCGCGCTGTTGATGATGCTCGCCGGCAATCGCTGACCGCCATGGTGAGCCTCACCCGCATCTACACCCGCGGCGGCGACAAGGGCGAGACCTCGCTCGGCGACGGCAGCCGCGTCCCGAAGCAGGCGCTCCGGGTCGACGCCTACGGCACGGTCGACGAGGCGAACGCCGCGATCGGGCTGGCGCGGCTCGACGCCAATGCCGAGACCGACGCGATGCTGGCGCGCATCCAGAACGATCTGTTCGATCTCGGCGCCGATCTGTGCACCCCGGAAAACGGCCGGCGCAAATCGGCCGAGAAGGGCGGCGCGCTGCGCATCGTCGCCAGCCAGGTCGCGCGGCTCGAACGCGAGATCGACGCGATGAACGCCGAATTGCGGCCGCTCGACTCGTTCATCCTGCCGGGCGGCAGCCCGGTGGCGGCGCACCTGCATCTCGCCCGCACCGTGACCAGGCGGGCCGAGCGGCTGGTCTGTGCGCTGGCCGCCGCCGAGCCGGTCAACCCCGAGGCGGTCAAGTACCTGAACCGGCTGTCCGACCATCTGTTCGTGCTGGGAAGGCGGGTCAACCGCAACGGCGCGCGCGACGTCTTGTGGCGGCCCGGCCTGACGCGAACCTCGTAGGGCGGACAAGCGGAGCGTCGTCGGCTATCGATTTAGATTCACAATGAGGCAGTGAGGCAGTGAGGCAGTGAGGCAGTGAGGC
>Ga0210400_10003732_pt1 | contig 13398 bp, 5 predicted proteins | sample IncBWH26MmetaG_FD_155456 | JGI IMG/M metagenome (GOLD analysis project Ga0210400, IMG submission 155456) | Forest soil microbial communities from Barre Woods Harvard Forest LTER site, Petersham, Massachusetts, United States - Inc-BW-H-26-M | ecosystem: Environmental > Terrestrial > Soil >...
AGTCCAAGTACAGTCCGGGTCCCGCGCCCAAGAGCAATATGAAGAAGTATGAGCCGTGGCAGGACGGCTTCAGAGCCACGCAGGACATGGTGACCGCCAAAGGCGAGAAGGTCCACGTGGAAGTGGTTGCGAAGGTCGACGGCAAGGATTATCCGGGCAAGGGGAGTCCGGATGCCGACACTTACGCGTTCAAGAGGATCGACGCCCGCAGCTACGAAGTCACGCAGAAGAAGGACGGTAAGGTGACCATCGTCTCCAAGATGGAGGTCGCGCCGGACGGCAAGTCGCGCACCATCACGCAGACCGGAAAGACCGCCAAGGGCGAGCCGGTCAATAATCACGTTTATTGGGACAAGCAGTAGAAGGGGTGATCTAAGAGGGTTGTTCCAGGGATAGTAAAGCGGGCGCTTCTTTTGGGTGAAAAGGGGTTAGAGCGCCCGCTGTCGTAACGGGGATTTAAGTTATCTGTAAAAACGCTCCGGACCGGGGAAGGGTTACTCCGGGCGCAAAAAATATTTGCGTGTAGACTGGCAAGTGTGCTTAGGTCGTGGTCCAACGGGACCTTAGTCCAGGCGGTCGAGTCCTTTGCCGCCCGTTTTGCCGAGATTGTAATAATCAGCCCCCGCCATTTGGCGGGGGAAGGGATGGCGCTCGATCTGACCGGATCGGCCGGAGTCCATCGGGTCACGCTCATCCAGGCGGCGGCGGAGCTGGCCCGGGCGGCGATGGCGGAGCAGGGCCTCGCTCCCCTAAGTTCCCTCGGGCGGGAGGCGGTGGCCGCCAGGATCGCCCAAAAAGCCCAGGAACATGCGGAACTTTCGTATTTTCATCCCGTAGCCGCGTTGCCCGGATTCGCCAGGGCGCTCGCCCGGACGCTCGTGGAGCTGAGGTTGGCCAGGGTCACACCAGACATGCTCGAGACGGAGGATCTGGCGGCATCCGCGAGCCCGCCCGCGGCGGATCTGGCACGGCTGCTGGAACGCTACCAGGCCGAGCTTCAGGAGCGGTCGCTGGTGGATCTGCCGGGCTTGCTGGCGCTGGCGACCGCCACCGCCACGAGCGGGCGGCACCCGTGGATCGGGCTGCCCCTCGCCAGGCTGGATGCCGACCTCGAATCGCGGGCGCACCGCGAGTTTTTCAGAAGTCTGGCGGCGCGGGCGCCCGAGGTGCTGGAGGCGGAGCTGGGAGAAGTCGGGCCGGGCTCCAGCCCGGCGGCTACTGATTCACTGGAACATCTCAGGCAGTTTCTGTTTTCGCCGGAACCAAAGCCATATCGGGAGCATGACGGGCGCTTCGAGTTCTTCTCCGCACCCGGCGAAGGGTTGGAGGCAGTCGAGATCGCCCGGCGGATCATCCGCCTGGCACTTGAAGGACTACGGTTCGACCAGATGGCGATCCTGCTTCGGAATCCGGATCGCTATCAGCCCACGATCGAGGACGCGTTGCGGCGCGCCCGAATTCCGGCATGGTTCAGCCAGGGCACGGCTCGTCCGCATCCCTCCGGACGGGCTTTTTTGGCGCTGCTGTTGTGTGCGGGCGAAAGACTTTCCGCCTCGCGGTTCGCGGAATACCTCTCGCTCGGCCAGGTCCCTGAAACTCCGGGCGCGCCGAAGTGGGTGGCGCCGGAAGACGAAATCCTGGGTCAACTTGAGGGCGAGCAAAGCGAGCCTGCGGCCGAAGCGGACCGGCCGACGCCGCGCAGGTGGGAGCGGCTGCTGGTGGACGCGGCGGTGATCGGCGGCAAAGACCGGTGGGAGCGCCGGCTGAATGGCCTGGAGGCGGAATTCGAGCTGCAGGAAAAGCCGCTGGATCAGATTCAGAACCTGAAACAGTTCTCTCTACCTCTGATCGGGAGGCTGGACGCGCTGCCGAACGCCGCCACCTGGAGTGTGTGGCTGGAACACTTGACCGAACTGGCGCGATTGGCGCTGCGCGACCCTGATCCGGTGCTGGCTGTGCTAGCCGAACTTGCTCCGATGGGCGATGTCGGACCCGTGGGGCTCGAAGAAGTCGCCGAAGTCTTGAGCGAGCGCCTGCGATTTCTGCGCCGGGAACCGCCCGCCCAGCGCTGGGGACGCGTGTTCGTCGGATCGATAGAGGAGGCCCGCGGACGTGAGTTCGGCGTCGTATTCCTCCCGGGGCTCGCCGAGGGATTGTTTCCGCAGCGAGCCTTGGAGGATCCCCTGCTGCTCGACGATTTCCGCAAGGCCGTTTCCAAACACCTGCCGCTGCGGAGCCGGCGAGTGGACCAGGAACGGATGCGTCTGCACTTGGCCGTGGCTGCAGCGCGCGAACGGCTGATCGCTTCTTATCCGCGGATGGAGGTCGCCGAAGCACGTCCACGGGTCCCGAGCTTTTACGCGTTGGAATTGCCGCGCGCAGTGGAAGGTTCGCTACCCGAGCTGAAAGCGTTCGAGGATCGCGCGCGCGAGGCCGCGCCGGCGCGTCTGAACTGGCCAGCTCCGAAGGAGACCGCGGACGCGATCGACGATGCGGAGTACGATCTGGTAGCCATCGCCGGCGCCCGCGACCGTGCGGGAGGCGTTCACTATCTGGTCGAGGCGAATCCGCACGTAGCGCGATCGCTGCGTACGCGCTGGGCTCGATGGAATCATAAGTGGAGACCGGCGGACGGTTTAGTTACGGACGATTCTGCCGCTCTGGAGGCGCTGCGGGTGCAACGGTTAGGAGCCCGCGCGTGGTCGCCTTCCGCGCTCGAGCATTTCGCGATGTGTCCCTATAAATTCGCACTGCATGGAATCTATAAGCTGAAGCCTCGCGATGAGTCTGCGCCGCTAGAACAAATGGACCCGCGAACTCGCGGGGCGCTGTTTCATGAAATCCAGTTCGAGCTTTTTCGGGGCCTGCAGCGCACGGGATTGCTTCCCGTGAACAATGAACGGCTGCCGGAAGCCCTGCGCAGAGCTGATGAAGTGCTCGACCGCGTGGCGGCCAAATACCAGGAGAAGCTCGCTCCGGCGATCCCGCGCGTGTGGGGGTCGGAGATCGAAGACCTGCGGACGGATTTGCGGGGATGGTTGCAGCATGTCGCGCGCAACGACGACGATTGGGAGCCGGTGCAGTTCGAACGCGTCTTCGGCGATGACACTCCCTTGGCGCTTGCCGAGGGCGTGAATCTGCGGGGACGCATTGATCTTATCGAGAAGAACGTGTTGCGTGAAGCCTTCCGCGTGACGGATCACAAGACCGGCAAGCGTCCCGAAACGATTCCCCGCTGGGTGGGCGGCGGCCGGAGCTTGCAGCCGCTTCTGTATGGGCTGGCGGCGGAGCAGTTGTTGGGATCGCCGGTAGAAGCGGGGCGGCTGCTGTACGCGACGCAGCGCGGCGGCTATACACCTGTCGAGATCAAACTCGACGAACGAGCGCGCCAGTTCTTGCAGAAACTCCTGGGTGATATCGACGCATCGATCGCGGGCGGCTTCCTGCCTCCGGCGCCGGCCAAGGACGCCTGCGAAATTTGCGACTACCGGATTGTGTGCGGCCCCTATGAAGAACGGCGGCTCGGCAGAAAAGACCGGCACGACCCAAGACTGGATCCGCTGACCGAGATCCGGGGAATGGCATGAGCACCTCGTCGGCACGCGCCGTATCCGACGCGGAAGCGCGGCGCAGGATTCGCCAATCGCTCGATGAAAGCTTGATCGTCGAAGCGTCGGCAGGCACTGGCAAGACCACCGAATTGGTGCGACGCATTGTCGAGGTGCTGGCTTCCGGGCGGACCAGCATCGAGAAGATCGCCGCCGTCACGTTCACTCATAAAGCCGCTGGCGAGTTAAAGCTTCGCCTGCGCGAGGAACTGGATCATCGGCGTCAGGAAGCGGGTGGCAACCGCCAGTTAGAAGCCGCGCTGGAACACCTGGAGGAGGCTTCCATCGGGACCATTCATTCCTTTTGCGCGCAGCTTTTGCGGGAGCGGCCCGTGGAGGCGCGCGTCGACCCGGCCTTCCAGGAACTGAGCGAGCAGGAGAGCGCCCGGCTGTATCAACGGGCATTTCGAACATGGCTTGAAGGCAGGCTCAGCGAGCCGTCGCCGGGACTGCGGCGAGCCTTCGCCCGGCTGGCATGGCGCGATTCCTGGGATGATTCCCCGCCCCTGGAGCAACTGCAGTACGCCGGCCGAAAGCTGGTAGAGTGGCGCGATTACCCTGCCGCATGGCGCCGCGAACCCTTTTCCCGTGACGAAGAGATCGGGACTGTGCTGCGCATGGCGCGCGAGCTGGCGGAGCTGAGCTCGCGTCCGCGGCGAGTGACTGACAACCTGTACATGGGTCTCCAACCCGTGCGATTGATGATGCAAGGCGTGGCGGCGCACGATCAGGATTCGCTCGAAGCCGCCGTGTTGAAGCTCGGGCGCGACATGCGCCGCGATACGAAAAAGGGCTCGGGCGAGTACGGTGGCGGCGTCAGCCGGGAAGATCTGCTGCATCGGCGCGACGAGTTGCTCCGATGGATCGAGGAATTCCGGCGGCGCGCTGATGCGGACCTCGCGGCCGAGCTTCGCGAGGAGATGTCCGGCCTGGTGGAAGAATACGACCAGCGGAAGCGGCGGCAAGGCAAACTGGACTTCGTGGATCTGCTGGTTTGCGCCCGAGATCTGGTGCGCGACCAACAGGCCGTGCGGGCATACCTTCAGAAGCGGTTCAGCCACCTTTTCATCGATGAATTCCAGGATACCGATCCCCTACAGGCCGAGATCCTGTTGCTGCTGGCCGCCGATGATGCCGCGGAATCGGACTGGCTGAAGATTCGCCCGGTGGCCGGTAAGCTGTTCGTGGTGGGCGATCCGAAACAATCGATTTACAAGTTCCGCCGGGCGGACATACTGCTGTACCGGCAGGTGCGGGACGCGATGGTGGAGCGCGGCTGCGGCTTGGTCGCGCTGCGGAAGAGCTTCCGGTCGGTTCCGAACCTACAACACTTCGTCAATACATCGTTTGAAACAGAGATGGGCGGCGACGGTCACGCCGAGTGGATCCCTCTGGAGCAGCATCGGGAAGAAATCGAAGGCCGCCCGAGCTTAATCGCGCTGCCGGTGCCGAAGCCCTACAAAACGCGCTTGTCGAAAGAAGCCGTGAACCGGTCTCTGCCGGATGCTATCGCCGCGTTCGTGGCCTGGCTAGTGCAGGAGAGTAAGTGGGGTTTCAAGGCCAGGGACATCGCGATCCTGTTCCGGCGCCGTACACAAGCCGGGCAGGACCTGACCCGCGAGTACGCGCGAGCGCTTGAGGCGCGCAACGTCGATCACCTGCTGGCCGGGTCAAAATCGTTCCACCATCGCGAGGAAGTGGAAACCCTGCGCGCCGCACTGATCGCGATCGAGTGGCCGGATGACGAGCTGAGCCTATTCGCCACTCTGAAGGGGTCGCTGTTCGCGATTCCTGACGAGATGTTGCTCGTGCACAAACATAAGCGGGGACGCCTCCACCCGTTTCATCGCGAAGGCGCCGAGCTTCCCATCGCGGACGCGCTGGAACTCCTAGCTCAACTGCATAAGGGTCGGAATTACCAGCCCTTCGCTGCGACGGTCCACGCGCTGCTCGAAGCCACCCGCGCCCACGCGGGTTTCCTGTTGCGGCCGGGCGGCAATCAGATTCTGGCGAACGTTGCCCGCGTTGCCGATTTAGCTCGCACGTACGAAGTGACCGGAGGCGTGTCGTTCCGCGGATTCGTGGAGGAACTGACCGCGCAGGCCGAGAAGGAGGAAGCCTCTGAAGCTCCGGTGCTCGAAGAGGATTCCGATGGCGTGCGCCTGATGACGGTGCACGGGGCCAAGGGTCTGGAGTTTCCGGTGGTGATCCTGGCCGATCTGACGGCGAATCTGTGCGCGCGCGAGCCTGATCAATACGTCGACGGGAACAAGCGTGTGAGCGCCACGCGTCTGCTGCGATGCGCGCCTTGGGAACTACTCGATAATGAGGCGAAGGAAGCCGCGCGAGAGCGCGCGGAAGGCGTCCGCGTAGCCTATGTCGCCGCCACTAGGGCTCGCGATCTGCTGGTGGTCCCCGCGGTGGGCGATGAGCCGTTTCCGCAGGACAATTGGCTGACCCCGCTGAATAAGGCGCTGTATCCGTCGCGGGAGTCTTGGCGTAAGTCGCGTCCCGCGGCAGGATGTCCGGATTTCGGCGGGGCCAGCGTGGTGCAGCGTCCCATCGATTACGATCGCGAGCCCGAGTTTTCCGTCCGGCCCGGGCTCATTACTCCGCAACAAGGGTCGCACGATGTGGTCTGGTGGGACCCGTCCAAACTGAAGCTGGGCGAAGAAGGCGATCACGGGCTGCGACAGGAAGAACTGCTCAAAGATGACGGAGGCGCGAGTTCTGTCGCGTATCAGGCATGGCAGGAGCAGCGCGCCAGCATCATTGACACCGCTTCGCGCCCTGAATTCGCGGTGTTCCTGGCAAGCCAGGCGCCTGATGCACCGCCAGATGCGGCCGTCGTCGAAGTGGTAGCGACCGGCCTCTTAGTAGGACCGGCCTCCAGGCCGGTCGCTACTGGTAAACGCTTCGGCACACTTGTCCATGCCGTCCTGCGTGACGTGCCGCTCGACGCCGGCCGAACGACGATCCGCCAATGGACGCAGCTCAACGCGCGCATCGCGGGTGCGACTGCGGAAGAAATCGAGGCCGCGTGCGCTCGAGTGGAGGCAACGCTCCTTCATCCACTTCTCGATCGAGCGCGGGCGGCGAAGCGGAAGCATCGCGAGTATCCTGTGATGTTACGAGTGGACAGAGGACGGCTCATGGAAGGCGTTATCGATCTGGCGTTCGTCGAGGACGGCGCCTGGGTCATCGTCGATTTCAAGACGGATGCCAAACAGAGCGACCAATACCAGCGGCAGCTTCAATGGTACGCGAGCGCTCTCACTCGCCTGACAAGTCTCCCGGCGCGCGCCTACCTGCTCGCGGTGTAGATCTACTTGAGATTGCGCTCGAAGAACTCCACCATGGCGGCGTTCAACTGGCGCGCTTCGGCGCCCGTCACCGCGTGAGTTTTCTGGGTGTAGACCTGTAACTCGAACTGCTTACCAGCGCGCTCCAGCGCGTCGATCATTTGCACGGTGTTCTGGAAGAGTACGTTGTCGTCCTCCAGATTGTGGGCGATCATCAGCTTCCCTTTGAGGTTCTTGGCTTGCGGCGGCAGGGCGGTGTTCTTGTAACCGTCCGGGTTGTCCTTAGGCAGGCCCATATAGCGCTCGGTGTAGATAGTGTCGTAGTTATGCCAATCGGTTACAGGAGCGCCGGCGATACCCGCCCGGAACACGTCCGGCGCATTCAGCATCGCATTGAGCGTCATAAACCCGCCGTAACTCCACCCGCGGATACCGACCCGGGCCCGGTCGACGAATCCCAGAGAGACCAGGTACTCGACACCAGCCACCTGATCGGCCAGCTCCGTCTCGCCGAGCTTTCGAAACACGGGAGTCTCAAACGCGTGCCCGCGGCCTGACGACCCGCGATTGTCCACCTGCCACACGACGAAACCCCGCTGCGCGAGAACCTGGTCCAGGTCCGGACCCATCCACGCATTGCGCACTCCTTGCGAATCCGGGCCGCCGTAAACCAGCACCACTGCCGGATATTTCTTCGTTGCGTCGAATCCTGCGGGCCGGATCAGCCGCGCATACAGCAACGTTCCGTCCGGAGTCTTGAAGCTGACCAGTTCGGTCGGCAGAATCTCGAATTCTTCGGTCAGGCGCTGGTTCGCTTCGCGATACACGCCCAGCTCGCTTCCATCGCCAGAGTGAAGCGTCGTGCGCGGCGGCGACGATACGCTCGAAAACGTATCGAGATAGAAGTGTCCGCCCGGCCCCATCGCGATGCTGTGCGTGCCCGACCCTGAACTGAGTGGCTTCTTCCCGTCATCCTTTACTCCACTGCTGGTGATTCCAGCACTGTAGAATTGCCGCTCCAGCGGGCTGGTTTCGCTCGCGGTGTAATACACGCGTCCGGCGGCCTCGTCCACGCCGGCGATAGCGGTCACCTCCCACGATCCCTTAGTTAATTGCCGCCCTTGTCCGCCGTTAATTGAATATAGATACAAGTGCCGGAATCCGTCCCGCTCGCTCAGCCATAAGAATTGTTTTCCGCCGCTCACGAACACCGGATCTTCTGGCACATTGACCCAGTACTTGTCCGTCTCTTCCAGAATCCTCGACGCCTTGCCCGATCCGGCGGCGGCCAAGAGCAGTTCCAGCTTGTTTTGCACGCGATTGGCATGCACCACATAAACATTCTTCGAATCCGGCGTCCAGCCTACCCGGGCAATCAGAGACTCGTCCCGCGGGCCGCCTGCCTCCATCCAGCGAGTGCTCCCGCCATGAGCACCTACCACGCCCACGCGAACGTCCGGATTGTTCTCACCAGCCTGCGGATAACGCTGAGGCTCATAGATCGGACGCGGCCCGCGCGAATCTTCGTGAGGATAGAGCGGCTCGTGGCTGAGATCCAACTGCAGGTACGCGATCGATTTCGACTCCGGCGACCACCAGTACGCCGTTCCCAGGTCGAGTTCCTCTGGATACACCCAGTCCAAGCCGCCGTTACGCAGCGTGTCCGATCCGCCTGTGGTCACGCGCGTTTCGCGCTTAGAGGTGATGTCGAGCGTGTACAAATCCCAGTCCCGCCGGAATGCGACCGACTTTCCGTCGGGCGAGAGCTTGGGATCACGCTCGGCAATAGGTGTTTTGGTGAGCTGGGTCCACTTGCCGGAGTCCGCTTGAATGAGAAACAAGTCTCCGCCCGTCGAATACAGAACTTCAGCGCCCGACCACTGCACGGGTGTTTCCCTCACGCGGCGGTTCTCCCACTCGAAGGGCCGCGATTCCGTCACCGCGGGCCGAACGGCGGCTGAATCCATCGAAGAGGTGTCGATCAGATCTTTCGACGATCTCGTGGCGGGATCGTAGATCACCAGCCTTCGGCCCTGCCGGTAGAGGAACTGTTTTCCGTCGGGCGCCCACGCCACCGGGTTTCCGGGACCCTGGGGAGTCAGCCGGGCGGCTTCTTCCATGGTCTCGAGCGTGATCGGTTTCTTCTGCGCGGTCACGACGGCAGCGCACGCGAGGAACAAAACCGCCGCTCTCATCGTATAGTGATTGTAATTGAATGCGAGTCACTTTTTGGGGTGCCGCCCAGACCGTTACGGGGTCCATGCACCATGTTGAGGCGGCCGGAAAGCGATTCCTGCTCGATTGCGGCCTGTACCAGGGACGCCGCCGCGACGCGTTTGAACGAAACAGTCATTTCCCGTTTCCGGTGTCCAGCATCGACGGCGTGATTCTCTCGCACGCGCACATCGATCACAGCGGGAATCTTCCCACGCTGGTTCACCACGGCTACTCGGGGCCGATTTATACAACGCCGGCCACCGTCGACCTGTGCCTGCCCATGCTGGCCGATTCGGCCCATCTTCAGCAAAAGGATGTCGAGTTCTGCAACCGCCGCCGCGAACATCGGCGTGCGAAAGACCTGGACGATCAGGAATGTGCGCCCCTGTATCTTCCCGAGGACGCGGAACGCACCTATCCGCTGTTCCGCCCGGTCGGGCTGGGCGAAACCAAGGAAGTGGCTCCCGGATTCCGCTACCGGACCTACGAAGCCGGGCACATGCTCGGATCCACCTCGATGGTGGTCGAGGCCGACGGCGTCCGCCTGGGTTTCTCGGGCGACGTCGGACGCCGGAACCTGCCGATTCTCCGCGACCCGGTCTCGCTTGATCCGGTCGACTATCTGATCATGGAGAGCACCTACGGAGACCGGTTTCACAAACCGGTCGCGGACGTGGCCGGCAAGCTGGCTGATGTCGTCAATCGCACGGCCGGCCGCGGCGGCAAAATCATCGTCCCCTGCTTCGCCGTGGGACGCACGCAGCAATTGGTGATGATCTTACACCAGCTGATGGACGCGCACCGGATCCCGTCCATCCCCATCTTCGTGGACAGTCCTCTGGCGATCAACGTGACGGAAGTTTTCCGCAAGCACCCGGAGTGCTACGACGAAGAGGCCAACAAGTTCCTGTCCGATGGCGACGAGCCTTTCGGATTCTCCCACCTGCGTTACATCCGGGAAGCCAGCGAGTCGAAAGCGCTCAACAGCCTGCACGGTCCGTTCCTGGTTCTGGCCGCCTCGGGGATGTGCGAAGGAGGACGTATTCTGCATCACTTGCGGAACAATATCGAGGACCCCCGCAATACGGTCCTCATCACCGGATTCCAGGCCGAGTACACGCTGGGCCGGAAGATCCTGAACGGCGACCGCGAAGTACCGATTTTCGGCGAGCCGATGGAGCTCCGGGCCGAAGTGGTTTCGCTCGATGAGTTGAGCGGCCACGCCGATCAGCGCGAGTTGATCGAATGGATGCGCCCGCTGGCGCCGCGCCTCAAAGGAGTATTCCTGGTGCACGGCGAACTGTCGCAGGGCGCTGCGCTGGCGGAGGTGATCCGCAAGGAATTCAAGCTCGACGTGCAGCAACCTTCGAGAGGGCATAGTTTCTTACTCAACTGATTCTTTATCCACGAGTTTTATCCACGAAGGAGACCCATTATGGCTTTTTGCGTTACCTGCGGCAGTCAGCTTCCCGATACCGGACGATTCTGCACCAATTGCGGCTCGGCCATTTCTGGCACAGGTGCGGTTCCGCCCGCCTTGCGCCAGCCGCTCGACTACACCATCCAGGGCGACAATCTTCAGGTAATCCGCATCCGGCTGAAACCCGGCCAGGAGCTGTACGCCGAAGCTGGAAAGATGGTTTACAAACAACCCCAGGTGGCCTGGGAGACGCGCATGAGCGGCGAAACTCTCGGCGAGAAGCTTTTGGGAGCACTGAAACGCAAACTCATGGGCGAGTCGCTGTTCCTCACCTATTTTCGGGCGTCGATACCGGGCGAGGTCGGCTTCGCGGGCAGTTATCCGGGGCGCGTTCAGGCGTTCGATCTGAAACCCGGCCAGAACATCTTTGTGCAGCGCGATGCATTCGTAGTGGCGGAAGCCAGCGTCCAGCTCAATATCGCGATGGTGAAACGGCTCGGCGCGGGATTCTTCGGCGGCGAGGGATTCATCCTGGAACAGCTTACCGGACCCGGGACGGTGTTCATTCATGCCGGAGGCGATTTCGTGGAGTTTACGCTGGGTGCGGGCGAGTCGCTGCAAATCGATACCGGCTGTATCGTCGCTTTCGACGAAACCGTGGACTACGACATTCAGCTCGCGGGCGGCATCCGGACCGCGCTGTTCGGGGGCGAAGGACTGTTCCTGGCCACCCTCACGGGTCCGGGCCGGGTGATCGTGCAGAGCCTGACGCTCCAGAAAATGCGGCGCGAGCTGGCTCCTTATCGCACTGGAGGTGACGAGCACAAGGGCCTGGACGTGATCTCGGGTATCTTCAGCAGCGACGACTAAAATGCAGGGCTGCCGGGCTACTTCACCGCGATCGTCGTGATTCGTCCGTTTCCGACCGTGAGCTGGATGTCATTGCTGAAGTTACTCGGGTTGTAGCCGTAGTTGCTCGGGACGTCGTGCATGGTTACGAAAATAGAAACAGCGTTGCCCGGAGGCGGACCGTTCTGCGAGATATCGGGAATCCTGACGTTGATGATCCACGACCCTGGATAAGTTGGATCCAGCCCGGAGAATAGAATATTCTGCGCGGGAACGTCTACGCCGTTGATAAGGATGTGAAGATCGCCCGGATTTGTCGGAGTCGCGCTAGTGGGAGGGCTGCCGTCCGGCGGCGGATTGCTTACCAGGCCTTGCCCGGTAAGGGCCAGTTGCAACACATTCCCCCGATTGACAGGGTTTTGAGGGCCGTTCAGACCGCCCTCGGTGACATTGGCGGCGAGGATCTGCCCGATGCCGCCGTCTACCGCCGTCTTGAAGGCCGGATCGGCTACGGCCATCAGATACATTCCCGCAGCCACAATTTCGCCCGTGGTCGGGTTGAAGAGCAGGAATTCCGCGTTGCCGGAGGTGGGAGCGCTCCAGGGAATCACAAAGTTCATATACGCCTTCTCCACCATGGCGTAGATTCCCGCGGGCACGCCGTTCACCAGCATCTGAAGACCCGCTACGGTCTTGGGATACGGCGGATTCTGGTGGACCTCGTCAGCGACGTTGACCACTTTGCCTATCGGATTCGCTTGCACCCACATCCCCGGCGTAAGCGGGCGCGTCGACGTGTACGTAAAGGCATTCTTGACTTGAAGCTTGGCAAAGTAGAATGTAATACGATTGGCCGCCTCCGCCACAATCGGATTTTCGAAGGCGTCCAAGGCGATCGCCATCGGCAGGGTCGACCCAATCTGCTGGAGGATGGCGCTTGTATTCTGGTAACTGGTGACCTCGGGCAGGTGGTAGACCGTGTTGCCAGCGGCGACCCACATCTCGCCGCTGATCGTGCTGACCGCGATTCCCAGCGGCGCGGAGAAATTTGGAAAATTGAAGGCCGCCGCGGGACCCGTTTGAGCAATCGCCGAGGTATCGCGGTAAACCATAACCCGGTTGTTTCCGGAATCGCAAACGTAGAGGCGGCCCGATGTGTCCGTGGCGACATGCCCCGGGGCATTGAGGCCAGCCAACGAATTAGAACTTGCTTTCAATGCAAAGCTCGACTGCCCTATGACGGTGAACGCGCTTTCTCCATTGGTAAAGGGCTGCTTGAACACCAGAACCCGGTTTTGGATCAGATCGGAAACCGCCAGGTCCCCGTCGGGAAAAAGAGCCAGCCCATACGGCGTGTTCATGGTCTGCTGTGACGCGCTCTGGTCCTTTTGGGTGAAACCGCTTTGACCCAGCACCATATCGGCGCTCTGGATGGTTCCCGCCCCAACATTGAACGGCGCGGGAAAGCGCAAAACGCGTCCATTTCCGGCATCCGCCACCCATAAATTGCCGCTGCCATCGACTGCCAGACCCACCGGCCCCAAGAGTCCTGTCCGGGTCGGAAGAAGCGGGTCACCGCCGGGATAGTTCACCAGAGAGCGGAATAAATCGGGTTGTCCGATCACCAGGTCGGCCTTCTGCGTGAGAAGCGAGCGCGCGTCAGCTCCCACGGCCCGCGCATCCAGGAATCCCAAGACGCGGTTATTGAACGTATCAGCGATGTAGAGGTGAGGAGGATTCGAACTCTTGTCCACCACGATTCCTCCGCCAGGCGCACCATTGTAGATCCACACTTCCCGGCCTTCGATCAGATTGGGAGCGTTGAATGGAAAATCCGTCTGACCCACGACGACGTTTGCGGAAGTGTAGTTGAAAGCTCCACTGGCCGGATAGGAAAGCACCCGGCTGTTCCCTAAGTCCGCTACCCACAGATTGCCCGCGCTGTCGAATGTTCCGCTGGCCGGCGAAGATAGCGACGTGGCGTCAGGTTCGGTCAGTCCGC
>Ga0210400_10003733_pt1 | contig 13397 bp, 10 predicted proteins | sample IncBWH26MmetaG_FD_155456 | JGI IMG/M metagenome (GOLD analysis project Ga0210400, IMG submission 155456) | Forest soil microbial communities from Barre Woods Harvard Forest LTER site, Petersham, Massachusetts, United States - Inc-BW-H-26-M | ecosystem: Environmental > Terrestrial > Soil >...
CTGAGCATCACTTCCGTACTTCGCCGCGGCGCTTCACCCAACAGGGAAATGAGGGCCATTCGCTTCGGGATCCGCACGTGCCTCCGACCCATCTGTACGGCCTCGACAACCTCGTCGGCGACCTTCTCGCGGGGAACGTCAACCGTGACATGCATCCGGTAAAAACGCCGGAAAGCCGCTGCGGTCGGTTCGTAGTCGTTGTTGTGGGCAAGCATCTCGGTCGGGATCGGCCCGAGCTCCACGAGGGTGGTGCCGATCGGCAACCCGCGAAGGTCTGCCCTCAGCCCCGCGGTGAATTGGGTAAGCGCCGCCTTGGATGCCGAGTAGCTGACCAGGCCGGGCAAGGCGGTGCAGCCGGCCATCGAGGAGATGTTGACAATGTGGCCGCCGCCGCGTCCCAGCATCCCGGGAATAATCTGCCGGCACAGCTCTGCCGGGGCCAGGTAGTTGACCTGGGTGACTTGGCGCAAGTCCTCGTCGGGCGCGTCGGTGAAGGCAGCGGGACTCCCGATGCCGGCGTTGTTCACCAGAACGTCGACCGGACCGGCTTCTCCTTCAACCTGACTGACGAGCTCGGCGACCTGCATCGGATCCGAGAGATCGGCTGGGTGCGCGGTGCCCCCGAGTTCAGCCGCGAGGGCCAGAATGGCGTCCTTGGTGCGGGCGACGAGCGCGACCGTGGCCCCCGCCCCGGCGAAGGCATGAGCAAGAGACTCGCCGATGCCTCGCGACGCCCCGGTAATCAGCACTCGCTTGCCGCGTAACTCCATGTCGGGAGCGTACTGGGCAGGGTGCCGGGCGGTGGTCAATTCGGCGGCTTAGCAGCACAACACCTAGAAATGGCCGGTTACCCTCGACGCCGCTGAAGTCCACGTCGCAGCACTCGGGTTTCTCTGCTCTGCGGTGCCCGAAAACCCGACGTTACCGCTGGGTAAGCTGGATTGACACAACTCAGGGAGGATGCATGACGGAGCGGGTGGCCACTGGCAACTTGCGGGTGGCCAAGGTGCTGTACGACTTCATCAACAACGAGGCGTTACCCGGCACCGACATCGACCCCGACTCGTTCTGGGCCGGCGTGGACAAGGTGGTCACCGACCTCGGCCCGCGCAACCAGGACTTGCTGGCCCGGCGCGACGAGCTGCAGGCGCAGATCGACAAGTGGCATCGGCAGCGGGTGATCGAGCCGATCGACCTCGAGGCTTACAAGCAGTTCCTCGCCGAGATCGGATACCTGCTGCCCGAGCCCGGGGACTTCGCGGTCACCACCGCCAACGTCGACGCCGAGATCACCTCCACGGCCGGCCCGCAGCTGGTAGTGCCGATTTTGAACGCACGGTTCGCGCTGAACGCCGCAAACGCCCGCTGGGGCTCGTTGTATGACGCCCTGTACGGCACCGACGTCATTCCGGAGTCCGACGGCGCCGAGAAGAGCGGCAGCTACAACAAGGTGCGCGGCGACAAGGTGATCGCCTACGCCCGCAACTTCTTGGACCAGGCCGTTCCGCTGGCCGTCGGCTCCTACTCCGACATCACTGCGCTCAAGGTCTCCGACGGCCGGCTGATCGTAACGCTGGACGAGGGCCGGGACACCACGCTCGCCCAGCCCGCGCAGTTCGTCGGCTACACGGGCAACCCGGCGACGCCGGATTCGGTGCTGCTGGTCAACCACGGCCTGCACATCGACATCCAGATCGACCCCGAGTCGCCGATTGGTAAGACCGACAAGGCCGGCATCAAGGACGTCATCCTGGAGTCGGCGGTCACCACGATCGTGGACTTCGAGGACTCGGTGGCCGCCGTCGACGCCGACGACAAGGTGCTCGGTTACCGCAACTGGCTGGGCCTCAACAAGGGCGACCTTGCCGAAGAGGTGACAAAGGACGGCAAGACGTTCACCCGTGTCTTGCACGAGGATCGCCGCTATACCGCACCCGACGGCAGCGAGCTCGCGCTTCCGGGCCGGAGTCTGCTGTTCGTCCGCAACGTCGGCCATCTGATGACCAACGACGCCATCGTGGACGCCGACGGCAACGAGGTCTTCGAAGGTCTGATGGACGCGTTGCTCACCAGCCTGATCGCTGCGCACGGGCTGAGGTCGAGCGAGGCCAACGGCCCGTTGGTCAACAGCCGCGCCGGCTCCATCTACATCGTGAAGCCGAAGATGCACGGCCCCGACGAGGTCGCGTTCACGGTCGAGTTGTTCAGCCGCGTCGAGGACGTGCTCGGGCTCCCGCAGTCGACGATCAAGGTCGGCATCATGGACGAGGAGCGGCGCACCACGGTCAACCTGAAGGCATGCATCAAGGCCGCCGCCGACCGGGTGGTGTTCATCAACACGGGCTTCCTGGACCGCACCGGCGACGAGATCCACACCTCGATGGAGGCCGGGCCGATGGTACGCAAGGCGGCGATGAAGACGCAGCCGTGGATCCTGGCGTACGAGGACAACAACGTCGATGTCGGCCTGGCAACGGGACTGCCCGGCCACGCCCAGATCGGCAAGGGCATGTGGGCGATGACCGATCTGATGGCCGACATGGTGGAGCAGAAGATCGGTCAGCCGGAAGCGGGTGCGTCGACGGCCTGGGTGCCATCGCCGACTGCGGCCACACTGCACGCGATGCACTACCACCAGGTCGACGTGGCTGCCGTGCAGAAGCAGCTCGCCGAGCAGGGCCGGCGCGCCGCCGTGGACGAGCTGCTCACGATCCCGCTGTTGACCGAGGAGCTGGCGTGGGCGCCCGAAGAAATCCGGGAAGAGGTTGACAACAACTGCCAGTCGATCCTCGGCTATGTGGTGCGCTGGATCGACGAGGGTGTCGGCTGCTCGAAGGTGCCCGATATTCACGACACCGCATTGATGGAGGACCGCGCCACCCTTCGCATTTCGAGCCAGTTGCTGGCCAACTGGCTAAGGCACGGCATCATCACCTCCGAAGACGTGCGGGCCAGCCTGGAGCGGATGGCTCCGGTTGTGGATCAGCAGAACGCGGGCGACCCCGCGTACCGCCCGATGGCGCCCAACTTCGACGACAGCATCGCGTTCCTTGCCGCCCAGGAACTGATCCTGTCCGGAACCGAGCAGCCCAACGGCTACACGGAGCCGATCCTGCATCGGCGGCGGCGCGAGGCGAAGGCAAGGTTCGGCTCCTGACGAGCTTCAACGGGTCTGCGACGACAGCGATTAGACTTCCGGTGGGTCGATCGAAAGGACGCGCAGGGCATGGGTAGGCACAGCATCCCCGGCCCTGACGACACGCCGAGAGAGCCGTTCCCCGCCACGCCGCCGCCGGAGCAGCCCGCGCGAACGCCGTATCCGGCGTATGTGCCCCTCGAGGGCGAGCTGGCCTCCGAGACTGCGGACAGTCCCGCACCGGACTACGAGCACTCCGGCGGCCACTTCGCCGACGGCTCATGGCAGGGCGGTCATCGGAGCACGGAAACGAAACGCCGGGGCGTGAGTATCGGAGTGATCGTCGCCTTGGTGGCCATAGTGGCCTTTGTCAGCGTGTTCATCCTGTGGCGGTTCTTCGGTGGAATGCTGTCGAACCGCTCCGGCGCGGCCGCGGCCACCTGCTCAGGTAGCGACGTGCCGGTTGCCGTCGTCGCGGATCCGTCGATCGCCGACAAGATCGAGGGGTTGGCCAACCGCTACAACAAGTCGGCCCGTCCGATCGGCGACCGCTGCGTCAAGCTCGGCGTCAAGCCGGCCGATTCCGGCGACGTCATCAACGGATTCGTCGGCAACTGGCCGTCCCAGCTCGGAGCGCGGCCCGCGTTGTGGATCCCTGCCAGCTCGGTCTCCACCTCCCGATTGCAAGCGGCGGCCGGCTCCAAGATCATCACCGACAGCCGGTCTCTGGTCAGCTCCCCCGTGCTGTTGGCCATCAAGCCTCAGCTCAAACCCGCCTTGGCAGAGCAGAACTGGGGTACGCTACCAGCGCTTCAGACCAACCCGGTGTCGCTGGACGCGAAGAACATGCCGGGTTGGGGGTCGTTGCGGCTGGCGTTGCCGACTGCCGACGACAGCGATGCCACATATCTGGCCGCGGAGGCGGTGGCGGCCGCGTCGGCGCCGCCCAACGCGCCCGTCACCGCGGGTGTCGGCGCGGTGAACACCCTGATCGGCGCGCAACCCAAGCTGCCAAACCCGAGCCTGTCGACGGCGATGGATGCGCTGCTGGCCGGCGGGGACCCTGCGGCCTCGCCGGTGCACGCGGTGGCGATTACCGAGCAGCAGATCTATCAGCGGTCGGCGAAAGTATCGGACGCGAAGAACGTCGTCAGCTCGTGGCTGCCGCCGGGCCCGGCCGCGGTGGCCGACTACCCGATGGCGTCGCTTTCCGGCGCCTGGCTGTCCGAGGAACAGGTCACCGCCGCCAGCGAATTCAAGAAGTTCCTTCAGAAGCCGGATCAGCAGGCGGAGTTGGCGAAGGCCGGGTTCCGCGCCGGGAGTGCGGCGCTGCCCAAGAGCGACGTGACCAGTTTCTCGCCGCTGTCCAACACGCTGTCGGTGGGCGATGACACGGCGCGGGTGACACTGGCCGATGCGGTCACCGCCCCGGCCAGCGGCGAGGCCGTCACGATCATGCTTGACCAGTCCTTGACCACCCAGGACGGTGGCAAGAGCCGCCTGGCGAATGTCGTTGCGGCGCTGAAGGGCAAGCTCGGGGCGCTGCCGCCGAACGCGGTCGTCGGGCTGTGGACGTTCGACGGCGTCGCGGGCCGCAGCGAGGTGGCGACCGGGCCGCTGTCCGATCAGCTGAACGGCCAGCCGCGATCGGCAGCGCTGACGGCCGCCCTGGACAAGCAGTTTGCGTCGAACGGCGGCGCGGTGTCGTTCACGACGCTGAAGATCATCTATGACGGCGCGGTGGCAAATTACCGTCCCGGCATGAAGAACTCCGTCCTGGTGATCACGGGAGGCCCGCACACCGACCAGTCCATGGACGGCCCGGGCCTTCAGGACTACGTCCGCAAGGCGTTCGATCCCGCGCGGCCGGTCGCGATAAACGTGATCGACTTCGGGTCCGATCCCGACCGCGCCGCGTGGGAATCGGTAGCGCAGACATCCGGCGGCGGTTACCAGAACCTGTCCCAGTCGGACTCCCCCGACTTGGCTACGGCGGTAGCCACCTTCCTCGGCTGACGCGCGGTCCAAAACCGGTGGCCTACAGCAGATGTACAGCTCACATTCACGTCGACGTAACGTCGGCGCAATATCGTTGAATCGTGGCGAGCAGCGTCGATCGGCGCACGCTAATGAAGGCCGTCGCCGTGGGTGTGCTGGCGGCGATGAGCCGGCCCGCCACCGCACTGGCCGTCCCGCCGCCCAAGGGCCCTACGGGGCGGGTTCCCCCGCCGAACGGCGTGCTGACTCGCCTGCCCGGCGACGGAAATCTATTGGCGTTGACAGTCGATGACGGCGTGAGCACGGAGGTGGTTTCGGCCTTTGCCGCGTTCTGTCGCGACAGCGGTACCCGGATCACCTTCTTCGTCAACGGGGCGAACCCCTCCTGGTCGATCAACGCGCCGCAACTGCGCCCGATGGTTGACTCGGGCCAGATCCAGGTCAGCAACCACACGTGGTCGCATCCGTACATCACCCGGATCGCCCCCGACGCACTCGCCGATCAGATCAAGCGCAACAAGGACTTCCTTGTGAACACCTACGGCGTCGACGGCGCGCCGTATTTCCGTCCGCCGTACGGGGTGCACAGCCCCGCGACGGACAAGATCGCGGCTGACCTCGGCTACAGCACGATCACGATGTGGAGCGCCACCGTCGGTGATTCGAAAGTGATCAACGAACAGCAGCTGATCGGCTTCGCGCAGCAGGCGTTTCAGGGTCAGCAAATTGTGCTGGCCCACGCTAACCGGCCGCCCATCACACACACGTACCCGCAGTTGCTCGACCTCATCGCGAGCCGCAATCTGCAGACCGTCACGCTCAACGACGTGTTCGGCTGAGCGTCAGGACTCGTCGAGCAGCCGTAACGCGCCCGCGGTGAAGGTGTCCGGATCTTCGAGCTGCGGGTAGTGGCCGAGTCCCGGCAGCTCGATCACCGGCGCCGACGGCCGCAACTCCCGCAGCCCGTCGAGCACGTTGGTCGTCGCGACGGGATCCTCGAGCGCCCACAGAAAATCGAGGGGCTTCGGCCAGTCGCGGACCGCACCGTGCCAGCGTTGTGCGTACCGCTCGCGCTCGTCGAGGTAGGAGATCAGCAGGTGTGCGATGCGGTGACCCTCGTTGTGCGACAGCAACGCCCACTGCGCCGCGGCCTCGTCGGCTGAGAGCGGATGCTCCGGCGTGAACAGCCTGCCGAAGCCGCGGATGAACCCTCCTTTGTTGATCAGCCGAGCGGCCACCGGACCCACCCGGCTGCGCAACAACTTCTGGCTCGGCCTCAGGCTTGCCCGCTCCAAGATCACGCTGCCGTTCGTCAGAACAACGCGTTCTATTTCAAACGGCAAGCGGCCGTGGATATCTCGCGCGAGTAGCTCGGTGGTAACCGATGTGCCCATGTCGTGTGCCAGCACCGCGACAGGGCCGGTAATCGTCTCAGCGACGACGTCCTGCACGAGATCGGCCTGCTCCAGCAGGCTGTAACGGTGTGGCCGCGGCTTGTCGGACAGGCCGAACCCGAGAAAGTCCATCGTCAGCCACGAGCGGCCCGCCAGGTGGGGCACCACCATTCGGAAGTCGTAGGAACTGGACGGGTACCCGTGCAGCAGCACGATCGTCGGGCCGTCACCCTTCGCGGAGCGGACGAACACCTTGCCCGCGTTCGTCGGGATCAGGCGGCCGCCGTCGCGCCAATCACGCACGCTCCCGGGAAGCACCGTAGCGACCCTAGTCGCCGCCCGGCTAGGCGTCAGGCGAACGCCTCCACCGGCGGGCACGAGCACATCAGGTTGCGGTCACCGTACGCCCCGTCGATGCGGCGCACCGGCGGCCACACCTTCGGCCGAAATCCGCGGCCCAGCGGGTAAGCCGCCAGCTCGCGGGTGTAGGAGTGCTCCCACTTGTCGACCAACAGGCACGCCGCGGTGTGCGGCGCTCCGCGCAGCGGGTTGTCGTCAGCCGGCCATTCACCCGACCCGACCCTGTCGATCTCACCGCGGATCGCGATCATCGCGTCGCAGAACGCGTCGACCTCGGCCAGGCTTTCGCTCTCGGTGGGCTCGACCATCAACGTGCCTGCCACCGGGAAGCTCATGGTGGGTGCGTGGAAACCAAAGTCCGCCAGCCGCTTTGCGACATCGTCTACGGTCACGCCGGTGGTCTTGGTGATGCCGCGCAGGTCGAGAATGCACTCATGGGCCACCATGCCGTTCTCGCCGGTGTACAGCACCGGGTAGTACTCGTCGAGTCGTCGCGCGATGTAGTTGGCCGACGCGATCGCGGTGAGCGACGCCGCGCGCAGGCCCGCCGAGCCCATCATGCGGATGTACGCCCAGGTGATGGGCAGGATCGACGCCGAGCCGTACGGGGCCGACGACACCGGCGGCTGGTCGGACAGTTCGTCGGCCAGCGGATGGCCGGGCAGATACGGCCGCAGGTGCTCCCGGACAGCGACTGGACCGACGCCGGGGCCGCCGCCCCCGTGCGGGATGCAAAACGTCTTGTGCAGGTTCAGGTGGCTGACATCGCCGCCGAACCGGCCGGGGCGGGCGAGTCCGACCAGCGCGTTGAGGTTCGCGCCGTCGACGTACACCTGGCCACCCGCGTCGTGCACCGCTACGCAGACATCGGCGACGTCGTGCTCGTAGACCCCGTGCGTCGACGGGTATGTGATCATCAGCGCGGCGAGGTTGTTGGCGTGCTCGGCGGCCTTGGCGCGTAGATCGTCGAGGTCGACGTCACCGTTCTCGCGGCACGCGACCACAACGACGCGCATCCCGGCCAGCGCGGCCGAAGCGGCGTTGGTGCCATGCGCGCTGGACGGGATCAGGCAGACGTCGCGGTGCGGCTCGCCGCGGCCGGCATGGTAGGCGTGAATGGCCAGCAGCCCGGCGTACTCCCCTTGCGAGCCGGCGTTGGGCTGCAGCGTCACCGCGTCATAGCCCGTCATCTGGGCCAGCCAGGTCTCGAGATCCGCAATCATCCTTCGCAGGCCGGGTGTGTCCGACGCTGGCGCGAACGGATGTTGACGGGCGAACTCGGGCCACGTGATGGGTTCCATCTCGGCCGCGGCGTTGAGTTTCATCGTGCACGACCCGAGCGGAATCATGCTGCGGTCCAACGCGATATCCTTGTCGGCCAGCGCGCGCAGGTAGCGCATCATCTCCGTTTCGGTGCGGTAGTGCGTGAAAGCCCGGTGGGTCAGGAATTCGCTTGTTCGGGTTGCGATGTCCGGGCCGTCGAACGCGTCGTCGACAGGCGCGGCACGAAACGCCTCGAGCACGAGACCGATGTGGACGTCGGTGGTGGCCTCGTCGCATGACACGGACACGTGGTCGCCGTCGACCACCCAGACGTTGATGCCGCGGGTCTTCGCCTGATCGCGGATCTCGGCTGCACGGCCCGGCACGTGGGCAAGGACCGTATCGAAGAAGGATCGGTGCACAACGTCGACGTCCGTCGCCGACAACCCGGCCGCCAGTGCGCGGGCATGGCCGTGTACGCGCCGTGCGATCGCGGTCAGGCCGTCGGCGCCGTGGTAGGACGCGTACATCGCGGCAAGCACCGCCAACAGCACCTGTGCCGTGCAGATGTTGCTGGTCGCCTTGTCGCGACGAATGTGCTGCTCACGGGTCTGCAGGGAGAGCCGGTACGCGGGCGTTCCGTCGGCGTCCACGGACACCCCGACCAGTCGGCCTGGCAGCTGACGGACATGTTTGCTTCCTACCGCGATGTATCCGGCGTGCGGACCGCCGAAACCCATTGGCACACCGAATCGTTGCGCGCTGCCGAAGGCGACATCGGCGCCGAGCTCGCCGGGTGGGGTGACGAGGGTGAGCGCCAGCAAGTCGGCGCCGAGCGCCACCAGCGCGCCGCGCTCGTGCGCTGCCGCGGCGAGCGAGGTCCAGTCGACCAGCGCGCCACTGGCCCCGGGCAGCTGGGCGATCACGCCGAAGAACTCGCCGCCGGGCAATCCGTCGCGCAGGTCGGCGGTGACGATTTCGATGCCCAGGGGTGCGGCGCGGGTGGCCAGCACCGCGGCGGTCTGGCGGTAAAGGTCGGCGTCGACGGCGAGCCGGTTCGATCTCCCGCGGGCAGCGCGATGCATCAGCGTCATCGCCTCCGCAGCGGCGGTGCCTTCGTCGAGCATCGACGCGTTGGCGATCTCCAGGCCGGTGAGGTCGGCGATCATCGTCTGAAAATTCAGCAGCGCCTCGAGCCTGCCCTGGCTGATCTCCGGCTGATACGGCGTGTATGCGGTGTACCAGGCCGGATTCTCAACGATGTTGCGGCGCAACACCGCTGGAGTCAGCGTGTCGAAATAGCCCTGCCCGATCATCGACACCGCGACGGTGTTGGTGTCGGCGAGGCGGCGCATCTCGGCCAGCGCCTCCTCTTCGGTGGCCGAGGGTGGCAGCCCGTCGAGGCCGGGCGCGACATCGGCCCGCAGCGCGTCCAAAATCCTCGTCGGGATGGCCTTGGCGGCGAGTTGGTCGAGCGAATCGACACCGATGACGGTGAGCATCGTTGCGATGTCGTCGGGATTCGGTCCAATGTGGCGGTCGGCGAACGTCGAGCGATCGTTCACGGGCGGGCTCCTGACGGCAGAGGACGGCGGGCCCTCTCCCTCTGTCTCCGCCCAGAAACCGGGCGCCTGAGAGATTCGGCTTGCGCCTTTCCCCATCGGCGGGCGAGCGCGGCTCGCCACTTTCCAGAGGCATCATGCCCTGCGCGGTCCTGGTTGCCTGAGAGGTTGACGGAGAGGTATTGCTCCTTCGGCGTTCGTGACTGGCGATCACGAAACTCTCCCGCTACAGGGCGATGCAGGATCGAGTTTACCTCTGCAGCCGATTTCAGCCGATCTTGCGGTCGCGGTGCTTGCGCCGGGAGGCCAGCTCGTCCTCCGGCGTGGCGATCGATTCACCGCCGTCGGCGCGCTCGCCCGGGAAGTCCGCTATCGCGCCGGTCAGTTCCCGCATTGCGCCGCTGACGGCTATCCCGAACACGCCCTGGCCCCCCTGCAGCAGGTCGACGACCTCTTCTGCGGACGTGCACTCATACACCGTGGTGCCGTCGGAGAACAGCGTGATGTTGGCCAGGTCCTCCACGCCGCGCTGCCGCAGATGGTCCACCGCGACGCGGATGTTCTGCAACGAGATCCCGGTGTCGAGCAACCGCTTGACGATCTTGAGGACCAGGATGTCCTTGAACGAATACAGCCGCTGGCTTCCCGAACCGGCTGCGCTGCGGATCGATGGCACCACCAGGGACGTTCGAGCCCAGTAGTCCAGCTGGCGGTAAGTGATGCCCGCAATCTGGCAAGCGCTGGGGCCCCGGTAGCCGACGAGTTCGTCGGGTATCGAGTCGTCGGGGAACAGGCCGGGCTGCACTGGCCCGCTCGGCGTGGTCTCGTGGCGCGTCGCGACGGTGTCGCTCGCGTTTACGCCCGGTTGCCCTTGATGTGGATGATCATCCACCGTGCTACCTCCCGCCTGTCGCGTTGGCTACCGACTGGCCATTGTTCGCGTAACGGCTCGAGTTGCTCGAGCATACGCGTTGGGCGGGCCACTGCGCCTGCCGTTACAACCAAAATTATGGCCGCTGCGACGACCAGTCACCGTGACCCTCTCCCGCGTGTCGGACCGGCTCCGGCAAGTTGAGACGCTTCCGTAATGTGCGAATCGCCCGTCAGGTCGCCTTGAAATCATCCGGTGAGACGCTGTCGAGAAATTCCTTGAATTTCTCGACTTCCTCCTCACGAACCGCGCCCGCGGCCTCGTCGTCGTTCTCGTCGGGAATGAGCAGACCAGCCTCCGCGAGCACCGCCTCCTCGACATAGATCGGCACCCCCACCCGCAGCGCGATGGCCACGGAGTCCGACGGCCGTGCCGACACCTTGATATTGCGGTCGAAGATCAGGTCGGCGTAGAAGGTACCTTCCTGCAAATCCACGATCCGCACCTCCTTGAGCGAATGCCCAAGCGCGGCAATGACATCTCGGATCAGGTCGTGAGTCAGCGGCCGCGCCGGCTCGACGCCTTGCTGCTCGAGCGCGATCGCCGCGGCCTCCGACTGGCCGATCCAAATGGGCAGATACCGGTCGCCGTTGGCCTCTCGCAGCAGCAATACCGGCTGGTTCTGCGGCTGCTCAACACGAATACCGACGACCCGGACCTCACCCATCTGCGTCTGCCCTCCGCGGGTATCTGGGGCCCCGTCCAACGTCGGACCTCATGCGACGAAGCCGTCGTCGCCAGTCTAATCCTCAGCGGTCGAGAACGTCGCGCACAGCCGACTTCACCAAGGCCGTGTGCAACGTGATCGCCAACGCCGCGACCTCGCGAGCTAGGTCATCAGCGCGGTCGCGGGCACCGGTCTGGGCCCCTTTGCCGACTGGCCCGGCGATCTGTGCGATCAGGTCCGACTGACGGTCGGCGGCGGACCGGAAGGCGCGCAGGTGCCGCGGCTCGACACCGAACTCCGCCAACGCCTTGGCGCATTGCAGGATCACCACGTCGTGCTCATCGAACAGACCCGCGCGGCCCGCGATCACCACGCCCGCTTTCATCAACGCGGCCAACAATGCATCGTCGACGCCGGCGTGCTCAAGCAGGTCTTCGCGGCTCAGCCTGACCTGCGTGGGTGCGACGGCCGCGGCCGTGTCGATACCGGCCGCGGAATCGTCGCGGTGACCGGCGACTGTCACCAATCGCGGTGCGGCGAAGGCGAACCCGGCCGCCTGAGGCAGTTCACCATCGGGTTGCGCGTCAAGATGCGCCTTGATCACCTTCAGCGGTAGGTAGTGGTTACGCTGCGCCGTCAGGATGTAGCGCAGCCGGGCGCAGTCGTAGGCGGTGAACCGCCGGTATCCCGACGGGCTGCGCTGCGGTGTCACCAGTCCCTCGGCCTCGAGGAACCGGATCTTGGAGATCGTCACGTCGGGGAACTCCGGCCGGAGCAGGTCGAGCACCGCTCCGATCGACATACCGGCCAGCGCGGGCGTATCGGGGGCGCTCACGGCCTACCCGGGACCGGACTCGCCGTCGTCACCCCTGGGGCCGGTCAAGAACACCAGGCGGAACTTGCCGATCTGCACCTCGTCGCCATTGGCCAGAACGGCCGAGTCAACCGGCTCGCGGTTGACGTAGGTGCCGTTGAGGCTGCCGACGTCCACAACTTGGAATTCGGCGTTCTCCAGTCGGAACTCGGCATGCCGACGGCTGACAGTGACGTCATCGAGGAAGATGTCGCTGTCGGGGTGGCGGCCGGCCGACGTCACGGCCTGGTCGAGCAGGAACCGCGATCCCGCGTTGGGACCGCGTTTGACGACGAGCAAAGCCGACCCTTGCGGGAGGCCTTCGACGCCCGATACCGCGGTTTCCGTGCCCGCTTGGGCCGGCGCGTCCAGTTCGTTGAGGAAGTCCGCGCGAAAAACGGAGGTCGTTTCCACGGTGACATCTTCAGACGTCTGGTCGTTGTCCTTGTCGGTCACCCGCTGCTCCTCCTGGCTGCTCTGGCGGCGTCGGCCACGGTTTTCCTGCGAATTCCGAAGCCGACCTGCGCCCTGCCCCTAAAACCGTACCCCGCGGACTTGCTTATGGGGATTGCCCATTTCGTACCAGGCTCCGCTGCCCCGCGGGGCAAAATCCGTCGGTGAACCCTAACAACCACGTCACTCGGTAATCGTGTTGCGGTAGCCGTCGGCGTCCAGCAGCGCGGCGATGCCGTCGTCGAGTGCCGCGGCGTCGGCCGACAACTCCACGAGCCATCCGCCGCCGTAGGGTTCGGAGTTGACCAGTTGCGGGTTTCCCTCCAAATCACCGTTGACCGCAATGACTTTCGCTGTCAGCGGTGCGTACAGGTCCGACACCGACTTCGTCGACTCCACCTCACCGAAGGGTTCGCCGGCCTTCACCTCGGCGCCCACGTCGGGCAGCTGTACGAACACCACGTCGCCCAGCGACGACTGTGCGAAGTCGGTGATGCCCACCTGTGCGGAGTCGGAGCCCGTGCGGCGCACCCACTCGTGCTCGGCGGTGTAGTGCAGGTCGGACGGGATTTCGCTCACGAGACTCCTAACCTGGTGCGCTTCTTCGCGCGGCTGTCACGCGGTCACTTGACGGGCTGAGCGTATTGGCGCGGTTTCGGTTGCCGCAAGGTGGTGACGTCGACGCGGTCCGACTGCTGGACCGCAATCGTGCCGCCGACGCGTTCGACGCTGTCGACTGCACCGCCAGGAATGTTGACCGCAGCCGCCAGGGTCGGCGGA
>Ga0210400_10003734_pt1 | contig 13390 bp, 9 predicted proteins | sample IncBWH26MmetaG_FD_155456 | JGI IMG/M metagenome (GOLD analysis project Ga0210400, IMG submission 155456) | Forest soil microbial communities from Barre Woods Harvard Forest LTER site, Petersham, Massachusetts, United States - Inc-BW-H-26-M | ecosystem: Environmental > Terrestrial > Soil >...
GCAGGCGGCCGTCCGGCGGGGGCGCCCAGGATCGTCTTGGAACCGGCTTGCCCAAACACGTCAAGAAGCGCTTTTGCTGATCTAAGATCCGCAGTGTCGAAGCCCTCGGTAAACCGCTCGTAGACTGGCCGGAGGATCGTCAGCCCCTCGGCGGAGCGGTCCTGATTGCCCTGCAGCCGGGCTAGGCTCGTAGCAGCGCGGAGTTCCCAGGACAACGCGCCTTGGCGGCGCGCCCAGTCGAGCGCTTGCCGGAAGTGATCCTCGGCCGCGGCGGCGGCTCCGGGCGCGCCCTGCAACAGTAGAAGCTCGCCCTTGACGCGCAGTAATTCGGCCATTGCCCAGAGCTCTTCGGTGCGCTCGGAACGCGCGATAGCCTCGTCGATCGCGGCGAGCCCGTCGGCATACTGCCCGGCGCGGCCCAAGGCTTCTGCCATCAGGAACGCGAGGAGCTGCAAGAGGCTGGACCCGGCCTCGCCAAATTCGTCCAAGCCGGCGCGCAGTAGCCGCAATCCGATGATGACATCGCCGCGCTGGATGACGAGGACTCCCTGAAAGCTGCGGCCATAGGCGCGCCAACGGCCCAGTGCACGCCTTGTCGAATGGTCGAGCAGCATCGCCCCGTAATGTCCCGCCGCAGCCAGATCACCGGTCAACAGAGCGAGCGGGCACGCCGCGTGGGCCAGAGCCAAACATAATGAGATTGTGTGGTTGGCCGCCCGAGCGTTCTCTACGCTGCTGCGGGCAGCGCGCGTCGCCTGATCCGGAAATCCCTGCAGCCACAGAACCCGCGCAAGGAAAGCACTCATCACCACCCGTTGATCGTTGTGAAAGCGAATAATATGCGACGTTTGGTCGGGAGTGACGTAACCAACGAGCACGTGTTCCAGATGGAGCCTCGCGCTGGGCAGGTCGCCGAGGTAATGCTGTGAGACGCCGATCATTACCTCGCCGCTCAGCCGATCGTTCGGGTCGGCTCGCTCCGCAGCCAACGCATAGAACCTTTGCGCCAGGTCGAGAGCAACGCGATGCCGGCCGCTGGTGGTGTGATAAGCCCACAGGCCCCACAGCGCCCGCAACTGGTACTCCGCATCGTCAAGGCTCTCCGCAATCTCAAGGGCCCTTGTGTAGGCCACGCCGATCTCGGGGCTATTAGAGCCCCTACTATTAATGAGCGATACGCCCACTGCGGCGTGGAGCTTCATCTCGTGGCGCGCATCCCGGCTCGCTCCGGCTCCGAGAGCGGCGAGCGCTCGCGTGACGCTGCCGCGGCACTCCTCCGGCAGCGACAAGCGCATCCAGAGGGGGAAGGCTGCGGCAGTCAGCGCTACGCCGATCGATCCACCGCCGCCCGGCGAAAAGGCCCAGTCGAGCGCCGTGCGCAAATTGTCGATCTCCGGGGCGTAATCCGCGAGCCATTCGTCCGCCGGCCGCGCCGGCGCCTCACCCTCGGCGCGCTCGAAAAGACGGCGGTAGTACTCAGCGTGGCCGCGCGCAATCCGTTCGCTCTCGCCGCTCCCCGCAACCTGCTCAATCGCGTAGGCACGGGTGGTGTCAAGTAGCCGGAACCGCGGTTTGGCGCCGCCGACATCGGCGACAACCAACGATTTCGCCACCAGATCGGCCAGCCGGTCTAGCGCCTCGTACGGTGTGTCCGCTGTATGGATGGTCACGGCGGCGGCCGCCTCGACGGTAAAGCCGCCGGCAAAGATGCCGAGAGTCCGGAAGAAGCGCTGCTCGTCCTCGCTCAGCAGGCCGTAGCTCCAATCGAGGACGGCCCGCATCGTCCGCTGCCGCGGCATCGATGTGCGACGCCGTGCCGTCAACAGCGGCAAGCTGTCGTTCAGGCCGGCGGCAAGGCCTTCGACCCCAAGCACCTCGACGCGAGGTGCCGCGAACTCGATCGCCAGCGGCAAGCCGTCAAGCCGGCGGCAAATCTCGACGACCGGCTGGGCATTCGCATCGGTCAGCGCGAAGTCTTCGACGATCCCGGTGACGCGCTCGACGAACAGCTGCACCGCGGGGAATGCCGCCGCCTCGGCGGCCGTCAGCCCTGACGACGGCTCCGGGCTGCCGAGCGGCCCGAGGCGATACTCGCGCTCACCCGCGACCCCGAGCGGCTCGCGGCTGGTCGCCAGGATGTTGACCCCCGGCGTTCCGCTGAGAACCGCCGCCGCCAGGCCGGCCGCCGCGTCGATCACGTGCTCGCAATTGTCGAGCAGCAGCAGCATCCGCTTGTCTCCGAGGCCAGCGACTAGGCCGGCAAGCGGATCCTCGGTGCGAATTTCCAGCCCGAGCACGGTCGCAACCGCGCTCGGCACCAGGCGCGGGTCGCCAAGCGGCGCCAGATCGATCAGCCAGACGCCGTGCTCATAATCGGCGATCATGCGCTCGGCGACGGCGAGGGCGAGCGTGGTCTTGCCGATACCGCCGGGCCCCAGGATTGTCACCAGGCGCTCGCGTGATAGGCGCGCGACGAGCGTCGCCACGGCTTCTTCGCGGCCGATCATTCGAGTCGCCGCGAGCGGCAGATTGTGCACCTCCGCCGGCGCAATCGCCGGGGACGGCGCGGCCCGTGCCAGCTCCTCAAGGCTGACCGGGGCGACAAAATTGTAGCCGCGCCCGGGAACCGTGACGACGTAGCGACGGCCACCCTGGCCATCGCCGAGAGCGCGGCGCAGAGCGCTGACCTGGATCTTGAGATTCGATTCGTCGACGAAGGTTTGCGGCCAGACCCGGGCGATCAGCTCCTCTTTGCTGACCACCTCGCCGGCGCGTTCGACGAGGGCGGCCAGAATCTCGAAGGCGCGGCTGCCGAGCCGCACCGGCTTGCCGCCCTCGAGCAGCAGGCGTTGCGCTGCAAGGAGTCGGAACGGCTCAAACGAGATTGCGTGTCCGTCCACAAGGGCACCCCGGGTTCCACTTTTTTTACCCAATTTTACTTGAGCCCGATAGAGCCCAGCATCCACCGCGGTCCAAGGTGAGTTGGCGGGGTAGACTCCGGGGCTAAGTCAACAGGATAGCCCCGGTGATTGGCCTTCCGATCGCGCCCTGGAAGCTGTGGCGTCATCGCACGACATCAATCTGGCGGGCTAAGGCCTGGTCGGTCCGCACTCGCGCTGCCGACCGCCGGTTCGCGGGCCGCTACGTCAATTCACCGCGTCACATGCAATTTAACCAGTCTCGCGGGCAGCCCTCGCCTAAATCAGCACGTGACCCGCCACCCACGGCATGATGCGACGTGTAGGAGAGGACAGACATGCTACCAATGGCAAAAGCTGACGCCACGCGTTCGCGGGCTCAAGCGAAGCTATACTATCCCGAACCAGACGGGGAAGACGATCGAACCGCTCGAGTTAGCGATCCTGTCGTCCGTCACCTCAGACCTTGTCTCCAAACCGCTCGCGCTCGCCACTCGGAGATGTGCTCGAGTTGCCTTGATCACCTTGAGACAGCGGTTCAGGCCTACTTCCGTCACACGCATAGTGTCATCCCGATCTCCCCCCCGGCAACGCGCGGCGGCTTGGCACCGTGGCAGTCGCGACGCGCACAGGAAATGATGCGTTCACATCTTGACGAAGCGGTGCCGTTGGCGGAGCTGGCGCGCGCTTTGAGTCTTTCTCCGAGTCATTTTTCCCGCGCCTTCAAACAGACGACGGGCCAGCCGCCGCATCGATGGTTAATGGAGCAGCGTATCGACAAAGCCAAGCAGCTGCTGATCGGGACCACACTGTCGCTAGGTGAAATTGCGTTGGTATGCGGTTTTGCCGATCAAAGCCATTTCACGCGCATGTTCTCGCGTGTGACTCACTCCAGTCCCGGCGCGTGGCGTCGCCATAAACGCAGCAACCCGCCAGCAACTGAGGCCGCTTAAGCGGCAAGATGCGCCACACGAAGGCGAAAGGCGAACAAGTTGTCGTAAAGGTGGCACACCAATGCGTGATTTGGTTGCGGACTGGAACAAATGGAGCGCTGCCGAGCGGGTTCTAGCGGTGATAGTCACTTTATTGCTGGTCATGGTACCGCTCGGACTCCTGATGACTGGTAATAGCGGTATCTAACTGCAGTCGATCTTAGAACATCGAGCCTAGCCATGTCGGAAAACGAATACGCCACAGCCGTTGCCGAATTTCTGCACGAGAGAGGCGTGACCCGCTGCCCGGCGTGTGTTGTGGCGACCCACGGCAAGGTGACCAAAGCAGACCAGGTCGCTGCGATTCTGAATGTGCCGGTCGGAACAGTGCGCTCGCGGCTCGCGCGCGGGCGCGCGAAACTGCGCCGGCTCATGAGCGCCGACCAGGCGGTTCAGGCGCAGCAGGCATTCGCGCCGGGTCGCGGTCCGGTCGCCGTCCGCCAACGCGCGGCCTAGACCCAAGAGGGCTTCCCGAGATGCAAGAGCCTCGAATGCGGTTGCGGCATCGTTGCTGACGCGAAAGCCCCGGAGCTAATCCGGCGGCGGCTGACCGTCGTCGTTAAGGGCCCTGTTCACGGCAAGCACAGCTAGTTGCAAGGTCGCTCCACGATGATCTTTGCCGCGAAGACGACTGCATCGGCGCTCATTGCCCTTCTTGTCGCCTTCACCTTCAACCTCGATCAGCCGCAATGGGCGCTGCTCACGGTGTTTATCGTGTCGCAGCCGCAAAGTGGGCTGGTCTTAGCTAAGAGCTTCTACCGCCTCATCGGAACATTGATCGGTGCAATCGTCGCGCTGCTCCTCGTCAGCCTCTTTGCTCAGGAGCGCGTGCTTTTTCTCGGCGCACTCGCGTTGTGGATCGGCCTCTGCACGTTCGGCTCGCAGTATGCAAGGAACTTCGCCGCCTACAGTTTCGTGCTGTCCGGCTATACCGTCGCGATCGTCGGCATTCCCGGCGCGCTGGACGCGGGTAATGCGTTCTACACCGCCACAGCGCGTGTCACCGAAATCAGCCTGGGGATCATCATCAGCGCCACGATCAGCCACATCGTCCTACCGGATTCGCTTGCGGTTTCACTGTGGAAAGCGGTCGCCGACACCCGAGTCCGGCTCGCCGAATACGCCGCGGCGGTGATCGAGGGCGGCGACATAACCTCGCTGCGCGCGAAGGTGATCAGCCAGGCCATCGCGACCGAGAATATGCGTTCGTCGGCCGTCTTCGAAGATCGCGAGGTGCGGGCGCGCAGCAACTTGCTGCGCCTCCTAAATGCCGCGCTCATCAACGTCATCGCCGTGGCGCAACCGCACGGTACGCGGCTCGACATCGTGCAGCGAATTGGCGACAAGGGCGAGGACGCGATAGACGACGCGCGTGCCGAGGCGACAGCGGCGATCACGGCATGGCGCTCAGGCACGATCCTCGCTGCCGAGCTGAATGCGGCTTTGCTCAAGGCTGGCGCCCGGCCGCCATTGTCAGGCCTGCGCGCGTTCTTTGCAGCGTTGGCTGCCTATGCCGAAGCCTACGACGACTGCTTCACCGCCCATCCCAAACAGCCGCGCGGCCGCGTCGACTTCGGCCATTCGAACGACGTGCTCGCCGCGCTGTGGACCGGGATTCGCGCTGCAGTGGCGGTGTTTGTCATCAGCTCCTTTTGGATAATGAGCGCTTGGCCGCATGGGTCAACCGCTGTGATCCTTGGGGCAGTGGCGACAGCGCGGCTCGCGACGATGGGACACCAGGTGCCGGTCGCGCTCGCCGGCACGCTGATCTTCGCCATAGCGACATTTCCGGCCTTTATCGTCGTCGAGGTACTGCTGCCGCTAGCCGACGACTTCGTAACCTTCAGTCTGGTCGTCGCGCCGATGATCTTCTGCTGCGCGCGGTTGATGGCGACCAAAAACCCGCAGCTGCAGCTGCTCGGCTATCTCTCGGGTCTCTTGTTCGCTTCGGTGGGACAGTTCCAGAACCATATGGTTTACGACCCGGTGGGCCTGATCAACACATCGATCGCAGCGGTCGTCGCCGCCGGCTCCGCGATGTTGCTGTGGTCGATCATCGCGCCTGACACGCCGGAAGCTGCGCGTGAGCGTTTCCTGCGTGTCGCGCGTCGGGCGCTGGCGCGAATTGCCGCACCGGGCGGGCGCTTCGGTCTCGTCGAGTTCGAAACCGCGATCACCGAAGCTCTCGACCGCTTGCAGAGCCGCCTTCGTTCCGGCTCCCCTGACGATATCGCTGCTTTCGAGAAGGGGATCGCGCTGCTTGGCGCCGGCCGCGGCCTGGCCGCGACAAATGATGATGCGGGCCGGCTGGCGCAATCGTTGCAGCGCCAATGCACGACGCTTTTGGCCGAACAACAGCGGCAGGGGTTCCACGATGCTGCGTGAAATCGCCCTCTTTGGCGCGCTTGTGCCCTCGCTGTTGCTCTATTTTCTCGCGGCCATTCCGCTGTTCCTGGTGATCGACCGGTTCGCGTCGCTGGTGCGCTTTTATGGCCTCGTCTGGCATCCGCCGCTAGTCCGGCTCGGTCTCTTTGTCTGTCTCTTCGCAGCACTCGTTCTGTTCACAGCGCCCTAGGAACCTAGAGATGAAAGCCATCGCGCGCGTGGCGCTCACGCTCCTTATCGTCGTCGCCGGTTGCGCCGGCGGATATGAGCTGTGGGACTATTACATGCTCTCGCCCTGGACCCGCGACGCACGGGTGCAGGCCGATGTCGTGACGATCGCCCCGGATGTCGCCGGCTTCGTCGACGAACTGCGGGTCAAGGACAATCAGTTCGTGCGTAAGGGAGAGGTGCTTTTCGTCGTTGATCGGGCGCGCTATTCGCGGGCGCTGGCAACAGCCGAGGCGACCGTCGCCGCTCGCAAAGCGGACATGGAAAACGCCGCGCAGCAGGCCGCACGGCGGGTCAGGCTGACGAGCCTATCGATCTCCGACGAAGCGCGTCAGAGCGCCACGCTGACCGCCAACTCGGCCGCCGCCGCCCACCAGCAGGCGGTGGCGGACCGCTCGACGGCGCAGCTCAATCTCGACCGTACCGTTGTCCGCGCGCCGGTCAACGGGTTCGTCACCAACCTGACGCTCGACCTGGGCCAGTACGCTTCGGTCGGCACCAAGGTCATGGCATTGATCGACAGCGATTCCTACCGGGTGACAGGTTATTTCGAGGAAACTAAGATTCCGGCGGTGCCGCCGGGTAAGCTGGTCGAGATCTACCTGATGAGCGGCGGCCCACCGCTACGCGGTCACGTCGAGAGCATCAGCCGCGGTATAACCGACCGGGATAATCCCAACGGCCCAGAACTCCTGGTCAATGCCAACCCGACCTTCGAGTGGGTTCGGTTGGCGCAGCGCATCCCAGTGCGCATTCACATCGACGATGTGCCGGAAGGCGTTTTGATCAGCGCGGGGATGACCTGTACCGTCCTTGTCGTCGAGACGTCGCCGAGGCGATGGGCGATCCTGGCTGCATTACGCGGACGAGAATCTCAATCTACTAGGTGAGTGGTTACCCGACCATGAATTGCTGGAGTCTGTGCCATTGCCTTTTTCGACCACTTCGCCGATTGAAATCTTCAGACGGCAATCAACGCACTGCGGGCGTATCTGGCCCGCGCGCGCCATCGCGATGTTTGCATTGCGAGGCTAAGGGCGATGGCGGTATCGCGATTTGATGAATGTTAAAGCCCTGTGGAGATTCCGTAGTGGGCGAGCGAAATCCGAAAAGTGCTCGTCGACTTGATGAAGGTTAAAGTCAATTTCCAGGACCTGCGACACGGTAGTAACGCGTAGCGGGCCGCGGACGAGGTTGGCCCTCGCTCGGGTTTAGACATGACCTCTTAGAGATTAACGTGCATTTCGCCGATCAGCAGCTGTTCCGCAACGACGATGGGTTCTCATCACGACGCCGTGAGGTGCCGTCATCACCTCGCGCCGACGGAAAAGCATCAACCCCCGGCGTCGCAGACCTGCAAACCCGGCCAGTCTTACCGGCGATCAATTCATCGAATATGGGGTCGAGCTTCCCGTTGGGCGCCTCCGTCTTCGCTGACGGCGTCAATTTCAGCGTGTTTTCGAAGCAGGCAACTCGGGTCGAGCTGTTGCTGTTCGATCATGCCGATGCGGTTCACCCGACCCGCGTGATCGAGCTCGATGCGCATACACACCGCACCTATCATTATTGGCACGTTTTTGTGCCCGGAAGCGGGCCCGGCCAGGTCTATGCGTATCGGGCCTTCGGCCCGTTCGATCCGGAGCACGGCCTGCGTTTCGATCCGGCCAAGGTTCTACTTGATCCGTACGGGCGCGCCGTCGTCCTGCCCGATGGATATTCGCGACGGATGGCGAGCCAGCATGGCGAGAGCGAGACGACCGCGATGAAGAGCGTCGTGGTCGACCCCGACCATTACGACTGGGAGGGTGATGCTCCATTGCGCCAGCCATTCTCCACGACGGTGATCTACGAAATGCACGTAGCCGGCTTTACGCGCCATCCGAACTCCGGAGTCGCTGCCGAGCTGCGAGGAACCTATGCGGGGATGATCGAGAAGATCCCCTATCTCCAGGACCTTGGGATCACCGCCGTCGAGTTGCTGCCGGTGTTCCAGTTCGACCCGCAGGACTGCCCGCCAGGCTTGGTCAACTACTGGGGGTATTCCCCGGTTTCGTTTTTTGCGCCGCATGCCGGCTACAGTTCGCGGAAGGATGCTCTGGGTCCCGTCGACGAGTTCCGCGATCTGGTCAAAGCCCTTCACCGCGCGGGCATCGAGGTGATCCTCGACGTCGTTTACAACCATACCGCGGAGGGAGACAGCAACGGTCCCACCCTCTGCTTCCGCGGTCTCGCAAACGACTACTACATCCTCGACAGAGACCGTGCGCATTACGCGAATTACAGCGGTACCGGTAATACTCTGAACGCCAATCAACCGATCGTGCGCCGCATGATCCTCGACAGCCTGCGGTATTGGGTTGCCGAGATGCATGTCGATGGCTTCCGCTTCGACCTTGCTTCCATCCTGGCTCGAGACGAAACAGGCCGGCCGCTCCAGAATCCGCCTGTTCTCTGGGATATTGAGTCGGACCCCATCCTCGCGGGGACAAAACTGATCGCGGAACCATGGGACGCTGCCGGTCTCTATCAGGTCGGAAGCTTTATCGGCGAAAGCTGGAAGGAGTGGAACGGCCGGTTTCGCGACGACGTCCGCAGATTTGTGAAAGGTGACAGCGGCACAGTGCATCTGCTGGCGCAACGCGCACTTGGTAGTCCGGACATCTTCGGACAGCAGGATCGCGAACCCGAACAGAGCATTAACTTCGTCACCTGTCACGATGGCTTCACGCTGAACGATCTCGTCTCCTACAATTACAAGCACAACGAAATGAACGGCGAAGAGAACCGCGACGGGCTCGACGGAAACCTGAGCTGGAATTGTGGAGTCGAAGGGCTGAGCGAGGATCCCGCCATCGAGCGGCTGCGCCGCCGCCAGATGAAGAATCTCGTTGTCATTCTGTTGATGTCGGTCGGCACCCCAATGCTGCTGATGGGCGACGAAATGTGCCGCACCCAGCGCGGCAATAACAACGCATATTGCCAAGATAACGAGGTGGGGTGGCTCGATTGGGGCCTCCTCGACCGAAATTGGGAATTTCACCGCTTCGTCCGGACCTTGATCGCCCACCGCCGCCGGTTGATGGGGGCGAGCATCGAAGAAAACTTCGAACTGAGCCTCTGCGAACTGCTGCGCCGCGCCGAGATCGACTGGCACGGTGTCCGGCTCGACGCGCCGGATTGGAACAATGACTCGCACAGCATCGCCTGCACCCTTCGGACAGGTCCGGGTCACCGCCCATTCTGGCTGCACATCATGTTCAACGCCTATTGGGAGGCGCTCGATTTCGATCTGCCCTCCGCCCCAACCTCGGCAGTAGCTGGCTGGCAGCGATGGATCGATACGGCGCTAGCGCCGCCCGACGACATCACGGACATCGGTGCGGCTCCGCTGGTGTCAGCATCACAATACCGCGTAGGGCCGCGCTCTGTGGCTGTGCTCATTGTGCAAGCCGCCGCTGCGGCGAATTCCGCATCGGCGTAATCAGCTTCAGAGAACCGGGATCAGGAGCACGAGAACCATGACCGCTTCAAGCAGACCCCCCAAGGTGCGTTGCCCGGAGGCAGATATTTCCGCCTACGGCACGGCACGCTCCACGATTGAGGGAAAACCGCTCGATCCCGAAGAACTGCGCAAGACCGACGCGTATTGGCGGCCGCTCGAGTTGGCCATTTGTAACCAGGCCGACCGCTTCAGCCTTGCCATCGACGCGATCGATCGGATACCGCGTTTCCGCGTCACCGGATCGAGCGCTCGCGAGGCCCTGCTGAACCAGCAGCTCGCATGTAAAAATCACGCCCACGAATTCGGGGTGGATCCGTCGGAAATCGCGAATTGGCAATGGCCGTTTAAAAGAGGACCGGTGGCATGAACGAAAAGCTCTCGGTCGTGTATCTGGCGCGGCACGGAGAGACCGCCTGGAGCCTCTCCGGCCAGCATACCGGCCGCACCGATCTCCCGTTGACCGAGCGGGGCGAGCGCAACGCCCGCGCCCTCGGTGAGCGGCTGCGCGGGCTGACTTTTACCAAGGTGTTTACCAGCCCGTTGCAACGCGCGACGCGGACGTGCGAGCTGGCCGGCTTCGGCCGCGTGGCGGAAATCGATCCCGATCTGATCGAATGGGATTATGGCCAGTACGAAGGCCGGCGGACGGTTGAGATCCATGCCGAGCGCCCGGACTGGCAATTGTTCCGCGACGGCTGTCCAGGCGGTGAGTCGCCGGACCAGATCGGAGCGCGCGCCGACCGCGTGGTTGAACGCGTACGCGCCGTTCAGGGCGATGTGGCGCTGTTTTCGAGCGCGCATTTCCTGCGGGTGTTGGGCGCCCGCTGGCTCAATCTCGAGGCGGCGGCTGGGCGATACCTTCTGCTGAGCACCGCCAGCCTCAGCGCCCTGGGCTATGAACACAACCGAGCCGAGCCCGCCATCCGACTCTGGAACGAAACGCGCCATGTCGAGACGTAATCAGGTCGGAACGGCGGCAGGGAACAAAGGGCAATCTGCGATGAGTGATTTGACCGAAGTGCGCTCCTCGAAGCCGGCGAGACCGAAGGCCATCGCAAACCCCCTCGAGCAATATGGTTATGGGCCATTTCGCTTCTCGGGCGACAATGACGCACTCTACGAGCGGCACCTGCTGTTCGACGACATCATCGCGCCGACGGCCGCCGGAGTGCGCGAACAGTTCGAGGCCGCCGCCCGCTCGGCGCGAGATGTCCTCTCCCAGCGTTGGGTATGGACAGAAGGCACCTATAACAGCCAGAACCCGAAGCGAGTCTACTACCTGTCGATGGAATTTCTGATCGGCCGCTCGCTGGCCAACAATATCACGAACCTTCTGCTTGGTTCCTTCGTGCATCAATCCGTCGAGCAGAAGAATCTCGATTGGCTTGGTATCATCGAACAAGAACCCGATGCCGGCCTGGGAAATGGCGGGCTTGGGCGGCTCGCGGCTTGCTTCCTCGATTCGATGGCGACAATGCAGCTCCCGGCCATGGGCTATGGGCTGCGTTATGAATACGGCATGTTCAAGCAGACCATCCAGGACGGCTGGCAGCGCGAGCAGCCCGACAACTGGCTGCGCCGGCAGGACCCGTGGGAGGTCGCTCGCCCGAATGAAACCGTGGAGGTCAAGCTCAACTGTACCGTCGAGATGCATGGCGGCAACGTGCACCTCCTTCCCGACACGCCCTCCACGCTGATCGGTATCCCGTTTGATCGGCCGGTGGTCGGGTATGGCGGCAAGACCATCAATACGCTACGGCTGTGGGCGGCGGCCGCGCCACATTATTTCGATTTTCAGGAATTCAGCAGCGGCGATTTCATCGGAGCGTTGGCTGGTACTCTCGCGGCCGAAAACCTGACGCGGGTGCTGTATCCGGATGACTCCACGGAACAAGGTCAGAGATTACGCTTCGTGCAGGAGTATTTTCTGGTCGCTTGTTCGCTGGCCGATCTCGTGCGGCGCTTTCGGCGACGGAACGCCGATTGGGTCACATTTCCGGAGAAGGTCGCGATCCAGCTGAATGACACGCACCCGACGATCGCGGTGCCGGAGTTGATGCGGATCCTGCTCGATGACGTGCATCTCGGCTGGGATGAAGCCTGGGATATCACGCAAAGGACCCTGGCCTACACGAACCACACGCTGCTGCCGGAGGCTCTCGAGAAATGGCCGGTCGCCTGGTTCGAGATGCTGTTGCCGCGTCATCTGGAGATCATCTACGAGATCAATCGGCGCTTCCTGGATGCCGTCCGGATCCGCTTTCCGGGGGACGAGGGACGGCTGCAACGCATGAGTCTGGTCGAAGAGGGGCGCGAGCGCAAAATCCGGATGGCCAACCTCGCCATCGTCGGCTCGCACAGCACCAACGGTGTGGCGGCGATCCACTCCCGGCTGCTGCGCTCGATGACGGTCAAGGACCTGGCCGAGATGTTGCCGGAGCGCTTCAACAACAAGACCAACGGCGTTACCCCGCGCCGTTGGCTGTTGCTGGCGAACCCGGAACTCGCCGGCACGATTACCCAGGCGATCGGTGATGGCTGGATGACCGATCTCGGGCAATTGACCAAGCTCAAACCGCTTGCTGATGACAAAGCTTTTCGCGGTGAGGTCCGCAAGGCCAAACGCGACGCCAAGTCGCGATTTGCCGATTGGCTCAAAACAACGTCCGGCCAGATGATTGACCCGGACACGATTTTCGACTGTCAGATCAAGCGTATCCACGAATACAAACGGCAACTGCTCAACGCGTTGCGCATTATCGTCCTGTACAACCGGTTGCGCGAAAATCCCGGCCTCGAAATCCCGTCTCGGACCTTCTTCTTCGCCGGCAAGGCGGCGGCGGCCTATTACCTTGCCAAGCTGATCATAAAGTTCATCAATAACCTGGCCGGCACGATCGACGGCGACCCGGTGACGCGCGGCCGTCTCAAGGTCGTGTTCCTGCCCGAGTATTGCGTATCGCTGGCCGAGCGGTTGATCCCCGCCGCCGATGTCTCCAACCAGATCTCGACCGCTGGGTACGAGGCCAGCGGCACCAGTAATATGAAGTTCATGATGAACGGGGCTCTGACAATTGGCACGCGCGACGGCGCGACGATCGAGATGGCGGAGGAAGCCGGCGCGGAGAACTTCTTCCTGTTTGGTTTGACCGCCGATCAGGTGACCGGGAGCCGCGGCTGGTACGATCCGCGCTGGCATTACAACAACGACGCGGAGACTCGCGCTGCGTTGGACCTGATCTCCTCCGACTATTTCAGCCGCTACGAGCCCGGCGTATTTGCGCCGCTACAAGACGCGCTGCTGACCCATGGGGATCACTACATGCACTTGGCGGATCTCAAATCCTACCTCGAGGCGGACCCGA
>Ga0210400_10003739_pt1 | contig 13378 bp, 21 predicted proteins | sample IncBWH26MmetaG_FD_155456 | JGI IMG/M metagenome (GOLD analysis project Ga0210400, IMG submission 155456) | Forest soil microbial communities from Barre Woods Harvard Forest LTER site, Petersham, Massachusetts, United States - Inc-BW-H-26-M | ecosystem: Environmental > Terrestrial > Soil >...
CTGACCTCACTATTACGGACGTCGCGATTTGCACATTGCCGAAGAAATCAAACAAAACGCCATTCAGCGTGCGCGCGCTGAAAGTACTCAGCACCTGGGGCGCTATCGCGTGTTGAAGAAAGAAAATATCGATGGCATCAAGTTTTTCCTGGATGCCCCAACGAATGGAAATGGCGCGGAAGCCTGGGTGCTTTTCCGCGCGTCAGGCACGGAGCCGCTCCTGCGTGCTTACTCCGAGGCCGCGTCGCCGGAACTGGTCACAGAAATCCTGACGGATGCCGAAAGTTTTGTTAAGAACGGCATTTAGCCATTTTTGATTCGAAATCTTTCTCAGTTCTCGCGCGTAAATGCGATACTTTTAGCAGAGTATGTCTTTCGCCGGAAGCCCATCCCCGACTTCAGACGACGCACCCGAGGCGCGCCGTTACAACCGTATCCGCCGCTGGCTGGGCGTGGTCGATTTTGTCATTGGCTCCGCTTTCTTGGTTGTTCTGCTAATTACCGGCTGGTCGGGCTGGTTGCGCGATCTCGCTTTGCGCCGCGGATTTCAAAACTACACGCTCGCTGTTTTTCTGTACTTATTCTTTCTTCTTCTGATCAGCAAAATTCTCGGCCTGGGCTTCGACTATTACGGCTTCCGAGTGGAGCGCCAGTTCCAGCTTTCCACCCAAAAAATTCGATCATGGCTGTGGGATGAAGCGAAAAGATTTCTGGTGGGATTGGTGATGGCGGCGATCGTGGTTGAGTTGCTGTATTTCATGATCCGCCAATGGCCACAGCATTGGTGGGTCATTACATGGGCCTTATTCATGGGCCTGTTTATCTTGTTGGCCCAACTGGCGCCGGTCGTACTGTTTCCAATTTTTTATAAGTTCGAGCCGCTGGATGATGAGGACTTGCGGCGGCGCTTGGTTCAGTTGGGTGAGCGCGCGGGCACGCGGGTACGCGGTGTATACCGCTGGAAGCTCTCGGAAAAAAGCAAAAAAGCAAATGCGGCACTCACTGGACTCGGCGCAACACGGCGCATCATTCTGGCCGATACCCTGCTCGACAATTATGCTCCTGAAGAGATTGAAGCGGTTTTAGCCCATGAACTCGGCCATCACGTACATAAGCATATTTTGAAGAGCATTGCGGTGCAGGCGGGAATTACTCTGCTTGGCTTCTGGCTGGCTAACTTCGTATTGCATTTCGCCGTCGACCATCACATGTTCGAAGAGCTTTCCGATTTTGCCAATCTTCCCTTGCTGGCGATTACAGTAACAGTTCTTTCCCTTTTATTGATGCCTGTGTTGAATGCTTACTCGCGCTATAACGAGCGGCAAGCTGATCGCTATGCTTTTGAATCGATTTCTAACGTTGAACCATTTATTTCGTCGATGAACAAGCTGGCGCAGCAAAATTTGGCCGAGCGCAAGCCTGCGAAGTGGATCGAGGTTCTGTTTCATTCGCACCCGGCAATCTCGAGTAGAGTAGCCGCGGCGGAAGAATGGGGCCGCATGCAGGGCGCGGAGCCGCATCTGTAAGTTCGTAGTTCTCCGAAAACTACCGCTTGTTCAGCATTGCTGCTACCCGTTGCAAATCCTCTTCAGTGTCCACGCCGATGGAATCGTGGATCGTTTCGCCAACATAAATCGGGATTCCATTCTCCAGAAAGCGAAGCTGCTCCAGGCGCTCACTCTTTTCGAGAAAGGATTCGGGCTGGGCGACAAAAAAATCCAGTGCAGTTTTTCGATAGGCATAGAGGCCAAGATGTTTAAAGTAAGACGGCTGGCTGCCGTCACGATCAAAAGGAATAGTCGAGCGGGAGAAATAGAGAGCGCGCCCATCGGCGGCGGTGACAACTTTAACCGCATTGGGATTGTTGATCTCTTGCTGGGCACAAGGAGTCTTCACCGTTCCCACCTGCACGGAAGAATTTTTCATCATATCCAATAGTGTGGCAATCTGTTCCGTCCGCACCAGCGGCTCGTCACCTTGGACATTGATGTAAACATCAGCGGTCACGGAATTCGAAACTTCCTGAATGCGTTCGGTACCGCTGCGATGATTGGGCGAGGTCATTTGCGCCTTCCAGCCGTTATTTTGGCAAACGTCAAAGATTTCTTGCGCATCAGTCGCAACGATCACATCCGCCAGTAGCGGCGATTGTCTCACTGCCTCATATACCCACCCGACGAGCAGTTTTCCTGCAATCTCCCGCAGCATTTTGCGTGGCAGGCGGACAGATGCCAGCCGCGCAGGAATTACGGCAACACTTTTCATGAGAAAACTAGTTTCAGGTTTCTTTCACAGGCTGGCAAGTGGTGAGTTGACCTACATCAGAATCAAGCCTGGTTTGACACGCTTTTGCATACACTCTTAGAATCTAAGTCTTGGGCACCGGTCTTTGGTGTCTACTGTTTCCTTATTGCTTCCCCAAATGGCGGCGTAGCTCAGGTGGCTAGAGCGACGGTCTCATAATGCGACGAAACCCGCTGCCAGCCTTCCTTTTCAACGATTTAGCTTTTGGTCACTTGGTTGCGTCAATGCGGAAAATCGGTCTCTTGCCTACATCTGTCATGCATTGTGCAGTGAACTGTGCAGTAAATTCCGGTTGTGCAGTAATCGTGCAGTAGCTAAGAACGACGGGCCAGATTCCCGTCGCTCCAGTCCCGAATGACCGAGCTTCTCAGTGCCGGAGATGTCACCTTCTGGAAGCGGAAGCCCCATCTAATCGAGTCGATTGATAGGTGCGGATATGCCCACCTCGTAGATTGCGACGGTGAAACCGCGATGGTTCACCGTTCGGCTTTCGACAATGAGAGAGGCTTTGTGCGCGACTGTGCGAAAGTCATATGGGACGAATTGTGTAAGTGATATGACTCTCGCAGATTACGCGGACGTTCTCCGAACTATCAATGACACCGACCCTCCGTTCTTCGAGGGCGATTACAAGAATGATTTTGGCGTGGCGGGATACCGTGCTTATTATCACGTCGGCAATAATTGGTTCTGGTACTCAGTCTCGGACACCACTGCCATCGTTCTTCCCTCCAAAGTCGTGGAAGCTATCGAAAAAGGACGTGTAGACCGCGCCGGGATTTTCAAAGAGAACGGATTCGAGGCCACGATTCGATTTGAAAACCAGTCTTACATGCTAAACATGGGGAGCAAGCGCCCTCAATTTCGTACTACGCACGCCAGATGACCTTGCACTTAAAACCTGGAGCGAATCCATAGGAATTTTGCCGAGGCGAGAACACACCGTCGGGGTCGTAACCGAATCGGCGAAACGATTCATATCTAAGAAGCCAAGCAAAGAACGGATACTCATCACAAAGCGCGTCTGCGACCGGATGAGCGGCTACAACTCCGGCACTCTGTGTGAAGTGTTTGCAGAGCTTGACGGCATGGGTAGTTCCCGTACGCTCGAAGTACGGAAACTTACCTGAATAAACGTGATGCATTGTCACTGCGTTTGTACTTCCAAACCGCTCCGGCCTGATACCCCCTGCGAACATGAATGCCGCTCTGGACGGCCCATTGGCTCGGGAATCCAGCCGAATCCCTTGCGCCCTAGCCAATTTCGAGATGGCCTCGGGATAGCGGTGATACTTTTGTCTTCCCGTCGGGCTTGCAGCGGTCACAGCCATCCCACATCAAGACGGCCCGAGTAGGCCACTGCACAAAATCGGAGAGATGGTCGGCGACATGTTGCACTACATGACGTACTGATTTTGGTTTGACCTCAAGAAGCTCACTTCGGAACCAACGCGGAACATTCTTTGTCTCAATCGGTTCTAGCAGGCTCTTCGGAGATTCGAGATTGTAAGGCAATTTGTCCTCAGTTCAAGCAGACAGGTTTCCTTGTGCGCCACAGGTTACCAAAGATTTTTGTGCAACATTACGCCGTGGATTTCTTCCATTTTCAACGCAAGGTTCCACGTCTCAAGGACTTCGCCATGCAACATTATAATTTGGCGACCGCGTAATGTTGCACGCGCAAACGCGCACCTTTTTTCTGCTTGACCATTGTCCTGAGTTGACTGAGTCTGGTATTAGGCGGAACGATGCCGATGCTCTCTAGGCGGCCAGCACCTAGGCCGTCTGTCCATGAGTCGAACCCAAGTCCTCGCACAATACTGACGGGGCATGTCGTGATGCCACGCAGGAGACCTGCTGGCTGGCACGGCACGGGGCGCTGGAATGCGCTCCTCTGGAGGGCCAATGCATGCCTCTTCCACAACCCGCAACACCGACCACCAGTAGTCCTGCTGTCGCGACACTAGACGAGATATTAACCGTCCACGAAGTCGCACAGATTATCCGCTGTAAACCATCGAGCGTGTACAATCTGACGCGGAAGCGCGGGGCGGCGCGATACTCGCATCCAATTCCGGTCATCAAGCTCCCGTGCGGCCTGAGATTCAGGAAGTCGTCGGTCATCGAGTGGCTCTATCGCCAAGAGACGTGCGGAGCGTCATGAGGAGATGTGATATACGCGCTCTTAAGCCTTTAGTTGGGGGAGGTATAATTTGGTGCGATGAACAAGCACTGGCTTGCCCACTGGCATCCATTCATCATACCGCTGGTACTTGCCTTAACAAGAATTGGGGTGAAGGCAAAGCTCGTTGAGTACCAGTGGTCGGTCTTCGCTTCCGATGTATGCTACTTCGGCGTCTCGTTTTACGTTTGGGCACTATCTGCCCGACTCGCTGATATCGCTGTCTGTCCGCCGAATAGAGCCTTGGCTGGGGAGCCTGAACGCAGCTACATCACCATTTTTCTGATTCTCAATATTGTCGGTTCGGTCTTGCTTTATCCAATGACGAAGTGCCAATCTCCTTTAACTATGTTCGTTTGGATTTCGTTGGCATTTATGTCCGCTGTCGGAAGTGCAATCTATCTTCGGGCGAGATGTTTTTCATGATTTCCCGTGAAATACGGTTGGTTCTGTCTATCGCCGCGATTTGCCTGCTTGCTGCCGCCGCCGCTGTCAGAAGTTTTGCGGATAACAGCGGCGCACATATAGACTCGCTTTGGATTCTCGTTGCGCTCATTGTGGCATTAGTCGCGAATGCCGAGTTCTCAGCCAATCCCAAGGTGGATGTTCCGAGCGTAGACACGCCTCGGTTCGCTTATGCCGAAGTCCTTGGCCAACTCTCTGTTTGTGTTCTCCTACTTATTTACGGTTCTTGGTTGAATACGACTCTGCCTGTGGGAATTCGCGAAGAAGTTTCTCGCATCATCATCTGGAACAATCGATGAATAAAACATTGAGAGCCGCGATTGCACGATTTGTTGCCGGGGGCTTCGGTGCATTTTGTCTGGTTATGTTTCGAGGCCTACCAATAACTCCATGGAGCGGAGACCACTACTGGTGGACTGGGGTTATCTTCGTGGGCGCGGGTGGACTTGCGTCGGCAATTTGGAACGATGATAACCTCATTAGAACATTTTACTTTGGACTCACGTTCCCCATGGTGCTCTCTGCACTGACCCGATAGTTGTTCTCCATTCCACAGCTACGCCCTGTGCCTCTCAATAGACGAGGCAGGTCACGACGCCAATTCGACATCCGCAGCCTGGTGCGTGAAGAGCGACGGTCTCTGTATCCGTGCTGGCTGCTAACGTGTTGACGCCAAAGGGCAAAAATTGGCTACTGCACGGCTTACTGCACGGTCGCGTCGGTTCTGAGGTCTGCTTTATCCGGCTCTTAGCTGGCGCAGAATGTCTGCTCAGACGGCGAAAAGGGGTACGCAAAAGGGGTACACAAGGGGCGTGCAAGGGGTGGACAGGGGGTCAGTACTTTCCCGAACTGGCCGGGGCCGGAGAGTCCGCCGGACGACCACCCTCCCGGTCGGTTGGCCTAGCCAAAACGACGACAAGGATGTTACCTCGCTCTCGGCGGCGCACATCTGCCATAGATTTTGGGAGATTTGTATACGTCGTATACGGAGTGACGCGCAAATTTTCAAACGGCGGCGATTTGACGGGCGACCGTGGGCGGACGGCCCTGACGCTCAATCCGCTCGTCCGTCGCGTCCTGGAGTCCCGGCGGCGTCAGGGCGCATGTCTCTGGTGACTCCCGGCGGCGTTCTCACCAGCCGGATATTATTTTGGAAACTTTTTCTACCATGTATACGCTCGACGAGCGAGTCTCGACCTCACGCGCGTGGAACCCGCTGTTTATGCGGGTGAAACGCACTTTTTTCTTGACGCGATGTGTTGCCTTTGATAAGATTGAACTGTGGAGGAACATCGTTTCCTCCGGCTGACCTCGTTAGAAGCACCGAGCGAAGATTTACGGTGCAGCTAGTTCGAGTGAGTCCCAGACCAGCCCCTCAGTGAAAGGCCCGTAGCACCAATCGACAATCGAAGACTTGTGACGACGTAGTCGTGTGCTCGGCTACTCCAGCACCAACCCAGACAACTGAGACTCATGCGGACGGCGTCGTCCGGCGCACGCTTGCGTCTCGCGCAGCACCATAGGAGATGAATGAAATGACTACTGCTACAACAATCAACCCGAAGATTCCGCTCGGGACTATATGGATTCACTTACAGTCCAGAGCCGGAAAGCTCCACGAGATGGGACTCGATGAGAACGCCATCTTCACCGCGCTCAAAGAGTTCGTCGCCGCCAACTGTGTAGACCCGAATTATCCCGATGCGAAACTCAAGGCCCTTGCTCACGCTGCCGTTAATCCTGACCCGACGCTGGAGGGCCTCGAACCCGTGGTGTTCTTCCCAAATGATGACCCGCCGCGTCCACCTGTTACCGACCCTGAGGTGTTGAAGTTCTTCATCGGTCGCGCCTTGAATAAACATGGGGCGCTAACGAAACGACAATTGCAAGACGCATGTCACGGTGCGTCTTCGGCCTTCGATGATTTGTTGGCCACGATGCTGCGCTCTGGTGAGCTCGAAAGTGCTGGTCGCACTCGCCACAACACCGAAAAATTCCAACTGGCCGACAAGATGGAATTGACCCCGCGCCAGCAAGTCGTCGTCGAGAAGATTCGTGCGTTGCAGAAACACACGCGGTTGACTGGATTCAGAACGACACGAAGCGTAAACGACCTCAAGGCTTCTCTCAACGCGGAAGACTTAGCTGCAGTTTGTCGGGTTCTCAACACCGACGAGCAGTAACGATTGAATGATTGAAAGGTACGACATGGCAACGAAGATTACGAAGTATGTTCGCAACACGAAGGCTTTGACGTTCTCGGAGCTTGGCCTGCTCGACTACATGTTATCCAACGCAGATAGCGAAGGTCACATTCAACGAGACCTCAACACGATGGCTCGTGACGGCGACAGCACACCCTCCAGCGTTCATCGGTGGCAGCAAGAACTGATTCGCAAAGGTGCGGTCGAGGTCGTCACGAAATCACGCACTGGTCGGCACGGTCACCGGACTCCTCCGGTGCTCAAACCCCTGAAACCTCGCGCAGCGATGGGATTGGCTTTTGGACGCAACGTGGAATTGGCTCAAGTCATTGATTCAGCACAACCAAGCCTATCCCACGACATCGCAGAAAAACCCACGATGGGAAAGGCCGAGCCTATCCCACGTGGAATGTTAACCAGTAATGCTGTAAGTGGTGGGTCGCTATGTTCTGTAGATGGTAGGTGTGATGTCGTAGGTGACCTATCGCAGAAGACCGCAGTGCCGGATGTGGAGCATCCGCCAACCCGAATCAACGGTGAAACCTTCGTCTGGAATGGCGATGCATACGTGCCTGAAGTGGAGGTCGCATGAACCAGCCAATCAAAGTCAAAGGCGTGGTCATCGGCCATCTCGTGGATGGAGACTTCGTTCCACTCCAGCCCACGGCTCCGACCGTCCCGCCAGCACCAGAAGGCGAAGCTCTCGACAAGCTCATCGACGATTGCTGCCATTGGATAGAACAGTCGGTCGGAACATTCAAGAAACGCCTCGCGCCGGAGCTTCAGCCGGACAACGACGGCAGGAGTTCGTTGACGCTGGCCGAGGGCAAGAATCGTTGGGGTGGTTCTGCTGGTCACGGTGGAGTCAAGTCGTGGATTGTTGATGGCAACATTCGCAGCCCCGAACAGATTCGGAAACCCATCAATGATTTTCTTGATGCGATGGCACAGCGAGTACGTGTCAAACGGCACATAGACCCGAACTGGAAACTCGACAACGACGCGATGGCCGTCCTCAGTTCGCGATTCGGTATCAAGGATGCGCCGAAGACGTTCGACGAATTGTACGCATTGAAAGAAGGACGCCGACTCGGCGCAGAGCGCCAGCAAGCCGAGCGTGATGCGGAGTTCAAACGACGCAACGCAGAGTGGCAAGCATCCCCGGAGGGTCTAGCCTTCGCAGAGAAGATGCGAGTCGATGAGTTCAAGCGTGAGCAAGTCAAGATTGTCATGGATGCGTTGTTCCCACTGGAGCGTATCCCACTTCGGAAACCGGACGACTCCGAATCGTTTCTTACGGTATGTCTGGCCCAATTCGAGAAGAAACGCATGGTCGTGCTTGTATCCTGCGTGCGCTTCTGCATTCTGAATATTTGCTTCCATCATGAAGTCGATTTCAGAGAGGCGTTCAAAGGTTGCTGTTTGGATTGAGGCTCGTGTACGAGCCAGGATGTCCAACATGCGAGGAGTGACAGAGCGGTCGAGCGCGATTAGTGCGTGCCAGATGTCGCACTTGTCTTCAATGAGCCGTTGTTTGTCTGAACGTTGGCTGTCATCCATCGGACTAGAGTTGCTTGCGGTGCTCTAACTGAAGTCTCCTTTTGTGTGCCAATCGGTCCCTGTGTCATCGACAGGACATCCGACGGCCTTGAGTTTGACAACAAACTGCTGGCGGGTACTCATTGCATTCGTGAGCCGGACAGTGTGCCGCCCCACGATGTCGCTGATGGGCCGGAGCGTACCGACCTCGACGAGTATCGTCTTGTCTGGCTGTTTGCCGAAGGCCATCCCCGCCTCAAATAGCACGTTCTGTCGTGGCTGGCCTGTTAGATTCCGCTCATCATCTTTGTCCGTTGGCTTGAGAAACTTCTTTTTCAATCTCGCCTCGTCATCCGGCGTGAATAGGACCACAGTTGCGACCGCGTCGTCGAATCCAGTCTCAATCACCTCGGAGACGTGTGGACTGCCTTTCTTCGTTGCTGCGAGTGCGCTGGTCCATTCAATCGGATGAAGTCCGAGGGCACGCAAGAATGTGAAAACCGCGTCACGTCGCGCTTCGTCTCGTCCGTAGACCACCCAGACTTTGTTGCCTTTCTTTTTCGGTTCTCGTTTTTCTCGACTGATGCGGCGACCTGGGCGAGGTGTCGCGGGAGCCGGAGCCAGAGGAGCCGCAGCCGCAGGAGTTGCGGCAGAGGAATGGACCCCACGAATTAGAATCCAATCCTCTGGGGTCGCGAACCTCGTAATGGCGATACCTTCATCACGGGCTACAACCAAAGCCGCAACGTCTGCGGGAAGACTATGTCGCCGTGCAGCCTCGTTGATGACTACATAGACCCGAGAAGTTGAAACCCCAAGTCGCTTCTTGATTTTGTCCAACAACTTCTGATTTATCTGCGCCACTCAGTCTCGTCATCCTTTCTTTTTCTGCTTCTTCTTTTTCGCCTGCGAGAGTTGGACGCTGATGTTGTTCTCGGTCTTATCCAGAAGGGCAGCGATTTCCGAGGTCGAGAAACCGACGGCATTCAGTCGTGTCACTTTCTTCCCCTCATCATCGACATCTTTGAGCATGTAAAGCGCGAAGAGTTTCGCGATGCGACCGACTTCAACAGCGAGTGGGTCGTGGGTGGTGCTACCGGGATTTCTTTCGGCGTTTGCCACGGTCCCCTCCTTTTGGCTTCTTCGCCTGTCGAGCAAGTTCTTTAAGTGATGCCTCGCTCGTCCCTAGCATTTGTGCAGCGTCTGCGTACTTCAACCCCAGCCCACCGAGGAAGTCCGCTTTCTGAAGAAGCGTGCCTTCCTTGACTGATGTGGACTGAAGGCAGAGGAACGCGAGTGAACGACCGATGATAACTGCGACCCGCTCCCATTCGGAGCCGGGTTGTGGCGCATTTCCTAATGCCATCCTTATCTCCTCGATTAAATTGTTTGGGGCCGACGCGACGGACTTCTAAGTGGCTGGGGGGCCGAAGTCCTCGTGGTACTTTGGCTGGGAAGTACCTGCGTATTGTACTAGAACGGTTCTTCTGGTTCGTCTTCATCTGCTTGGGTTGAGCCGAGCGGCAATGCCATGTTGACGGCTTGCTTCTCCCGCGTCTTCGGTGCCTTCTTGTAAGTGACATCGAGCAGGCGTGGATACGCAATCTGGTTGCCTTCGAGCAGTTGTTTGACCGTCAATATCTGAATCCGTGGGAATCTCTGTTCAGTGAAGGGCGATTTATACGAGCCTGCGTCAGCCGCTTCCTTCACCATCGGCTTACTTGGCTTCTCCATCGAGATGAGGACTCCGATGTCAGCCTTCTCGCGGTCGAGCACACCACGAAGGTCGCGGATGTGTGCGACGTTGACGTTCTCCCCTGCCTTAACAGACAGGATGACTTGCTTACTCTTCCCGCCCTTTTCGTCGTGAAAGTAAAGCCGACCGTCAATGCCCTTGTCAGCACCTTTCTTCGCGGACGTTGCTACTCTCGCACCGACGAGGCCGAGCGCCCACGATTGAAACTGGAACGGGTCTTGTTTCGCTAACGCAGCAGCATCGGTCACAGAGACAGGTTCGCCAATGATTTCATACGATTTGCCGACCTCTTCACCGAAGTGGTCGCGGAGTCGATTCTTAATGAGATTGACGGCGAGATGCGTGATGTCGATTCCAATCCAGCGGCGTTTTAATTTCTGCGCGACAGCAATGGCGGTGCCACATCCACAGAATGGGTCAAGGACAACATCGCCTTCATTACTGCTTGCTGTCACTATCCGTTCTAGCAGGGCCTCCGGCTTCTGCGTCGGATAGCCTAGACGCTCTGCCGTGCCTGCAACAATCGGAGTGAGGTCAGTCCAGATGTCCTGTAGCGGGACACCGGGCATCTCATCGAGGTAGCGTTTGTATTCTGGCGTTCCGTCGAACGTGTGACGCAATCGTCCTTCGGCGGCAAACTCACGCATGTTCGCTTTTGAATACGCCCAGTAACGACCGCTGTACGGAAGGACTCCAAGGTATTCCCACCCCTCCTTTGGTTTCAGGTGCTCATCATCCAGGTCCGCGACCCAGCGTTCTCGGACCTCGGCATGTTTCTTAACTCGCCACTCCTACTCTGTATCACCGCCCGGTCTGGCAGCGGTGAGGTCACCTCGACGAAAGTGGCGACCAGACTCGTCCCGAAGACGATAGTCACGTTCAACGTATGACTCATCGTAAGCAGTGAACTGCGTATTCCAGATTGCCTTCTCTCCCTTCGTGTAGAAGAGTAGTGCGTCGTGAATGTGGCCAAAATTCTTCAATCCCTGCTTCGCGTCACTGTGGGCGCTGCTTCGCTTCCAGATAATTTCAGAACGAAAACGTTGCGGCCCGAAGACAGCGTCCATCAACATCTTGAGATAGTGGCTGGCGGTGGGGTCGCAGTGGAGGTAGATAGAACCTGTTTCTTTGAGCACGCGGTGCAGTTCTGTCAACCGTGGAGCCATCATCGCGAGATAAGCCATCATGTCGCTTCCACCGAGGAAGGTGTGAAAAGCAATCATTGCCTCAGCGACTCGACCACCACTTTCGACAATTTGTTCGTAGGCTCGGGCCGATTCCTGATTCCACTCCCACGTATCCTCGAATGCGACAATCTGGGAAGCAGACCGGGTGCCATCCTTTTCCGCAAAGAGGACGTTGTAGTCTTGACGGCTGTTGAATGGCGGGTCGAGATAGACGAGGTCTACCGATTCGTCACGGACGTACCGACGCAGCACGTCGAGGTTGTCGCCGTAATAAAGCTTGTTGTCCGGCACGACCGGATTCTATCGCAGTCGTAGGGTTGGACGGAGTGCCTCGGAAAGTTCAGCGGACTATTGGACGCTGTTTGATGCAGAAGGTGTATCGAGCAGAGTCCTGCGCCGGAACTGCGCCGGAAAAGTCGCTTCGACATCGACCGGGATGAACGCGTCCGGCTCGACTTCACCGACAAAATTGGTCAGGACGTATTCATCGCGGGTCATCTCCGCGTCGTAGTACTCCATCACATCGGTCAGCGGTGAGGATTCCTTCCTAATCTGGCTCATCTTCCCTCTCTTCGCGTAGCGTCCAATCGCAACGTATCGCGACGTTGACCGCTGATGTACTCGACCTCAGGCACGCCGTCCACTGCTTCCTTCGCAGCGACCAGAGCGCCAATGACTGCTGCTTCGACGGTTGCGTCCGGCGTTTCATGGTCGAGCCGGATGAGCCGGGACAGGGCGTAAGCCTGAGATTCGGAGCAACCGTAACGCACGAGCCGCTGCGCGGTGACATTGAAAACCTCGCCCGTCATCCCGCTGAGACGTTTCATTGGAGCACCAGCCCGTCATCCTTCATGCCCTGCGCCAGTCCCCAAGCGTAGCGGTGCTCCACGACCAGGGCGTTCCCGAACCACTGAGCATCAGGTTGGACGTGCTCGGCAATCCATTCCTTGGCTCGTGCCGTCAGTGGGCAGAACGTGAACAGAGTGCCAGCGTTGTTGACGAGAACGTCGGGCGTCACTTTCGGTGATTTCACTGAGTCTCCTTTGGGCTTCCGCCCCGCATCTGGCTAGTGCCGACCACCGTGGAGATTCACGTCGAACCCCTCGGTTGGTGGAGTCATCGCTCGGATGACTCGCTCCTGATGCTGGTTAAATTGTACGTACCTTGCTCTATTCAACGAATAGCACTGTCGTCCTACTTAATCTTTCCGTTCGCAGCGGCTTCAAGCATCTTGACGCCGTTGCGAAGGGTCTCAGGCGTGACAGCCTTCTTGTAAAACATCGCCGTCGTGATTTGTGACTTGTGCCGGAGCAACGCTTGACCGATTGCCAGATTGCCGTTGTTCGCTTCTATGACCGCAGTTGCAGCGCAGCGTCGGCCAGCGTAGAGCGTCTTCCACCTCCGGCCCGATGACTTCGGAACCTTATTGCAGCGGACGCACTCCTGAGCCTTCCCGTGGAGTTTGTAGTGCGAACCTTCGATGTGTGGGCGGATGACCCGAGCGGTCAGATTATGGAGGTCAATCGGCGTTCCGTTGCGAGTCTCGAAGACGTATCCGCTGCGTTGCTCCTCGATGCCCTCGTTTCGCGCAGCGTCCGCCTTCCGTTCGGCCTCCTCACGTTCCACCGCCTGCCGCCAGAGTTCGAGTGGGATTCTGACCTGTGCAGGCAGTGGAAGCGCAGCGAGGCTTTCAGGAGTTTTGGGAGTACCGACGATACCACGGACAACAGAACGGCGGATG
>Ga0210400_10003740_pt1 | contig 13376 bp, 8 predicted proteins | sample IncBWH26MmetaG_FD_155456 | JGI IMG/M metagenome (GOLD analysis project Ga0210400, IMG submission 155456) | Forest soil microbial communities from Barre Woods Harvard Forest LTER site, Petersham, Massachusetts, United States - Inc-BW-H-26-M | ecosystem: Environmental > Terrestrial > Soil >...
CCCCAAGACCGTGTTGCGCGGGGCCATTGGCATGAGCTACTCCATGTCGCAGGGCGGTGGACAAGGCGCCGCGGGCGCCAATCAAACCCAGGCTAGTACCAACTTCGGCGACCCGGCCATGATCCTGAGCCAAGGCATTCCCCTCCATCCGATTTGGCCGGACCTTCGGGCAAACTTGTTCCCGACGCCGGGCACCACTTCAGGAGCTCCGTCGGTGGTGGATCAGAATTATGGGCGCCCCGCACGCATGTACCAATGGAACATCGGCCTCCAGCGCGAGATCTCCAAGGATCTGGTAGTCGAAGCCAGTTACGTGGGCAACCGCGGCGTGTGGTGGAGAACCGCCTCTTTGCTCGATTACAACGCCCTGACGCCGCAGGGCTTGTTGAGTCAGTACGGCCTGGATTGGAGCAATCCGGCCGATCGCGCGATCCTTGCGGCGCAGCTGAACTCGGCGGCGGCCGGACGGTTCCAGAACCACCTCCCTTACGCCGGCTTCCCGGCGACAGCCACGGTGGCGCAATCGCTCCGTCCCTTCCCGCAGTTCACCACCCTGGCCGCGACCGGAGCGCCGCTGGGTAAGACCTGGTATGACGCGCTCCAGTTGAAGGCTACCAAGCGCTTTTCGCACGGCTTGGATTTCACCTGGACCTACACACGCTCGAAGGAGCTGCAGTTGGGCGCCGAGGACTATACGGGCCTCGGCATCATCAACGACGTCTTCAACCGCGACAACAACAAGCAGCTATCGGGTTCCTCCCGACCGAACTGGATGACGATGGCCTTCAACTATACGACGCCCAAGTGGGGCCAGAACCAGTGGCTGAGCTACGTCATGAGAGACTGGATGCTCGGCGCCGTCCTGCAGTACGGCAGCGGTCTTCCCATCGCCGCTCCGCTCAATATCAGCAACAACAACTCGAGCACGCTGCTGCGCGGCGCTTCCTGGTCGACGCGGGTACCGGGGCAGCCGTTGTTCCTGCAGGATCTGAACTGCCACTGTTTCGATCCCAGCACGACCATCGTGTTAAACCCCGCCGCGTGGACCGATACCCCCAGCGGACAATTCAGCCCCTCGGCCGCTTACTACAACGACTTCCGCTATCAGCGCCGGCCGTCGGAGCTGGCGAGCTTTGGTCGCACCTTCCGCATCAAGGAACGCGCTTCGCTTCAGATTCGGGCCGAGTTCAACAACGTTTTCAACCGGTCGCTGTTTCTGAACACGACAGCCGGCACCTACGTCAATCCCAGCACGGTGCGGAACGCGACGATCGCGCGCGCTCCCGATGGCCGCTATACCAGCGGTTTCGGAACCATCAACACGACCGGCGTGGTGAGCGGAGAACGGCAAGGCACGCTGGTAGCGCGTATTACGTTCTAGCCGCTATCGCTTGGCTATTTCTTCTCGGGCAGCGCGAATACGTATAGCGTATGGCCGCTGTTCGGATAATGAATCTCGGGAGCCAGGATATCCGGGACCTGCCGCGGGCTTCCGCCTCCGAGGCCCGTGGTCACCGCGATATACTGCTTCCCGCCCACGCTGAAGGAAACCGGGAACCCCTGCACCGAGGTCGCCAGCCGCGTTTCCCAGAGCACTTTACCGTTATTCACATCGACGGCTTTGAAGACGCGGTCCAGGTCGCCCACGAACGCCACGCCGCCGGCTGTCGACAGGACCGACGTCAATAGCGGCGCGCGCTGTTCGAGTTTCCATAACTCGCGCATGGTGCGGACGTCGTAGGCGGCCAGCTTGCCGATATTGCCGTTAACTCCGGGCATTTCGAAAAAGCGCCGTCCCGCGCCGCCACCGCCGCCGCCCGCCACCTGCTCGATCTTCTGCGGGTTGTACTCCATGCAGCTCTGGCTGAGTGGCAGGATGAGACTGTTGGTCGGCTGGTGGTAGCTCATGGCTTGCCAGTTCTTCCCGCCTTCGGTTGAAGGACAGCCGGGCAGCCACTCGCCCACGCGCTGCTCGACAATGTCATTCCGATAGTGGGGCTCGCCAGTCACCGGATCGAAGGAGTCGAAGTAATTCTGAAAGACCGTTTCCTTGTGGCCCAAATATTTTCCGGTCTTGCGGTCGAGCTTCCACAGAATCCCGTGCTTGCCCACGGAAAACACCAGATTCTGCCCGTTGTCATCCACCAGCACGCGCTCAAAGGTCTCGTCCATGTCGAAGGATTCTCCAGGGACGTGCGAGTAATACCAGGTCAGCTTGCCGGTGTCCGGATTGAGGGCCACGGTCGAATTGGCGTAGAGAGTCGATCCATTGCCCGTTCCGCGGCTGGCGCGCATCCAGGGCTTGGCCTGTGAAACTCCCCAGTAGGTCAGATTGAGATCCGGATCGTAGCTGCCGGTGATCCAGGCTTCGCCGCCCGCGCGGAACAAATCGGGCAGATTGCCCCAGGTGTCGCCTCCGGGCTCGCCCTGACGCGCGATGGTATAGAACTTCCACAACAGCTTTCCGTCACCCGTGTCGTAAGCGCTGATGAAGCATTTTTCCTCGGTGTAGCGCATGCAGCTCGGCCCCAGGCCGGCGATCAGCTTTCCATTTACGACAAGAGGTCCGCTGCTCGCGCTATAGCGCTGCCCTTTGGACGCGTCGGCCACGTTCGATTCCCAGATCTTAGCGCCGGTGCGCGCGTCGAACGCCAGCATTCGTCCATCGCTGGCGGCAACGAAAATACGGTCACCGTAGATCGAAATGCCGCGCATAGAATGGGCCGTAGCCGCGCCACCGTAGCGCTGCTCCCAGATCAGGTCGCCCGTGCGTCCGTCCAGTGCCTGCAGGATGTTCCCTGTGTTGTTCAGATAGATGATTCCGTTGTGAACCAGCGGAGCCGGCTGATTGGTTCCGCCTTCGTTCATGGCCCACTGCCACACCAGGCGCAGATCCTGGACGTTGTCCCGCGTGACCTGGTTCAAAGGTGAGTAGCTCGAAGCCTTGTAATCGCGCCGGATCATCAGCCAGTCGGCGGAATCGGGATTCTTGAGCATCGCCTCGGTGACCGGAACGAAATTCTTCACTTCTCCGGCGACGGTGATCCCGCGCGGCGCGGTTGGTGCTTGTTGCTGCTTCGCCTGTTTAGGCGCCGCGGGCTGCGGCTTCGCGGCGGCGGGCGCCCGCTCCGTGGCTACCGAGCGAATCGCGACGTTCGAAGACGCGGTCAGAAGTTGGGCGCCCGCTCTTGCGCCGTTCGCGTCCAGCAGGAACGCGGCAATGCTCGCATACGCCGGATCGTCCAGGCTTCCCGGATTCGCCGGCGGCATGGTCAGTTTCATGAAGGAAATCAGCTCGCCGGCGGTCCGGTCGCCCCACTGGCTCATGAAGTCGGAGCCCGCGAGCTGAGGGGCTTCAAAGCGCCCGCCTAAATCCTCCAGATGGCAAGTCGCGCAGCGCTCCTGATATGTTGCGCGGCCAGCGGCAGCCTGAGCCGCGGTGTAAGGTCCCGTCGTTACTGGCGAGCCAGGTTGTTGGCCAGTGACGACCAGCAAAGCTGAAGCGATCAGAATCGGCAAGGCCACCAAATAGGACTTTGTTCTCGTGACCACTCAGGTCAGCATATCAGGTGGTATTATCAATTGGATTCCAGCAACCTGGAGGACCTCAATATGTCCGATCAGATCAGCCGAAGAGAAACATTACGCATGGGTTTGGCTGCCACCAGCCTGCTGGCGCTGCTGCCGGAATGGTCTCTTCCCGCCCTGGCGCAAGGTGAGACCGACGTGCCGTTTACCGATCTTCCCGCGAATTTCAATCCTGGTGGTGCACCGGGTGCCGCGACCCGCCAGCTCGACATCCGCAAGATCGACGGCATGTTGACGCCCAAAGATCAGTTCTTTACGACCCAGCACTTCATGAAACCGGAGATCGATCCGGCCAAGTATCGTTTGAAGTTTACCGGAATGGTGAACAAACCGGCCGAATTCACGCTGGCCGATCTCAAAGCCATGAAGTCCACCGAAGTGGTCCACGGGTTCGAGTGCTCCGGAAACAGTCCGCGCGCGATCCAGGGATTGTCTTCATGCGGAAAATTCACCGGCGTCCGTTTGAATGCCGTGCTGAAACAACTGGGAGTGAATTCCAAGGCCAGGGAAGTGGTCTTTTTCGGCTACGATCGCGGACCGCTGGACATCGCGTTCCGCCAGCAGACTTACAAGCTCGAACAGCAGTTCGGCCGCAGCATCACCCTGGAACACGCCATGAAACCGGAGCCGCTTATCGCTTACGCCATGAATGGCGAACCGCTCACGCTCAATCAGGGATTCCCCGTGCGGCTGGTTATGCCCGGCTGGTACGGCGTGGCGAACGTGAAATGGCTCGCGGAAGTGCATCTGCAGGAAGATCGCTACCTCGGCAACTATCAGGCCCGTTGGTACCGCACGCTGCGCGGAGTGGGCGGCACAGGCCAGGACGCCGATCCCGATACCCAATGGGTGGAAACCGAGGTCACCCACATGCAGCTCAAGTCCGTGATCGCCCGGGTGCGAAAGAGCGGCGGCGCGCACCAGGTTCTGGGCTTTGTATTGAATGACGGGACGCCGCTGAAATCCGTCGAAGTCCAAATCGACAATGGCCCGTGGCAAAAGGCGACACTCGATCCAGCCAACTCACAGTTTTCCTGGAAGCTGTTCACTTATCGCTGGGAAGGCGCTCTTCCGGGCGCGCACACGCTAGTATCGCGAGCCACGGATGTGAACGGCATCGTCCAGCCGACCGCGGCTGAATTGTCCCGGAAAAAGACGTTCCTGGAAGATAATTCCCAGTTCCCCCGCAAGGTTACGATCGCCTAGTACCGCGAAGCCAGCCCTCAATCGCGAAAAGCCCGCCTTCGCGCGATAATAGAGTAATGTCTACGGTAACTACCAAGCCTGCCCGGAATGTTTCCCGGCCCTTGAGTGAGAACAAGCACCTCCTGAAATGGGTGGAGAAGATGGCCGATCTCACCAAGCCGGAGAGCATTCACTGGGTGGATGGCTCCCAGGAAGAAAACGACGCTCTCTGCGCCCAAATGGTTGAAAGCGGGACGTTTATCAAGCTCAACCAGGATCTGTGGCCGGGCTGCTACTACGCCCGCTCGGACGCCAGCGACGTTGCCCGGGTGGAGGACCGCACCTTCATTTGCTCGCTTTCGAAAGACAGTGCCGGGCCCACCAACAACTGGGTCAATCCGGTGGAGATGCGCCGGAAGCTGAAAGAGCTCTTCAGCGGCTGCATGCGCGGCCGAACAATGTACGTTCTGCCCTTCAGCATGGGGCCCGTCGGGTCGCCGATGTCCCAGATTGGCGTCGAGCTCACCGACTCTCCCTATGTCGTGGTTAACATGCGGATCATGGCGCGCATCGGCAAACCGATTTATCCGGAAATCGACAAGGTCGACACGCGCGTGGTGCCGTGCCTGCACAGCGTCGGGATGCCGCTGGCGACGGGCGACCGGGATGTGCCCTGGCCGTGTAACGCGGAAAAGTATATCGTTCACTTTCCCGAAACGCGCGAGATCTGGTCGTACGGTTCCGGTTACGGCGGCAACGCGCTGCTCGGTAAAAAGTGTTTCGCGCTCCGGATCGCCTCCAACATCGCACGCGATGAGGGCTGGATGGCCGAGCACATGCTGATCCTGGGCGTCGAGGATCCTCAGGGCGAAAAAACCTACGTCGCGGCCGCATTCCCCAGCGCCTGCGGCAAGACCAACTTCGCCATGTTGATCCCGCCCCGGGGCTTCGAGGGCTGGAAGGTCTGGACCGTCGGCGACGACATCGCCTGGATCAAGCCGGATGCCAACGGCCGCCTGCGCGCGATCAATCCCGAAGCCGGATTCTTCGGCGTGGCTCCGGGAACCTCAGTTAAAACAAATCCGAATGCCATGACGACGCTGGCCAAGAATTCGATCTTCACCAACGTCGCGCTTACGCCCGAGGGCGGCGTGTGGTGGGAAGGCATGACGGACGATCCGCCGGCCGAATGTACGGACTGGAAAGGCAACCTCTGGACTCCGCAGATCGCCAAGGAAACTGGCGCCAAGGCAGCGCATCCCAACTCGCGCTTCACCGCGCCCGCGTCGCAATGTCCCACCATCGACCCGGCCTGGGAAGCTCCCGACGGCGTGCCGATCAGCGCTTTGATCTTCGGCGGCCGACGCGCGACCACCATGCCGCTCGTATATCAAGCCTTCAATTGGTCCGGGGGCGTATACACGGGTGCCACCATGGGTTCGGAGACCACTGCGGCCATTGTCGGGACGGTGGGGCAAGTCCGCCGGGATCCGATGGCCATGCTGCCGTTCTGCGGCTATCACATGGGCGATTATTTCCGCCACTGGATCAAGATGCAGCGCACCTTGAGCGAAACGCCACGCATCTATCACGTGAACTGGTTCCGCAAGGACGCCAACGGCAAGTTTATCTGGCCCGGATTCAGCGAGAACATGCGCGTGCTGAAGTGGATCGTCGATCGGGCCCATGGACGGGCTTTGGCCAGAGAGACGCCCATCGGCTGGATGCCGCGCTATGAAGACATCGAGTGGGAAGGCCTGCGTTCCTTCACCAAGGAGCAATTCGACGCACTGCAGGCGTTTGACCGCGCTGCGTGGCGCAAAGAAGTAATGGCGCACGAGGAACTGTTCCTAGAGCTGCACGATCATCTGCCTCCGGAGATGATCTACGAGCGCGAACTGCTGATTTGCAGACTCTAACGCTGTGGCAGGCGGTTTCGCCTGCGTTCGGAAGTCAACGCCACGCAAACAAGTGGATCAGCTCGATGACCAGGATCGCTACCACCATGGCTTCCAGCACGAACGCGCGCGCCTGATGGAACTCGTTCACCATGATCTCGTATAGCTCGCCCGCGATCTTGAGTTTTTGATCCACCAGATTGCGATAGTCGGGAACGCCCACGCGGCTGGCCGCCACGCGGTAGGCGCGGGCATAAAACATATCGCTCAGGAACTTGATGGCGTTGTCGGTCCGCTCGGCCAGCTCCCGGACATCCAGGCGCATGGCGTTCAGACGCTCGGCCTCGCCGGCCATCTTCCAGCGGCGCAAAAAGCGGCCTCTGTGGCCCAGCATCCGGTAGACGTTATTCAACACGCGGGTGAGAATCTCGTCATAGTGGCGAAATTCCAGTAATTGCGTGTTCGCGTATTCCAGAAGCTGGAGCGTGGGTACGGCGCCGTCGGGCGTATCGTACACGAACGCCGCCACCCATCCGGCCACCAGCAGGTCACACGGATAGTATGAGAGCGCGGCTTGCAAAGCTTCGTTCTGTTCCGACGGCGCCAAGGCCGATGCTTCCCCGCGGACGATCTGCGCGATCTGCCGCCCATGGTCGGCAAGCAGCGCCGTCGCAGTCAGCGGTTGGCCCTGATCGTCCAGCGCCTCCCGTACATGAATGATGTAGTAATCTTCGTTCAGCCAGGTATCGTAAGGGTCGACCAGCGCGGCTCGCAGGCGCTCCAGCTGGCCTCGAAGTATCTCCGAAGTCCGCTTCTCTATTTCCGGTTCGGCCATCCACCAACTGGATAACCGCACCAGATCGTCCCAAGCGGCCTCGAAATCCAGCCTCAATTCGACGCTGACCACCCCGTACTCGAAATACTTGATGCGGGCCTGAAACTGTTCGCCGGCGCTCATGGGCGCCAGGCCGAGGTGCTCCACAACCGGCGGCCGCTCGAAGCGCACATAGTCCGGTACGGGATGTTTGAACACCGGTTCCCGGTGGGGCGCTTCCATTCCCGCCAGAGACCGCAGTGTATCCAGACGGATTTGTTCTGCCACGTCGTAAAGGACCAGAGCCGAGAAGGAACCATGCAGCGGAGGCCGGATTTGCACTCAGTTCAAGCATGCCACGCCGGAGGCAGTTGCGTTACTATGGCGCTGGGAGGCACGCCATGCGGCGACTTGCCTTGGTACTGCTGACGGCGATCGTGACGTTCGGGCAAAGTGCTGCTCCGAACGTGAATCACGACCTCGGATATGATGACACGCCCATGCTTCCCGGTCTTCCGTTCCACGTTCACGATCCCCTGCGGCCGCATCCGCCCGTGGTGACTCCGGCGGCGCAATCCGGCGGTGCGCCTTCGGACGCCATTGTACTATTTGACGGCAAGAGCTTGTCAGAGTGGCAGACTGGCCGCGGAAGTTGGAACGTCGCCGATGGTTATCTTCAGGTAGTGCCAGGCGCCGGCGACCTCGCCACCAAGCAGAAGTTTGGCGACGTGCAGTTGCATGTCGAATGGGCCGCGCCCGTCGAAATTCGCGGCAGCAGCCAGAATCGCGGGAATAGCGGAATATTTCTGCAGGGCCGCTACGAAGTGCAGGTCCTCGATTCCTACCAGAATCCGACCTACGCCGACGGACAGGCCGGAGCGCTGTATGGGCAATGGCCGCCGCTCGCGAACGCGACCCGCAAGCCCGGCGAATGGCAAAGCTACGACATCGTGTTCGAGGCTCCCAAATTCGAAGGCGGGAAACTGCTGAAACCGGCGTACGCAACCGTGTTCCTCAATGGGGTGCTCCTGCACAACCACAAGGACTTGATGGGACCCACGGTGCATCGCCAGCTCGCAAAATACGCAGCGCAGCCCGCCGAGGATTCGTTGGTGCTGCAGGATCATCAGCAGCCGGTGCGCTATCGCAATATCTGGATTCGGCGGCTCGCCGCCTATGATCGTCCGGAGAAATAATGGTCAAAGTTCTGACGTCAATACTGTTGACCACCCTCGCGGCGGTCGCCCAGACGCCGCTCCGCGATGTCACCATCAACTTTGCCACCCGCACCGGGACCACCTGGCCGCTCTATATCGCCCAGGAAGGCGGCTATTTCGAAAAGTATGGAATGCGGGCCAAACTTGTCTTCGCGGTACATCCGGCAGCGGTCGCCATGATCGTCAGCGGCGAAGCGCAAATGACCAACTATCCGTTGGAGCAGGCCATGCAAGCGGCTTCGAAAGACGGATCTTTGGTGATGATCGGGAGTCCCTACCGCAAGAGCCTGTTCGCCTTGATGGCGCCGACCAGCTTTGCGAGCGTCCGCGATCTCAAGGGCAAACGGATCGGCGTCAGCCAGCTCGGCGACGCGCCGTATAACTACGCCGTCGGTTTGTTGTCCAAGTTCGGGCTGGGTCCCCGGGATGTCGAGTGGGTTTCCACGGGCACCGATGTGAACGGCCGGGCGGCTGCTCTTGTGAGCGGCCGGGTCGATGCCACCATGCTCACCGCGCCGATTTATTTCAAGCTGGAGCAGCAGGGCTACAAGAGCCTGGCCAACACCAGCGACTACGACGACATCTACGCACCCACGGTTTACTTATACAAGAAGAGCGTCGCCTTGGCCGATCCCAAGCTGCCTGAGCTGATGATCAAAGTCCACGCCGAAGCCATCAAGCGCTTCTACGAGGACAAGGCCTTCGCGGTGAAGGCGTATCTGGCGAACAACAAGAATGACGATCCCGCCGACATCGCGCGCGTGTACGATCACTACGCCCGCACCAACACCTTCGAGCGCGTCCCGTATCTCGACGCGGCCGCCGTGCGCTACATGATCGATCATCCGGTGGACGCGCAGTCGGCCGTGCAGTTGAAGAAATTCGACTTCCGCACGGTGATCGACAACGCCGCCGTCGACCGGCTGGTGCGGGAAGGCTTCTTCGAGAAGCTCTACGGCCCCGGCATCAAGGCCGATGAGGATCGCCGCGCCAAGACGGCGTTTCGGTAGGGTTCTCTCTAGTAGACAATCTCCCAGAACTCTGGTAGCCTGTCTCCTAGAATGGCTGATCCAGATCGCATCCAGCTTTTGCAGGGTACGCTCGACCTGCTGGTCCTCCAGACACTCGTTTTCGGCCCGCGACATGGCCATGGCATCGCCACCGCGATCCAGCGGACCTCCGAAGATGTGCTGCTGGTGGACCACGGATCGCTTTATCCCGCGCTGCAGCGGCTGGAGCGCTCCGGGCTGATCTCATCCGATTGGGGCACTTCCGATAACAACAGGAAAGCCCGCTTTTACAAACTCACGCGGACCGGACGCGCACGGCTCACGGCGGAGACCGGCAAGTGGGAGAAAATGGTCCGCGCAGTGGCGCAAGTGTTGAAGCCCGGCAAACAGGAGGCGTGATGAAACTCCCCCGTTGGCTGCGATGGCGCACGAATCAGGAGCTCGAAGACGAGATCCAGTCTCACTTGGATATCGAAATCCAGTCCAACCTCGAGCGCGGAATGCCGCCAGAGGAAGCTCGGTATGCAGCGCTGCGCCGGCTCGGCAATCGTGCTCGTCTCGAGGAACAAGCCCGCGAAGGCGATCCGCTGTTCGGCGTCGAGACAATTGGCCGCGATGTTCTCCATGGGATACGCAATCTTCGCCGGAATCCCGGTTTTACCGCCGCCGCGACCATTTCTCTTGCCCTGGGCATCGGCGCAAACACGGTGATCTTCAGCCTTCTGGATTCGACACTGCTGAAGCCGCTCGCTTTCCCCGATCCCGGCCGGCTGGCGGTCATTTCGACCGTCCCGGCGGAGAATCCTGATCAGCCCCAGACTTCCAGCATCTCGACGTATTTCGCATTTCGCGACCGGACCACTTCGTTTACATCGGTCGGCGCTTACAACGGAGCTGCGTGTGGCGTGGGAACCCTCGGAGCCGACCAGGACGGCGCTCCCGCGGAACGGATTCTGGGCCAGACCCTCTCGCCGTCGTTGTTCCGCGCACTGGGCGTGAAGCCGCTAATGGGCCGCACGTTCACCGACGACGAAGATCAAGTCGACAACGTCGCTCCGGTCGTGGTCATCAGCCACGGTATGTGGCAGCACCGCTTTGCGGGCGATCCGGCCATCGTCGGGAAAACGCTCGCGCTGAACCGGGCGAAGCCCACGGTGATCGGCGTCATGCCCCCGGATTTCAACTTCTTTGGAGATCGAGTAGAGTTCTACCTGCCCCTCTGCCTCACCGGCACGCAGGTACTGAGCAGAGTCGGAGGGAACACCATCGTCGGACGTTTGAAGCCCGGAGTGTCGATCAAAGAAGCAGAGGCCGAGGTCGATAACATCTCAGCCCAACTGGCCGCCAGCGACCAGGAACGTCATAAGGGTTTGGGCGCGCGAGTCGAGGCTCTGCAGGAAGCGGCGTACCGCGACTATCGTTCGCCATTGCTGATCCTGCAGGGAGCGGTGGCGTTCGTTCTGCTGATCGGATGCGCGAACGTAGCTGGCCTGTTGCTGGCGCGCGCCGCTTCGCGGAGGACCGAAGTTGCCGTCCGTGCAGCCCTGGGCGCGGGCCGTCAGCGCATCGTCCGGCAGCTGCTGGCGGAAAGCCTCCCTCTGTCCGTTCTAGGCGGCTTGGTGGGACTCCTGCTTTCCTGGGGAGGGCTGAAACTTTTCCTTGCGGTTGCGCCCGCCGATTTTCCGCGTCTTCAAGAAATCTCCCTCAACCTGCGCGTTCTTGGATTCACCGCGCTCGTCGTGATGCTGACCAGCGTGGTCTTCGCGGTGGCGCCGGCCATTCAAACCTCGAAGCCCGACCTGTTGCATGCCTTGAAGGAGGCCGGCCGGAGTGGAACGGATGGCGTCGCGCGCCAGCGTCTGCGCCGCGCACTGGTCACCGGTCAGATAGCCCTGGCCCTCATGCTGTTGATTGGCGCCGGCCTGATGATCAACAGCTTCATCCATGTCCAAAGACACGATCTGGGAGCGGATCCCAAAAACCTGCTCACGTTCAATTTTCAGTGGCCAATCAGCGAGGGCGCGAAACCCGCCGGAAAGTACCATGGCGTTGGGTTGTGGGACGTCAGCCCGCGTCCCGCGAAGACTTTCGACCGTGTCGCGGAGCGCTTGCGGAGCGTGCCCGGAGTTCTTTCCGCGGCCGCGATTAACCTGCCTCCTTTGAATGCAGGCGCGCTGCCGCTCGTCACACCTTTCCTGATTGAAGGCCGGCCGGCACCGCTCCCCAACGGCTCCTCCGCGGGCGGATCCAAACAGCCGGATCAAGCTGCGAATTACTTTGCGGTCACTCCGGATTTCTTCGCCACCATGAGAATCCCCATCTTGCGCGGCCGGGATTTCAACGATCGCGACAAGGAGGACGCGCCTCTGGTGATGATCATTAACCAGGCCCTGGCGCTCCAATTCTTCGGTACGGAAAACCCGATCGGCCAGCGGGTGATGCTGGACCTGGTTCCCGGCGAACGCCCGCGCGAGATCATCGCCGTGGTTGGCAACACCGCTACGAACCGTCTGGCGCGCGAACAAGCGCCTGCTCTCTATGTGCCTCACCTGCAGCAGACCGCTCAGTTCTCGGGACCGTGGGTATACTTCCGCACGGGCATGTACTTCGTGCTGCGCACTTCGGGCGAACCGATGGCATTGGCGAATGCCGTGAAGCGGGCCGTTGCGGAAGTGGACCCCAACACGCCCGCGGCGGATCTCCGCCCGCTCGAACAGAACCTGGACGACCAGGTGCGGAACATGCGGATCTACATGCTGTGTTTGGGAATCTTCGGAACAGTCGCGGCCATTCTCGCAGCAACCGGGATCTACGGCGTCATGACGTATTCGGTCGCCGAGCGCACCCGCGAAATCGGGATAAGGATGGCGTTGGGAGCGCGTTCCGCTGACGTTCTGCAAATGATCTTCAGCCACGCAGGGCGCGTAATCGGTCTGGGCGTGGCCATCGGTCTGGCGGGCGCAATGGCTCTGACTGGTCTCATTGAGTCGGCTTTATACGGGGTCACCGCGACCGATCCGGCCACCTACGCGGGTGTGTCTTTGTTGCTGATCGTGATCGCCTTGATAGCGTGCGCGATTCCCACCCGGCGGGCCGCGCGAGTCGATCCAACAATCGCCCTGCGATATGAATAAGGGCCGGGTTACCTGCGGCCTCTAAACAGCGTCTAAACCGAGGGGCTACTCAGGAAAGCGTCACGATTCGGTCGTTGGCCTTGACAAGCCGGCCGGAAAATGTTGACCTGTAAGGTGCCCAAGGAGAACCCGCAAGGTGCGTAAGGAGAACAAGATGCGCCGAGTTGCCGCAGTTCTGGCCGTTCTGATCGCAGGCTTCGCCATCGCCGTAACGGCCCAGGAAGGACACCCCCTTACCGGAACGTGGCACGGAGATTATGGGACGTCGCCCACGGCGCGGACGCAGATGGTCTTCCTGATGCACTGGGACAGCAAAAAGGTGGAAGGCAAGGTCAATCCGGGCGCTAGCGCCGTGCCCTTGAAGGTCGCCACCCTCGATCCCAGCAAGTGGATGGTGCATTTTGAGGCCGATATGAAGGATGCGGCAGGCAAACCGATGCCCATGGTCTTTGACGGGAAACTGGACAATGTTGGGTCCTACAACCGCACTATCACCGGTACTTGGACCTCGGGCGCGCAAAAAGGCGATT
>Ga0210400_10003741_pt1 | contig 13375 bp, 11 predicted proteins | sample IncBWH26MmetaG_FD_155456 | JGI IMG/M metagenome (GOLD analysis project Ga0210400, IMG submission 155456) | Forest soil microbial communities from Barre Woods Harvard Forest LTER site, Petersham, Massachusetts, United States - Inc-BW-H-26-M | ecosystem: Environmental > Terrestrial > Soil >...
AGTTGTTGAGCATACGCTGCATAAAAAAGTTGGCGGCGACGAACTCGTGCCGATGCATACCTTCGCGGGGCTCGCCGAAGAGGGCGGTCACCGGCACTTTCTCGCGCACTTCGGGCATGTGACACGACTGGCAACTGCTTTTGCTTGGATAATCGCTATGCAACCATTCAAGGAACGGCATCTGCTCGGGAAAAGTGCCGATCTCTTTTCCGTCCGGCCCCAGAGATTGGGTGTACAGCGTGTGGCAGGTGCCGCACAGCGTCGACTCGCGAACATGAGCGCCCTGGGTAGGCAGAAAGCCACCCGTTGAGGACTGCATCACGCGCTGGTGTCCGGCGTCGACAGCGAAGGGACCGTACTCCGGACGCCGGTCGTTGCTCTTGGGAATATCGACGGCGAATGCGCCGTTGAAGCTCTCGCGCGTGCCCAGCTTTTCATTTGCGATCTGGTGGCACACCGAGCAGGAGACCCCGTCTTCGGCGGCAGCGTTGTCCTTGTTGTGAGGATTAAACGGAAGATGCGCGAAGATCTCAGATTTGCGGTCCTTGACCTGTGCCTGCAGGTGAATTATGGGCATGTGGCAGACCGAGCACTCGTTTTCGATAACAGGCTTCGACTCCGGATGATCGATAGCCTCACGCCGCACACTTCCCTGCCAGTACGGATCGCGCGCGGAATTCGCCATCATGCTGGCGCGCCAATCGAAGCCGATGGAGATGTCCTCACCCGATTTTGTTTGCAGTCCATTGTGGCAGGCAACGCAGCGGTCCGAGGTATGAAACTCGGGCTTCAGCCCACGCTGCCCCGCGCCACCTCTGGAGGAGGCGAGCAATATCACTGCAATGGCAACTGAGCAACAGATGTATTTGCGCATTTTACCAACCTTCGGTCAACTTGCCGTCTCCCCAGTCCCACAGAAGGTAAAGCATCACCTGAATTGGCCGTCCGGCCGTATTCGTCGCGGGTGTGCGCACTCCAAGGTTGCCGCGAATGTGCTGTCTTCGGCTAATCGTTACCTGCATCTCCGGAACTATGTCCCAGTTGGTTTTCGCTCCGGTGCTGAGATCACGGCTGGCAACGAACTCGACCATCGGCGACCAGAGCCGGCCGAGGCCATGATCTGCGGCGAAGCTCTGGCCTGCCGCGATCCGCCAAAAGATCGATTGCGGAGCGATGTTGGTATGACGTGGAAGACTGGCTCCTACCTGCGACTGCAAGAACGTGTTAGTACGAAACAACTGATCGAAAGCAGCGAAGGTCTCAAAGGTAGTGGTGCCGGTGCCGAAGCCTCGCGTCTTGTTGCCCGTCGGCACGAGCACTCCCCCCTGAAGGCTCAAGATGGATCCTGAACGTAAGCTGGAGAAAATCTCGCGCTTCAGTGCGATCGTGGTGTCACCCACGCCCCCGTACCAGACGTGATTCTGGTCTTGAAAGTTCAAGGGAACATCAATCTCGATCTGGTTCTTTACTCCGAAGCGCTGCTCGTGGATGATGTTCGTGGTTACACCAGGAGCTGAGCGGCCATTTACCGCCGTGGAGATTACGACCTCATTTTCGGGATAAGCTTTTTCTGTAACCAGCGCGCGCGGCAGATTCAACTCTCCCCTTGGCCAGTGCTTATTGGTACAGAAGCCGCGCATGTAGGCGATGACATCATCGATCTGCTCCGGAGTCAGCAGCTCTCCAAATGCGGGCATGATTTGCGAGAAGCCGCGTGACGGCCCGCCGTGCACAATCACGTCATTCCACGCGGAGTTGGGTTCCGGCGTGGTTTGATTACACTTGGTGAAATCGGGGAAGGTGTCCGGCCGCGCGAATCCCGCGGTGGTCTGCGGAGTGCCCGTACCGTCGCTGCCATGACAAGCGATGCAGCCAGACTTGAAGATATGCTCGCCGTTCCTGACGTCCGGAGGTTTCGAATATTTCAGGGCTTGCGGAAGCAGCAGAAGAGTGCTCGAGAAGAAGAGAGTGCAAAAAGCGATAATGCGAAGGGCAGCCTGCACGGTGAGGGTTACCTCAGCAATGGTTCGTTATCCATATCTGGCCCCCAACAGCTACTCCGTGGATTCAGCCGGGGAGTCACCTCTCGCGTCTGCTTTTTAAATATAAACCTGCATTGCGTTTAGTGGGTATCTATTTCCATGGAATCTTTCATGAATACGCGAACGATCAGGAGTAGAGATCGTCCGCAACAAAAGATTCAGCGCAGATAAGCTTTCAAAACACCTCCCCCAGGCGGCGGATGCCTTCTCGAATTTCCTGTTCGTTCAACCGTGAGTACCCAAGCAGCAGCCCCGGCGGCGAGGGAGGACGCAAGAAATATCGCGATATCCCATAAACGCCCACGTTCCGTGATGCCGCGCGGGAGACGATGGCTTCTTCGGAGTGTCGACGGCCTGGCCACAGCACGATATGAGCGCCAGCACCATCGCCGCTGACCTCGACACGTCCGCCCAGATACTTGTGAACAGCATCGAGGAGTGCCCGGCGGCGGTTCGCATTTTTGCGGCGCATGCGACGCAGGAGGCGCTCGTACGTTCCGGTGGTAATGAATTCCGCCAGTGTCTGCTGCTCGAGCGTGGCAGTGTGCCGATCACACAGCCATTTGGCGGATGTGAACGCGGGAACCAGAGACTCGGGTGAGATGAGGTAACCGATGCGGAGCGCGGAAAAAACGGTACGCGAGAACGTTCCGATGTAGATGACACGGCCGTCCCTGTCGAGGCCCTGCAGCGACTCCAGCGGGTGGCCCTGGTAGCGGAACTCGCCATCATAGTCGTCTTCGATCACCACCGCGTCCTTGCGCTTGGCCCATTCGAGCAGCGCCAGGCGCCGGGTGAGCGGGAGAATTGCTCCGGTTGGAAACTGGTGCGATGGAGTGACGAACGCAATCCGGGCGCGGTCCGGCAGCTTCGCCGGATTCAGGCCATCGCGATCGACGGACACGGGCTGCAAGCGAGCACCGGCGGCCCGGAAGATTTCCCGTGCGCCTTGATATTGGGGATCCTCAATGGCCACACGATTACCGGGTTCTATCAAGACACGCGCGACTAGGTCCAGTGCCTGCTGCGAGCCGTTGACGACAATCACTTGTGACGCATTGCAGACCACCGCGCGAGACCGCCGCAGGTGGGCAGCGATGGCTTCGCGCAACGCGAGCGTCCCTGCCGCCTGGCCGTAGTCAAGTTCACGCACCGGGGCCTTCCGGGCGTGCCGCAGCAGAATGCGCCGCCACATCTCAAAGGGAAAAGTCTCCACGTCGCTGCGCCCATAGGCAAAATCGTAGCGGAGCGGAGTCGATCGCCGGCCCGGGAAATCCACGGTAGCCGCAGCGTCCGCGGCGGCAGACCCAAAGCGTGACAGCCGTAGCTTGGCCGACTTTTCCGTTCGCTCCGGGCGGCTACTGCCCAATGCTTCGGACACATAAGTGCCTGATCCTCCGCAACCCTGCGCGAAGCCTTCGGCCAACAGCTGGTCGTACGCCAGCAATACGACCGTCCTTGAAATGCCGAGTTGCTCAGCGAGATCTCGCGTCGAGGGGAGCCGGTTCCCGGCGCGGAATGCGCCCGACACAATGGCTTGCCGCAAGCCGAGGTAGACCTGCCGGAAGAGGGGGCCACCGCGCTTCGAAAGTGGTATCACCAGTGCCACAGAAAGTGGAGCTTTTAAAATACCATATATCCTGCCATCCTCGAATACATAGGAGAAGCAGATGAGAAGAGAGCCCAGGAAGAGGACACTGCTTTACCGGCGCAAACTTGTACTCCTTTGCTGCGCGGCGTCGCTGTTTGTGCCTGGAACGGCCAGAGGTGGATCTCATGAACAATCAGGTCATTCTGAGCGGACTACCTCAGACAAGTCGACCGAGCAGGTGAAACATATGACAAACTTTTCAGTGATTGAGCTGCGCCGCTACACGATTAAAGAGGGGGAGAGGCAGCATTTTGCCCAGTACTTCGAAAGCTATTTTCCCGAGGCCTTTGAGCAGCTAGGCGCGATCGTGGCCGGCACTTTCTTCGAGCGCAAAAATCAGTCTATGTTTACCTGGCTGAGGGGCTTTCACACCATGGATGATCGCGCAATCGTCAACGGGGCCTTCTACTACGGGCCATTGTGGAAGGAGCACAGGTCGACCATGAACAACGTCCTGATTGACAGCGACAATGTGCTGCTGCTTGGGCCTCTAACTCCGGAGCGAGGCATCACGGTCTTACCGGCTGTGGATCCGGTTGGTGAGCCAAACGGAGCCCAAGGTGTAATAGTCGCTCAGATCTTTGCAGTGAAGCCGGACCGTGTTGCGGCTTTTGCGGCGCAGGCCGAGGCGACATTTGCCGGCTACCGTGCCGCAGGGGCGCGAGAGGCGGGTGTTTTGATTTCGCTTGATGTAAAGAACAACTTCCCGCAGCTTCCCTTCCGGATGGACGGTCCGTACCTCGTATGGCTCGGCATTGTCAGAGACAGCCAGATTTTGGAGAGTCAGATTCGCCCGCTAGTCGAGCATTCGTTGCAGCCGCTCGCCGCTACAGGGTTGCTCAGGGGCGCCCCGGAGCTCGTAGTCCTGGATCCGGCCCCTCGTTCGCGCTTACGCTGGCGGCCTTGAAGATGTTCCGCAACCAGCTAGATAATTTGACCGAGCGAAAGCAAGCAATGCAGGAGAAGGATTTCATGATTGGACGTCCAGAGAACACTGAGGCAGCGCCTTACTACTTCACATACATCAACCAGGTAACAGGCGACGATGCTGTTGGTACGATCGAGAACCAACTCGAAGAGTCCCTGGCATTTTTCTCACAGATCTCCGAAGAAAAATCGGCTTACCGCTACGCACCGGGAAAGTGGAGTATTCGGCAGGTGCTGAACCATGTTACAGACACTGAGAGAGCTTTTGTGTTCCGTGCGCTCTGGTTCGCCCGTGGTTTCGAGGCCCCCTTGCCCAGCTACGATCAGGACGTCGCGGCGGCGGGCGCCATGGCGGACACAATCTCCTGGGCCGCGCATGTGGAGGAGTTCCGGTGTGTGCGTCTCTCCAGCATCTCGTTCTTCAGGAATATGCCATCCCAGGCATGGGTGCGAAGCGGCATTGCCAGCGGCAATTCCTTCACGGTGCGCGCCCTGGCCTATATCATCGCGGGGCACCTGACACACCATGCTACGGTGCTGCGCGAACGATATTTGTAGAGCATGGTCTTCAAGTACATAGCCATCAGGGACCGTTTCGGTGTTCACACTCGCTAAAATATTGCGCGAGTACTCGCCCTGACGGCCTCTCAGAGAACGCCATTTGCATCCAACCCTGAGTCCGGCGAGGTTACATGGTGCTATTTGTGACAAATTAGACGACTTTTCAGACCTTGCCAAAAAATGGGAAACGTTGGATGGACAGGAAGAAATTGCTTTTTGTCGATGATGAGCCGAATCTCCGAATCACATTACCCCTGATTCTTGAGCAGCACGGATTCGCGGTAAAAACAGCCGCATCCGTTCCCGAGGCCGTGGACCTAATCAGCAGAGAGCGTTTTGATGTTCTGGTCTCCGATTTGAATATTGGGCAACCCGGTGATGGCTTCACCGTGGTGAGTGTAATGCGCCGGGTGCAGCCAGAAGCGGTTACGTTCATCCTTACCGGCTATCCCGATTTTGATTCGGCACTTCGTGCCATCCGCAGTCAAGTTGACGATTATCTTACCAAGCCCGCCGACGTCCTCGCGCTTGTGGCCGCCCTGGAATATAAATTGGCGAACCGCAGACCGCTTCGTTACCTCCCTACGCGCCGCGCCCCTGAGATTCTTTTGGACAATCTCGATGAAGTTTTGCAGCGATGGCGGACCTCCATCTCTGAACATGCGGAACTGAAGGAAACACAAATAAGCCCACGCGAGCAGGTCGATTCAGTGCCGGAGATTCTGTCTGGAATCTGTGGTCAGGCGATGAAGGGGGAGGACAAGCTCGATGAAACCACAGAGTCGTTTGCAGTTGAACATGGTATTTCGTGTTTCAAGCGGCAATACCGGGCCGACTTCATACTCACCGAAACCAGATTGTTGCAGCGGGCAATTAGCCGGTTCTTTCAGGAAAATCTCCTGGCTATTGATCTAAGTTCCTTGATCGCAGATGTGATGCGAGTCGCCGAATTGATTACTATTGCTACCGAACAGTCGCTCCGCTCATTCCATGAACAGGTTGTCATTACGTGAATTGCCGCAGTTGCTAAATGTGAGATTCCCTACCTAACACCCGTGGCAGCTCCCCTCAGAGCCACAAGATCTTTGAATGATTTTGAAGACGTCAAGCTAAGCCGCTGCGCGCTAATTTGGCGCGTTTCCATTTGCTTTACGTCCTTTTGGTTCCCTCATCATTTACGTGCTGAGCCGCTTCCCCGCCACAAACGCTGGGCAGCGGCTCAGCATTTTGTTCATGCTTTCGGGTGTCGCCCTCACGCGGCGCGAGCTTTTCCTTGATATGCCGGAACAAACTCCTCAGCGACAAAGACCTCAAAAGGAGTGGGGGTGGTGTTCCGCGGTGAGCGTGGTTCCAAGGCCCGCATGTAGCCTGAATTCAGGGCTGCTGCCATCTCCAGGATGAGATTTGCCATATCCAGTGACATGCCCATCTGGGTCATCGCCGTTCGAACCTGCTCGTCGGGAAGCTGTTTGTACGCGAGATCCGGCTTGCCGATGCCTTTGCCGATAATCGTCGCGGCTTCAGTCATTGTGAGGTCCCGCTGGCCCTGCAGTTCGCGCGTCTGCTTTTGCTGAAAGCCCAGTTTCAACAGCTCCTCTGCGGCAGCGGCGCCGATGTCGCGGGCGGCAATCATCCGCAGCTTCAAATCCGTGCGTAGCGGTCCAGCCGCGATGCCCATTGCATGAATGATTGCAACTTCCGCGAGAGTGTTTTCCATAAAGTAACCGGCGCGCAGATGCAGCACGTTCAACCCGCCGATCTTGTTAAGCTTCTGCTCAAGATTGTGCAGCCCCACAACCGGGCCGGTTTTGTCAGGCTTATCCGCGCCGAAGCTGCTGAGAGTCACAGCATACTGAACTTCTGCTGCCGCCAGAGCGCCGGCAATGGCATCGCTGATGTGATCCTGATACGCGCGATAATCTTGCGTGGTGGCATTCGGCGGCGGAATCATGGCATACACGGCACGCGCACCGGTGAACGCTTTGGTGAGGGCTTGCTGGTCGATCAGATCGCTGACGAAAGGCTCTGCACCTTCCGTGGCGAGCGGCCGCAGGCGGTCGGAACTTCTGCCGATCGCTCGAACCTTCTGACCACTGGTTAAGAGTTTCTTGACAACGATGTGTCCGGTATTTCCTGCAGCTCCAGTGACAACGTACATAGGACCTCCAATGCTCCTGTGGATGCAATGGCAGTGAAGCGTGCTGCACGGAGATCTTTCGGCAGACGGCAGATCAGGGCTGAGCAGCAAGTCTCTTCAATTCTGGATATACCGGAATTCTGGATATACCGGAGAGACGAGAGCAGGAGCGGACACAAAGCACGACACAAAACTCCACTTTTTGCAGCGGAGTTCGACTCCACCGATAGCGCGCGTGCCGATGCGTACCCATGCAGAGTCGCTACTGAAGTATCTGGTCATAGTACAAATCCAAAAATCTTTTTCGCAGGGGGGAATAAATAACCACTTACTTCGGTTATTCAGACTAGACAGCCTAGATCTACAAGTTACGAGATATGAAAGGAGCCGCACAATGAAAAGAACAATTCTAGTTTTAGCCGGAACGGCTTGCCTTGCCTTGCTACCTGCCTATGCTTTGGGCCAGCAAGACTCCACAGCGCGGACGGATAATACTGATAATGCTAAGACGACCGCTACTCAGACTGATGCGACAGCAACGGTTGCTCAGAATAGCGACAACGACAATTGCAAGAAATCCAAAAAGAGCCAGAAGAAGAATTCAGCCAAGAAAGGCTCCGCTAAAGAGCCGACAGAAAATGAAAAAATCTTCGATGAGATGCTTCGCTCGGCAGCGTCGGGAGGTTAGTGATCAGCGGCAAGCAATTGTGATGCAGGGACGCAAGCATGCTGCGCCTCTGAATCATCATGATCAGGACACTCAAAACCAGAACGATCCGCAGAACTTTCAGCAATTGCATTTTGCACTCCTTCTGCTTTCTTTTTTCGGAGATCGCGGACGTCGCCTTTTCGACGCCATTCGGTTACTCATCCTTAGAAAGTAAGGGAGCAATTGATCATGGAACTAATTGCCGCCAGGAAAGACTCGGCAGCGCATTCGAATGCATAGGTCCCTTCGGAGGACCTCAGGGCAGGCTCTTCGGGTTGCGGCGCTACGCTCGGGATGACACTGATTAATAGAATGCTTCACCCCTCGCCATCAGTTCATTTCCTCTTAACTCGCCATCGCGAGTCTTTTGCTCAGGATGACAAAATGATAAAGCTTCGTTTTTTTGAAAATTCAAAGTTCGGTTTAAAGCATTTCTCTCCAGAGTTTCGGTTCTCACAACCATCCCTGGATCTACACTAAAAGTTAAAAAGCTATGGCGTCGTGGCCGAACCTTAAGACGCCCGCTTGTCACAGAACATCCCGGTCATCGGTCTTAATTAACAGCAGGATCGTCCCCGACCAGGCGTCAGGTTGAGTGAGTGGGGCGGTCCATGCGCTCACGGACTTGCCCGATCTTCCCGCTCATCTGAATTGACTTGTTTGGAGAAATTCTATTTAACCGCGCGGGCGAGGATGGGACCGAGCACCGCGAGAAAGAGCACATAGGCGGCTGAAAGCGGTCCAAGTTGAGGCTCGAGGCCGGCACCCAAACCTGCAATTACGATTGAGAACTCGCCACGCGCGACCAAAGCCATGCCTGCCCGCAGACGTCCTCGCCGATCGACACTGGTTCGGCGCGCAGCCCAGAAACCGGTCAGCACTTTTGTCACCGCGGTTACAACGCCCAGCAAAACGGCGAACGGCAGAGCGGACGACAGAGTCGCCGGGTCGATTTGAAGCCCAAAAAAGAAAAAGAACGTGGCGGCAAACAAGTCACGAAGGGGCGCGAGCAGACGATGCGTTTGCTCAGCCATGGGTCCTGAGACGGCAATGCCCACGAGAAATGCCCCGATGGCGGCCGACACCTGGAGCCGCTGCGCAGCCCCGGCGACAAGAAGGATCGCGCCGAAAATGGTGAGAAGCACAATCTCATCTGACTGATGAGCAACAACACGGCTCAACGGCACGCCGTAGCGGACAGCCAGGGCGAGAACCAGAAGGACTGTCGCCACTGCCAATGAGACAGACAGGGCCATTCTCGCCGGGCCGCCTCCGGCGAGAAGGACGGCAACGAGAGGCAGATAAACGGCCATGGCCAAGTCCTCCAGCACTAAGATCAACAGCACGGCCGGAGTCTCAGGATTGTTGAGCCGACGGAGTTCTGCCAAAACTTTGGCAATCACGCCCGAGGAAGACACGTAGGTCACGCCACCCAACAGGACTGCAGCGAGCGGCTTCCACTTTAGGAGGAGTCCCGCAAGGAGACCGGGCGTGAAGTTCAGCACGAAATCCACAATGGCCGCGGGAAGTGCGCTCCGGAGATTAGCAACCAACTCGGCTCCGGTGTACTCAAGGCCTAACATGAAGAGAAGCAAAAGCACGCCGATTTCGGCGCCGATGTGGGTGAAGCCGGCACTAAGGTTCAGTGGCGCCATTCCTCCGTTGCCAAAGGCGAGGCCAGCCAGCAGGTAGAGAGGGATGGCAGAGAAGCCCCAACGGCTTGCGATGCGAGCAAGGATCGCGAGACTAACGACGATCAGTCCGAGTTCGATTAGGATTCGGGATAGATCGTGGGTGGTGGAGTCCATGGGCTTGCTCTGCTCGATAAGAATCCGACAGCTTCGCGGCAGGAGCTTGATCCGCAGATTCACGCTATCAGCGACATTTACACTTGATCGTTTCTCTCGAGCTTCCGGTCTTTACATCACTTATGGTCTCGTCGAGGATTTGTTGATGTCGGCAGGTGTCTTCACAAGGGAGGCCAGTTCGTTGTTGAAGTTAAAGTCGGTAGCTGCGGCCCCGGTAATAAGCCGTGCCCCGCGACTGAAGGTCAGATCCTGGATTGCCCACTGGACAAAAACCAGAATGCGGCTCTGGAACGCGACTATATACATCAGATGGATGAACGCCCATACGAGCCACGCCGGCAACCCAGCCAAATGGAAGCCAAATACATCCGCGACTGCAGCCCACCGGCCAATTACTGCCAGACTCCCCTTGTCGAAATACTTGAAGGGTGGAAGCTCCTTTCCATCTTGTACTTTCTGAACAATTGCCTTCGCGGCGTAGGTTCCTTGTTGCATAGCCACTTGAGCCACACCCGGCAGCGGTTTGCCCTTGGGGTCTATCGATAGAGCGAGGTCTCCCACCACATAGATATCGGGATATCCGGCGACGGTGAGTTGAGGACCTACCTTAATTCGTCCACCTCTATCCGTCTCTGCGTTTGTGCGTTTTGCCAGAGTCTTTCCCAATGCCGATGCTGTCACGCCCCCTGCCCAAATGATGGTCCTGGCTTCCAAGCGCTCCATGCCGTTATGACTCTGGATGGTCAGGCCTTCCTTATCTATGTCTTTCACCATCAGGCCGGTCTTCACTTGCACTCCGAGTTTCGCAAGTGTGCGTGCGGCCTTCTCCGCCAAATCTTCCGGGAAGGGCGGAAGCACCCGCGGCGCGCCGTCCATCAAAATGATCTGGGCCTCCTCCGGGTGGATAGAACGAAAATCATGCTTGAGCGTCTGCCGTGCGATCTCGGCAATAGCTCCGGCAAGCTCTACTCCTGTTGCACCCGCACCTACAATGACGAACGTGAGCCATGCGCGTCGCTGAGCGGGATCAGAAATTCGTTCGGCGACCTCGAACGCATAAAGAATCTTGTGCCGGATGCCTGTCGCCTCCTCAACACTCTTCAGGCTTGGCGCCCATTCTCGCCAAGTTTCGTGGCCGTAATAGAAACTCTGTGAACCCGCTGCAACAATCAGCGAATCGTACTCGAAGCTTGCCCCGTCAGCGAGCAACACGCGTTTCGATGCCGGATCGATGTCCTGGACGTCGCCCAGCAACACGCGGGTGTTTTTCTGGCGGCTTAAGACGCTGCGCAACGGAGCCGCAATCTCGCCTGGAGAGAGAGAGCCTGTGGCAACCTGATAGAGCAGTGGCTGAAAGAGGTGATAGTTGCGCCGATCAATCAGAGTGACGTCCACCGGCTTCGATTTCAGGGCTTGGGCCGCGCAAAGCCCTCCAAAACCACCGCCCACGATGACTACCTTCCACCGCTCGCTCACAGACTTCCTCCCAGTGGATATTGCTCCAGTTGTTCGATGGCGTTTGCTATCTCAATGCCTGGTAGGCAGGGGTCCACTGCGCTGCCATCACTTGCTGACGCAGTTTTTCCTCGGACATCTTGGGAGCATGCCCTTCCTTTTGCGCCTCCAGGCCGACCGCTATCGCGATTTGCGCGGCGACCCTCCGAACATCGGTCAGGCGAGGTAGCAGAGGCGCAGAAGAATCTTTGAGGGCGGGCGAATTCGAGGCGAGCGCCCGGGCGGCCGCCAGCATCATGGCGTCCGTGACGCGCTGAGCGCCCGACGCGACAACTCCAAGCCCCATGGCCGGGAAGATGAAGACGTTGTTGCACTGTGCGATCGGAATCGTGCGCCCGCCGTAACTGACAGGCGCAAAAGGCGAGCCCGTGGCCACGAGAGCACGTCCATCCGTCCAACGAATTAAATCATCGGCTTTCGCTTCTGATTTGGAGGTCGGATTCGAGAGCGGGAAGATAATCGGCCGCTGAACCTTGCGCGCCATCTCACGAACAACCGGCTCCGTAAATGCCCCACCTACAGTGGAGAGACCAATTAAAACTGTTGCTTCGATGCTCCCGATAAGATCGGCCAGCCCGATGTGACCGTTGGAAGTTCGCGGCCATCCGGACACACGGTCTTCCGGCTGGGCATAGACACTCTGCTCCGGGGTGAGGTCTTTCCGCCCTGAATGAAGAAGACCGTCTCTGTCAACGACCCAGAAGTGGCTGCGCGCCTCCTGTTCGGATGGACCTTCGCCCCTCAACGCCGCACGCAAGCCATCGGCAACGCCAATGCCGGCGGAGCCTGCTCCAAGCATGACGACCTGCTGATCCTTCAAACTTTTTCCGGTCACTTTGACCGCGCCCAGAACTGCGCCTAGAGCGACAGCCGCCGTCCCCTGGATGTCATCGTTGAAGGTCAGCAATTCATCGCGGTAGCGCTGAAGAATGGGCCTGGCATGCGGAGTCGCGAAGTCTTCCCATTGCAGACATGTTTCGGGAAGCTCCTGCTTCACCGCCTGAACGAACTGGTCGATGAAGTCAAAGTACATCTGACCGGTAATCCGTTCGTGGCGCCAACCGAGGTACTCAGGGTCATTGAGTCTTTCCGCATTGTTGGTTCCTACGTCCAACACGATGGGCAGTGTCCGTTCCGGAAGAATCCCGCCGATGAGCGTATATAAGGATAGTTTGCCAATCGGGATTCCCATGCCGCCTGCGCCCTGGTCACCGATGCCCAGGACGCGTTCGCCGTCGGTGACGACAATTACGTCGACGTCCGGATTGGGGCGATTCCGCAGAAGCGCGGGGATAGAGTCGCGCAGCGGATATGAGATGAACAAGCCCCGGGGCCTGCGGTAGATGTGACTGAATTGTTGACACGCCACGGCGACGACCGGTGTGTAGACCATGGGCGTCATTTCTTCAATGTGGTCGAGCAGAAGTCTATAGAAGAGAACTTCATTGGTGTCCTGTAGCGCGCGTAAGTAAATGTGCCGCTCCAGGTCGTCGTCCTTCCGCTTGTAGGCCTCGTAAGCGCGCACTGCTTGCTCCCCAAGGCTCTCAATGAGAGGCGGCAGAAGCCCGTTCAAGCCCAACTTGCTTCGCTCCTCCTCGGTGAACGCCGTACCTTTGTTCAGCCCTTGGCAGTTGAGGAGATCCATCCCGCGAGGGAGATCAGGCAAACCCGATCCATTTATCGATCGCAGCTGCGTAGCCATTCTTGGCTTCCTTTCTATTCTCTTAACCCTAAAGAGGTTGATGCGAACCTCCCGGAGAAGGTTCTCTTTTGCCACATCAATGATTTCGTCGCCGCGCCCGCCAAGAACTGGCTCTGAGCATGAAGCGGCTGAAAGTCAACGCCGCCCCGATCCCGACGATCGGCTGACGGCGATGGTGGCAGGCATGGTCACTGTGAGCAACATCGTTGAGAGAAGGAGCTTTCGATATGCAGGGGCATGCTCTTGCCCAGACCGCGGCTTCGGCGATGTTCGGAAATTTGAGGAATCAGGGGGGAACCGTGCAGGCATCTACGCTGTGCTTG
>Ga0210400_10003742_pt1 | contig 13374 bp, 25 predicted proteins | sample IncBWH26MmetaG_FD_155456 | JGI IMG/M metagenome (GOLD analysis project Ga0210400, IMG submission 155456) | Forest soil microbial communities from Barre Woods Harvard Forest LTER site, Petersham, Massachusetts, United States - Inc-BW-H-26-M | ecosystem: Environmental > Terrestrial > Soil >...
TCAGAGCCGGGCACATTGACGGTTCCTGAGCATTGGAGCTTCGTCGCGGCCGGTGGCAAAGAAGGCAAGGATCTTCTCCAGGCTCCCATCCCGTTCATCTACGACATCGAAAAAGACTACATCACTGTCGGGCATCCTGGCATGCGCACCCCCGACATCATGGGGCAGTTTACGCCGGGCGGCATCGTGGAGGGCTACTACGAACCCAAGGGCAAGATGGTCATCAACACCACGACCACCATCCCGTTCTCCACCTACCACATGATGCAGTTGTGGTACTATAGCCATCCAGGACTAGAGATCACGAGCCTCGAAATGGAAGATCAATCTGGCAACAAGCATAAGGTCGCGTCAGCCGACGTAGGCACGTACATCAAGTCCATCACCGCAGCCGACGGTGCAGCCTGGAACGCCTCGCAGGCGCTCAAAGAGGCCGGAGGTAAGGTCTACGTGGTCGGCGGCGCTGTGCGCGACGCTCTGCTCCAGAAGGAGCCCAAGGACATCGACCTCATGGTATCGGGTCTGCCTCCCGAGGACGTGAACAACATCCTGGAGCACCTGCCCGGCCGAGTCGATCTGACCGGCAAGCGCTTTGGGGTCTACCGCTATCACACCAAAGGCCAAGAGGTCGAGATCGCGCTCCCTCGCACCGACACCTACGAACCAGGAGGCACCCGTGGACAAGGACAGATCACCGTCGATCACCACCTGCCAGTTGAGAAAGATCTGCGAAGACGAGACTTCACAGCTAATTCGATGGCCGTGGATCTCGATTCAGGGAAACTCGTTGATCCCTACGGCGGAGCTAGAGACATTGAGGCCCATGCTTTGCGAACTACTCATCCGGACTCATTTGATGAGGACCCTACGCGACTTGTCAGGGCTCTCACTATGTACTCAAGGCACGGGCTAGTACCCGATGAGCAGACGCGCAAGGAGATGGAAGAGCATGCTCATCGCCTAGATCAAGAGTCACCGGACGCGCTCAAGCAGCAGCTTGAGAAGCTTCTGGTGAGTGCAAATCCAGCGAGCGCCATGCGCTTGGCTCAGGAAACAGGCGTACTCAAACATCTCTTCCCCGAGCTAGCCACGAACTTCGATTACGATCAGAAAAACCCTCACCACAATTACTCACTCGGTGAGCATAGCCTGAACGTGCTCGACAACATCGCGCGCCACACCAAAGATCCGGATCTGCGCCTAGCTGCGCTTCTCCACGATACGGGCAAGCCTGCATCCGCATGGGAAGATCCAGCCACGGGCGTCACGCACTACTACCCAGGGATGCTTGATGGGCAGCAAGTAGGCGGCGATCATGCCAGGATCGGAGCGGATCTAACCGAGAACCGTCTACGCCAGACGTTCAACTACCCGGTGTCCAAAATTCGCAATGTCCACAATCTGATCTCCCTCCATATGTTCCCCGACTTCTCCTCGCCCAAAGGCGCTCGGCGCTTCCTGAGCAAAGTCGGGGACGCGGCCGATGATCTCCTCACGCTCCGTCACGCCGACACAGGCGGGAAGGGCCAAACATCCCAGGAGCTAGCCGAGCGCACGAGCGTTGAAAAGATGCGCGGCCTCGTGGAGCAAGCCCGCCAGGCCGGAGAGCCCACGAGCCAGTCGCAGATCAGCGTCAACGGGAACGACCTTCTGGCGCTGGGGTTGAAGCCAGGGCCGCAAGTTGGTACAATCCTGCGACAGCTAACCAATGACGTTGTGGGTGATCCCGCTCTCAACGATCGAACCGCGCTCCTTCAGAGGGCGCAAGAGTACATCAACGCACAACCGGAGGCATGATGGATAGGAGCGGCCAAATCTACTTTGCACCCGAGGGCGAGATCCCCGACGAGGACATAGAGCGTCTACGTGAGGCTGCAAAGGCAGACATGGAGGATCATTTGGAGCGCTTTCTGCGCGAGCAGACTCTACATGACCCCAATGCACAGGTCAAGCTCACCGGCCACACATCCTGATGTCGCTAGGACTACCAGCGAGCGTCAAGTACATAGATCGATCCAAGCGCCCTAAGCGCGTGTTCATCAAACGAGAGGATGGAACCCTTGAAAGCATCTTCCAAATCCATGTTGTTGATCCCCAAAGACGATCTGCCGAAGCACGTACTCTGCTTTGGGATCAAGACGCCGACTGAAACGCTCGTCGTCCACAAAAAGGATGCCAAGAAGTAGTGAGCGTCCAGGAGTATCCGGTCCTCCGACCTACAGGTGACCGCTGCCCGCGCTGTCGCCTCGTACCCTTCTACCGCAACTCCACTCATGGTAACAGCGAGAAATGGGCCACATACGCCTTCCTCGACAACGACGTGCCGTGCCTTGATCTTCAGCGAGAGGGGCGCTACGGCACCACCATCGTCTACAGGATCAACGGTGAGTGGTTCTGGGGCTGGGAGTGGTACGCCTACTGCGACCCTGATACACTGTGGCCTCATGCCACTGCACTTTGACGATTACATAGCCCTGTGCGAAGATCCTGACACAGGACAGCAAGCCACCTTCCGCATTCGTGCGGTATCTGCTTCCCACGCCGACAAAGAGGCCCGCCACGGTTGGTTTGGTCTTCTCGCGCCTCCGCCGGAGGAGAAGTTCAATGCGCTGAAGGTAGACGTAGCGAAGGTGTAGCCTTGAGCGGAGAGTAATAAGTGTGAGAACTAGCAATATCCTCGATCCGATTCACCACGAGCTATCGCCGCTCGTTTGGGATCAGCCCGCGTCGGACCACCCGATCCTCAAGACCATTCACGCACACTGGATCAAGACCCAGGTCTACAAGACTCTCTCTGATGGCGGATACACCGATGTCGAGAAATGGCTGACTCTGGTCTTCACGGGCTCGTTGACGACATATCAGTACAGTGCTGATAGTGATGTGGATATAAGCCTTTTTGTGGACACTAAGGTCTTCCCTGAGTGGTCCCGCGCCGAGATGATCGCGCTCATGGTGGAGAAGCTTGATGGGGTATTGCTTCCTGGCACGCCATTCCCGCTGCAAGACTTTGTTGTCGGAGAGGGAATCAAGCCGAGCGATCTGTACAAGCCGGGGCTGCGCTCAGGCTATAACATCGATAACGGCAAGTGGATCGTGCCTCCCGAGCGCAATCGCGTACACGACGTGAAAGCTGAGCAGGGTGGCTTCTGGGCGTGGGCTCTCCAGATGGCAGATAAGATGGAACGTCTCCTCAAGTACGAGCCCGACCAGGCGATCGAATTCTGGCATTCCATCCACCGCAAGCGCCGACTCGATATGGCGAAAGGAAAGGGCGATTTCTCGGAGTCCAACATCATCTACAAGATGCTTGCGAACCGAGGACTCTTCCCGCAGATCAGCCAAGTGAGCGGTGAATACATAGCGAGCGCTCCGACAGAGCCACCCAACCTACGCCAACGGGACAAACCGAGCGAGCATTGCTCGAACTGCAAGATGTACTGGAAGGCCAAAGGCGGCAAAGGCAATTGCTGGGGCTACGGGGAACACGTCGTGTCAGCAGATCAAGTTTGCGATAGCTGGACGGCCGAGAAAAAGACCGCAAAGGTCGCGGCACCCGCTGGCCGACAGGTAGCCAAGTTCGTCTATGACCCCAATGCCAATCATATCTTGATTGGGCAGATGGGTCGAGAGGAGGGCGAGCAACCCACGCACAGCCAGTTGATGGAACATGGCTCCCAGCAATGGCTTTGGGAGGACCCTGCCCAGTTGCTCTTTGGTCAGGTGGGCACGAATGGCTACGGAGAGATTTTCGGTCGTCCTCGTCTAGCTCCCGGCAAAGGCGGCATGAACCCTTACCAAGCTCAGTACATGGGCGAGGAGGCGGCACGCCGTGCTGTGCCGGGCACGAAATTCACGAACCCAACGAAGCTCCTGAAGCCCGAGTGGGAACTGTCCGAGGACCCGCAGATCACGTACATGGGCGATCCGCCTACCGTGCGCACCGATGGAGCACCAGAGAAATCGTGGAACTTCCAAGCTCACGTTGATGTGGGGCAGATCTCACAGCGCATCTATGAGAAGGCCCTTGAGGGCGTCGGTAGCACGATCAATCTGCATGGCGAATCCCCAAGCACCCGCTTCGGCTTCGCGCCCGATCTCGCCACCCAGACCCCCTTCCCGCTGGAAACATTCAGTCCTGCCGATGTCGAAGCGTTCATCGCGCGCTTTGGCGATCGACTACGTGAGCCAGACAAATTCGTCGGGTCCTGGATTCAGGGCGATGAGGTCATTATGGACGTGACCGAAGGATCAGACGACTACCAGACAGCCCACGAACGCGCCTGGAACGGGCACCAAAAGAGCCTATGGGACAGCCAGATCAACGACGAAATCCCTGTGCGTGGTCTTGACTACGAGCAGCCATCTACATCATAATGGGTAGATGCCTGAGCGTTGGACACATATCACGGCTACCCAGAACGACGACGCCTTCTTTGAGGACTACGTACGTCTAGCGGTAGCGTGCGAACCTCCCAAGCTCCCTGAGCGCACAATGCGACTCGGCTCAGTCCAAGCCGGGTGGTTCCCAACCGTGCCCGGCGTCGCGCACATCTTCGCTTCTGGGGGCACCCCGCTCGACAGGCTCTACGCCTATAAGATCATTGAGGCACAGCTAGACGGCCACGGTATCAAGGCAGCTTCCTACTCGCTCGACTGGGATTACGCCGATGAGGTCTTGATCAAGGAAGCGGGCTGGCCCGACATCCAATCCAAGGCCACCCGCCTGATCAAAAGCGGCAAAGTCAAGATCGTGCGCAACTCCCGCGAAATCGTCGCGGGCGTCGTGGAAGGCGACCACGGCACCTACAACACCGAAATCCAGCGGCAGGACCCTACGTCGCAGTCGATCTCGATGTGGTCGTGCGAATGCAAGTGGGACCAGTTCGCGTGGCAGCGTACGCGCCAGTGGAAGCGTCTGGAGGGCCGTGTGTGCTCCCATGTGCTCGCTACCTACTGGCAGGCTCTAGCCACCCCGTTTGACGAAGATGCCGGTCCCCAAGAACCGCAGGCTCCAGAAGCAGGCAGCCCCGAAGGTGCTCCAGCGCCACCAGAAGGTGTCCCTACCCCCGCTGCGCCACCGTCTCAGTTCGGGCAAGTACCGGGAGGCGGTACAGGAATGGTGCCGCCAGCCGGTACACCAGGACCGCAGAAGCCAGGGATGCCCAACGCGGTCGCTCCGCAGCCTGAACCGACGGCAGTGCCGGGGCAAGCACCAGAACCACAGAGCTTGATCCCTCAGTATCCCCAGGACCCATCGCTCCAGCCAGCCATCAATCCCGTCTCGGTGCCGGGGCAGAAGCCCCAGAGCCCTCTCAACCCCGTCCAGAACGCTGGCGGTACATTCTCGCACGTCGCCGCTGCACAGTTTCGCAATGGCGATATGGTCCAGTTGAAGCAGGCTGACCACGGTCAGACGGTCGGGCTCGGTGCAGGCGACGTGAAGGAAATCCCCGCCAACAGCATTGGCGAGGTTCTTGGCACCGATCCGCTGGGGCTCGTGAATGTCTACTTCGCCGGACCCCAGGCTGAAGCTGGTAGATTGGAACCTCACGGGGTCACTGGCTGGTTCTGGCCTAACGATCTCATCGCGCGTTCAGACGTGCCCGCAGCCGGACCCGCAGTGCGTCGTAGATAGGCTCTTGACTTTCGCTGATGGTTTCGCTATCCTATGCGGACCATGAGAGAGCTTCATCTCAACTCTACGAATTCGCCCCTCTCATCGCTCGTCCACCATCTTCAGGAGGACAAGCTAAACGTAGATCCGCCCTACCAGCGCGGATCAGTGTGGGGTACGGATCGTTGCCTGGCGCTCATCAAGTCCGTTACGATCGGTCTTCCAATCGGCTCTATCTTCATCAGCGAGCGCCCCTTCCCCGAATGGCCTGTCGTCCTTGACGGCAAGCAGCGGCTTTTGACGCTACGCGGCTGGATGGAGAACAAGTTGTTGGTGCCTAGCGCATGGTTTGAGGACCGCGAGATCGATATCTACGATGAGTTCGTGCGATGGGATATGTTGAGCGACACGGGCCGACGCCGCTGGGAAAACCAAGCGCTCGTGCAAGTGTACTGGTCGAGCTTCCGTGGATCTCTAGAGGAGATCGAACGGCAGGAGAAGGAGCTTTTCGACTTGATCAACTTCGGCGGTGTACCACAAGGAGAGTCCGATGAGGTATAACGAAGGTAGTCGCCTACGGGCGGATGCCGAGCGCGTCAGCAATGGCGTAGCGGCCAACCAGTCGCAAGAGAGCTTGGACGATCAGTTGCACGACCTTCATGTCCTCGCTACGCGCTTTGGTCTGTACGACGCGGGCGACTGGCTCAAGGAGCTTATCGGCCATCGTGACCGCTTCCAGCGTGACTATGGCCATCGTGCCGAGATCGATGAACTTCTCGATCCGCTGGGGACGGGATCGCGCTCATGACACTCGAAGAGGCGATCATCTATCTCAGTCAGCGCAAGCGTCGCTTGATCGAGGATCTACAGGACCCACCGGGCCTGCGCGTCTATGACAAGCATCGGGTGCGCGTTGAAGAGATTGATGTGGCTCTCGATGTCCTGAGGCGAGTACAGCCCTGATGGATGAGCGTGAGTTCAATGAGGCCCTACGGGAGATCGAGAGCTTGCCGGATACAGCAGGCGGCGGAATCGGATCAACGCGCCACGAGCGCAGCGAGCGAATCGAGTTGGCCTACAAGCGGCGAGACTTGTTCGAAGGCTTGCTCTCCAAAGCTCAGATCTCACTCAACGATGTGCAGGAAGAGATCAGGCGTCTCACACAGGAAGAGCGAGACGAATTGGTAAAGGGCGCTCAACCGCCCCGACCTAGACGCCGCGCCAACGACAGGATCATAGGAGACTAATCATGACTATCGCTGCCCTCCAGGAGGTTCTTTCAGATCGCATCGGCATGCTGGAGTCTGCTCTGCGTCAGAACACGACGGCTCCGACTTGGTTGCCAAACGCGGACGAACGATCCGAACGGGACCGTGCGCGGCTAGAAGGACGGCTAGAGGAGCTTCGAGTTTGTCTGGGTCTTGTCGAGAAATTGGAGCTTGACGAGGAGCATCCGCTGTTCGAACTGAGCGAGCAGGGAATTCGTCGCATTGACGATCAGATCTCCGATGACTGGTGCAGTCAGCCACGAGGCGATTGGCCAACTTCCACGTTTGGAGGCGCTGATGTACTTTCGTGAGATAGGGCGTAACCGCTACGCCGTTCACAGGGACAAAGACGACGAGCAATTCCATGGGACTGTCGAGAAGCACGAGTACGTGTCGATCAGCATGGCTACCGGCAAGCGCGTTACAAAGCGCTTCTGGAAAGCCTATGGTGCTGGCGGTGGATGGTGTCAGACCTCCAAGGAGCAGTTCGCTACGCGCGAGGACGCCGGGGCATTCTTGCTCAAGGAGGCCGACACACCCTACGCCGACAAGAAAATGCACTGGACCAAACGCCAGGGCGAGTCGGCAACTCTCAAAGCTGCCAAGGAGGGGTCATGAACGAATTCGTAGAGTTCAGCGCCGAGGATGGCACGACCATGAACGTGGAAGCCAAGCCTTCCGGGAAGGTGACGTTCTGGTTGGACGGCCCAACTTATCTGGACAAGGACAATCGTGATACCAGCGACGAAGTGGAGTTCGATGTTGACAAGGAGCAGGCCATCGATATCATCCTGTTGCTGGAAGCGGCTTTCTCGTGATCACAGACGAGATCGCAGGCGAGCGCGGCATGCTCGATCTCGATACGTGGGATCGGCATAACGGCGGCATCGCTCGGTGCTGCGCCGCTGACTGTGGATGGGAAGGCATCCCAGTCTACATAAAAGGAGAGCCCCAGACGTGGTGTCCTAAGTGCGAAGGCTGGTCGTCGGAGTTCGGGGAAGAGCCTGACCTGCGCGAGAATCCACTGCGCTACGACGTTCATTTGCCCGTGCGCGCACCGAGACGCCCGCAGACGCCTAAGCAGGGGCGCAATGAGCCCTGCGCCTGCGGCAGCGGCAAGAAGTTCAAGAAGTGCCACGGCGCTTGACATACGCTAATGACTTCTGCTATACTACCTTCCATGACCGATACAGACACAACTCAACCGCTTCAGGTGGTCGAGCGCATCTACTGGACGGTGCCCGCCCACTACACATCCGGCGAGGAGTTCTCGACCTTTGAGGATGCCTTTGCGCATGCCCGCGCTACGCAGGTACGCATCGACATTCCGCAGATTGAGAGCGAGCCCCGCTGGAGCCGCGCCTGCGTAGCACTGCGACAGACTTGCCGCTACGCCCCTGGTGGCATTAGCGTCGGCAACGACTGCGAGATCTTGCGCTGGGAGGTCTACCCCGACCGCGTAGCGCTGGTTCCCAAGGGGCAAGGTGGCTTGACCACTGAGCAGGCGCAGGATGTCGCAAACACCGAGCCCGGAAGGAAGGGATGGGCATGAAAATCGCGCAGACAAAAGACGAGTTCGGCGCGGATCGCTTCTTCCTCGAAGACGAGAATGCGGACTGGGTTCACGGGCCGTACGATGCCAGGGAAGAGGCAGTCGCAGCGCTCAAGGCATACAACGCAGGCGAGGAGATCCCCGAGTCATGACCTACCGAACACACCCCCTCTACAAGCGCGCCCAGCGCGTCAGTGGCCAGCCCATCGCATGGGAGAACCCCGACCTCGTACGTCTCCAGTATGACATGCGTCACGACTTCACGGAGAAGACGCCAACCATCAATCTCATCGCTATGACAGCGGGCGTCGAGGACGCTCAGGACTTGATCATGGCGTTGACCGAAATCGTCGCGCTGCCCGAGCAGGGATCATCGCACGAGCCCGTCATGACCTACGACGCTGCGCTGGGCGAGGGCCGTAACTGATGAACCCGGCTGAGTTTCGCATCAGGAAGGCGCTCGCGCACTACGGGGCTATGCTGCAAATGGCGCGAGCGCAAAAGCACTATCCGGTCGTACTTGCAGAAGCAATTGACGCCGCTAAGTAGATCTGCTACACTCGCCGTTATGGAATTCACACTCACTCACCCAGACTCCGGCCTCAAGAGCATCGTCGTTCTATTTGATGGCGTGCCTTACGAAGCCAACTCCGACCACCCGTGGTGGGACGAGATCGTGGATCTCGTCTTGGAGGATGACCCGCGTGTCCTCGATCTCTTCCCGATCCGCCCGGTCCAGCAGCCGAGCACCTTGATCGAGGGGGAGCCCGCTGAGGATATCGATCCCGTAGCGCAAGCTCTGTTCGCGTATTTGATCCCGCGCGGACTCAACCCGGCACTAGCTGATCCCGAGGAGTACAGCCCCGAGGAGCTAGCGCAGGTTCGCTCCATCTTTGACCGGGCAGGATTTGGAACCTGCGAGGACTCCGACTGCCTCTTTTGCTATGGCCCGCGTTCCTAATCCTGCCGAGCAGGCACGCGCGGAGATTCATGTCGCGCTCAATGGCGAGGCTACCCGTCTTTTGCACACGGTATCGCCGGAGCGCACGATTGCTGGACTTGCTGCTCAGCTTGAACACGCGAGGGAGACGGTTCGTCTGCGCGGGGTGGAGATCGAGGAGCTTGTTGCTGAACGCGACACGTACATGCGTCGGCTAGCGCTGGCGTTGGAGGCAACGAAGGAATGGGAAATTCTCTTCGAAGGCGCTGTGCGCTATAGCCTTTCGCTCCGTGATCGTGCCTCTCTGCTAGAGAGCGCCGTCAAGACGTATGCTTCACACGTCTGGAACGACATCGAGACGATGTTGAGTGGTGTCGATGTCTGAGCGCTCAACACGCCGCGTCGATGATGACGAGTATGTGGACATGGACACGCTGGTGGAGAAGTTCCATCAGGGTGCGATCTGGTACGGCATGACGGCGCTAAACATTGGCTGGCCAGAAGAGCTTCACATCAGTGGACCCAACGTGATCCGTCTCTTGACACATCTAAGGGATGAGAGCTACTACGCACTTGAGGATGTGCGCAAAGCGCTGGACCATCACAGAGTGCCGAGTCCGACGGACTTGAGTCAAGCCGATCGTATCCATCTACTTGTAGGGAGGAAGACCAGATGAGCAACATCGACAACACCCGGATCATCGTGAGCACTATCAAGGACGGCAAAGTCCAGTTCGGGCAGGCCGTGATGGAGCAGCAGCCCGATCCCAAACGAGTCATTCTCGTGGCACTCGATCCGGACTTCGGCTTGATCTACTGGGAGTGCTCGCACCGTCGGCTCAAGCCGCACACGGTGCCGCAGCACGCGGGCTACTCTCGTTGCCTGCGCCCGTTCTTGATTGACGACGAACCGTCGTTCCTGGGCGACGGCTACGAACTGCCCATGGAGAGCATCCCTGAGAGGGACAAGCTCGTAGGCGCGCGCACCAACACCAAGAACAAGCTCATCAGAGAGCTATTTGTATGAGCGAAGTAGTCAACAGTTTCGAGGGACGGCAGGGGCGTCCGCCTATTTATCCATGGGAGTCATGGATGGATGGGGAGATCCACAAGCTCTTCAAGGGCGTGGACTTCAACGGCGAGCCCAAGTCCTTCCGGGTCGGTGCGCACCGCACGGCCAAAAGCTATGGACTCAAGGTCCATACGGAGATCGTAGATGACGGCGAGGCAATTCTCCTCGAATTCTACGAGCCCGCAGAAGAGTAGTACGTTTCTGTAATCCAGAGAAAGGCATCTAGTGTCGAAAGGCATGAAGGAATTCATCACGGGTACGTTCGTCGTGCTCTTGATCATCGCACTGTTGATAGCGGGCACCTTCGGGATGCTGACGATCGGCAAAGCGTTTGGTCGTTCGCAGGCTCGCGCGGACGCCAAGAACAAAGTCCAGATCGCGCACATCTACATTCAGAAGGCGCACGAAGAAGCGCTGATCAACTACGCTGAGGTAGAAGCCACGAAGGCGGCAGCGAAGAAGCGCATCGCTGAAGCAGAAGGGCTCGCTATCGCACAGCACGACATCGACGGTACGCTCACGCCGCTGTACATTCAGCACGAGGCGATCCAGGCGCAGGAAGCCATCGCCACGAGTGGCCAGAACAACACCGTGATCTACGTACCGGCAGGAACAAACGGTACGCCGATCATCACGCAGGGTGCCAACGGACACGAAACGTCCAGCGGCCCGCTGCATCCATAGGCTTGACACGCCCCAGTGTATTCCGGTACACTGGGGCAGCAAGCTATATACCCCGAACGTGCTACCTATCATCTCGCACCGGGATGTTCATCATCTTGGTTGGCTGCGCGTCCGACTGCCTTATCGGCCCGACGGAGCGACAGGGTGGATTAGCACCATTAGCACCACTATTAGCACGACCCCATGGTCGGTCTATGTGGATCGAGCACAACGCAAGGCCCGTGTGTACTTCAGAGGACATCTCAAGCGCACCTACTCTGTCATTGTAGGCTGACCTTCCTTGCCGACCCCGACAGGCAACTTCTTCGTCACCGAGATCATGTCGGAGCAAGGTGAAGTCACCGGACCCTATGCGCTTGCCACGTCGGCGTACTCGAACGTCCTTCGGGAATTCGATGGAGGCCCAGGACAAGTCGCCTTGCATGGCCGCGAAGGACTGCCTGAACCGATCGGCAACGCATCCTCACACGGATGTGTCCGCTTCGAAAACGCTGCCATTACGTGGCTTGCGTGGCATCTCGAAGCCGGTGTTCCCGTGTTCATTCACTAGGGAGTTTACCTTGAGCGGTAGAACGTAGAGGTAATACTTGAAATGGTATCCCTCCCGTCCTATTCTCCCGATGAATGAAGCATCAAAAGAAATCCAGGTCGCCAGTTCTGTTCAGGGATCTGTTCTTGGGCACCGTAGCCTTGGTGATTCTCTATCAGCAGGTGTTTATAGCGGCGGCAGCGCAACCGTTGTTGATCTTCCTGGTGATCTTTCTATTCGCAAGCATCCCGGCCCTACGAGGCGACACGAAAGACGGGCTAAGTCTGTTGCAGACCTTCGTCCTGAAGGCAATGGGCGTGGAACTCCCCCCACCAGAGGAGAACCCCGATGGCACAAAATCGTCCGAAAATACCCCAACACGGTCGGACTCGCCTGCATCACTCTCCCCATCGCGGTCATCACTCAGATCGCCATCTCGATCCACTAAGGATGTTGGACGTGAACAGTAAACGGTTCCGTGTTTTCTTCATCGCCAGTATCGTCATCGTCTGCGTTTTGATTGGCATAGGTTTTGCTGAAATCCACACGACAGCGACAGCGCTGCACACACTCGTGGTATATAACGGTGAAACTGCGCTTGAAAGTGCTAAGACCCGAATCGCTACGGTTTCGCAGCGCTGTGACTTGACCCACAAAATCATTCAGATCTTGGTCAAAGATGACCCCCACCACGTACATTCCTTCCAAGTGAGCTATCGAGGTTGTGAGAAGCAACTGGCGGAAGTGAAGCAAATCTTCGCTAAGGCCGCTCAATGACCGAGAAACGCTTTCGTGCATTCATCGTTGCCAGCATCGCCGTCCTGGCGTTGCTCACTTCGTGGAACATCTACAGCCTGGAAGGTGACATCGCAGCACGTCACAACCTCCAGACGCGCATCGAGCACGTTGAACGTGTTGAGCGTGTCGTGCAGCCGATCGTCCACAACAAGAAACTGTTGGTCGTAGAGCGCGGTCCAGCAGGCCCTAGAGGCGCAAAGGGAGCTACAGGGGCACGAGGCCCACAGGGAGCCCCAGGACGCGCAGGAGCGCCCGGTCAGTCCATCCGAGGCTCACAGGGACCAGAGGGTCCACAAGGACCGCGCGGAGCCACAGGAGCGGGCGTGGGAATCTCTGGCCCAAGAGGACCGGCGGGACCCCAAGGTCCAGGGGGACCAAGAGGCCCATTGGGTCCTCAAGGCCCACTAGGACCACAGGGACCACTTGGCCCAGAAGGTCCGGCCGGTAAGCTGATCGAAAAGATCGTAGTGCAACTGCCGTAGGGAAGCAAATCACACCCATCCGCCGAGATAATAGCTAGGATGGCTACTCAGACTTGCAGCGAATGCTCTTCACCACGAATGATCCGCTCTGATGGGCGTGTACTAAGTCGTTGTGAATATCACCAGGAGCTACATCGCCAGCGAGATACACGTTACCTGGAGAACAACGCCGCTTCATTGGCGGTCAAGCGCAAAAACAATAGCTCGCTCATCACGGCACGAGTTTTGCGCTGGCAGCAGGAACACCCTGAGCGGTTGCGTGAAGTGCAACGGCGATACGAACGGTCGGCGCAAGGCAAACAGATTAGCCGGACAGTATCCGCCTCACGCCGAGCACGCAAGCTCGACCAGTTCATTGAGGACGTAGACCCGCAGATAGTCTACAACATGCACGGCGGCATGTGTGGCATCTGTGAGGAGTTCATCATTGGC
>Ga0210400_10003743_pt1 | contig 13372 bp, 12 predicted proteins | sample IncBWH26MmetaG_FD_155456 | JGI IMG/M metagenome (GOLD analysis project Ga0210400, IMG submission 155456) | Forest soil microbial communities from Barre Woods Harvard Forest LTER site, Petersham, Massachusetts, United States - Inc-BW-H-26-M | ecosystem: Environmental > Terrestrial > Soil >...
CTTCGTCAGGCATGCCCGCTTCGTCGATTTTTTTCTTCAGGTCTTCGACGTCGCGCTGCCCTTCGTCCTGCTCGCCCAGTTCCTTCTGAATGGCCTTCATCTGCTCGCGCAGGTAATACTCGCGCTGGGTCTGCTGCACCCGGTCCTGAACTTCGCTCTGAATCTTGTTGCGCAGTTGCTGGACTTCAAGTTCCTTGGCCAGATGCTGGTTGATTTTTTCCAGCCGCACATGGATGTCGAGAGTCTCCAGCGTGTCCTGCTTGTCAGGCGTCGACAGCGACGGCAGCGACGAGGCGATGAAATCCACCAGGCGTCCCGGCTCGTCAATGTTCATGGCCACGGTCGAGAGTTCATCCGACAACGTGGGCGACCCGGCTACAATCTGCTGGAACAGGGTCAGCACATTGCGCTGCAGCGCCTCGATCTCTGACGTCGCGACCGGAGTCGTGCCTTCGGGCAAAGCGGAATAATGCGCGCTCATGAACGGCGCCAATTGCGTAAACTCGCCCAGGCGCACCCTTTCCAAACCCTCGGCAAACACAAACAGGCTCTGGTTGGGCATCTTGACAACTTTGTGCACCACGGCGGAGGTCCCGACGGTATAAAGATCCGTCGGCTGCGGGGAATCAACCCGCGCCTCGCGCTGGGCCACCACAATGATGGTCTTGTCTTCCCCTAGAGAATTAATCAACTGAACGGAGCTCTCCCGACCCACCGTCAGGGGTAAAACGGCGTGGGGGAACAGCACGGTATCCCTTACCGGCAGAACCGGAAGGGCCTTTTGTTCGGTCTGTTCCTTTATTTCCTTATTCTTAGGAGTGCGCTCGACGGGCGGCTGCTGGCTCATATGTCTCCTTGAGTGTAACTCGCTCAAGTTTAGATGATACTCCTGCGGGAAAGGTTTCAGGAGGTGCCGGAAGCTTCCCGCAAGAGACTGAATTGTATTCTCTTAGGCCCGGTGTGGAACGTACCTAAGGTGCCGAGGCTAACGCGGAAGGACCATGCTTGCCAAGCCCTAAATTGGGACACCCGACTCGTGGACTCGGGGCACCAAGATTTCTCGTGGTCCTACGCGGCCGGATAAACTCCTAGGACCTTCACGAACTCCGCGACCTCGCCCAGATGCCGCAGCGCGTTGCGCGCTGGCTCATCGTCGCCGCGCAGAAAGTCCACGTAGAACACGTACTCCCACGGCCGCCCGCGCATGGGCCGCGACTCGATCTTGCTCAAGCTGATATCCCGCAGGGCAAAAACGCTCAGCGATTTAAAGAGCGCTCCCGGCACATTCTTCACCTTGAACACGATCGAAGTCTTATTCGCGCCGCGAGGAATCAGCCGGTGATAATCGCTTCCCATCTTCTTTGCGGTCTTGCCCAGTTTGCGAATCAGAAAAAAACGCGTGAAGTTGCGCTTGTCGTCTTCCACGCCAGACTGAAGAATGCTTCCCGAATATTCCCGCGCAGCCTGCTTGCCCGCGATGCCCCCCGCATCTTGCAACTTTTCCGCGATCACATGCTTCACGCTGCCCGCCGTGTCATAGAAGGGCACCGCCTCGATTTTCGGATGCCGCCGAAAAAAATCGCGGCACTGGTCCAGCGCCACCGGATGCGACAACACCCGCCGCAGCGATCCCAGCCGCACCCCCGGCGAAGCAATCACCTTGTGCACAATGCGCAGAAGATATTCTGCCTGAATGAAAACTTCGCGCGTCAGCATCAAATCGGCATGCTCGGCCACGGTTCCGGCCAGCGTGTTCTCGATCGGAATCACCGCCGCGCCGACCGACCCATTCGCCACGCGGTCAAACACCTCCACCGACCGCGCACAAGGCACAACGGTGCATCGTGGCAGCATGCGCTCCGCAGCCTCATGACTGAACGCGCCGAGTTCCCCTTGGATGGCAACTTTCATGAGTTTCACTTATCCCGAATAGGCAAGTTAGCTGGAACCATCGACAAAGCGCAATTGCCTCCTTCGGCTCAACCCAACTCCTTCTTCATCACCAACGCGTCCACCCCATTCGAATAGTAGCGCGGCCACGTCCGGATCACGCTGTAGCCGTGCCGCTTGTAGAACGACAGAGCCGCCAGGTTATCGACCGCCGTCTCCAGCCCCACGGCGCGCGATCCCGCACCATGCAGCCGCTCTTCCGCAGCCCGCAGCATCAGCGACCCCACGCCCCCGCGTCGCGCCGCCGGATCAACATCAATGGTGATGACATGTCCGGTCGGCCCGCCGTACGCCACAATAAATCCAGCCGCTTTGCCATCCTTATCGTCGGCTGCCACCAGCGTGAACGAGCCCCGGTGGCGCACAAACGACTTGAGTTCCGCCTTGGAATAGGCGATCCCGGGCGGAAAACATTCCTGGTCCATGCGCCAGAGAACTTCAAAATCCTCCGGCTTGAACTCGCGGATCACGAAGGCCACGCCACATTGTAACGGGCCCCCGCTGGTTCGGGCTCAAACCGCCCGAAGCCTCGCCTGGCCCGCAGATCTGGTTTTCCACAGCCCTCACCGCCCACTCCAAAAATAATTCGTTCTTGGGGACTATTGCCCTCTTGCCCCACCCGCAACCTCGGAAGTAACATGAGCATCAGAGGATTGAGGAAGACGTTGTGCGAGGGTTTCTAGTTATTGAGGTCATCGCCGCGGTTGCGGCCTTGGGGATGTGGTACTTCCTCTTTGCCGCTTACAACCGCCACAAAGGAACCGAAGCGCTGCGCTGGGTACAGTCGGCCTGCGCCGGTAAAGGACGCATCCTCGACTCGCACTGGCTCAACAGTTCCCGGCTTGATGCCCGCCTGCAATTCCCTTCCCGCAGTTTTGAAAATGCCCACGTCACCGTGAAGTTCCGGCCCCGCGCCATGCCCGTGCACTGGCTGCTCAGCTGCTACCACAAGCAGAAGGAAACGCTAACATTCGAGGCCGACCTGGGAGGCTCGCCCAGCTTCCATCTCGAAGTGGTGCGCCATCGCTGGTGCGCCCACAGCCGCGGCGTGACCGCCCGCCGCAATCACAACGACGGCCGCGAATGGGACGTCTACGAACCCGGCCCCGTGATCCTCACCACCCGCACCCACTGGAAAGAGGATTCCAGCCCCGAACTCAATACCCTAATGACCGTGCGCCAGCAGGATGTGCTGCAGGTCCGCTTCCGCCCCGAGTCTCCGCAGTTCTCCGCCACCATCGCCCTCGACGCGCTCAACGACCCCACCACCGCCGCCGGATTCCTCACCACCTTGCGCGAGCTAGCTGCCGGCGCATCGGCCCACCGCCAGTAGTCCCGCAGCAGTCCTAACGAATAATCCCAAATGAGGGTGCCCCATTTCTCGCGTCCTTTGCGAGAAGTGGGTCTTAGCCGCCAAGCCCCCGGAAAATGCAGTAGACTGCCGACATGCCGACTGCGCGCCAAGGGTCCATCCACCTGTTTCGTCTCTTCGGAATTGACGTGTTTCTCCACTGGTCCTGGTTTCTGGTGGCAGCCTATGAAATCCAGACCCGAAAAGGCAGCTACTCCTCCGTGACGTGGAATGTGCTGGAGTACCTCGCCCTATTCCTGATTGTGATGATTCACGAGTTCGGGCACTCCCTGGCTTGCCGGCAAGTTGGAGGCAGAGCCGACCGCATTGTACTGTGGCCTCTTGGCGGCGTGGCGTATGTCGACCCGCCGCCACGGCCAGGCGCAACGCTGTGGAGCATCGCCGCTGGACCTCTCGTGAACGTTGTTTTGTATCCCATTCTGACCATCTTCTTGATGCAGGCTCGATCCCTCGGATGGCCGCAGACATCGCCTGACGTATACCAATTGCTGTTTATGGCGCGCCGAATCGATTTTTGGCTGCTTGCCTTCAATATTCTTCCCATTTATCCCCTGGACGGCGGGCAGATTCTTCGGTCCCTGCTCTGGTTTGTGCTGGGACGGGGGCGCAGCTTGATGGTCGCCACGGTCCTCGGCCTGATCGGCGTCGCAGGTTTCATCGGTCTCGCCCTCTGGCATCAAGATGTCTGGCTTGGTGCGATCGCAGTCTTCATGCTGATGAATTGCTGGAGCGGGCTGCAACATGCCCGGGCGCTGCTTCGTCTGGCCAAGTTGCCGCGACGCGACGGCTTCCTCTGTCCAACCTGCCAGACCGCGCCGCCGATCGGCGAGTACTGGAAGTGCGGAAAGTGCGGGCAACCGTTTGATACGTTCCAAAACCACGCCATATGTCCCCACTGCTCGACCCAGTTCGCCCAGACCCGGTGCCTGGACTGCGGCCGAGTCAATCCCATGAACGATTGGATGGTCGCCTCGGTTGTGCCCTCGAAACTCTAATCGCGGGTCGGGCAGCTTCGGCCCACTGAAGTCTCGCGCTCAACTTGCCGATGAAGAGCTGAGAGAGACCCATGGCGACCCCAGTCCAAGCAAGTTCAGCGCACAAGCCCATTCCCTGCATTGCCCGGCAACCGATTCTTACCGCCGACGAGAGCGTAATTGGCTATGAGCTGTTTTTTCGCGAGGATGCCGAACAGCGGAATTTTTCCGCCGACGCCGAGAGCGCCACGTCGGCCACCATCGACATGCTCAACTTTGTGGGGCTCGGCGTCCTATGCGACGGGCGGCTGGCCTTCATCAATTGTACGGAGCACATGTTATTGTCGGACTACTTCACGCTGCTGCCTCCTAACGATGTCGTGATCGAGATTCAGGCAAGTGTCCCGGCCAACGATGGCGTCATTCAAGCCTGCGATCGGCTTAAGAATTTTGGATACTCGATCGCCCTGGACAATTTTGTTCCCGGCGACAAGCGCGAGCCACTGGTGCCCTATACCCGCTTCATCAAAGTCGACATCGGCGACGTTGCATCGCAACAATGCGCGCAACTCGTTGCGACCTATGCCACCGAGGATCGCCGTATGATGGCGAAAAGGGTAGAAAGCCGGCTCCAGTTCCTGACCGCACGCAAAGATGGCTTTACCCGCTTTCAGGGATATTTTTTTCGCCATCCCGAAAACATTCGCGCCCGCCAGATTCCCGCAAACCAGGCTACCTACCTGCGTCTGCTGACCGCAGTCTCCCGACCCGAAGTCGACTTTACCGAGGTCGAAAACCTCATCAAGCACGAGCCCTCGCTGTGTTATCGCCTGCTGCGCTACTTGAACTCTCCTTTGTTAGGTCTGTCCTCCCCGGTCACATCCGTTCGCAATGCCTTGAATCTGCTCGGCGAGCACGAATCCGTCCGCTGGATCCGCATGGCGACCACGCTCGTCATGGGCCAGGATAAGTCCTCTGACCTGGTTCTCTCGTCGCTGGTGCGCGCCCGCTTCTGCGAACTGATCGCTCCCAAGGTCGAACACGGTAATTCCGACCTCTTTCTGATGGGCATGCTCTCGCTGATCGATGCCATCCTCGCCGTGCCCATCGGCGTCGTGATCGAAGAACTATGCCTCGATGCCAGCATCAAGACCCAACTACTGGCCGCCAAGACGGGCAAGAAAACTCCTCTTTCCAACATTTACGACCTCATGGTGGCGCGCGAGGCAGGCGACTGGGAACTGGTCACTCGCCTGGGCAAGCAACTCAATTTGTCTCTCTCCTTCATCGCCGAAACCTCGAACCAGTCGATGCGCTGGGCGCATGAAATCACCAGCGCCGGACGCGTCGAGCCAAAACCCTGATCTTTTTCCCGCAGCCGCTCGGAATAAATCTCTTTTATGCGTCTGATCAGCTTTTTCGATTGGCGGGCGCCTCCCTCCCGCGCTATTCTTCGTGGTCAAAGTAAAACATCTTCAAAGTAGCCAATGTTCCGAGGAAGCAGGTTCCGAATCAGCGTGTTGAAACCAGCTATTTCAATCCCTGCGTCCGTGCTGAGGTTTTGCTCAAATCATAAGGTTCTATCCCAAGGAGACTGAACGACATCCATGCCCACCGAACTGCGCAATTTCCTGGCACTCTCATACGACGAACTGGAAGAACTCAACCTTAAGGCAAAGGAGCAGCGCAGGAACCGCGTCGCATCCCACAAGATCCAGGAAGATCGTCTCAAGTACCTGACCGACGAGAAGCGGATCAAGGCCGTGACCGTGCTCTTCAGCGATCTCGAAGGCCGTTTGCACATGCTCGACTATGACAAGAAATTCCTGCTCAAGAGCTGGGATAACCTCACCTTCGACGGTTCCTCAATCCGCGGCTTCACCGCGCAGCGCGAGAGCGACCTGCGGTTAGGCATCGATTGGGGCGCGTTCTACTGGGCCCCGGCCGACGTTTTCGGTTCCGGCAAGGTGCTGGTGTTCGGCGAAGTGATCGACAAGGGTGGCACGTCCTACTCCGGCGACATCCGCGGCGTACTCAAGGGATACGCCGAAGAACTTCACAAGAAAAAGGGATACACCCTCAACGCCGCCAACGAAATTGAAGGATTCTTATTCAAAGGCCCCGACGCCGAGCGCCACTATCACGAAGCCGGAGGCAAGTTCGAATACGTCAACACCGGCGGATACTACCACTCGCTTCCCGGCGACCCGCTCCGCACTTTTATCGATACCACAGCCGAAGTGCAGCGCTCCATGGGCTTCCAGAATGAAAAAGACCATCCTGAAGTTGCGCCTTCGCAGTTTGAAATCAACTACGGGTACGGAGAAGTGGTTGCCGCCGCTGACCAGATCCAGCTCTATAAACTGATCTGCCGCCAGGTCGCCACTCACATGGGACTGACCGCATCGTTCCTCCCCAAACCGGTGGTGGGGGTAAACGGCAGCGGCATGCACACTAACGTTTCCATCAGCGAGAACGGCAAGAACCTGTTCTGGGACGCCAAGGGCGAAGAGAAACTCAGCAAGATGGGATGGGCGTTTCTGGACCGCATCCTCACCCACGGCAATGACGTCTGCCTGCTCCTCAACGCCAGTGTGAATGCCTATCGCCGCCTCGATCCCCACTTCGAGGCGCCCAACCAGATCAAGGCATCCGCGGTCGATCGCGGCTCCATGATCCGCATTCCGATCGGCAATGAGAAGAGCATGCGCGTCGAAGTCCGCTCCGTCTCTCCGGACGCCAATCCGTATTTAGTCATGCACTCGATCTTCAAAACCGGCCTCGACGGCGAGACCGCGAAGATCAAGAACCTGCGCCAGGCCGAGCGCTACCTGCCCGACAACATCTACGACGCCCTAGCCGACTTCCGCAAAGCCGAGTGGACGACGACATTGCTCGGTGAAGACGTGAAAGGCCGCTACGCCGACCTGAAACAGGCCGCCGCCGACCGTTGCCCCCGCGCCCTCGGAACCTTCGTGAAGGCCCCGGAAGTCCAGTTCCATCACGAGGTCTACAACCAGTTCCTGTGGAATCTGTTCTAGACTGCAGGAATTGATGCCAACGCCCCGGTCAAAAGCCGGGGCGTTTTGTTTTATGTAGCGTTGGCTGTCGCTGGAGTTCTGAGTGCTATGGCCTGATAACAACAGTTAGCGGATTCGCAAAGCTCCGATCAGATTGGAGCCGAAGTACCACAACAAATTCACAGCCCACGCCAGTCCAAAGAATCCGATCTGCCGCAGCGGGCGGTCCGCGTCGGTTAGCATGGCAAAGAAACTCGCCAACGCACCGACAGCCACCGAGAACAGAAATCCGAGCGCCAGTGGAACGAGCCGGGAAGACTTGGAACTCCGGGTTGTTTCTGGGCGAAGTTTTCGCTGATCCAGCATTCTTCCGATGACGTACCACAGCACGCCGACACTGGTTAGAAATATGCAGTCTTGCACCGAGAGTGAAACAAACGGAGGGCCTTGATAATGAACTGCCTCGCGAGCAGCCCAGCTTGCAGATTGAACCGAGTACGCCGCACTCACTGCTGGAAAATTCATCGCGTACGTGAACCGCAGCATCGGCGGGGGAAACACCGAGCGGTAGCCCAGTAGCATGAAATCGTCACCAACAACGTGGTACCGAGCTCTCAGTTCATAAGGGGCATAGACGAGTGCTGCAAGTGCGATTGTTAACTGCAGCAGTGGCAACGTGCGGCGCCACCCAAACGTCCTCATGAGAACATTAGACACCACATCACGTGACGGACGGCAGTTACGGCGGTCACAGCCAAGCGAATAAAACGGAGTGCCTCAATTGGTGAAAAATCCGCATTACACTCATCAAACACCTGCCTACTGCCTCCAACCCGGCGTTGACTCCCGCCTCTTCTCCCCCTAAGATGGCACTCCAGATTCAGCCACTTCTCATTCTGAGGCTGCGATGTCTCCCAGCAAGACTGATGATTCCCTCAATCTGTTTCACGCGATCGCCACCGACATCCACTTCTGGATTCCCTTCGCCGTCCTAGTCGGCGGCCTTTTCCTTCTGGATAAACTTCGTTGAACTCAACCTCGGCACCCGTACCAGCCGCATCGCCCGCGGGAAGTTCCACGCACGCCACCCGCCTGCGCAGCCTGCAAGCTCTCGGCATCTTCTGCGGATTCGCCGCCGGAGCGTGGCTGGGGGGCGCCGAAGCTCCTATCAAACTCGTTAATCCCGACATTTCACCGATCACTATCTCCCTCATCATGGTGTGCGGAGTTTTCCTCGCGCGCTGGAGCGTCCCCGCACTCATCCGCGGCACATCGCATGTTCGCAACGACGTGCGCCAAGCCCCGCACCTGGTCGTATGGGCCGTGCTCGCCGGATGCATGTGGGCCGTCGCCAACACGCTGACGATTTACGCCATCCGCAACGTCGGCCTCAGCATCGCCTTTCCGTTGTGGAACACGAATAGCCTACTCGGCATTTTCTGGGGATTCCTGCTCTTCAACGAACTACGCCACGCCGGATGGAAACGCTGGCTGGGAGTTCTGGGCGGCGCCGTCTGCATGTTCGGAGGAGCCACGGTTCTGGCCATTGCGTCATCGCACCAGGCTGCGCCGGGTAAAGCCACGCTCGGGATATTCGCCGCTCTGGGCGCTGGCATTCTGTGGGGAACGATGTACATTCCTTACCGCAAAGCCTACCTGACCGGCATGAATCCGCTCTCGTTCATCACGTTCTTCACCGTCGGAGAACTCGCCACCATGACTGTCCTGGCAATCGCCTACCGCGGCGCGACCCCGCTCTGGCACGAACTGGTGAGCGCCCGCGCGGTTCTTTTCTGGTTGATGCTCGGCGGCTTCGTCTGGGTCCTCGGAGATTTGTTTCAGCAATACGCCACCAAATACGTCGGCATCAGCCGAGGCATTCCCCTCTCCAACACGAATCAACTCTGGGGACTGCTCTGGGGCATCCTGGTCTTTCACGAGTTGCGCGGCGGAAGCCAAACTGTCTACGCGCAAGTCGCCGGAGGATCGCTGCTCATGGCCCTGGGCGCAGTCGCAATCGCTTTGTCATCGGCGACCGAGCGCGAGCACTCCTCGTGGCAGGACGCCGCCCAGCGCGAAGGCCAGCGCTACGGCGTCGAAGACGAATACGTCCGCGCCGGCATGGAGGGCCGTGCATATGGAAGCGGAGCGACCCGCCGAACGACTCTCGATTGGCTGCTTATTCTTGGCACCACAAGTCTGTTCGCTATTCTTGCCGTCATGGCACGGCTCCCCCACATGGATATTGATTTCGGTTGGGCAGCCGCACTCACCATCGCCATGCTCTCTCTGCTGGCAACCTGTGGAATCGCCATCTGGCGCACCACCCGGTTCCGCTGAGGGGAACGATCGTCTGGCCCCGCATCTGTTGCAAGAAGCTCTAGACAGCCTTCCCCCAGTCGCTACAATAGCAGCGCCCAAAAAAAACGAGGCCTCGCTATGAAACGCAAACTCTCCGCGCTCTGTTTTTTCCTGCTCGCCGCCGCCATAGTTCCTCTCGCGGCGCAGCTTCAGCAAGTGCATCCTTTCCGCGACGGCACGCCCGGCGTGACTGGCTACCGGTCCGAAGTGCTGGCCCTGGTCATGATTCAGGAAAACGAATTCCTGCGACTCGCCGAAGCCTTCCCCGCCGAAAAGTACACCTGGCGTCCCGCACCGGGAGTCAAATCAGTCGCCGAGGTCTTCCTCCACGTCAGCGCCGCCAACTACAACATGTACAAACTAGTAGGCGCGCAACCTCCCGGAGGGCTCGATGTGGCGGGGATGGAACAATCGACCACCGACAAGACGAAAATCATCGCCGCGCTCAAGGCCTCGTACGCCCACGCGAAAAAAGCAATCACCGACATGCCGGACGCCAACCTCGAAAAAACTATGGACTGGCTCGGTGGAAAGATCACTCAGCGTGGCGTCCTTCTCTACATCATCCCCCACATCGCCGAGCATCTAGGACAAGCCATCGCCTACGCGCGTATCAACGGAGTCGTTCCGCCCTGGTCGGAAGACCCTCCCAGCAAGAAATAGGTCCGCAGCGGTCGGGCCGCGAGTGTGCTAGATTCAGAAGTTTCATGGACCTCGCACCTACCATCTCCACCCAGGGCCTGAGCCGCCGTTTCGGCGACCTCGTGGCCGTTGACGGCGTCGACCTGCGCGTCGCCCCCGGACAATTCTTCGGATTCCTCGGCCCCAACGGCGCCGGCAAATCCACCACCATCAAAATGCTCACCGGACTGCTAGCGCCGAGCGCCGGACGAATCGAAATTCTCGGCATCGATCTCAATGCCCATCCCGTCGACGTCAAGCGCCAGATCGGCGTCGTCCCCGAAGGCATGGCCCTGTTCGGCCGCCTCACCGGCGCCGAGTTTCTCAGCTTCGCGGGACGCATGTACGGCCTCGACCGCACCACCGCGGCCAAGCGCGCCGCCGAGTTGCTCGAATTCATGCAACTCGCCGACCAGCCCAAAAAACTCGTCACCGACTATTCCCACGGCATGCAGAAAAAACTCGCGCTCGCCGCCGCCGTGATTCACGGTCCCAAAGTTCTGTTCCTCGATGAACCCTTCGAAGGCGTGGACGCAATCGCCGCAGGCACCCTGAAATCCATGCTGCAAGGCATGATCGCCCGCGGCGCCACAATTTTTCTCACTTCGCACGTGCTCGAAATCGTGGAGCGCCTGTGCAGCCACGTCGCCATCATTCATCAGGGAAGGCTGGTCGCCCAGGGCTCGCTCGAAGAACTGCGCGCCGGAGTCGAAGCCCAAACCCCCGCCGGATCAGGCAACGGCGCGCCAGCCTCCGGCGAAAAGCTAACGCTCGAACAACTCTTCCTCCGCATCGTCGGCGGAGATCGCCGCCCCGAGCAGGAGTTGTCGTGGCTGGAATAAAAGACAGAGTACAGGCGGTCTTGATGGCGAGATCCTCGAAGATTGTCGGAGTTCGTGCGCAGGGACGTCCGGCACTCGGTTTACTCGCGCTCCTCCTGGCGAGTATCGCAATCCAGCTTGCAGCCCAGACCGCGACGCGCGGCAAGCCGATTATTTCCGCCTACCGTCGGAGCGACGAGGGGCCGGGCAAAATGCAACTTTTGCCCGGGTACGTCGCCGGTCTGCCGGAAGGACAAACCTGTATCGACACCGAGTGTGGTTATATTTGGAATCCGCAGGGACTCACGGTTGATTACGATATCGGCGGCATGGCCGGAGTACGCCTGGGCCCCGCCCCGCCCGACAAGGTCGGCGAATACTACTTCTGGTACGGAGAGGCCAGCATCAATGGTCAACCCGTCCGGTACGCCGTATCCGGCTCAGACCGGCCAGCCTCCGTGTCCGTGTCGTTCCCCGATTCCACCGCCAATTTCAATGCCGAGATACGCAGTGAAAGCGAGATTAAGACCGTCCTGCAGATGGTTCTGACCTACCAAGGTGTCGGTTACAGGGTTCAAGCGGCTGGGACTGTCGACGGGCGCGTCGCCCAACCTGATAGAACGCCGTTGCAGGGCATCGAAGTTACGCTTGAAGGCGCGAATAACGTCAAGAGGTCGGTAACTGATGACCAAGGCCACTTCCGATTCCTTAGCGTTTCGCCCGGTCACTATAACCTCATCGCCCGAAGAGCGAGCCAAGACGATTGCAAGTTCCGGCCGCAGCATTGGCGCATCAAGACTGACCCGGCGCAAATTCACTTGCGATCGTTCACCATACGTTGCCGATGAACCGATATGAAAAGCCTTACGCGAGTGGCCGTGCCGTTCGCCAAGGTCTCGTCCTCCAGAGGCGTTCGCCGATATGACTGAACTCCATCCCGCCATCCACCGCCGCAGCCAGCTCACCGCCATCGGCGAACTGCGCTGGCGCATGTTCGTCAACGGCCTGCGCAGCAAGCGCGGCAAGATGGAATTGCTCTCGCGCATCATTGTGACCGCGGCCTTCGCCTTCGGCGGATTCGGCGGTTTCGCTGCGGCCACCGGACTCTCCTGGTATTTCGTGTCGCAAGGAAAACCCGAATACCTCGCCGCCCTGCTATGGCCGATCCTTTTTTTCTGGCAAGTCTTTCCGGTGATGGCGAACGCCTTCACCAACAATCCCAACTCCGGCGAGTTGCTGCGCTTCCCACTCAACTACAGTTCGTATTTTCTGATCCGCCTGGCCTACGGATTTTTCGATCCCGCCAGCGCGCTCGGCAGCGTTGCGCTGCTGGGAGTTCTGGCCGGCGTCACCGCCGCCCGTCCCCTGCTATTTCCCTGGACGCTTCTCGTCCTGTTCACCTTCGGATTATTCAATCTGATCCTGATGCAGGCCATCTTCGCCTGGCTCGAGCGCTGGCTGGCGCAGCGCCGCACCCGCGAAATCATGGGCGTCCTCTTTATCCTGACCATGCTCAGTTTTCAGTTGATCGGCCCCACTATGGAGCATCTCGGCCGAGGACCGCACCCTCAGTTGAGTCAGGCCGCCCAAATCGCGGCTCAGGTGCAGGCCGTGCTACCGCCGGGCATCGCCGCCAACGCCATTGCCCAGGCTGCGCACGCACAAATTCTGACCGGCTTCGCTTCCCTTCTCATCCTCGCAACCTTGACCGTGGCCATCGGATCCCTGCTGCACATTCGCCTGCGCGCCCAGTTTCGCGGCGAAAATCTCAGTGAGGTCGCGGCGCGTCCCATAGTTGTCCAGGCACAAAGCCTGCAAGTGGGATGGAACATCCCCGGATTCTCGCAGCCGGTCGCAGCAGTATTCGAAAAAGAAATGCGCTACCTCGCGCGCAGCGGCCCCATGCTGCTCACCCTGGTCATGCCGATCTTCATGCTGCTGATCGTTCGCCTCGGCCCCATGAATCCCATGCGCCAGCAGAACTACCTCAACCGCGCACCCGACATGGCATTCCCCGGCGCCGCCGCCTACGCCATCCTCGTGCTCACCAACCTGGTCTTCAACAGCTTCGGCGGCGACGCCGCCGGAGTGCAGTTCTTCTATGCCTCGCCAGTAAAGTTCCGCCAGATCATGCTGGCAAAAAATCTCACGCATGGCAGCATCCTGGTCGCCAACGCCGCGCTTGCCTGGATC